>Ga0209382_10000967_pt1 | contig 46433 bp, 33 predicted proteins | sample SoiMetdeltSBSDD5_FD_187599 | JGI IMG/M metagenome (GOLD analysis project Ga0209382, IMG submission 187599) | Bulk soil microbial communities from a Populus tree surrounding site in Tennessee, USA - Soil MetaG P. deltoides SBSDD5 (SPAdes) (version 2) | ecosystem: Environmental > Terrestrial >...
TCAGAGAAAAACATCGATACAAGACATAGTGAACGGGATGCAGCGCTCCGACCTGCCCTTCCGCGAGCACATAGAATCCACCAGACAGGGCGGGAGTCCACAGCAGCGAGTGGCCGCTGCTTAGCGCGGCGCTGTACAGCATTCGCAGCGGCAGATGGAAGTTCGAAAGATCGTCGTAGGTCAAGACGCGGCCCGTGCAGACCGGAATGACCAACGGAATGAAGAGGAGACAGACTGGCCAGAGAGCGGAAGCAATCACTACGCGCTGGAAGCGCGGATCCTCTATCGTTTCCGCCATACGGCAAGAATGGACTTCCCGACGTGGCCGAGGGTCAATCGATCGACGATGCGCGAGACGGGCACACACCAGCGATCCCAGAAAAGAACCTGCGACAGCGTTGGAGCGGCCGAACGCAGCAGGAATCGGTTGCCCGCGCTCAGCAGCAGCCCGACGGAATCGAGATACTGCGAGCGGACGAGATCTAGCGACGGTGGGCCGATTGCCAGGAGCTGACCTCGGTCGTAGCGGCGATGATGCCCAATCGCTTCATCAAATACCGTGTAGAGCACTTGATGTGCAGGACTCATGACGACGACGATTCCACCGCTGACGACCCTGGCCGCGACCTGCTCGAGTTCAGATCTGTCGTCGGCGATGTGCTCGAGGACATCCACGTAGAGCGCGCAATCGAAAGCTGGCTGCTCTGGCAGGGAGGCAATATCGCCGACATGCACCTCGACCTCGAGCAGCGCATTTGCGACTCTGGCTCGAAGCTGTGCCGCCAGACGCGGATCGGGCTCGAGTGCGGTCCACGACGACTGGCGGTCACCTCTGAAGGCACAAGTCGTTGCGCCGATACCGGCACCCACTTCCAGGACATTGCCGCGCAGGTACGGACCGATAAGCTCTCGCAGATAGGCCTTCCAGTTGTGACCCTGTGCGAATACATCGAGCTCAGTGCCTGTATAGTGGCTGTTGGACATGCAGGTAGGTCATCGGCACTGAGTCGACGTGCGACACGTAATGCTCGTACTCTCGATGAGGCAAGAACCCGATATTTCGTCGACTGGAAAGGATGCTGAAAACAAATGCCAGAGAGACTGTGAAAGCCAGAAACACGAACATCAGAAGCGCGACTCCAGCATAGGGGAACCACGCTGGCAATGGCGTCGCGGTAGCGACATGCCATAGCACGGTACACGAGGCGCCAGCCAAGGTCACTAACGTCCACGCGCACGTCACCAGCAGCATTCTCACACCGATCCGGTCGCCGAACACCGACATCGCGCTCAGGCCGTGCGTGACGAGAGCGACGAAACTCATCTGCGACTGACCCGCATATCGTCTGCCTCTAACCGTGGGAATCGAGTCGTACGGAATTCTGGCGTGAAAAACCGCGGCGGCGAAGTGGTTCCACAGGTCAGATATCGCGACGAGACGATGCAGAAGCGTCGACGGAATCACACTGAAGTTGCCCACACGCACGCGTTCACCCGTCAGGAGCAAGTGAATCGTCCGATATAGCCAGTAGAGAACAGCAAACGCAAAGCCTTCGGATCGGCGGGTTCGCTCTGCAAACACGATCCGCGTGGCCCCTTGTTGCTCCAGTGCGGTCACGAGCCGGTGAACATCCTCCGGCCGATCCTCGCCATCTCCATCCATGACGACGACTGCATCCGGCCGGCAATGCGCCTCTACGTACGCAAGTCCTATGGCGATGGCACGCTGGTGACCCACGTTTCGACGGAGGTGCAAAATTTCGACGGAGGTGATCCCGTTTGGACGAATGAGGTCGAACGTCGAGTCTGGCGCAGGAGTGGACGACCCGTCATCCACGATCAGCACCGACGCTCGGCGATTCGCTCTAAATAGCTCGCGATTCAGATCTTCGAGGAGCTGGCCCAGAGCGGTCCAGTCGTTGTAAACCGGAACTAATAGAGTTAGGCGCATGATTGGCTGCCGATCTGACTGACCGCGCCACGCAACGAGTCGCTGCCTATTCCATTTGCGCGGTGCGACCGTTCGTCGCAACAGTGATGCCTGCTGGGCGTACGAGGCTCTTTCGCTGAAAGCACTGCAGGAGTGGAAGTTGCGGTGATCACGTTGCCGGTGGGCGGGGCGGGGAAGCCAGAGTTGTGCCTCTGACCACAACAAGTTCCACGTTATCGGACGTCAACCCTTGCGACGGCATTGATCGGTTCTGCGCGGGCGAAGATCGCCCACTCGCCGTCGTCAAACGCAGGTCGCATGGAAGGATCCGAGCGAAGTGCAATCGCCGGCTTGGACTGCGTTCGCACGATGGCGCAGCGGATACCGTACTCGGCGAAAAGCGGCCTGTAGTCGCCCGTCAGTTCGGCAGTTGTCGCCCGGCGAAGAAAATCAGCCGCATAGGCTTCGACCCGCCCGTCGATGAACACCCGACGCTCTGGTACGAACCAGGTCAGCGGACCTCCGGTGCCGAACTCGTTGTAGAGCGGATCGGGACAGTTTCGAATGACCTGGATGGCGTCCGGCCCAATCGGTTGCCAGCCGAGGTGAAGGCCACCCGAACGCCATCGATACGTCGATAGGCCGGCAATGCCGAGGGCTGTCAACGCAATGAGCGCGACGGCGCGCCGGGGGGCAGCGCGGACTCGTTTCCGCCCGACGACCGGGAGCAGCCGCGACACGGTGGGGGCCGCAACCAGCGCAAAGAAGGCGCCATTCCGCACGGATACTATCGCCGCAACGGCGAACAGGGCTGTTGCGAGAATGAGGATTCGATCTTCTCTCTCGCGAGTCACCAGAGTTCGCAACGATCGCAGCGCGACGGCAACGAACCCGATCACCAACAACCAGATGCCCCACGACTCATCACCGAATACGAACGCCGAGCGGTATTCGATGATCCCGAGCGTTCGCGATTCGCGCACGGTTTCCACGACGCGCGGCCAATAGTGCCAACCCAATGGTGAGATCATCGGCATGGCTGCTGCGGCAATCGCCACGAGCAGACTCCGGGTTGCGCTCTGCCTCGACGAGTTCAGGGCTTCGAGAGCAACGAGTGCCGTAATGGCCACACCAAAGATGACCAGCGCATGCGAGTTTGCCCACAGCACGAGGACCGGCAAGATCCAGAGCAGCCGGTCGGACAGCGCGAGGCGCAGCACGATCATCAAGAGCAGCATGCTGAACACTTGCGGCCGCAGCGACCACGTCCATGGGACAACGAGGAACACGGCGAAGAGGAGAACGACGCCTGCTTCGATCGAACCCCTGAAAAGGCGCCACGACAAGAGGAGCGCCGTGAACCCGCACAATCCCGTGGCGATGGTCAACAGAACGGGACCACCAACCTCGTATAGACCGTAAAAGAGCAGCTGACTCAGCCACCAATGATTGTGCAATGGCTGTCCGTAGGCGGTGTGCGAGAACAGCTCTCGAGTGAGGAACCAGCCCGACTCCCACATGGCAAGGCCGGAGCGCAGGTGAAAAAACGTGTCGGCCTGGGGTGGAATCGTTGACGCCAGTCCAGCAAACACCAGGAACAGCATCACGACCGGAACGTTTTCGTCCGTCAACCAGGGCGCTGTGTCCGAAGGGACGCCGTCGGCGCTGGTCGGCGATTGCTTGCGGTCGATGCGGCTGCTGTTCAATGTCAGCACGGATGGCGTCTTTACCGTGAAGGAGCGACGAAGGCTCGGGCTGTTTCAGGGCCTGAGGCAAGGCGTGCGCCAGTTGAGCTGACGAAGGGCCTCTGCGGCTAGCGCGCACGTGTATTGCTGAAGTGGGGTGCGCGGCTGCGAAGTGTGATGCGCGCGGTCCTGAAATGTACCGGCGGATCGAAGTAAGTTGTGCCCAGGGGCAGAATCCGGACCTGTGTCGCTTTTGTGATCTTCCCAGGGATGGTGATTTTGGTCGCTGGAGCGGATGGCAACTCTCTTGCGAAACGTCGCGAGTCTCGATCAGCACGCGTTCGCGATGCGCGGATAGGAGCAACACGACACATGGCGAGACCACACATTTTTGAGCCGTTGCTCGGCCGTGACGCGGGGCGTTACCGGCTGGTCAACCGCAGCAAAGGGATCGTCCTCGCCGAGACGGTCGAGCCCGCATTCGACTCCCGCTCCCGGCGGACCGGGCTGCTCGGACGGGACGCACTCGCCGAAGACGCAGTCCTGGCCATCGCCCCATCGAACGCCGTGCACACCATCGGCATGAGATTTCCGATCGACGTGCTCTTCATCACGAGAGCCGGGCGCGTAACCAAGCGCGTGTTGCAGCTCGGTCCGCGGCGCATCGCGGCGTCGTTCTCGGCGTTCGCGGTGCTCGAGTTCGCAGCCGGCCATCCAGCGGTCGGGGCGACGGCTGTCGGTGATCATGTGGCGGTCGAGGCTGCCGGCACGATCTGACGCTCCCGAAGGCAGCAACCCCCCGCGCAATCCTGTGAAAGAGGAGTGCGCTGAAACGGCACACTCGTGTCTCAATTCGGGGCATGTTCAGAATCCGCAAAAATGCACGCATAAAGCCGATAAACCCGGCTTTGTGTGCCAAATCAGAACACCTGCCGATCCGTTGGTTCCGCCGACTGCAAGAAACAAACGGAATTTCGTCGATCAAGGCCTGGCCCTAACGTTGCTGTTGAGGTCACCGTTCTGGCACCGTGGCCGGAGGGCGCTCCATGCTGAAGAATGAAATCAGGACCGCGATCGATCACCACTCTCATGACGTCGGGGGAGTTCAGTACCGGTTCAGGCTCCAATGGGCCGCACTCGAGCCGCGCTGGTCCTCGCGCGCTGCCCGCTACCTGCTCGCGATTGAGGTGCTCACAGACGCCCGCTCCGGCTCGTCAACGATGCATGTCGTCGCCCGCGCCGGCACGAATCGGACCGACTTGATCCGGCTGGTAGAGGATGCGCTCGAAGACTACCTGGAGAGAGAGCACCCGGCGACCCTGACAGCGTATGCCGGCGAGAGAACTGCGGACCTACCCTGAGATGGCCGCCGCGCCTGAGAGCGCACTCGCCGCGCGCCGGCGTGAAGGCGCCTTGAGGCTGTCCCCGAGCAGCCGAATCATCGCCGGAACGGGGCATACCCACACGGTGTCAAACCCTTCGTCGCGCCACCGTGGAGGGCGGAATGACTCGTATGCTCCTGGGCCCGGTCCTGGTCCTGGTGTTCGTGTTGAGCGCAGCCGCGCTCTCGGCGTCGCGGCCGGCGACCAGGGCCACCGCGAATCTTCCCGCCACGCCGTATCGCTACGCGAACGTCCAACTGCCGCCGCATTTCGCGCCCTTCGACTCGCCTGCTCGCTCAGGGTCCTTCGACTCGGTTGCTCGCTCAGGGCAGGCGCCCTTCGACTCGCGTGCTCGCTCAGGGCCGGGGGCGTCCAACTACGACAACACTCCTCCTGACAATCCGCTGACCGACGATGGCGCCGCGCTTGGTCGCGTGCTGTTCTACGACACGCGCTTGTCGGCCAACAGCACCACATCGTGCGGGTCGTGCCACGTGCAGGCGCACGCGTTTGCCGACCCGAGACCCTTCAGCAGGGGATTTCACGGTGCCCTGACGGATCGCCGCGCGATGCCGCTGGTCAACCTCCGGTACTACCCGCGAGCGCGCTTCTTCTGGGACGAGCGGGCCGGCAATCTCGAGGAGATGATGCTGTTGCCTGTCCAGAGCCGGGTCGAGATGGGACAGGATCTTCAGCGGGTCGTCGAGACGTTGGCCCACGATGCGATGTATCCGGTGCTCTTCGCGCGCGCCTTTGGCGACAAGGCGATTACGCAGGAGCGAATCGGGAGGGCGCTCGCGCAGTTCGTCCGATCCATCGTGTCCTGCCAGTCCCGATACGATGAGGGGCGAGCCCGCGCGAGGTCAGGCAAAGACGACTTCGATAATTTCACGCTGCAGGAGAATCGGGGCAAAGCGCTGTTCATGCGCCACTGCAGCACCTGCCACATGAAAGATGGAAACGAGCACTTCTTCGTCTCGATTCCCGCCAATACCCGCCTGCGAGGCAATGATCCGACCGCAGATGGCGGCGTTGGCGACGTGACGCTTCGGGCCGCGGACCTCGGTTCGTTCAAGTCCCCCTCGCTCCGCAACGTCGAGGTCACTGCTCCGTACGGTCACGACGGACGCTTCGCAACGCTCGACGCCGTGATCGATCACTACAGCGACAATCCGATGTCGAATCCGAGTTTGGGCTACTACATGGCTCCGGTGGGGCCGTTGCACTTCACGGTCTCCGAGAAAGCGGCGCTGATGGCTTTCCTGAAGACGCTGACCGATCGCACATTCCTCACCGATCCGAGGTTCTCGAATCCGTTTGGGAAGAAGGGTGCCGTGGCACGCGTCAAAGCCACCTTCCTGACGGCCCGAGCCGGGCTGACGGGAGTTCGTCATGCCGCCGGCCAGCGGCTCGAAGTCCTGCGTTCAGCGGTCAATACCGAGAAGCCGGCAGTGCCGCTTCCGCCTGGAGCGAAGTCCCCTTACGCGCAAATCGAACGGCTCATGTCTTTCGATGGCAACGCGGACCATCGGCTATCACGTGATGAGCTGCCTGAGCGCATGCAGGGGCTCGTCGCGCGCGCCGACAGGAATGCGGATGGTTCTCTCGATTCGGATGAGATTCGATCTTTCGCGAATCGGGCGGAGACCGAACGCGTCGGCGTGGCTTTTCGACTCCAGCCCTCCGACGGTTTGCCGGGCGTCATCAACGACCTGAAGCTTCCGCCGGCGAAGCACGCGCACGCGCTCGCCATCGCGACCCGCTATGAGTCATATCGGGGGGTCAAGGGCGCACTCAGCAAGGAGTTTTTCTCCGAAGTGCGAGCCCTCCTCGACGATCAGGAATATGAGAACTTCGTGGCGGCCGTCGCGCGCCTGGCGGTTCTCCCGAACTCCATCAACTGAATCGCCGCGCGCCATCGTTCCGGCCGAAGCCGGAAGCCCCACTGCGCCCCTGAGGCCAAAGTGAGCCTATCGGCACACGGCTGTGCCTCCACGACTTCCGCGGTGCGTGCGGTTGCCGTCCCGCGAGGCGGCCTGACCCCGTAAACACTGGCCTTTCTCGTCCGTGCTGGCCCGCGGGTGATGCGGTCCCGAACTTGCCTTTGGCCCGCCGCGAAAGGCGGTGACCGTGGCCCAACGAGTCGTCGAGATGCTGATCGGCCGGTTGATCACGGACGAAGTATTCCGTTCCGACTTTCTTGCAGACCCCGCGAATACGTTGCTGGCGTTGTCCGATCTTGGTCTCGAGTTGAGCCGGACGGAAATCGCGGCGCTCGTGAATACCGACCCCACCTTGTGGGCCCGCACCGCCGATCGGATCGATCCGCGGTTGCAGAAGGCCAGCTTCAAGAACGAAACGAGACTCCAATGACGACGCGCATCGTAGCTTCCTGTGTCCTCGCCCTTGGGTTCCCTGCGCTTGCCGCAGGGCAGCCGGTGTCCGGCGCAGCCGCCGAACGCCTGTCGCTCGAAACGGCAATCCGGATAGCCGTCGACAACAACCGGCAGCTGCAGACCGCGCTCCTCCAGGTCGACAAGGCGGGTGCCGACGTGGCCGCAGCTCGCACCCGTCGGCTGCCGGTGTTCGAGACCGAAGTCACGGCGTCCCAGCTGCTCTCCCCCGTGGACTTTGGTTTTCCGCAGGGCGCCTTTGGCGAGTACCCCGGCATCGGGCCGATCCCGTCAACGGACACCACCCTCAGCGTGCCGCGGCAACCGGTCTATTACCTGGCCGCACAGGTGTCGCAGCCGCTGACGCAGCTGTTTCGCATCAACCTCGGGATCGAGAGCGCGGGGACGACGCGCGCGATCGAGAACGAGCGCGTCCGGGCCGAACGGCTGTCCGTCATCAACAACGTCAAGCGGCTGTATTTCGCGATCCTGCAGACGACGAGTGCGCTCGCGGCGAACGGGGAAGCCATCGAGCTCTATCGTGAGCTCGATCGAACCCTGCAGGTTCGTGTCACGCAGAAGGTTGCGCTGCGGGCCGATGCGCTCGACGTGCAGTTTCGCCTGGCCCAGGAGCAACTCGAACGCACGACCCGGCAGAACACGCTCGACTCCCAGAAGGAGCGGTTGAACCAGCTGCTCGGCCGCGACGTGCGAACGCCTTTCAGCGTCGAGGAGGTCAACGCCAACTTCCCCGTCGACGTCGACGTGCAGGCGGCGCAGACGCGAGCGCTCGAGACCCGGCCCGATGTCCGCGAGGCGCGGCTGAAGCTGGAGCAGGCGGATCTCGATCGACGGATGAAGAAGACGGACTGGATTCCCGAGGTCAGCGTGGCGCTGTCCTACAGCTCCAACTTCAACATCGACGTCCTGCCGGCCAATTTCGCGACGGTTGGCGTGCAATTGAAATGGGAGCCGTTCGACTGGGGCCGCCGGAAGCACGAGCTGGCGGCCAAGACCCTGACCGTTCAACAGGCGCGCCTGGGCGTGCGTGACGTCGAGGACCGCACCCTCCTCGAGATCAGCAGCCGCTTCCGCGCGCTCGCCGAGAAGCGCGCGATGCTCAACGTGGCGCAGATGGCCCAGGCGACCGCGCGCGAGAAGCTGCGGGTCAAGACCAATCAGTACCAAGTCCAGGCGGTGCTGCTGCCGGATGTTCTCCAGGTGCGAGCCGAGCTCGCCGACACGAATGACCGGTATCAACAGGCGCTGCTCGATTTCTGGGCAGCCAAGGCTGACTACGAGCTGGCGGCCGGAGAGGAAGTGATCCGATGAGAACGCAGAGATTGATCGTCGCGATGGCCGCGCTGGGGACTCTCGCCAGCGGATGTTCGAAGCCGCACACGCCGGCCACCGAGCCGAAAGCCGCGCGGCCGGTGAAGACGCAGATCGTGACCGCGACCACTCCGGATGCCGCGGTGCGGTATTCGGCCAGCATCGAGGCCTTCGAGCAGGTGACGCTGTCGTTCAAGGCATCGGGCTATGTCGACGAGCTGCTGCGCCGCACCGGGGCCGACGGACGGACGCGTGCCGCGCAACCGGGCGACCTGGTCACGAAGGGCACGGTGCTCGCCCGGGTGCGGGAAACCGATTACGCCGACCGGGTGAACCAGGGCAAGGCCAGGCTCGCCGAAGCGGACGCATCGATCGTGAAGGCGCGGCTCGACCTCGAGCGCGCGCAGACGCTGTTCAAGGCCGACAGCCTCACCAAGCCCGAGCTCGATGCCGCGCAAGCGTCGTTCGACGGAGCCTCGGCGCGGCTGAAGGCCGCCGAGCTGGACATCCAGCTCGCGATGAGTTCACTGCGCGACTGCGCGCTGGTGGCGCCAACCACCGGGATCATCCTCGAGCGGCGCGTCGAAATCGGCACGCTCGCCTCCGCCGGCACCTCCGCCTTCGTGATCGGCGATCTGGGATCGGTGAAGGCCCGTTTCGGCATACCCGACTCGATGATCCAGTCCGTGCGTCTGGGTGAGGCGATGGAGGTCACGGTCGAAGCGATCGACGCGGCGACATTCACCGGGCGCGTGACGGCGGTGGCGCCGGCGGCCGATGCCCAGAGCCGCGTGTTCTCGGTCGAGGTCACGATTCCGAACCAGGACGGCCGTCTGCGGCCTGGCCTGATCGGCACCGTGGCCATCAACCGCGGCGCCGGTCCGACGCGAACCGCGAACGATGCCCCGCTCGCCGTGCCGCTCACCGCAATCGTTCGTTCCGAGGCCGGCGCGAGCCAGTTCGCGGTGGTGGTCGTGGAGCGTGAGAACGCCGTCGACGTCGCGCGGGTGAGAGCCGTGGAGCTCGGGCAGGTGTTCGGCAACGTCATCACCGTTATCAAGGGCGTGACCTCAGGGGAGCGAGTCGTCGTGAGCGGCCCCACGCTGCTCACACACGGCGATCCGGTCAAGGTGCTGCCGTAGCCTTCCGGCCGAAGAGCTTGTGAACAAATCAAATCGCCAAGGGTGCTTGGAGCGGTAAACGGGTTGTAGTCACGCTGTTTGTTGAACAGGAGGACAGGAGAGTAGGAGGAGCCTGTTTTTCTCATGATCTCCTGTCCTCCTGTTCGGAATCCCAGCGCCGCGAGCGCCCCCAATTGCGACTGAAAGCAGCCGGACGCCCGTGAGAGCGTGCGTAATTGATTCCCTGCTCTGAAGCCGGAAGTCACGAGTCTCGGCTGATACGCCAGTGTTCGTCATTCATCCGATTTAGCGCCCGAGGAACCTCCAATGTCTGACCATCACGATCACAGAAGCGAAGCCGAGCGCATCGCCAGCACGCACAACACCGCGCGGTTCTTCACCGAGGGACGTCAGGTCGCGTGGGTCCTGCTGATTGGCACGATGCTCTGGGGCATCTACGGCTACATCCAGATGCCGCAGCGCAAGGATCCCGAGATCCCAATCCGTCAGGCGCTCGCCATGTGTCCGTGGCCGGGCGCGAGCGCGGAGAAGATCGAGCAGCTCGTGACCCGCCGCATGGAGGAGAAGATCGGCGAGAACGTCAAGGTCGAGAAGATCGAGTCGAACACGCGCACCGGCATAGCCGCCGTGTATTTCACGCTGATCGAGGGCACGCGCGAGACCGGCAAGGAGTTCGACGACATCAAGATGAAGCTCGACTCGATCGCCAATCTGCCCGACGGGGCCGGCCCGATCGAGTTCGTCAAGGACTTCGGCGACACCGCGGCGCTGATGATGACGGTGGCGAGTCCGAGGGTCGACGAGGCCGACATCGCCGCCCGCGCGCAAGCGGTACGGCAGGCCATCGCGTCGGTGCGTCCAGCGGCGGCGGCGCCGGGCAGCAGCCGGATCACCCTGGTGCAGGGAGTCCCCGGAGCGGTGCCCGCCGAGCTCGTTCGAAAGCCGCTGCGCCTCTTCGCCGACGTGGCCGCGGCCGACGGCATGCTGCGCGACGTCAAGATCGTGCTCGGCGCCAATTTCGTCGCCATCGACGCCGAGTCCGAGAAGGACGACGCGGCACTCCTGGCGTACGGGCAGTGGTTCATGCGCGAGCGGCTGCGGGCATCCGAGCTGCATCCCGATGCATGGCCGATTGCCGTGATCCGGGATCCCGCCGACGCGCAGGCCCGGCTCACCGCCGTGGCCGGCGACAAGTACAGCTACCGCGAACTCGATGACTTCACGGATCTGATCACGAGGTCGCTCAAGACGCTGCCGATCGTGTCCAAGGTGACGCGATCCGGCATCCTTCCGGAACGGGTCTACCTCGAATATTCGCAGGAGCGGCTGGCCTCGTACGGCGTCAAGGTCGGCTCGCTCGATCGCATCCTCGGCGCACGCAACATCACGCTGCCCGGCGGCATCATCGAGTCGGGCGACAAGAACCTGACGGTCGACCCCTCCGGCGAGTTCAAGGACGAGCGGGAGATCGGCAACGTGCTCGTCGCGACGACCAACGGCCGATCGCTCTATCTGCGCGATGTGGCCACGGTGGTCCGCGGGTACGAGAGCCCGGCGCGGTTCCTGAACTTCTACGGACGCAAGGAGGCCGATGGCAGCTGGCGACGATCCCGCGCGGTCACGCTCGCCGTCCAGATGCGGAGCGGACAGCAGATCGGCGACTTTGCGCAGCTCGTGGACGGCAAGCTCGAGGAGCTCCAGACGCAGCTGCCGGCCGATCTCGTGCTCGCGCGCACGTCCGATCAGCCGCGGCAGGTGGAAGAGAACATCGATCTGTTCATGGGCAGCCTCTGGGAAGCGGTCGGTCTCGTCGTCCTGATCTCGCTCATCGGTTTCTGGGAATGGCGCTCGGCGCTGCTGATGGCGCTGTCGATTCCGATCACGCTCGCGATGACGTTCGGGATCATGCAGATGTACGGGATCGACCTCCAGCAGGTGTCGATCGCGTCACTGATTATCGCCCTCGGCCTGCTGGTGGACGACCCGGTGGTGGCCGGCGACGCGATCAAACGCGATCTTGCGGCGGGACACCCGTCGATCGTCGCCGCGTGGTGGGGTCCGACGAAGCTCGCGAAAGCGATTATGTTCGCGACGATTACCAACATCGTCGCCTACATCCCGTTCCTGGTGTTGCCTGGTGATCCCGGCCAGTTCGTCTACAGCCTGCCGGTCGTGATCGGGGCATCGCTCGTGGCCTCGCGACTGGTGTCGATGACGTTCATCCCGTTGCTCGGCTACTACCTGCTGCGGCCGAAGCCGGAGCGATCGATCGAGGAGCGTCGCACGAAGGGCTTCGCCGCGGCCTACTACCGCTTCGGGAGTCTTTCGATCCGGCACCGCTGGGCGTTCCTGGCGGCGTCGCTCCTGATCCTGGCGATGGGCGGCTTCTTCGGCAGCCGGCTGAAGACGCAGTTCTTTCCCGCCGACCTGCAGTATCACTCGTTCGTCGACGTCTGGCTGCCGGAGGATGCGCCCGTGGCCGCAACCGATCGCGTGGCGAGACAGGTCGAGGCCACCATCCGCCAGGTCGTCGATGAGTACGCGAAGGAACACTCGGACGATCCCAATCATCCCCACGAGATCCTGAAGTCGCTCACCACGTTCGTCGGCGGTGGCGGCCCGCGGTTCTGGTACTCGAATGCGCCCGAGCAGCGCCAGCAGAACTACGCGCAGGTGCTCATCGAGCTGCTCGACAAGCACGACACGGGACATGTGATCGGACGGATCCAGGCGGCGTTGAACGAGACGATTGCCGGCGCGCGGCTCGACGCGCGCCAGCTCGAAACCGGATCGGCCGTGGGTCTCCCGGTAGCGATCCGGGTGTCGGGCGACGATATCCCGACGCTCCGCAAGCTCGCCGGACAGGTGGCGGCTATCCTCCGCGACACGCCTCTTGCGACACGCGTGCGCGACAACTGGGGCCCGGAGAGCTTTGCCGTGCGCCTCCGCACTGATGCGGACAAGGCCAACATCTCGGGTCTCACCAACTACGACGTCGCGGCGTCCTCGGTCTCGGCGATGTCGGGGGCGCGGGTCGCCGTGCTTCGCCAGGGCGAGGATCAAATCCCGGTCGTCGCGCGGCTTCGCATGGAGGAGCGCTCGCAGCTCTCCGACATTCGCAGCCTCTACGTGTATGCCGGCGAGGGAAGCCAGAAGGTCCCGCTGCAATCGATTTCCTCGATCGTCTACGACATGCAGACGGAGAAGCTGCAGCGCCGGAACCAGTTCCGCACGATCACCATCTCGACATTCCCCGCCGAGGGCGTCCTGCCCTCGGAAACGCTGAAGGCGGTGATGCCGAAGCTGGACGCGCTCGGCGAGTCGCTCCCGGTCGGCTACCGGATGGAGATCGGCGGCGAGCACGAGGAGCAGGTCAAGAGCTTCAAGAACCTCACCGTCGTGCTGGCGATCTCCGTCACCTTGATTTACCTGGCTCTCGTCTTCCAGTTCCGGCACGCCATCAAGCCGCTGATCGTGTTTGCGGCGATTCCGTATGGCGTCGTCGGCTCGCTCGGGGTGCTGTGGCTGATGGGCACGCCGTTCGGCTTCATGGCCTTTCTCGGGATCATCAGCCTGATCGGCGTCATCGTGAGTCACGTCATCGTGCTCTTCGACTTCATCGAAGAGCGCCACGAGGAGGGAGAGCCGCTCGAGCAGGCGCTGCTCGACGCCGGCATCATCCGCCTCCGTCCCGTCATGATCACCGTTGCCGCGACCGTGACCGCGCTGTTCCCGCTGGCTGCCCACGGCGGTCCGTTGTGGGAGCCGCTGTGCTACGCGCAGATCGGCGGACTGACGATCGCGACGTTCGTGACCCTGCTGCTGGTGCCGGTGCTGTATGCGACGGCGGTTCTCGATCTCAAGGTCGTCCGGTGGGAGACGCGCGCGGAACACGAGGAAGACGTGGCCGCCGCCGTCTCCATCGCGTAACGACTCTCGAAGGGGTGCGCAATGATTCCGAGTTCCACACCCGCCGACGCGCTCGTCTTCTTTGGCGCGACGGGCGACCTCGCCTACAAGAAGATTTTCCCCGCCCTTCACGGCATGGCGAGGCACGGCCACCTCACCATGCCCGTGATCGCCGTGGCGAGCCAGGCACGTGGGGGCCCGTCGAGGCCGATGGGATCGTTGCCCCGCCCGGTGGCTGGTTCAACCCCGCTGCTCCCGCAGAGACAGCGCACTAAGAGGAGGTATTGATCGTGCGTGCCAGAAGCAATTCGAGCTTATTTCTCTATGGTCTGGGTGCCGAGCGGAAGGCCCCCGCGAACGAGGACATCATGACTGCAGCCAGCCGGCCACGGATACTCCGGGCGAACGCGCTTTTCATCGGTCTCGCAGGCTGTGCAGGACTCATCTTCGACATCCGCGGCGTGCTCTACGGTCTCGGACCTCAAGGTCGTGTACTCGAAAACGCGCCGTATGCAGCGATCGGCTTCGTCGAGGCGCATGGACTCGCGGTGATTCTCGCGGTGCTGTTATGGCGAGCCGTGCCGTCGCGGGCGTGGCACGTCACGGCGATGGCCATCGAGATCCTGCTCGGCACGTCGAACATCGCGTTCTGGCAGATGTTCGTCGCAACGGATGCACTCGCGGTCGGCTACGTGACCACGGGCTTGCACTGGTTGTTCGTTGCCGCGCAGCTGACCTCGGCGGTCGCGGCCGGAGAGACACTTCCCAGGGCTGTTGCGAGGGCTCGTTGAATCTGAGGCAGGTCCTCTGCCAGATGTAAAAGGAAGGAAGGCGGTGACAGATGTCCCCCGATGTGTTCATCGTTGGAGCCGGCCCGACCGGTTTGATGCTGGCCAATCAACTCGGGCGGCGCGGCATTCGCGCGACGATCATCGATCGGCACAGCGGACCGGCGCAGCAGACGAGAGCCATGGCGGTGCAGGCGCGGACACTCGAGATCTACTCGAAGCTCGGCATCGCAGAACGGGCGCTTGAACTGGGTCGGCGCGGCAACGGGGCCAATATGTGGGCGCGAGGGCGGCGAATCGCTCGTATTCCCCTCGAGGAAATGGGCAAAGACAGGAGCCCTTTCCCCTACGTGCTGATGCTGGGCCAGGACGACAACGAGCGCATCATGGGCGAGCACCTCCGCCACTGGGGGATCGCCGTCCAGTGGAACACCGAGCTCGTCGCGCTGCAGCAGGAGCCGGGCCATGTGAGGCTGACACTCAAGGATTCCGACGGCAGCACTCGAACGATCAGCGCCGCATATGTCGCAGGCTGTGACGGCGCGCGCAGCGCCGTGCGCGAACTGAACGGCATCGACTTTCCGGGCGCCCCCTACGAGCATGTGTTCTTCGTCGCCGATACGCAAGCCACAGGTCGCATGGTGCCGGACGAATTGAACGTCTATCTCTGGCGCGACGGATTCCACCTGTACTTTCCGATGCACGGACCGGATCGGTGGCGTGTCATCGGCATCCTGCCTCACCACCTCCAGGAGAAGAGCGATCTGACGTTCGACGATCTCGTCCCCTCGCTTCGGCGGGAGACTGGAACGGAGCTGTCGTTCAAGTCGTGCAGCTGGTTCTCGACCTATCGTATCCATCATCGCCGGACCGAGCGCTTCCGCGAGCGCCGGTGTTTCCTGCTCGGAGACGCTGCGCACGTCCACAGTCCGATGGGGGGACAGGGCATGAACACCGGCCTGCAGGACGCGTACAACCTGGCGTGGAAGCTCGCGCTGGTCGTCTCGCAACGGGCGGACCCGGCGCTCCTGGATACCTATGAGGCGGAGCGGTTGCCGGTCGCGGATCGGCTCCTCTCGACGACCGATCGGGCGTTCAGGCTCCTCGTGTCCGACACCTGGTTGGCCGGAATCTTCCGGACGCGAATCCTGGCGAACATCGCCGCTCTGGCGATGAGCCGTGAGCGGGTGCGCAAGGCTGCCTTTCAGACGATCTCCCAGATCGGTATCCGCTATCGTAAGAGCCCTCTCTCCCAAACGCTTGCCGGTGTCGCCGAGGACGCGCCGCGCGGCGGCGACCGTTTCCCCTGGCTGAAACTCAAATTCCAGGGCAGTGGTTCGAAAGAAGACCTGTTCCAGCGGCTTGACGACACGCGTTTCAACCTGATCGCGATCGGCCAGCCGGCGCCGTCGGCAGAGAGCCTCGGGCTCGGCGACCTGCTGCGGGTTCACGTCGTTCCGTTCGACGTCGAGAACCAGGGGCCATTGGCCGCCCTGTCAATTTCCGCGCCGGCCTACTACCTGCTGCGCCCGGATGGGCACGTTGGACTCGCCGGACGTCAGCTCGACGAGGCCGCGCTGAGACGCTGGTTCACGGAATGCCACCTCCACCTCGACGACGCAACCCGACCGGCGGTCGACAGGCACGTGCGCACAGGCTGATTGCAAGGTACTAGCGTCTTTGTTCGGCTTTGCCTGCGCCGATCGGTGGTAGAGTCACCCATCCCACAGCCGGCGCGAGGCATGAACGACACAGCGCTCCAGGAAATCGAGCGTCTGCAACAGGAGTTGCAAGAGGCGACGGCCTTTCATCGTCGGCTGGAGGCGCTCGACGAGCTCCTGCCGACGCTGTCCGGCGTCCTCGACATCCGCGACGTGTTCGAGCGGGTCGCGGCGATTGCCAGGCGCGTCATCCCACACGACTCGCTGTCGCTGCCGCTCGTCACCGACGACAGGAACAACCTGGTCGTGTACGCCGCCAGCGGCTACTCGAGCCGCATTCCGGAAGCGATCCCGCTGCTGGATCACCATCGACCGTTGCTGACGGATCCCTGGGATCATGTCATCGCGACCGACATTCAAGATGATCCATTGGAACGGGTGACGCCCCCAGGTCAGGCCGGGTATCGGGGCCGGCTGCTCGTGCCCGTCCGTATCCAGGGAGAGACCCTCGGCGCGCTGGATTTCCTCTCGCTCCAGCCAGGGATCTACACCGCCGGAGATGCGCACGTCGCGCGACGCATCGCCGATCACGTCGCCCTCGCGCTTTCGCACCAGCGCCTGGCGGAGGAGGCCCGGCGAAGCGAGCAGCTGCGCGCGCGCGAAGCGCGCCTCGAGATCCTCGATGAGCTGCTCGCGTCGGTGACCGATACCGGCGGAATCAAGGAGCAGTTCGATCGGATTTCTGAGATTGCTCGCAAGGTTCTGCCGCACGATGGGCTCGTGCTGCCCACGATGCTGGCCGACGGCATCCACGCGCGGGTGTATGCATACAGTGGACTGGGCCCACGCGTGAACCCCGAGGTCGTCGAGGTTCCTGAAGCCGTGCTCCGTGGCGATCGCGATTCCGAGGTCATCGACGATATCTCCGCCTCGGCGCAGCCTTACGATCGCGGCGCCCTCGCGCTGGGGTTCCGGTCCGCTCTGCGGGTCATGATTCGTCTCGATGGCCGTCTCGCCGGCGGCCTGTCGTTCCTGTCGAAGCAGGTGGCGGCATTCCGATCGGCCGACGTGCTCGTGGCGCGCCGACTCGCGACCCGCATCGCGCTGGCAATGTCGCGGGAGCTGACGGCCGAGGCGGCAACGCGCGCGGAAAAGGCGCAGGAGCTCGCCGGAGCGCTCGAACGCCGGGTCAACTCGCTCGTCGCGGAATTGAACGCCGTGACCGGCTATCGCTGGATCGTCGGGCAGTCCGTGCCGTGGACCAAGGTCCTGAAGCAGGCAACCCAGGTAGCGGCGACCGAGACGACCGTTCTTCTGCTGGGGGAATCGGGTACAGGCAAGGAAGTCGTCGCGAGATTCATCCATCGTGCCTCGGGACGGAGCGGTGGACCGTTCGTGGCGTTGAACTGCGCGGCGCTGCCCGAACCCTTGCTCGAATCGGAGCTGTTCGGGTTCGAACGCGGCGCCTTCACCGGCGCCACGCATGCCAAGCCCGGACAGATCGAGCAAGCCGCGGGCGGTGTGCTGTTTCTCGACGAAGTCGGCGACATGAGTCCCTCCGTGCAGGCAAAGTTCCTGCGCGTGTTGCAGGAACGGGAGTTTCAGCGGCTCGGGGGAACCCGCCCGCTCAAGGCGAACGTCCGCGTGGTGGCGGCGACCAATCGCAACCTGCGTGCCGCGATCGAGCGCGGGACGTTTCGGGAGGACCTGTATTACCGGCTGCACGTGTTCGAGATTCGCCTTCCCCCGCTGCGCGACCGCAGGGAAGACATCCTGCCGCTGAGCGAGGCGTTTCTGACCGAGATCGCCAAAGGGCTCGGAAGGCCGCCGGCGGGCATCTCGCGCGAGGCCCGGCAGGCGCTGCTCGAGTATCACTGGGCAGGAAACGTTCGCGAGCTTCGCAATACGCTGGAGCGGGCTGCGATCCTCTGCGAAGGCGGCCTGATCACCGGGGAACACCTGACGTTCGTGTCCGCACCTTCATCCGAGTGGGAGACACCAGCGAAGGAAAGTCCGCGAACTGCCGCCATCCAGGTCGACACGACCGAGCTTCGGGTCCTCGAACGCGCGGCGATCGAGCGGGCGCTGCAGGAAGCCAGACAAAACAAGTCCCACGCGGCGAAGATGCTGGGGCTGACCCGCAAACAGCTCTACGTCCGCCTCCGCCAGCACGGCCTCGGCTGAGATCGCTGCTTCTGGAGAGGACAGCAGGCGCTCGAATGCGCCTGCTGTCTTCCGTGATTACCTGATGGTCACCGTGATCTTGGCCGTGTTGCTGAAGAGCGACCCGTCGAACGCCCGGAATGTGAACGAGTCGCTGCCCTTGGCGTTCGAGTTCGGTGTATAGCTGAACGCGCCGGTGGACGCATCGAACACCACCTGCCCTTTCTTGGGCTGGGTCACGACTTCGTACGTCCGCGCCGGACCGTCAACGTCGGTGGCCACGAACGTCCCGGTCCCGGGTGCGGTTCTCGATGCGGTGACGGCCCCGTCCACGGCGACAGGCGCGTCATTGACGGCAGAGACCGAGAGCGTCACCGTCGCGGGACTCGAATCCGCGACACCGTCGCTCGCCTTGAAGGCGAAGCTGTCGCTGCCACTGTAGTCAGGAGCCGGCGTGTAGGTTACGTTCGGCGCAGTTCCGGTCAGCGTCCCGTGCGCCGGCGCGCTCACGATCGTGAACGTCAGGGGCTGGCCGTCAGGATCCGATCCAGTCAACGTGATCGCCTTCGACGTATCCTCGATCGTCGTCACGGATTGCGACTGTGCGACCGGCGGTGTATTCGCTCCCGTGACGTTCACCGTTACGGTGGCGCTCGCCGAGAGCGCGCCGGCGCTGTCCCGCGCTTGATAAGTGAACGTGTCGGCGCCGCTGAAGCCGGCCTCCGGCGTGTAGACCACCTGTGAGCCCGCGATGGCGGCGGTCCCGTGCGCGCCCTGAGTCACGGCGGCAATCGACAGCGTGTTCAGATCGACGTCAGTGTCGTTCGCCAGCACGTTGATCTGAACTGCAGTATTGAAGCTGGCGGTGGCGGTGTCGGCGATCGCCACCGGCGGATCGTTGACCGGCGCGATCGTGACGCCTATCGTAGCAGTGTTCGAGTCCACCGTTCCGTCGTTCGCGACGAACGTAAAGGAATCGCTGCCGTTCGCGTTGGCCTGCGGAACGTAGGTGAAGCCGCCGGTCGAGGCGTTGACGGTGGCGGTGCCCTTCGTGCCGTTCGTCACAATCCGGTAGGTCAGCGGATTGCCGTCGGCGTCGGTCGCCCCCAGCGTACCCGAGCCGGACGAATCCTCATTGATGGACAACGTGCCGTTCACTGCCACCGGGGCGGTATTCGCTACCGCCGAAGTGAACTTGACCGTAATCGTCGCCACGTTCGAATCGACCTGGCCGTCGTTCACCTTGAACGTGAACGTGTCGTTTCCGTTCGGGTTGTTCAACGGCGTATAGCTGAACGCCCCGGTCTGTGGATTGACCGTCGCGGTGCCTTTGCGCGCTTGCGCGACGAGCGCGAACGTCAGCGTGTCGTTCTCCGGATCGGTCGCGCTCAGGGTGCCCGTGAGCGTCCGGTTCTTCGGTGTCGAGAACGTTGCCGACGAGGCCACTGGCGCGCGATTCGTGTCGGTGACGGTCCAGACGAACGATACCGACGCTGCAGCAGTGCTCGGATCCGTGGCGGTCACGAGGACCTGGTGGGTTCCGCTCGCTGTGAACCCGATGGTCCCGCTGATCAGGCCGGTTCCTGCATTGATCGAGAGCCCGGACGGAAGATCCGTCGCGGTGTAGGTCAGCGTGTCGCCGTCGCCATCGCTTGCCTGAATCTGCAGGCTCACGGATGCACCCTCGCTGTTCGTCTGATTGCCAGGGTTCGCCATCACCGGCGCATCGGCAACGGGCGTGACCGTGATCGACACGGTAGCCTGCGAACTGTCGATGGTGCCGTCATTCACCCGGAACCTGAAGCTATCTGGCCCGTTGTAGTTCGCGGCCGGCGTGTAGACCAAATTGGGCGCCGTCCCGGTCAACGTGCCGTGGGTCGGACTGGCCACGACCAGGAAGGTCAAGGCGTCTCCATCCGGGTCGGAGCCCGTGAGGGTGATCGAGGCCGCGGTCTCCTCCGCGGTAGTCACTGATTGCGCATTCGCGATCGGCGCGCGGTTCGTGTGCGTCACCGTCCAGGTGAAACTCACCGACGACGTCAGGAGGCTATCGCTGACCGAGACGACAACGGTCCCGGACGCGGCCCCGAACGCGACGGTGCCGCTGATGACTCCGCTGGAGCTGTTGATGGACAGTCCTGCCGGCAGGCCGATCGCCGAGTAGGTCAGGGTGGTATTGGGATCCGGATCGGTGGCCTGGATCGGCAGGGTCACCGATGCACCCTCGGCGCTGGTCTGGTTGCCGGGATTGGTGACCACAGGGGCAGTGTTCGGAGACAAAGTGGTGAACCGCCAGACCGGCCCGGTCGTCGTGACCTGGCCGTCGCTCACGGTCACATACCACTCGTAGTCGCTGGGTCCCGAGAGGTTCGGCCACACGGCCTGGGTGGTCGAACCTGCGGGAACAGCGGTGTTCGTCGCGATGGTCGTGTAGGCCGTGCCCTGCATGTTGTAGTCGACCACGAACTGGCTGTTTGCGTCGGTCTCGAATTGACCTGCGCCACCGTTGAGAGTCGGCGAGTACGTGTAAACGTAGATCTTGTTCTCCGACGGCTTGAACGTCATGTAGCGGAGCCAGCCGTCCCCGCCGTTCGTGCGGCTCTGGTAGTCGGATTCCAGCTGGTGCACCGGCTGGCCGCACGCGTTGAGATCGGTCCGGTTGGCCTCTCCAGGGTAGTGCCCGTTCAGGACCAGGAACACGTTGCAGTTGGTGCGGATGATTTGCTGCCACACCGTTTCTGCCGGTGTGCCGTTCGGGCGGTTCAGCACCGTGGTCGGCCGTACCCCTGACGCGTTCAGGAACAGGTGCGTGCTGATGATCGCCCGACGGTTCGGATACTGCTTGAGGATGCGATCGGCCCACGCCACCGAGTAGTCCGGCATGTCGTACTCGAGGTGAATCACCAGGAAGTCGAGCCCGCCGACAGAGAACAGCTCGTAGTTGTTCTTGTTCTGCCGGTTCACCGGATCGTTCACGGGATCCTTCCCGAGATAGCCGCCGTACCAGGAATTGCCTTCGAAGCGCGAGACCGGGAAGGTCAGGTCGTAATTGACGGCAACCCCCGATGAGTTCATGTCGTGGTTCCCCGGCGCGAGCCCCCACTTGAAGTCGTTGGCTTCCAACACCGACAGGCTGGCACTGGCGCGCGGCCACTCCTCGGGCACCGCGTCGATGTGTTCGACGATGTCGCCGAGGTGCGACACGAACGCGATGTTCAACGCCGACTTGTTGCCGGCAATCCACTGGGTCTGTGCGGTGAACGTCGGTGCTCGCGCCGGATCGTCGACATAGTGCTGCGTATCCGGGATCGCGACGATGGTGAAGTCCGTCGCCGCTGCCGGCTGCACCGGCCTGCCGAAGAAGGTGACGGTCAGCGGATCCAGATCCGCATCGCTTACGCCGACGCTCAGCGTCGGAGAAGTGGAGACGCCGGTGGCGCCATTGGCCGGCGCGTTCAGCGTCGGCGCCGGCGGTGCCTGATTGCTCCGGAACGTCGTCCCGGCCACGCGCGTGAAATCGGTCCCGGTCACCGTGCCGGTATTGTTGTTGCCCGTGCTGTCGACGACCGTCGTGCCGGCGGTCTCGTTCATCCCCCAACGCCCGAGCAGTCCGGCGGCGCTGGAGATCTCCAGGTTCAGGCCGGACTGAATCTGTGCCGCCGTGCGGGCGTAGTTCCAGATTCGCACTTCGTCGACAACGCCGGCGAAGAAGCCGGACGCGGCGCCGGTGGACGTCAGGGCAGACGCGATCGCCGCGTGCTGGATGCTGTCGGCCCGCGGCGGCTGACCGACCGCGAGCTCGGCATCCAACACCCCGTTCAGATAGAGACGCCAGGTAGTGCCGTCATACGTCGCGGCGGCGTGATACCACGTGTTGTTGGCGATCGGCGTGACACCCGAAACCGGGTGATTCAACCCCGGCGTGGCGCCGGCGGCGCCTTCTTCGAAGTCGGCGGCGAGTACGTTGCCGGCGATGCCGAAGAAGTAGTTCATGTCGACATTGCTGCCATCGGTCTGCGCCCGTCCCTTCGTCACGAGCGGGACCGCATCGATGCCGCCCGAGCCGGTGTTGGTCGCGACGCCGGTGCCCTCGCGCTTGAACCAGAGCTCCAGCGTGAACGTGGAAGCGCCGAGCCCAGGCGCGGCGCCCAAGGTGACGTAGGCGTTGGTGCCGCCGAAGTCGAGGGCACCGTTGACGGCAGCTGACGTGACGGTAATCGTCACGGTGTCGCTGCTCGCCAAGGCGCCGTCGTCAGCGGCCAGCTGCAGAACGTATTCGCCGGCCGCGGAGAAAGTCGCGGTCGTCGAAGTCGCACCGGCGTCCGCGAACGTGACCGTGCCCGGTCCGCTCATCTTGCTCCACGTCGTCGTGACATCGGCGCCAGGCAATCCATCATCGCTGACGGTCCCGGCGAGGACGGCCGCAGCGGAAAGCGTGATCGCCTGATCGGAGCCTGCGTCGACCACCGGGGGCTCATTGATCGGCCCGGATGGATTCACCGTCACCGTCAACGTGTCGGCTGCGCTCAGCTCTCCGTCACTGGCGCTCAGCCGGAGCGCGTATGAACCATAGGTGGAGAAGCTCGCCGTAGTGGCAGGCGAGGCAGGATCCCCGAAGGTGACGGTTCCCGGGCCGGAGAGCACGCTCCAGGAGGTGGTGAGCACGCCGGTGACGTCGTCGTCGCTCACCACGCCGCTGAGCGACGCCGATGCGGGCAACGTGACCGACTGGTTCGAACCGGCTTCGACCGACGGCGGCTGATTCGTTGCGGCGGTGAGCGGTGCACCCGCCACACACTTCCAGCTCGAGCCGGTCAGCGTGCCCGTTATGCCGTTGCCGGACGAATCCGCGATGCCGCTGCCGCAGGGCGAATCGAGGCTCCAGCGGCCGAGCAACCCGGCTGCCGAGGGAATCGCGCGGCCCATGCCGCTCGCGATCTGTGCGGCCGAGCGGGCGTAATTCCAGATACGCGGTTCGTCGAGCGCGCCATCGAAGAAGCCCTGCGTTTGACTGCCGACCCCGCCGGTGGAGTTGAGGGCGGTGCCGAGCGCCGCGTGCTGGATGCTGTCGGCGCGCGGCACGAAGCTGCCCGGCAATGTCAGCGTCGCCTCTACGGCTCCATCCAGATAGAGCGTCCACGTGGAACCGTCATACGTTGCAGCAACGTGGTGCCAAACGCCGCTCGCGATCGCCGACGTGCCGGCGACCGGATGATTCGCGCCCGTCGCCGCATCCTCGAAATCGCCGACGATCACGTTGTCGGACGTACGGATACCGAGGAAGTAATTCATGTCCTGGGTGGTGCCGTCGGCTTCGGCCATGCCTTTGGTGACGAGCGGGATGGCGACGACACCGCCCGAGCCGGTCGACGTGGCGACGCCAGCGCCGTCACGACGGAACCAGGTTTCGAGCGTGAAGGTCGAGGCGCCGAGCCCTGGAGCGGTTCCGAAGGTCACATAGTCCTTCGCGGCCGCCGTGCCTGACAGGTCGAGTGCATGGTTGCCGGCGGGCAGCGGCGTGTGCGCGAACGGCGTACCGGCGACCCACACCGGGCCGCCAGTCAGCGTGCCGGCAAGCGCCCCGCCGCTGGTATCCTCGGCGCTCGTTCCAAAGCCCTCGTTGAAGCCCCAGTGGCCGACCAACCCGGCCGCTGAGGACACTTCGAGCCCCATGTTCGCCGCGATCTGCGAGCCGCTCCTGGCGACATCCCAGATTCGCGCCTCATCGATGGTGCCGTTGAAGAAGCCGGCTGGAACTCCGGTTGAATTCAGGGCGGAAGCGACCGCGGCGTGCTGAATGCTGTCGTCCCGGGGCGTAAAAGCCCCGATAGTGCTCTGCGCTTCGAGCCCGCCGTTCAGATACAGCCGCCAGGTCGTGCCGTCGTAGGTCGCGGCCGCGTGGTACCACAGGTCGTCGCAGATCACCGTGGTGCCCGAAACCGGATGGTTGGCGCCGGTGGCGGAGTCCTCGAAATCGGCGACGAGGACGCGCCTGCTGCCGTCGATGCCGAGGAAATAGTTCATGTCGACGTTGCTGCCCTCGGCCTCGGCCCGGCCTTTCGTGAGGAGCGGCTCCGCGGTCACCCCTCCGGTGCCTGTCGACGTAGCGGTCCCGGCGCCAGCGCGCTTGAACCAGACCTCGAGCGTCAGCGTGCTGGCGCCAAGACCCGGCGCCGCGCCGAAGGTGACGTATTGACTGCTGCCGTTGAAGCTGACACCGGTGGCCATCGGGATCGGCGGACTGACGGTGATGGTGACGTCGTCGGACGAGGACTGCGCGCCGTCACTCGCTGTGAGCCGAAGGACGTAGCTGCCGGATTGCGAGAACGTTACCGAAGTACTCGGTGCGTTGGCGTTGATGAACGTGGCCGTCCCGGGGCCGCTTACCTTCGTCCAGGTCGTGCCGATCGCGCCTGGCGGATTGGGTAACCCGTCGTCGGTGACGATGCCAGCGAGCGACGCGCCGGCCGGCAGCACGATCGCCTGATCGGCCCCGGCGTTGACGACCGGTGATGCGTTGTAGGTGAACCGATCGGCCGTCACGACGGCACTCGTGCGGCCTCCGACCGTCACCCGGACGTCGACCACGCCGCTGCCGGCGGGGCTGGTCGCGATGCACTGCGACGCGCTGGCGCAGCTGACGCTGGTCGCGGCAGTGCCGCCAAAGGAGATTGACGTCGGCGTGAGCACACCGAAGTTGCTGCCCGAGATCGTGACCGTGGTGCCCCCGGCCGTGGCGCCAACCGCGGGGCTGATCCCGGTGACGGCGGGCGGCGGTGGCGCACCGTGCACTGCACTGGTGCCCGAGTCGGTGAAAGACTGGCCCGCGACGGGTATGAACTGCCAGTCGTAGCTGTTGTCGTGCAGCGTGAACTTCATTACGCCGCTCGAGGTGTTGGCGCGGACCTCACTGGTGGATCGCACTGTACCGAACCCGCTCATCGAAATGCCGCCGGTGCCGATCACGAACTGGCGAATGCCGTAGGCATCGTCTCTCGCACCGTTGGCGTCGGTGGCCGCGAGCCGCTCGTAGTTGTGCCAGTGGCCGCCGAGAATGATGTCGACGCCGTGTTCATAGAGCGCCTGCCAGAGCGCCTGCATGAATGCATTCGTCGCATCGGACGCCGACGAGCTGAAGCGCGGCTTGTGCCACATCGCGATGATGTTGTTGGTCGTGCTGGCCGCGAGATCCGCGCGGAGCCACGTCTCCTGCGCCGAACCCACCGCGCACCCGTTCGGCTGCCAGAGGCCGATGGGGGTGGCCGGTGCCGCGGCGCACTCGCTGTTCAGGACGACAACGTGCCACGCGCCGATGTCGTAGCTGTAGTACCCGCCGCTGCGATCGCCGGCCGGACCGGACTGCACGCCCGTGCCGTTGAAATAGTCGAAGTAGGCGCTGGCGTTGGCCGTGTGGTAGTCGTGATTCCCTGTCACCGGCCGCGTCCGCGCCTTGTGCCGACCCCATGTGGGCCCGTAGCAGTTGGCGAACTGCGCGGCGGTTCCATCCTGATAGGCGTTGTCGCCGAGGGTGAAAACGGTGCCGGGGAGGGCGTCGAGGAGCGTCGCCGTGGCTTCGGCGTTTGCGATGCTCGCGCCGGCCGTGCAGTCCGGAGCGATGTCGCCGGCCCCGACCAGAATCGGGTCACTCACGATTACCGTCACATCGTCGTTGACCGTCGCCGCGCCGTCCGTGGCGCTGAGCCGGAGCACATAGCTGCCGGCGACTGAGAAGGTCGCCGTGGTCGACAGCGCATTCGCGTTCGCGAAGCCGACCGCGGCGGGTCCCGACTGCGTCGACCAGGTTACGGTGAGTGGTGCCGGGCCGCCGTCCGAGTCGGAAGCCGCTCCCGCGAGCGCGGCATCGGCCGGCAGCGCGACGCTTTGATCTGCACCCGCGTTGACGACGGGAGGCTGGTTCGGTGGATGCGGGGTCGCGCTCGCCTCCTCTGACGCTGCTGAGACGTTCCCGAATATGTCGAGCGCGGTGACGACGTAGTAGTACGTCGTGCCGTTGGAGACCGTCGTGTCCGTGAACGCGGGAGACGTCAGCGGAGTTCCGCCGTTGAGCGGTCCGCTGATCGCGACCGGACTGCTGGTGCTGCGATAGACGTTATAGCCGCGCAGGTCGGCTTCCGTGTTGGCCGACCAGGTCAGACCGACCGTGTTATTGCCGGCGCTCGCCACGAGATTCTGGGGTGGCGCTGGCGGTGTTGCGTCGGGCGTGAACGGATATCCCGCCACCCAGCCGGGGCTTCCAGTCAGCGTGCCGTTCACGCTGCCCGCGCTGTTTGCCGTCGTCGTCCCGGTTGCTTCGTTGAGGCCCCACCGTCCGATCAGGCCGGCAGCGCTCGGCAGCTCTTGCTGTCGCGTCGCCTGGATCTCTGCGCCGCTGCGCGCGTAATTCCAGATGCGAACCTCGTCCTGGATGCCAGCAAAGAATCCAGCAGCGACGCCGGTTGAATTGAACGCGGTGCCGACACCCGCGTGCTGGATGCTGTCGGCGCGCGGGGTAAACGCTCCCACCGACAGAGTCCGATCGAGGACGCCGTCGAGGTACAGGCGCCACGTAGTGCCGTCGTAAGTCGCGGCCGCGTGGTGCCACACTGTCGTGCTGATCGGAACCGCAGTCTGGCCGAGAACCGGGTGATTGCCTCCGGTCGCGGTGTCCTCGAAGTCTGCGGCGAGTAGTCCTGTCGACGCCTGGATTCCGAAGATGTAGTTCATGTCGACATTGCTGCCCTCGGACTCCGCCCGGCCCTTGGAGACCAGCGGGATCACGTCGGCAATGCCGCTGCTACCGGTGTTGGTTCCGACACCCGCACCGGTGCGCTTGAACCACGTTTCGAGCGTGAACATCGGAGTCCCGAGGCTCGGGGCGGGTCCAAACGTGACGTACTGGCTGGAGCCGTTGAACTCGAGCGCGGAACCGGCATTCGCATCGGGAGTTGCGGTGGCTTCGGTCGACGGGCTCGAGGCGTTCCCCGACGAATCGACTGCCGTGACCACGTAGTAGTACGGCGTGCCGTTGGTCAGGGTCCGATCCGTGTAAATCGCATTGGTGACTGGCGTGGTTCCATTGAGCGGCGTGCCGCTCGTGAGGACGGGGCTGGTCGTGCTCCGGTACACGTTGTAACCGGCCAGATCGCTCTCGGTGTTCCCCGTCCAGGCGAGGGTAACGAGGTTCTTGCCCGCGCTGGCGCTCACGTTCTGCGGAGTAACCGGCGGCGTGATGTCGAAGGTCATCCCGGCGACCCACGTCACGCCGTTGGTCAAGGTTCCGTTCGGGTTGGAGCCGGAGCTGTCGGTCAGCGATGTGCCCGAGCCTTCGTTCATGCCCCATCGGCCGATCAGGTTGGGAGCGGACGTCACCTCCTGCAGCCGCGTCGACTGGATCTGCGCCGCGCTGCGGGCCACGTTCCAGACGCGCGCTTCGTCGACGACCCCGGCGAAGAATCCGGCGGCCGCGCCGGTCGAAGTCATTGCGGTGCCGATGCCGCCGTGTTGAATGCTGTCGAAACGGGGAGGCCGGGGCGCCGGCAGGGTCAACGATCCGTCTTCGACCCCGTTCAGATAGAGCTTCCAGGTCTGGCCGTCGTAGGTTGCGGCGGCGTGATACCAGATATTGTTCGAGATAACCGTCGTGCCTGTGATGGGATGATTCAATCCAAGAGTGCCGCCTGCGCTTGGTCCTTCCTCGAAATCGGCGACGAGCCTGGCCGTCGATGCGTCGACGCCGAGGAAATAGTTCATGTCGACGTTGCTGCCCTCAGCTTCGCCGCGCCCTTTTGTCAGCAATGGAATCGCGTTGGTCACGCCGCCGGTTCCGGTGCTGGTGGCGACCCCGGCCGCCGTCCGCTTGAACCAGAGCTCCAGCGTGAACGTGCTGGCGCCGAGGCCAGGCGCCGGCCCAAACGTCACGTACTGATTCGTGCCGTTGAACTGAAGACCGAAGCCGGCGGACTGCGCGACGACGCCCGGCCGCTGGGCGGCCAGAATCAGGCAGATCGCGGCGATGAGCAGCGACGACACGAGCGCGCGGGGACGGGGCATACACATCCTTCACAGGCGCAGACTGCCGAGCACCGCCCGGCAGGGCGCGGTTCAATTCACTGGTTTGCGGAGAGACTTAAAAGGGTAGAGGGTGCCCGGACGCCCGCGCATCGGCCGTCACGCGAATTCGCATGGGAGGATCCGCCCATACCACGCGCCGGTGATTAACGGTGAGTGGTGGTCAAGCCGTGCCGCATCGCGTACACGGCCAGCGCGAGCCGGTCGGAGACTGCGAGCTTCGTGAAGACCGACGTGAGATGGTGGCGAACCGTCGCTTCGCTGATACAGAGCCGCTCGGCGATATCCCTGTTTCGCAACCCTTCGGCGACCAGCCCGATGACGTCGCGCTCACGGGGAGTCAAGGTGTCCACCCGCGCTTCGTCCGGGGTCGTCGCTTTCAACCGCGGCCCCTGCGCCAGCTCCGCCAGCAGACTCGCCGTCGTGATCCGATCGAGCCACGTCTCCCCGGCGTGCACGCATTCAATGGCTTTCAGCAGCGATTCGGCAGCCTTTTCCTTGGCGATGACCCCGGCTGCGCCGAGGCGCACCGCCTGCAGGTGCAGCTCGGGGTCCCGGACACCGGTCAGGATGAGCACGCGAGCGCCGGGCGCCGCCTGTCGCAGTCGCGGAAGGCAGTCCAGGCCACGGTCAGGGCCCAGGTCGAGATCGAGAAGGATGATGTCCGGCTGTTCACGGCTGGCCGCTGCCACCGCGTCTTCCGCGCCAGCCGCTTCCGCGACGACGGTCCAGCCGTGCCGGGTCTCGATGAGCAGCCGGAGGCCGGCACGGACGACGGCATGATCGTCGATCAGCTCGATGCGAACGGACGCGCGAAGCGCGTGGTGCAGGGGGCAGGCTCCTGGTGCTCTACAGCGGAATCTCGATGTTGACCGCGCTGCCACCATCTGCCGGATGATCCACCACGACGCGTCCGCCAAGCGCCTCGGCTCGCTCCGCTATCGATCGGGGCACGAACTGGGGCGGACGTCGGGTTCGAATTCCTGCGTCGGTCACCTGCATGGCAAGGTGGCGGCCATCCGCGGCGATCGTCACGCCGATCGCCGCCGTGTCCGTGTGGCGGCGGGCATTGCTGACCGCTTCGACGACCATCTGAAACGCCTCGGCGGCAAGGCGATCGTTCACGTGCGCGTCCCCCTGCACGTTCAACGCGATGTTGATGCCCGTGGCGCCGGTGAACCGCTCAGCGAATCGCGCCAATGCCTCGGTCAGGGTTCCGGAGGAGGCGCCCCCGGCCTTGAGAGTGCGCAGGTAGTCGCGAAGATCGCCGATTTCGTCAGAGATCACGTCGGTGAGCCGATCGACGTCGGTGACCACGTCTTCACCCGCCCCGAGCTTTTGCCGGATCGCGGCCAGGCCCATCCTGATGCCGATATAGGGCTGCACGACGCTGTCGTGCAGATCCCGTGCAATTCGGAGCCGTTCGGCTCCGGCCGCCTCGGTCGCCAGGCGATCGAGCAGCCGGACGTTCTCGAGCGTCGGCGTGACGTGATCCACCACCTGGGCGAGGAAGTCCAAATCCGACCTGTCAAACCGCGAGCGCGCCCGGGAGGTGACATAGAGGCGGCCGGCGGCCCCCGCGCCCTGGGGCCATGGGACGGTAATAAAGGACTGCGCGTTCAGCGTCTCGGCGATTCCCAGGAGCATCCCCGTTTTTCCTTTCCCATCGCCGGATCCGGGGCCATCAACCGTGAAGACACAGACGTCGGAATCCGAGAGCGACAGCAGCGTTCTCACCATCGCCGCAGGGACTTCCGCCGGTGGCTGCGCTACTTCCGGCTCGCCGGCGTCGCACCGCCACACCAACGCGTCATGAGTCTGCGCGACCGGCATCACCAGCACGGCCGAGGCCGCCTGATAAAAATCACGCGCCACGCGGAGCACGTTGGCGATGGTCCGGTCAATCCCGAAACGGGGGTTCGACAGAGCGCTGACTTCCTTCAGCAGGCGGAGACGTGCGGCGAACGACACGTGCAGCCCGCCCCAGTACGAAACCATGTAGCCAAGGACCAGCAGGGACAGGGGGCGGAACAATGCCCGGCCCAACTCCGGGAACTCGCCCGGCGTCCAGGCATATCCAGCCGCGCTGAACAACCCGACTGACGCAATCGTGACCAGCACTCCGGAGCGGAAGCCCCAGCGGAAGGATGCGGTAAGAATCGCGAAAAAATACCCACTGAAAAACACGCTCCGCGTCCCGCCCGTCAACGCGATCAGCAGGGTGAACGACGCCAGATCCACCCAATGCGTCCAGGCCAGCACCCACGCAGCCGATCGCAGGTGGCCGCTTGCCATCGCCAGCCATCCCAGGCTGCAGGCCAAAAACATCGACAGCACCGTATAGATCGCCACCGGCGGCGCGTGGATGTGTGTCGGATCGACCCAGACAATCGCCAGCGCCGCGATCGCGATAACACAGCGAAGCTGCGCGATCATGCGGTCCTCGGCGACGCCGATTTCGGCGTGCGTGCCGGGTGCCAGAGCGGAAGGCCACCATATCGCCAGAAAGGCGCCAAAGTGCACGGAGCGTTCCAACTCGCGTCTGAGTCGTCGCGACCTGATCGTGGACGTGGCGCCAGTGTCGAACGGATCCCGTTCGGCGCGAGAGTCAGTGCAGGCGACCTTTAGTCTGCCCGACAGGGGTCTAGGTGGACTCTATCGGTGTTTGTAGAGTGTCAAATCCCAAGCTCCAAATCCCAAGTTCCAACGGACTCCCAAGGCCCAATTGCCCAATCCCGGTCGAAGTTTTGTGGCAGAATCTCCCCTCCCCACTACAGAACAGCCAGGGTCACGGTCGGCGGCGGCAACCGAGCGAGGAGGAGAAACCCATGTTTTCGTCCACACCGCCGGCGTTCGCAGAGGTACCGGCACACGCCTCACGGCCCGTCGCCGAGACCGATCGCATCACGGCGATCGATGCGCTTCGGGGCTTCGCGCTGCTCGGCATCCTGCTGATGAACATCGTCGCGATGGCGATGTACGGGGCATCGTACGACGATCCCACGGTCACCGGCGGCTCGGACGGCGCCAACCTCTGGGTGTGGACGGTGATGCACGTGCTCGCCGAAGGCAAGATGCGATGCCTCTTCTCGCTCGTCTTCGGTGCCAGCGTCATCCTGCTGATGGGACGAATGTCGGACCGTGCGGATGCCGCCGACATCTACTACCGGCGCATTCTCTGGCTGCTGTTGTTCGGCATCATCCACGCCTATTTCTTGTGGGCGGGCGACATCCTGTATCCGTATGCGCTCTGCGCGCTGGCACTCTATCCGTTCCGCAACATCCGCGCGAAACGGCTGCTCATCGTCGGCAGCATCATCGTCGTGTTGAACGCGCTGGCGTACGTCGGGCACGGTTTCGAGCAGCGCCAGATGATAGTGAAGGGTCAGGCCGCACTGCAGGCCGCGGCCTCCGGCAAGACCCTGACCGACGATGAGCAGGAGGCGAAAAAGGAATACGACGAATGGCGGAAGTTCGCCAAGCCGACCGAGAGCGAGCTCGCGAAGGACGCTGAACAATGGCGCGGCAGTGTATGGAGCGTCATCAAGGCGCGAGCAAAGGTCGTGAGCTTCTTCCACTCGTTCCCGTACTACCACCCGTTCTTCTGGGACATCTGGTCGATGATGCTGATCGGAATGGGGTTGATGAAGCTGGGGGTGCTGTCAGGCGAGAAGTCCTACAAGGTGTACGTGCTCTTCGTGCTGGTCGGCTATGGCATTGGCGTGCCCATCAACAGCTACACGGCCTGGCTCATGATCAAGAGCAACTTCGACCCGGTCATGCACGAGTTCACGGCATCGGCCTACGATCTCGGCCGCCTCTCGGTCGCGCTCGGCCACCTCGGCATCATCATGCTGATCGTCAAGGCCGGTGTTCTCCGGCCGCTGATGGCGGCGCTCGCGGCCGTCGGGCAGATGGCATTCACCAACTACGTCCTGACGTCAATCCTCATGGCGATCGTGTTCACCGGCTACGGATTCGCGCTGTACGGCACGCTGCAGCGCCACCAGCTCTATTACGTCGTTGTCGGGGTGTGGGTGGTGAACCTGGTGTTCAGCCCGGTCTGGCTCCACTACTATCGCTTCGGTCCGCTCGAGTGGTGCTGGCGCTCGCTGACTTACTGGAAGCGTCAGCCGATGCGGCGTGGCGCGGCGGCTCTGGAGCGTCAGTCTCCGGTCTTCCAGTAGGCACGTCGCGGTGCCGGAGCCGGTACGCCCGCTTGTTCAACGACGATCCTGAGGGTCCTTGATCGGAATACACTTCTGCGCACCCATGCCCACTACGCCCCTGATTGCTCCTGCCGACGCAAAGCGCCTCCGCATTGACCGGGTCCGCATCGGCCGACTGAGGCAGCCTGCCGCGATCTTCGCAATGCTGACGAGCGCAGTCCTGGCGGGATGCGGTGAACCAGCCAAGCCTGCCGAGCCGGCACTCGCCGCCGCCGCTCTGCCCGCGACCGCTCCGCCCGCGACCGCGAACACGTCCACGACGACGATTCAGTGCCCGGCGCGCGGCGCCTTCGGCGATGGACCGACTTACTACTCGCAGTTCTACGAGGACTACATCCTCGGCTACGTCTTCAAGAATCAGAAGACCGGGTTCTACGTCGACGTTGGCGCCAACGATCCCAACAAGAGCAGCGTTACCAAGTACTTCTACCTGGCCGGCTGGCGCGGCATCAACATCGAGCCGATTCCAGAGCTGGTCGAGAAGCTGAACACATCAAGGCCCGAAGACACCAACAAGGGTGTGGCGATCTCGGACCGGCGAGGCGTCCTGATCTTCTACAAGGGCCTCGGAGACGCCTCCGGGCTCTCGACATTGAGTCCGAGGATCGCGGCGTCACACCGGGCAAAGGGGTTCGAATTCACAACGATCAAGATTCCCGTGACGACGTTGAACGCGGTCCTCGACGAGCACGCGAAAGACAAGCCGGAAATCACCTTTCTGAACGTCGATGTCGAAGGCTTCGAGAAGCAGGTGTTCTCGAGCATCGACTTCAAGCGATATCGCCCGCGCGTGATCACGGCGGAGTCCACGGCCCCGTTGACCGAAGTGGCCACGCACCAGGTGTGGGAGTCGATCTTGACCGGCAACGGCTACATCTTCGCCATGGACGACGGCCTGAATCGCTATTACGTGCACAGGAGCCAGGAGAGCCTCCTCCCGAAGTTCATCGAGGCGGACTTCTGCGTGTTGCGCGACAAGCTGGGCAAACGTATCAATCTCGACGGCTTCGAGCCTCTTGACCCGGCTCCCGCGCGACGCTGATGACTCCTATCGTGTGGGCGCAATCGCTGGGCGAGTACGGCGCCATGGCCGCCATAGCCGACAAGGTCGGACGCGCATACACCGCGCTCGAGTTGAGCATCAGGATGAACTCGGAGATCTGGCTGCTGGGGTGCGGCGTCCTTCTGTTGGCCTTATGGCTTCTGAGAAGGTGACCCACTCCCTTCGGTGAGCTGGCCCTGCAGCTCGAGACCCCGATCGACGACGGCCGACCATTGCGATGAAGAGGTGTTGCTGTACTCGTCGTGCCAGTTCCACCACTTGTAGGGCGACGTCTGCGGATAACCCTCCGGCGAGTCCTCCCAGTCCTCCTGCCGCCCGAGCGCGGTGATGTCGAGGTAGTTCCAGAGGCTCCCCATCTGCTCGTCTCCGCGGTTGTTGACGAAGTAGGTCCGGAAGATCCTCTCGCCGTCACGGATGAACGCGTTCGTGCCGTGCCACTCGTCTACGCCGAAGTCGGCATCGAAGCTGTCCGTGATCGTGTACCAAGGCATCTTCCAGTCCATTCGCTTCTTCAGCCGCTCGATGTCGGGTTGCGGCGCGCGTGACGCGAAGGCGAGGGTGGTATCGCGGGCATTCAGATGCGCGACGTGGGCCACATGGTCGGCGACCATGGAACAGCCGCGGCACGCATGTTCGGGCCAGCCGTACACCCCGGGCTCGAAGAACGCGCGGTAGACGATCAGCTGACGGCGGCCCTCGAAGAGATCGAGCAGGCTCGCGTTGCCCCTGGGTCCGTCGAACCGGTACTTCTTCTCCACGGCCATCCACGGCATCCGCCGGCGCTCGGCGGCCAGCGCATCACGGGCGCGGGTCAAGGCTTTCTCCTTCACGAGGAGCTGCTGGCGCGCGGCCTCCCACTCCTCCGGACCGACGATTGAGGGGGTGTTCATATCTCTCTCCTTGTGCTTGTGATTCCTGCTGCGGAGCTGGCCCACAACCAGGGCGGCGATGCCACCCGTCGAGGTGACGCCGGCGCTGATCAAGGCCAGGTTTGCCATGCATGACGGACACATCGTGCTCCTCCTCGGGCTGTTCACTCGTCCTGAGACAGATGTATCCCCGGAGATGGATGCAATGGGAGTGACAAGTGTGGCGGGATTCGCGTGATCTGTTTTCTCTGTGTTTTGCGCCCGTAGGGAGTAGAGGTCCGAAGCGGCGCCCCTGCCGCGCTCGCGAGGACGGATCGGAGGAGCATCCGCCATGACGCCCGAATATCAGGCACAGATCGTCAAGCTCGACCTGCCCGCGCAGGACTCGCTCGAGAACCACGCGGAACGGTGCTCGGCCGACCCCGTCCAGCTACGGTCGATCGGACGTGCTGTCGGCCAGCAGGTTCGAATCGTGCGCGCGGATCGTCCCGGGTACTTCGCGCTGTACACCGTCGCGCAGGCGAACCCGCCGGCAGGCCTCGACGATCGCTGCCGCGCGCGCATCGTCCGGACAGGCCTCACCGGCCGCGAGCGACTCGGCAGTACAGCCGAGATGGACGGCGTGGTTCAAGCCCGCGTCGTCGATGCAGCGCCGCCTGGCGACGGCGCCAGGTTCTTCGAGGTGGCCGAAGACGACGGCCGCCAGGTGTACTGCGTTGTCATCGCACCGCATGGCGGCGACATCGAGAAGCGCACGGATGTCGAAGCCACGCACTTCGGAAGAGCGCTCGCGTCGAGCCGCCTGCCCGTGACGGTGTGGATGTGCAAGGGGTTCGGCGACGGGCTCGCGGGAGCGTTCGACCGCTGGCACATCACGTCTACCGACCTGCATCCGGCGAGCTTCCCGCGGCTGCAACGGATTGCCGCGCGAAAGTTCCAGCACGGCATCGCGTTCCATGGCTTCGCACGGAAGCCCGGCGAAGCCGATGTCTACATCGGCGGCGGAGCGTCTGAACCGGTCAAGGCGGAGATCAGGAGCGCGCTCGAGGATGCCGGCCTGCCTCTCGAGATCCGAGTGGCCACGAAGATCGACGATCCGAAGTTCCAGGGCCGGAGCCCGGACAACCTGATCAACCGTCTCGCGGCGCAGGGCATCCACATCGAGCAGTCCGCGAAGGCCAGGACGTTCGACCTGCAGATTGCGACGGCGATTGCCGCGGTGTATCGATGCCCCGACCGGGTCGACTTCAGCCAGGTCCCAATCGCCGCCGGCGTCAGGTTCGCGGCCACCTAGGCCAGACCGCGGGTGTCGCGGCCATCATCCTTCGCGATCATCGAACCGCATTTGCGCGTGTCGGTCGGCCGTGGCATGGTAGACGCACAGCCCATGTTCGAGCGCTACACGGAGCACGCGAGACGCGTCCTGTTCTTCAGCCGCTATGAGGTGACCCAACAGGGCGCCGACGCAATCGAGCCCGTCCATCTCCTGCTCGGGCTGATTCGCGATGAGGGGCACATCGCCGCCAGAATCCTGCACGCAGCCCACCTCTCGCCCCGGTTCGTGCGCGAGGAGATCGAGCGAGGGTCTAAATCTCCGTTCTCCGTTCCGTTCTCGAGGGAGATTCCCTTCAGCAGGTCGTTGAAGGAGGTGCTCGAGTTCGCGGCCGAGGAGGCCGGTCGCCTGGGTCATCCCGACATCGGAACCGAGCACCTGCTGCTCGGACTGTTACGCGAGGGGGATCCCACCGTCGCGTCGATGCTATCGAGACACGGCCTGGAGTTGAGCGCGGTGCGAGCCGAGGTCGTCCGGCTCCGTAGTGCGGGCGTCGGCATGGAGCTTTCGGATGCCACCCTCCTGCACTCGTACCGCGAGCAGCTGCAGGCCGCCGAGAACGCCTTCGATCCGGACCCGATCATTCGTCTGATGGCCGACGACATGGTCCTGATGGTCCCGAACGAGCCGGTGCAGGAAGGGAAGCCGGCCTGCGCGGCGTTTGTCCGCCGGGTCCTTGCCGAGCAGGAGGAGTGGTTCGATCGCGTGATCTCGTATGTGAGTGACGAAGTCGTCAAACGCGGCGAAGTCGCGTTCGACCGGGGCAGCTTCTCGTTCACTGTCGTCGTCAAGCACGACGGCCGCAGGAGCGAAGCGACCGGGAAGTACTTCTGGATGTATACGCGCAATCGCGACGGCGGCGACTGGAATCTGGCCCGCGCGATTCTCAGCCTCGACGACGAACCGGAACATGCGTAGTCAGCCGGGCATGGCCACGCCGGCTGGAAAAGGAACGAGATGAACAGACGGACGATCCTGAAGATGCTCGCCGCACAGGCAGTGCCGCGCGTCGGGTCGGGGATCCAGGCCAGGACGGCGGTCGAGATCTCCGGCGAGCGGTTCCTCATCAACGGCCAGCCGACCTACGCCGGCCGGACCTGGCGCGGGATGCGGATCGAAGGCCTGCTGATGAACTCGCGCATGGTCCAGGGGATCTTCGACGACCTGAACCCTGCCACCCGCGACATGTGGGTCTACCCGGATACGAAACGCTGGGACCCCGATCGGAACACGCGCGAATTCGTCGCAGCGATGTCCGAGTGGCGCCGCCATGGACTGCTTGCCATCACGCTCAATCTGCAGGGAGGCAGCCCTCAGGGCTACTCGCAGAATCAGCCGTGGCACAACAACGCGTTCAATCCGGATGGTTCCCTGCGCTCCGACTATCTGCGGCGCCTCGAGCCGATCCTCGCCCGCGCTGACGAGCTCGGCATGATCGCCATCGTCGGCTACTTCTATTTCGGTCAGGACCAGCGGCTCGACGACGACGCGGCGGTCAGGCGCGCGGTGACGAATGCGACCCAATGGCTGCTGGCGCAGGGCTATCGCAACGTCCTCGTCGAGATCGCCAACGAGTGCGATAACCGCAGCTACGAACAGCCGCTGATACAGGCACCGCGGATTCACGAGCTGATCGGTCTGGTGAAGTCGACGAGCGGCAAGGGTCGAGGCCTCCCCGTGAGCGCCAGCTTCAACGGCGGGACGGTTCCGCACGCGAACGTCGTCGCTGCCGCGGACTTCCTGCTGCTGCACGGCAACGGCGTCGCTGACCCCAATGGCATCGCGCGGATGGTGCAGGAGACGCGGAAGGTCCCTGGCTACCGGCCGATGCCGATCCTCTTCAACGAGGACGATCACTTCGACTTCGACAAGCCGCGCAACAACTTCATTGCCGCGGCCGGCGAGTATGCGTCGTGGGGGTATTTCGATTTCAGGATGAAAGGTGAAGGATTCGACGACGGCTACCAGAGCGTCCCCGTCAACTGGGGGATCAGCTCGGCACGAAAGCGCGCCTTCTTTGATCTGCTGAAAGAGATGACTGGTTCGTAGCGCTATCTCAGATTGACTGTTGCTCGCCGCACCGGGAACGCGTCTTCTCCAGGAAACACGAGATGCACCGTCCTCCCGTCCGCACTCATCCACTTCGTGGGAAACGAGCTCGACTCACCAGGCCCGACATCCAGCGCCCGGTGACGTAGGCGCGTGTCCACGGTCCCCAAGGTTCGGGTCGTATACGCGAATCCGCCTTCGAACCGCGGCGAGCCAGCTCTTCAGATCGTCGGGCGCCTTCCCGGAGACCGACTGGCTCTCGGGTGAGGCCGCCTGCCAGTCGAATGCCTGCGACGCCCAGACGCCTCGCGCTTGCGCCACGGCCGCAGATCGACACTAACGACGCCGACGCAACGGAAGGCGGCGCGCATGTGACCCTCCCCAGACCAGCATTCTTGCGCCCCTGACCGCCACACTCAACGAACCGGTGCGTGCGTTTTATCCTCGGCGGACGTTGTCTTCTGCAGGGTGGGTGTCGTTCCCGCATTCAGGTGAGCTGTTTTTTCGTGGCGCCCGCCTGTAAGAGCAGGGCCCGGAGCAGCGCCTCGTCTCGTTCACGCGGACGGAGGGAGGAATGTCTACCATGGCGACTGGATATCAGACACAGATCCTCGATCTCGACCTGCCCGCGCAGGACTCGATCAAGAACGATGGGGAGCGGTGCTCGGCAGACCCCGTGCAGCTGCGGTCGATAGGACGCGCTGTCGGCCAGCAGGTTCGAATCGTGCGCGCGGATCGCCCCGGGTACTTCGCGCTGTACACCGTGGCGCAGCCGAACCCGCCGGCAGATCTCGCCGATCGCTGCCGCGCGAGCGTCGTCCGCACCGGCCTCCCCGGCCGCGAGCGACTCGGGAGTACAGCCGAGCTGGAGGGAATCGTTCAGGCCGACGTCGTCGACGCGGCGCCGCCCTGTGACGGTGCCAGGTTCTTCGAGGCGGCCGAAGACGCCGGGCGCCAGGTGTACTGCGTTGTCATCGCACCGCATGGCGGCGACATCGAGAAGCGCACCGATGACGAAGCCACGCACTTCGGAAGAGCGCTCGCATCAAGCCGCTGGCCCGTGACGGTGTGGATGTGCAGGGGCTTCGGCGACGCGCTCGCGGGAGCGTTCGATCGGTGGCACATCACGTCGACCGATCTGCATCCGGCGAGCTTTCCGCGGCTGCAACGGATTGCCGCTCGAAAGTTTGAGCACGGCGTCGCGTTCCATGGCTTCGCCCGGCGGCCCGGCGAAGCCGATGTCTACATCGGTGGCGGGGCGTCAGAACTGGTCAAGGCGGAGATCAGGAGCGCGCTCGAAGAAGCCGGTCTGCCTCTCGAGATCCGGGTGGCCACCGAGATCGACGATCCAAAGTTCCAGGGCCGGAGTCCGCAGAACCTGATCAACCGTCTCGCGGTCCAGGGCATTCACCTCGAGCAGTCTGCGAAGGCGAGGACGTTCGGCCTGCAACTCGCGACGGCGGTCGCCGCCGTGTATCGGTGTCCCGACCAGATCGACGTCAGCCGGGTCCGAGTCGATACCGGCGTTGGATACTCGGCCACCTGAGGGCACTCATTGGCCGGCACACACAGCGGGGGGCCAGAATGGCTGTCAAGAGCGGCATCTTCTGGGTAACCTGGGCGAATGCCCACGCGCAGAACAGCAGCAGGATCGAGCATCTGGTCGAGCCGTTTCGCTCGCAGGCCATCGCCTTCATCAAGGCCCTGCACGATGCCGGCGCGACGGTCGCCGTCACCGCGACCAAGCGCAGCGTGCGCCGTGCGTATCTATTCCACTGGTCCTGGAAGATCGCGCTGGGGAAGTGCAAGGCATCCGACGCGACGGGGATTGCCGGCGTCGACATCCAGTGGGACCACGGCAACGATGCGGCGTCGAGGACAGGCGCCAACCAGATGGTCACCGGTTTCGGACTGGCGGTGCCGCCGAAGAGTATCAACGCGCCGGCCCTGACCAGCAATCACATCACGGGACATGCGATCGACATGGACATCATCTGGACCGGCACCATCAACGTCAAGGACACGCTGGGAAAGACGACGGCGATCGCGTTCAATGGAGACGTGAACGCGAACACGGCCTTGCATGCGGTCGGCGCCTCGTACGGCGTGAACAAGCTGGTCACCGACGCGCCGCATTGGTCCCACAATGGCCGGTAGGATCCTGGTCCTGCTGATCGTGGCGGTCTCCTGTGGCTGCCAGAGCAAGAACAGTGCACCACCCCCCCAGCCACCCGTTGCCACGACATCCACAGTGACGGTGAGCGCGCCGCCACTGGAGATGCGGCTCGGATGGGTGACCGGGGTGTGCTTTGCAACCGCCAACAAATCGATCGCTCCAGGCTCGGCGATCACGGTCGTGCCTTCGGACGAGAAAGCGCCGGTTGTCGAGGGCCGGGTAGTCGGGGCAACCGCCTCCGACGCGATATGCGCGGCGTTGCTCCAGGATCGGCGCAAGCAGAACGGGTCGAAGTGGTCCTTCTACGAACTGAAACTGTCCGCTCCGGTCGATCTCGGCATTGGCGTGACCGGCGATACCAGGCCGGTCGCGGGCGGACTCGATCTCAATGGCGACGGCGCGCCCGAGAAGTTCACGCAGTGTGCGTCATCCGAAGGCGTATGGTTCCGCGTATGGAGTGGCCCCGCGTATCAGGGCACGCCGCTGTGGGCCGGGTACTACTATCTCGGCTACGACACCGAAGTGACCTGCCCGTCCTGACCGAAACGGGTGGAATGCCACCCATCCGTCCGTCTTTTCACCCAACACGCAAAAGCGGAGCGTCGGATCCCGGGTTGATGTATAAGCTCCAGCGTTACCCGGTCTCCATGACCCGCTCAGCACGTGCAGGTGGTGTGAAATGGCAAAACTCCATATCAGCCAGGACGACACCGGGTTCTGGCAGCTCTCGTTCGAAGACGACGACGGCAGCCTGACGTTGATCTCGCATCAGTTTCCGGGTCCCGAGCACCTGATCGAGGATGCGCGTGAACTGGTCGAGAAGGGCAAGGTGCCCAATGCCGCCATCGTCATTGGAGCGCCGCGGCCGGCCGCGGCCAGCTTCAGCCGGGAGACCGGCGACTATTCCAAGCCGGCACCGCAAAAGGCGGACTGATGGCCAGTATTTTCTGGTTCGCCGACGGCGGCGGCACCGATCGCCTGACCCCGCCAGTTCTCGTGCGCTGGATTCGGACCCAGTCGCCGGCGCTGATCGTCTACGGCGGCGACGTCTATCGGAAGGGCACGGAAGCGGAGTTCGGGCTCTTCTTCGAGCAGTTCGGCAGCAACATGGCCGGCGTGTGCGAGATCGCCGGCAATCACGACTGGGATACGCCCTCGAACGCGCCGTTCCCGGATCGGATCCCGGTCGGTTACGAGCGGTTCTGGAGCCGCTTCCCACCGCCGTTGTCAGAACAGCCCATCGACAAGACCAAGCGGGGCGGCGCCCGCTACGAGCACGTCAAGGACATCGCGGACTGGCGGCTGGTGTTCGTGGACACGGGTCCCTGCAACGACGAGAACTGGCCGGTGGGTGATCCCGAGCGCCCGAAGTGGCTGCGCCGCGTGCTGCAGGAGAAGCCTGGCCGCGCCAAGATCGTGTTCGCGCACCACAGCCGTCTGAGCCGCGGCAAGCACGGCGACAACGACACGGTCAAAACGCTGTGGGATTGTCTGTTCGACGACCGCGGCGCGCCGCTGGCGGCGCTGACCGTCGGCGGTCACGATCACAACGTCACCTGGTACGATCCCCGCCCGAAGGTCGATCCCGATCGCCACATCGTGCCCTTCGAGCGTGGGATCCACGTGCACGTCAACGGCGCCGGGGGCCATGGCCACGACGAGACCAGTGGGACGTTCACCGGCTTCTTCAAGCCGATCAGCGGCACCACGCCCCAGTTCGCCGACGACGACAACTGGTGTGTCACGCGGATCGACCTCGTCGGGCCGCGCGCGGCCGACGTCTCGATCCTGTCGTTCGGCACCAACGATCCGCCGACGGTGACCGAGCCGAAGCTGCTCAAGGCGTTCAAGATTCGCTTCTAGCCGAAACGGACGACGGCGCCGGCGGAAGGACGGTTCTGTCCTGGCGGCTACTGTCTGAGACCGATCTTTCCGAGCAGAGCGGCAAACCGCGGCCGGTCGGCGAGTGCGGCCCACCGGGGCTCGACGGTGAGGAACGTCAGGAGCATGTCCCGCGCTTCGAAAGCCTCGACGAGCCGATCGAGAGCCTGCTCGTATTCGCCAAGACCGAGATGGACGAGCGCGAGGTTCGACGGCGGCACATACCCCTGGTCAGCGCGTTTCTCCAGCTCGGCGAGAATGGCTCGGGCTTCGACGCGCCTCCCACTGGACGCGAGCGTATAGCCGGCGGCGGCCCGCACCACCAGGGATCCGCCGAGCTCGGTCGCCTTGTCGAACGACCGCAGCGCCTCCCGCGGCATCCCCTTCAGCCCGTAGATCCGTCCCATCATGTTATGCGTCAGCCAGAGCGAGGGGTCGAGATCGAGCGTCTTCCGCAGATGCTCCAGCGACTCGTCGTAGTGCCCCTGATAGTAGAGGCACTGCGCGAAGAGCGCGTTGGTCAGCGCGGAGTGTGGCTCGGAGTCGAGCGCGCGCCTCATCTGCTGCAGCGCGGCCGTGTGGTCGCCGAGGTTCGACAGCAGATGTCCGTAGAACGTGTGCGCGGCGGGGTCCGGCTCGTTCGCCACGATCGCGCGCCGGAACTCCGCCTCGGCGCCGCTCCAGTCCCAGTCGAACCAGAACTTGATGATGCCCATCGACACTCGCGCCTCCGACAGCCCGGGGTTAATCGCCAGCGCGCGCTCGGCCGCGGTTCTCGCGTGCGGAAAGGCTTCCCTGGGCGCCACGTCGCTCGTCATCGCCTGCAGGATGTACGCGTCGGCCAGCCGGGCATGGGCGCGCCCGTAGCCGGGATCCAGCGCCACCGCCTCGCGAAGATATTCGAGTCCTTTCTTCAGATCGTCCGGCGTGCGTTTCAGCACGTGGTATCGCCCTTTTGCGTACAGCTGAAATGCGGCAGGGTCACGCGTCTCGTCGCTCTCCGCATGTCCGAGCGGCATGACCGCAGTCGATGTGACCGCACCTGTCTCACCGGCACGTCCGGTCACGCCGGCGAGGTATGCCATGGCAGTCGCCAGGACGAGTGCTGCAGCGCCGAGCTGCAATCCCCGGCGCAGGCGCGATGCGGAATGGTGTCGGGCTTTCGACCCGATTCCGGCGCCACGTTCCGATTGAGCCTCGAGCGTGCGCCGGAGCGTCCGCAGTTCGTTTGCCATCCCACGAGCCGTCGGGTAGCGAGCCTCGCGATCCGCCGACAGCGCGCGAGAGATGATCCGCGCGAGATCGGGCGTCACGTCTGTGAATTCGTCGAAGCCGGGTGCCGACAGCAGCGAGAGCCCCGAGTCCGGGTTGGTCACGCGGGCTGGCAGGCGTCCGGTCGCCGTCTCGTAGATGACGATCCCGAGGCTCCACACGTCGGTGCTGGCATCGACCGGAAGGCCGCGGCTCTGCTCGGGAGACATGTACCCCGTCGTCCCGATCACCACGCCGTCAACGCCCGGTGAGGGCGGCGCCAACGGGGACAGCTCCGGGCCCGTTTTCGTGGCGATGCCGAAGTCGAGGATCTTCACCAGGCCGTCGGTGCGCAGCATGATGTTGTCGGGCTTTATGTCGCGGTGCACTACGCCGGCTTCGTGCGCCGCAGCCAGGCCCTCGGCGATCTGAATGGCAACGTCGACCAACTCGATGACGGGAAGCGGTCCGTGCTGCAATCGCTCGCGCAGGGTCACGCCGTCCACGTGCTCGGATGCGATGAACCTGGTGCCCTGGTGCTCACCTATTTCATAGATAGTGAGGATGTTCGGATGATTGAGGGCGGACGCGGCCAGTGCTTCCTGGCGGAAGGCGGCAATCCAGTCACGATCGGGTGGACCGGATCGAAGCACTTTCAGGGCGACATTCCGCGCCAGCCTGCCGTCGCGCGCGAGGTACACGTCCCCCATGCCGCCGGCCCCGAGCGGACCCAGAATTGTGTAGGAGCCTATCGGGCCAGACCCGATCTCCGGTTCGACTTGGTCCTGCCTGTCGGCCAACGCCTGTGCGGCGAGCTCCATCGCGGAACGTTGCATGAATGCGGCCGGCTGTTCGTCGTACGCGACCAGCGCCGCGATCTCCGCGGCCAGCTCCACATCATCGCCGGCTTCTTTCCGGATGAACGCGTCACGATCGCCCGCCGGCAGTTCCACCGCGGCGTGATAGATCCGCTCGATGCAAGCCCAGCGCTGTTCGCTCATGCCGTCTCGTGTTCAGTGAGCCATCGCAGCAGCCACGCCTTGGCGAGTCGGCAGTCGCGCTTCACCGTCTCCGGCGAGACCCCGAGCACGACCCCCGCCTCCTGAATCGAGAGGCCGCCGAAAAAACGCAGCTCGATCGCCTGGCTCTTCCGAGCATCCACTTCCGCCAGTGCGAGCAAGGCCTCGTGGATGGCAAGGACATCCTGGTCCGGCGAGCCAGCCACGAGCAGCGCCTCGTCGAGCGGCACGCGCTGATGCCCGCCACCGCGTTTCCGGTAGCCGCGTTCACGGGCGAAATCGACCAGCACCTGTCGCATCACCCGCGCCGAGATGCCGAAGAAGTGGGCGCGGTTCTCCCAGTTGACGCCTTGCGCACCAACCAGCCGGATGTAGGCCTCGTGGATCAGCGCGGTCGTCTGGAGGGTGTGCCCGGCGCGCTCACGACGCATATAGCGCCTGGCCAGCCGTCGCAACTCTGCATGAACCAGTGGGACCAGGCGATCCAGCGCGGTGCTGTCACCGGCGCTCCACGCGTGGAGCAACGCCGTTACGGGGGGGCTCACTGAAGGCTGCACCGCGACTCCCGGATATCACAACGTCGGGGACAAGAGTTGCTGGATCGCGCGAATTATAGCGGCTGCCCGGCGTGCTTACCCGTTCGAGGGCGAATTCCCGCATTCACTTCCTGCAGGGCGCCCGGACCTGCCGCTCAGATCCAATCACTGCGACCGCACCCGGGTTGCAGCACGTCCGGTCAGCAGGTCGAGGAGGTCATATGCGGAGAATCAAGGGAAAGACTGCGAACGGCCCGCGGCTCGTGCTGCTCGGAATGGCGGTCGCGGCCAGTCTGGCCGCCGCGTGCAGCGGGGCACCTACGGGCCCGACGATGGCGGCACCGGTTGGGACCGCCCTTACAACGGCGGTGACCGGCTCCCATGGCACCAGCCAGAGCTGGCAGGACTTCCAGGCGCGAGGGTGGAACTGCCGCACGCCGAACAACGGACCCGCTACGGTGTGCAGTCCACCAAACCAGCCGCTGCCGGCCGTCGCGATCCCGCCGGCGCAGCCGCCCGCCGATCGTCCCGACGCGTTGCTGTTGAAACGCTGGCGGAACGGAGTCTTCGAGGCAAACGTGCTGCTGATCAGGCCCGAGATCTACAACGGTCAGCCCTGCGAATCCACGGGCCAGCCGTACTCCTTCATCGGCGTTCTCGGCTATTTCGAGTGTGCCCACACTGTGGGAGGCTAACGCCACCTGCCCTGGTGACGCATCCGGTGGGCGCTCACCAGGGCACTACCTGATTTCGATTGCGAGGTCTGTCAGCGTCTCGTCGACGGCCGTTCGATGCGCGCGCACGAACGCCACGTTGTCCGCCGCGGCTCCGCGTGGCACCGCTTTCAGTGCACCGGAGTCGAGAAATCCCAAGGCGAGGCGGGCGGCGACCAGCGTGAGCGCACACTTCGTGTAGTCGCGGGGGGACATTTTCGCCGCCGTGAGCGCTTCCGAGAGGCCGGCGTGACTGCGGAGCCGCGCTTCGAGGGTCGCGCTGGCTTCGGTCACGTCGGCGCTCTGGGTAATCTCTTCAGAAAAGAGTGGCTCCGCGCGAAAGGACGCATCGTCCGCGATGACGACGGCGATCCGCGCACTGGCGTTGCGGAACTGCTCGAAGTCGGCTGTTGTGAGGCGATACCCGGCAAGCTCGCGGCGATCGATCCCGACACCGTCCGCCCGTTGGCCGGACACGAGGAGGGCAGCCGCCAGGAGCAGCACAGTCACCGCTCCATTCTCGATCAGACCGGCCCTTCCCCGCCCGGCTTCTTGGCCCACGGGTTCTGGCTTCGTCACGCGTGCGACGCGCATCAATCCCATCGTTGCGCTCAGGGTGGATTAGACAACCTCCAACTTCCAAATTAAGAACGCGATTGGGCGATTGGGATTTGGGAGAGCGTTGGAGCTTGGGATTTGGAGCTTGGGATTTGACACTTCAAACCACCGACACGGGCACGGAAACTACTTGACCCAATGTCGGGTTATCCGTACTGTGTCGTCCTTCAAGCCAGCGGTCAGGCACGATGCAATACTCGGCGGCGAAGTAACCGGATGACGAGCCCTCGCGCGGTAGTACTG
>Ga0209382_10000968_pt1 | contig 46377 bp, 41 predicted proteins | sample SoiMetdeltSBSDD5_FD_187599 | JGI IMG/M metagenome (GOLD analysis project Ga0209382, IMG submission 187599) | Bulk soil microbial communities from a Populus tree surrounding site in Tennessee, USA - Soil MetaG P. deltoides SBSDD5 (SPAdes) (version 2) | ecosystem: Environmental > Terrestrial >...
CGTCGCGGGGCTGGGGCCCCCGCCGGCCGAGGCGCGCCTATGGAAAACATGGAGGACTCGAGATGGCGACGCTTCAAGAGCTCTTGCGTACTCGGGTGGCGCGGTTCGTGGACCGGCAGGCCGACTGGGACGCGTTCGCCGATGCCCGCGTCGAGGGCTACCGGCGTGCCCAGCACCGCTACATCGGTGCCGGCGCCTCGGGAAAGACCGACGCGCGCGCGATTCCCGCCGAGCAGTTCACCTTGAGCGTCATGTTCGTGCCGCCGGGCCAGGGCAACGCGGCGCACACGCACGAGGTCGAGGAGGTGTTCTTCATCCTCGACGGCAAGGTGAAGGTGTTCTTCGAGGACGGCGCCGGCGGCCGCGAGGAGACCGTGCTCGGCCGCTGGGATTGCATCTCCGCGCCAGCCGGCGTCATCCACGGGTTCGAGAACGTCGGCCTCGAGCCGGCCTATCTTCAAGTCATGCTCGGACGCGGGCGGCCGGATCTGATGAGCTACGCGGATGCCGGGCTGCAGGCCCAGCGCGACTCCCACCTGGGCCGCGCGCGCGTGTGAGCCCAAGGCGCCTTCGAGCTCGACGTGACCGCAGATAGCTCGCTGCCCGAGCACGTTCGGCGCAACCGCGACCGCTGGAACAAAGAGGCGCCGAGCTACGCCGCGGCCGGCGCGCGCGCCTGGGCGCGAGCGGAGCCGACCTGGGGCATCTGGCGCGTCCCGGAATCCTCGCTGCACGTATTGCCGAAGGATCTCGCCGGCAAGGCCGCGATCGAGCTCGGATGCGGCACCGCGTACGTCTCGGCGTGGCTCGCCCGCCGCGGGGCGCGCGTGGTCGGGATCGACGCCTCGCCGGCGCAGCTGGCCACCGCGCATCGGCTCCAGCGCGAGCACGGCCTGCCGTTCCCGCTGATCGAAGCGGACGCTGAGCGCCTGCCGTGTCGGGAGCGTGCGTTCGATCTGGCGATCTCGGAATACGGCGCGTGTCTCTGGGCCGATCCCGATCGCTGGATCGCGGAGGCCGCGCGCGTATTGAGACCCGGAGGCGAGCTGATCTTTCTCGTGAACTCCTCGCTCTTCGCCCTCTGCGTGCCGGCCGAGAACGGGACGGCCGGCGACCGGTTGTTGCGGCCGGCGTTCGGGATGCGCCGCATCGAGTGGCCAGACGATCCGGGAGTCGAGTTCCACCTGGCGCACGGCGACTGGATCCGCCTGCTGCGCGGCGCCGGCTTCGACATCGAAGACCTGATCGAGGTGCGGCCGCCGGAGTCGGCCACGACCGCGTACGATTACGTCACCTTGGAGTGGGCGCGCCAATGGCCCTGCGAAGAGATCTGGCGAGCGCGACGTCGCTGAGCGGAGCGCGCCACGGCGCGCTCGGCGAGGAGGACCGATGGACGATCTGCTGATTCGTGGCGGTCACGTGATCGACGGCACCGGCGCGCCCGGGCTCGACGCCGACGTGAGCATCGCCGGCGGTCGCATCGTCGGCGTCGAGCGGCGGTCGGCGCGGTCCGCCCGCCGCGTGATCGACGCGCGCGGGCAGGTCGTGGCACCCGGGCTCATCGACATCCACACGCATTCCGATTTCACGCTGCCGCTCAACCAGCGGGCCGAGTCCAAGATCCGTCAGGGCGTGACGCTCGAGGTCGTCGGCAATTGCGGCTTCTCGGTCGCGCCCGCGCTCCGCGATCGCGTGGAGATGCTGCGCGAGTACCTGGCGCCGAGCGCGCCGTGGCTTCCGTTTGCCGAGACGACGTTCGGCCAGTACGTCGCCGGCTTTCCGGCGACCAGCGTCAACGTGATCCTCCAGGTCGGCCATCACACCTTGCGGCTCATGACCGCCGGGATGGAGAATCGGCCGCTGACCAGCGCCGAGACGTCGGCCATGGAAGTGATGCTCGCCGAGGCGCTGACGGCCGGAGCGTGGGGGCTCTCGTCGGGGCTCTTCACCGCTCCAGGGTGCTATGCCGACGCCGCCGAGATCCATGCGCTCGCGCGCGTGCTCCGGCGCCACGGCGGAGCGTACTCGTCGCACATCCGCGACGAGGCCGATCATGTAGGCGACGCCGTCCGCGAAGCGATCGCGGTGGCCGAGACGACCGGCGTTCACGTGCAGATCGCGCATCTCAAGCTGTCGGGCGTCGACAACTGGGGCGGCGCGCGCCGCCTCCTCGGTGAGATCGCCGCCGCGCGGGCACGCGGACTCGCCGTCGACTGCGACGCGTATCCGTACGACACCGCGACCAACCCGCTGCGCAACCTGCTGCCCCGCTGGGTCGTCGACGGCGGGGTCCCGGCGATGCTGGAGCGGCTCGGTCGCGCCGAAGTGCGCGCCCGCATCCGCGCCGATCTGGCTCGCGACGGACTCACCAACTTCGGCCGCATTCCGTCGTGGGACGTGGTGCGGATCGCCGTCGCGCCGCACCAGCCCGAGGATGCCGGCCGCACGCTCGGCGAGCTCGCGCGCCGCCGCCGCGTCGATCCGCTCGACGCCGTGTGCGACTTCCTGATCGCCGACCGCGGGGCGACGCGCATCCTGATCACGTCGATGGCCGAGCCCGACGTGCTCGAGATCACCGGCACGCCGTGGGTGCTGGTCGGCTCTGACGCCAACTCGCTCGCGACCTCGGGGGTGACCAGTCAGGGCAAGCCGCACCCGCGCTCGTACGGGACTCACGCGCGCCTGCTCGGTGCGCTCGTCCGCGATCGGCGCGTGTTGAGCCTGCCGACGGCCATCCACAAGACGACCGGCGCGTCGGCCGCGGCGCTCGGGCTCGCCGATCGCGGCGTGCTGCGTGAAGGCTACTGGGCGGACGTGACAGTGTTCGATCCGAGCCGCATCGCCGAGCTCGCGACCTACGACGACCCGCATCAGTATTCGGTCGGCGTGTCGACCGTGCTCGTGAACGGCGAGGTGGTGCTCGACGGTGGCGACCATACCGGCGCCCTCCCGGGCCGCGTGCTCAAGCGGAACGGGCTGGCTTCGGTTGTTGACAAGAGGCAACTGCTGTAAAGTAGCCCGAACTTCGCTCATCGGCTGCCTGTCCGTCCGCTCTCGCAGGGAGGAAGACGCCATGTGCACACGACGCCGGGCCCGGCTTGGATCGATGCTGATCGCTCTTGCGGGCTTGCTTTCCGTTCTTCCCATCGCTGCCGACGGCCAGACGCCCAAGCGTGGAGGCACGCTGCGCGTCGCGTACGGCAACGAGATCCTCGGCATGGACTTCTACACGACGCCGGGCTACGAGATGGCCTGGGTCGCGATGAACGTCGGCTGCGGGCTCGTCAGTATCAGCACCGACGGCAAGTTCATCCCCGAGGCCGCCGAATCCTGGCAGGTCTCGTCCGACGGCCTTCTCTACACGTTCAAGCTCAAGAAGAACCTCCTGTTCCATGACGGCAGCAAGGTCGACGCGGCTGCCGTGAAGTTCACGTTCGATTTCGTCCTCGACCCCGCCAACCGTTCCAACATGCGGCAGTTCCTCGGCTCGGTGCATTCGGTCGAGGTGGTCGATCCCCACACCGTTCAGATCCGACTCAAGCAGCCCTACGCGTTTCTGATGCACGTGCTGGCGGTCTATCGAATGGGAATGATCATCATCTCCCCTGCCGTGACACAGAAGTATTCTCCCGAGGATCGCCGCGCCGGAAAGCCCGAGGCCCTGGTCGGATGCGGACCGTTCAAGCTCGTGGAATGGGCGAAGGGCACGCACCTGGTCATGGATCGCTTCGACAAGTACTTCGAGCCGGGGCTGCCCTACGTGGATCGCGTGATGATCCGCACGATCAAGGATCCAGTCACGCAGATGGCCGCGTTCAGGGCCGGTGAGATCGACTTCATCGTCGACCTCTCGGCGGACCACGTCGACACCCTCCGGGCGCAGAGCCCCCGCGCCCAGATCATGACCGGCAAGGAAACGACGCCGATGGTGGCGATGATGAAGGTCACCGTGCCGGCGGACGGAAAGCCGATGTCGAAGGACCGCGCGCCGCACCCGATCTTCAGCGACATCAGGGTGCGCAAGGCCATCGCCTGCTACGGCATGGACCGCAAGGAGATCGTCAAGATCGCCTACAAGGGCGCGGCCACACCGTGGGCCGGAATCATCCCGCCCGGCACCATGGACGCCGTCGACGTCAACCACGCGTGCCCCTACGATCCCGCGAAGGCGAAGGCGCTGCTCGCCGAGGCCGGCTGGGGGCCGCAGAAGCCGCTCACCTTCGAGCTGATGACCAACACCGAGAAGTCGGTGTTCAACGTGATCGCCACGGTGATCAAGGAACAGATGGCGCGAATCGGTGTGACCACGAACATCAAGCTCGTCGACAAGACGACCTGGCTGGTCACCTCGACGCAGGATGGCGGCTTCGACATGTTCGTCGAGGACCTGGCCTCGCTCCTGACCCTGGACCAGAACTCCTATCTGTCGGCCAGCACGGCGGCCTGGAACCACTCGCGCCACACCGACACGAAGGTCGACGACTTCTACGCGCGCTACGCCCGCGAGATGGATCCGGCGAAGCGGAGGGTGATCGCGAAGGAGTTCCAGGAGTACAGCGTCGACAAGCTCTACTGGAACACGATCTCCGGATCGCCGTTCTACCAGGCCGCACAGCCGTGGATGAAGGACTACGTCTACCAGGCGGAGTTCAAGGTGGCGTATAAGAGGGTCTGGCTCGACAAGTGAGCGCCGCGGGAGGAACGACTCCATTGACGTCACGATGCCTTCGGCCAGGCCTACTGCTCGGCGCGATCGTCCTCGGCCTGATGAGCGCGGCCTCGCCGCTCGTATCCGAGGCCCAGGCCCCCAGGCGCGGCGGCACCCTGCACGTCTCGTACGGCAACGAGGTGTCGCACCTCGACTTTCACACGGCGCCCGGCTACGAAATGATGTGGGTCGCGATAAACGTCGGGTGCGGCCTCATCAACATCACGCCCGACGGCCGGTTCGTCGGCGACGCCGCCGAATCGTGGCACATTTCGCCCGACGGACTCGCGTACACGTTCAAGCTGAAGAAGAACGTCCTCTTCCACGACGGGACGCCGGTCGACGCCGCGGCGGTCAAGTTCAGCATCGATCGCATCATGGATCCGGCCAACAAGATGGGCATCCGGCCCTTCTACGAGGCCGTGCAGAGCGTCGAGGCGCACGATCCCGCGACCGTGCAGATCCGGCTGAAGCATCCGTACGCGTTCATGCTGCACATGCTGGCCGGATACCGCACGGGCCTCGTCCTCTATTCGCCGACGGCCACCCAGAAGTACACGCTGGAGGATCGAAAGCACGGCAAGCCCGAGGCGATCGTCGGCTGCGGCCCGTTCAGATTCGTCGAGTGGGTCAAAGGCAACCATCTCACCCTGGACCGCTTCGACAAATACTTCGAGCCGGGCCGGCCGTACCTCGACCGCGTCGTCATCCGCGTGATCAAGGACCCGCTGGCCGAGATGGCAGCCTTCAAGTCGGGCGAGATCGACTTCATCGCGTCGTTCTCGCCCGAGCACCTCGACGCGCTGAAGACGCAGAGTCCGCACGCCCAGATCATGACCGGGCTCGAGACCACGCCGATGGTGGCGCAGATGAAGGTGACCGTGCCCAAGGACGGTCAGCCCATGTCCACCGAGCGGGTGCCCCACCCGATCTTCGGCGACGCGAGGGTCCGCAAGGCGGTGGGCTGCTACGGGATCGACCGCCACGAGCTCGTCAAGGTTGCGTTCAAGGGCCTGGCCACGCCGTGGGTCGGTATGGCGCCGCCCGGAACCCTCGAGTCGGTGAACGTCAATCACATGTGCCCGTACGACCCGGCCAAGGCCAAAGCGCTGCTGGCCGAGACCGGTTACGGCCCGTCGAAGCCGCTGGCGATCGACCTGATGACGAACACCGAGAAGAGCGTGTTCGGCGTCATCGCGACGGCCATCAAGGAGCAGCTCGCTCGGATCGGCGTGACGGCCAACATTCGCCTGCTCGACAAGGTGAGCTGGGTGAACACGACCATTCACGACGGGCACTGGGACATGTACGTGGAAGACCTCCTGTCGCTGCTCACCATCGATAGCAACGCGTTTCTCTCGACCGCGTACGTGTCGAGAAACTCGTCGGCGTGGAGCCACGCGCGGCACACCGATACCAAGGTCGACGACTACTACGCGCGCTATGCCCGCGAGATGGACGTCACCAGGCGCAAGGCGATCGGCAAGGAGCTCGTGGAGTATATGGCCGACAAGATGTACTGGAACACGATCTCGGGATCGCCCTTCTACATGATCGCGCAGCCGCGCGTGAAGGGCTACGTGTACAACGCCGAGTTCGAGGTGCACTGGGACACCGTCTGGCTCGATAAATAGGCGACAGAACCAGAGGAGGAGGATCCTCATGCGTTCGATCCGTCCGCTCCTCGGCCTCTCGATCGGAATCGGCCTGCTCCTCAGCCTGTTCGCCACACCAGCGAGCGAGGCGCAGACCCTCAAGCGTGGCGGGACCCTCAAGGTGTCCTACGGCAACGAGATCGCCAACCTCGACTTTCACACGGCCCCCGGCTACGAAATGATGTGGGTCGCGATGAACGTCGGGTGCGGGCTCGTCAACATCACGCCCGACGGCAAGTTCGTGGGCGACGCGGCCGAGTCGTGGCAGCTCTCGTCCGACGGCCTGCTCTACACGTTCAAGCTCAGGAAGAACGTCTTGTTCCACGACGGCACGCTCGTCGACGCGGCCGCCGTCAAGTTCAGCATCGAGCGGCTGATGGACCCGGCGACCGGGTCCGGCATGCGGAGCTTCTACAGCGCGGTGCATTCCGTGGAGGTGCTCGATCCCCTCACCGTGCAGGTCCGCCTCAAGCACCCGTACGCCTTCATGCTGCACATGCTCGCGGGATACCGCACGGGGCTGGTCCTCTACTCACCGACCGCCACGCACAAGTTCTCCCTCGACGACAGGAAGCAGGGCAAGCCCGGCGCGGTGGTGGGCTGCGGGCCGTTCAAGCTGGTCGAGTGGGTGAAGGGCGGCCACCTCGTGATGGACCGCTTCGACAAGTACTTCGAGCCGGGGCTTCCCTATCTGGACCGTGTCATCATCCGGGTGATCAAGGACCCGGTCACCGAGATGGCCGCGTTCAAGAACGGGGAAGTCGACTTCATCGCGTCGTTCTCACCCGAGCACGTCGATACGCTCAAAGCACAGAGCCCGAGCGCCCAGATCATGACCGGGAAGGAAACGACCCCGATGCTCGCGCAGATGCGGGTCACCATCCCGAAGGATGGCAAGCCGATGTCGAAGGACCGGGCGCCGCATCCGATCTTCAGCGACGTCCGGGTGCGCAAGGCTGTGGGTTGCTACGGCATCGACCGCAAGGAGATCGTGAAGATCGCGTTCAAGGGCCACGCCACCCCGTGGGTCGGGATCATTCCGCCCGGCACCATGGATACCGTCGACGTCAACAACATGTGCCCCTACGACCAGGCCAAGGCGAAGGCGCTGCTCGCCGAGGCGGGTTATGGTCCCCAGAAGCCTCTCACGTTCGAGCTGATGACCAACACCGAGAAGAGCGTGTTCAATGTCATCGCCACGGTCATCAAGGAGCAGATGACGCGAATCGGCGTGACCGCGAACATCCGTCTGGTGGACAAGGTGACCTGGATGGCGGCCGCCAACCAGGACGGACCGTGGGACATGTACGTCGAGGACCTCCTGTCGCTGCTGACGCTCGATAGCAATACCTTCCTCTCGACGACACAGGCCGCGTGGAACCACTCGCGTCACACCGACACCAAGGTCGACGACTACTACGCCCGCTATGCGCGCGAGCTGGACGCGGTGAAGCGCAAGGCGATCGCCAAGGAGTTCGTGGAGTACAGCGCCGACAAGCTCTACTGGAACACCATCTCCGGCTCGCCCTTCTACATGGTCGCGCAGCCGTGGATGAAGGGGTACGTCTACAACGCGGAGTTCGAGGTGCACTTCAACAAGGTCTGGCTGGACAAGTAGCCGGGGCGGCCGATGCGTACGTACATCCTCAAGCGGCTGCTGCAGATCATCCCGACCATCCTGATGATCACCTTCGTGGTGTTCGTCATGATGCGATCGATTCCCGGCGACCCGGTCGTGGCGCTGCTCGGCGACGCCTACACCGAAGAAAACGCGATCAAGGCCCGCCACGAATACGGGCTCGACAAGCCGGTCATGGTCCAGTACTTCATCTGGCTCGGTAAGCTCGCGCAAGGCGACTGGGGTAGCTCGATCCTGAGTGGGCGGCCCGTCCTCAAGGACGTCATGCTGCGCCTGCCGGTCACCCTCGAGCTGATCGTGCTCTCGATGGCGGTAGCGCTCGCGATCGCGATCCCCGCCGCCATCATCGGCGCCCTGCGTCAGAATACCTGGGCGGACTACACCGCGACGTCGGTCGCCATGATCGGAGTTTCTATTCCCGAGTTCTTCCTGGGAGTCCTGCTCCTGCTGGTCTTTTCCGTGGGCCTTGGCGGCATGCTGCCCAGCTCGGGCTGGGTCTACCTGCCGGGGACGTGCCAGACCGTGGTGTGCGCCGCGGGCCTGTGGGGCAACACACAGCACGTCCTGATGCCCGCGGTGGCGCTCGGCGTGGGACGCGCGGCGCTCCTCACGCGGCTGCTCCGCGCCAGCATGCTCGAGGTCATCCGTACCGAGTACGTCACGACCGCCCGCGCCAAGGGCCTGGCCGAGCGGCCGGTCATCCTCAAGCACGCGCTGAAGAACGCCCTGATTCCGACCGTGACCGTGATGGGGCTCCAGGTCGGCTTTCTCATCGGCGGCGCCATCGTCGTCGAGACGCTCTTCGCGATGCCCGGCCTCGGCACCTTCGGGATCGACGCGATCATCGCGCGCGACTACCAGCAGGTGCAGGGCTTCGCCCTGATCACGGCGCTGGCGTTCGTGTTCATCAATCTGCTCGTCGATCTCACGTATACATTCCTGGATCCACGGATCCGGTACGCTTGAGGACACCATGACGGACAACCGCAAGCCGCGCACCGTATCCCGCCCCATCGCCGGGGGAAGTACCCAGGAGGCCGAGCTTCCGAGCTCGGAGGTCGCCTGGAGAGCCAGGGTCGAGCCGTCGGAGTCGCCGTTTGCCATGGGATTGCGACGGCTCCGAAAAAGCACGACAGCCCTGATCGGTGCCGCCATCGTCGCCCTACTGCTGCTCGTGTCGATCTTCGCGGACGTGCTCGCGCCGCAGAGCCCGATCGCCAGCGACCAGAGCCATACCTTCGAGCGGCCGAGCCGTGACTATCCGTTCGGAACCGATCAGCTCGGGCGCGACATGCTGAGCCGTATCATCCACGGCAGCCGGATCTCGCTCGCAGTCGGCGTGTCCTCGGTTCTGCTCGCCCTCTTCGTCGGCGTCCCGTTCGGCATGATCGCCGGGTACTACGGCGGCCGCGTGGACTCCGTCATCATGCGCGTGATGGATCTGATCCTCGCGTTCCCGATCTACCTGCTCGCCATCATCCTGATGGTCATCTTCGCGCCCACCGCCGGGCTCATCGGCACCATGAAGGTCACCGGCGCCATCGCCATCGTCCGCATTCCCATCTACGCGCGGCTCGTCCGCGGCAGCGTGCTGTCGATCAAGGAAAAGGAGTACATCGAGGCTTGCCGCGCCGTCGGCGTACGCGATTGGAAGATTTTGCTCCGCCACGTCCTGCCCAACTGTCTGGCGCCGATCATCGTGACGACCACGCTCGGTATCGCGACCTCGATCATCGTGGAGGCGACCTTGTCGTTCCTGGGGCTCGGCACCCAGCCGCCGACGCCGAGCTGGGGCTGGGATCTCAAGGCCAACGTCGCGTTCATCCAATCCAACCCCTGGATCTCGCTGTTTCCCGGCCTGGCGATCTTCGTGACCGTGCTCGGCTTCAATCTCTTCGGCGACGGCCTGCGCGACGCGCTCGACCCGCGACTCAAGTAGACTCGGCGTCCGCCGCGGTAAACTTGATCAGTGAAGGCAAAATCGTGAGAGCTCGATCGTCCGTCGCCCTGGCATTCGGCGCGCTGGTGCTGGCGTATGGCTCGGGCTCGCCGTCCGCGCAGATGGCGCCTCAATCGAGACCCCAAGGAACGCCGTCGGAGCAGCCCCAACCCACACCCCGACCGCCGGCCCTGCCGCCTCCCCCGGGTGCGAACATCTGCACAACCCAGTACGGCTGGTGTCAGCTTCCGACGATCACCGCGCCCCTCGGCTTCGGCTGCGCGTGCCTCACGGCCGACAACCGTGAAGTTCCGGGCACCACCCGCTACTTCCCGTACTACGGCCCGGCGAGCCCGTATCTGCAGCCGCACACGACGGCGCCCGAGACGATTCGCTGACGATCTCCGCGCCCTCCTCCGTGTCGGTCGGCATCCACGTGCCGAGTGCCTCCGTCGCACCGCTTGATTCGGGTGAAGCCTACGCCGAATTCTTTCGTCAGGTCGAGGCGCTCGGCCTCGACGCGGTGTGGACCGAGGACCGGATCTTCCATGATGCGAACATGCTCGACCCGCTCATGCTGCTGGCGTCGGCCGCGGTGTGCACGCGCCGCATCGAGCTCGGCACGGCCGTCCTCGTCGTCACGCTGCGCGCCGCCGCGGTCGTGGCGCGCCAGGTGTCGACCTTGCAGCACCTCTCGGGCGGGCGATTGGCGCTGGGCGTCTCGCTCGGCGGTCGTCCGGAGGAGTACGCGGCCGTCGGCGTGCCGATGAATCGACGCGTCACGGTGTTCCGGGAGAGCGTCGCGGTGATCCGGCAGCTCCTGGCAGGCACCGCGGTGAATCATCAGGGCCAGTTCGCCCGGCTGGAGAAGGCGACCGTGCGCCCGGCCGCGCAGGTGCCTCTCTACGTCGGAGGCCACGCTGAGGGCGCGCTCCGCCGCGCGGGCGCGATGGCCGACGGCTGGATCATGAGCCCGTTCGGCACCGTGCGCGACTTCCCTCGGCTCTGGGGCGTCGTGCAGGACGCGGCGCGCGCCGCCGGCCGCAATCCCGATGCGCTCGTGGCCGGCCGTCTCCTGTACGTCGCCGTCGACGACGACCGCGGCCGTGCGCGCGAAGCGCTGCGTGCGTTTCTCCACGGCTACTACGGCCCGCGCTTCGACGTCGATCAGCATGCGATCTTTGGACCGCCCGCGGAGGTGGCGGCGCGGCTCGTCGAGCACGTGCAGGCCGGCATCACGAAGCTGATGCTCGGCGTCCCGAGCCTCGATCTGCCTCATCTGCGCCGGGTGGCGCACGAGGTAGCGCCGCTCGTTCGAGCCCAGGCGGCGATCGCGCGATGAGCGTGTCCCGTTCGTCGGCGGGCCGCGAGAAAGAAGTGGCCCTCGCGCGGTGGGGTCGGCTCGTCTATCGCGCCCGCTGGACCGTACTGGCGCTCTCGGGGCTCGCACTGCTGGCCTCGCTGTGGGTGATCCACGCGGGCGGCCGGCTCGATCCGCCCGACATTCCGTCAGAGACCGAGTCCGGCCGCGCGCGGCGGCTGCTCGAGAAGGAGCTGCCGGCGCAGCCGTCGTCGTTCAGCCTGATCTTCAGCAGCCCGACGCGACAGGCGCTCGACCCGGCATTTCGCGACGAGGTCGAGCGCGCGTTGGCGCCCCTTCGCCGCGACCCGCGCGTCGCGCGCGTGCACACGGCATACGACCCGCCCGGTCCCCTGCCCGCAGCCGTGCCGCTGATCTCGCGGGACGGGCGCCGCACGCTGGTCCTGGTCGAGCTGCGCGGCGCCGCCGGAGGCTTCGCGGCGCTCGAGTTCTCCGGCCTGCCGCCTGATCTGTATCCGTCGCTGCGCAAGCTGATTCGCGCCGAGACTCTGGAGGTCGTGTCGGTCGGCAACGTCGCGCTCAACCACGACTTCACCGAAGTCGCTCGCAAAGATCTCGGCCGCGTCGAGGCGCTGATCCTGCCGGCGGTCGCGGTGCTGTTGCTGCTCGTGTTCGGCTCCGTGGTCGCGGCCGCGCTGCCGCTGGCGGTCGGCGCGCTGGCCATGACCGGCGCGATGGCCATCACACTCCTGCTGTCGCGCTGCGTGTCGGTGTCGATCTACGCGCCGAACATCGTGAGCATGATCGGGCTCGGCGTGGCCATCGACTATTCGCTTTTCGTGGTGAGCCGCTTTCGAGAAGAGATCCGCGAGCGAGAGCCCATCGAAGCGCTGGCCCGCACGGTCGCCACCGCGGGACGCGCGATCTTGTTTTCCGGCCTCACCGTGGCGATCGGCCTGCTCGGCATGCTGTTCCTCGGCCTGGGCAATCTCGGCTCGATGGGCTGGGCCGGCACGAGCGTGGTCACGCTCGCGGTCGTCTACGGTCTCACGACCCTGCCCGCGCTCCTGGCGGTGCTGGGCCCGCGCGTGAACGCGCTCCGGGTGCCGTTCCTGCTCAGCGACCGCCGAGGAGACGGGCTGTGGCATCGACTGGCCACGACCGTGATGGCCCATCCGTGGCGTGTCTTCGTGCCGGTCGTGGGCATCCTGCTCCTCCTCGGCCTACCCTTTCTGCATCTGCGGGTGGGCTCGGGAGACGCGACCTCGCTGCCCCCGGAGGCCGAGGCGCGTCGCGGCGACGAGCTCCTTCGCCGCGAGTTTCCCGGCGGCGATGCCAACCGTGTCATGGTGGCGCTCGACGCCGGGCTCGGCTCGCCGCTCGAGCCCGCTCGCGTTGCGCAGACCTACGCGTTGAGCCGCTGGCTCGCCGGCCGGCCGCACGTCCAGCGGGTCGACAGCTTCGTCGATCTGCATCCCTCGCTCGACCTCGCGACGTACCAGCAGATGGCCGCACTGCCGCCGGCCCAGCGGCCTCCCGAGCTGGTCGAGGCGCTTCGGCAAACGCTCGGCGACCATGCCGCGATGCTGGTGGCAACCACCACGCTCCGGCCGACCAGCGACGAGGCGCGGGCGCTCGTTCGCGAGATCCGACAGTCCCATCCGCCCTACGACGGCGAGGTGCTGGTGACCGGGCAGACCGCCTTCGATCTGGACTTCATCGGGCTGGTGCTCCGCCACGCGCCCTTCGCGATCGGCCTCGTGGTGCTCGTCACCTACGTCGTGCTGTTCCTGCTGCTCGACTCGGTGGTCCTTCCGCTCAAGGCGATCGTGATGAACCTGCTGTCGATCACCGCGTCCTACGGCGCGCTCGTGTGGATCTTTCAGGATGGCCACCTGGCCTCCTGGCTCGACTTCACGCCCGGCCCCATCCAGACGGCGACGCCGCTGATCATGTTCTGCCTGGTCTTCGGGCTCTCGATGGACTACGAGGTCCTGCTGCTGAGCCGCGTGCGCGAGGAATACGAGAAGAGCGGCGACAACGCGGGCGCCGTGATCGTGGGGCTCGAGCGCACCGGCCGGCTGATCACCGGCGCTGCTGCGATCATGGCCGCGGTCTTCTTCGGCTTCGGGCTGGCGCGGTCCGTCGTGATCCAGGCGGTCGGGATCGGCATCGGCGTCGCGGTCGTGGTCGACGCGACCATCGTGCGCGCATTGCTGGTGCCGGCGACGATGCGCCTGTTGGGGCGATGGAACTGGTGGCGGCCGGCCTGGCTCGCGCTGCGGCCCTGGCGCCGCGCCGGGGGCATCGTACCGGGCCAAAGCTGAGTGTGCGAGCGCGCTCCCAGCTAGCGCTGGCAATTCGACCGGCCGTGTCGGATACTCTGCGCGCGGCGCGGGCCAACCCGCTGCGATCACTTCACCCGACGCACATTCAGGAGGACGCGCAATGGCAATCAAGGTCGGCGATCGGATTCCCGACGGCACCCTCACAGAGATGGTCGATACCGAGCGGGAAGGCTGCACCATCGGCCCCAACGCGTTCGCGGTCGGCGAGATCACCAAGGGCAAGAAGATCGCGATCTTCGGACTGCCTGGCGCCTTCACGCCCACCTGCTCGGCCAAGCACGTCCCGAGCTACGTGCAGGGCTTCGACGAGCTCCGCGCCAAGGGCGTCGACGAGATCTGGTGCATCTCGGTCAACGACGCCTTCGTGATGGGCGCGTGGGGACGCGACCAGAAGGCGGGCGGCAAGGTGCGCATGATGGCCGACGGCAGCGCCATCTTCACCAAGGCGCTCGGTCTGGACATGGACCTGACCGCGCGCGGCATGGGCGTCCGCTCGCAGCGCTACTCGATGCTCGTCGACAACGGCGTGGTCAAGGCCGTCAACGTCGAGCAACCGGGCAAGTTCGAGGTCAGCGACGCCGACACGATGCTGAAGGCGCTCTAGTCGCCGAGCGCGTCGATGGCGGCGATCGCCGAAGGCAAGAAAGCACCGAGCTTCGCCCTCGAGGACGGCGCCGGCAAGCGCGTCTCCCTCGCTGACTTCAAGGGCAAGCACGTCGTCGTCTATTTCTATCCGAAGGACGACACGCCGGGCTGTACGAAAGAGGCCTGCGGGTTCCGCGACCTCTGGAAGGAGCTCCAGCGGGCCGGTATCGTCGTCCTCGGCGTGTCGGCCGACGACGCCGAGTCGCACACGAAGTTCGCGAGCAAGTACAAGCTGCCGTTCCCGCTGCTCTCCGATCCCGACCGCAAGCTCATGCAGCCGTGGGGCGCGTACGGGGAGAAGATGATGTACGGCAAGAAGACCACGGGCGTGATCCGGTCGACGGTGTGGATCGGCCCCGATGGCGTCGTCCGCAAGCACTGGGCGCGAGTGGCCGACGCCGCCAAGCATCCCGCCGCGGTCCTCGAGGCGATCCGCGCCGGCGAATAAGCCCTCGCTCGGTGGCCATGAGCGTCGGGCTGCGCGCAGTCGCGGAGCGTGGGACAATCTAGCATGCGCTTCTGGGTAGCGGTCGGCGCCATCCTGATTCTGAGCGCGGGCTCGGTTCACGGCGCGTTCGGCCAGATGAGGACTCCGTCCGGCGGGACGACGCCCGGCGGCGCGATGTTCGATCGGCTGAACCAGTCGACCACGCGCCCGCTGCCGCAGACGCCGCCGCCGACCGTTCGTCCGCCAGAGTCGACCTGGGTGCCCGACCGCTTCGTGCAAGTCCCGGGAGTCGACGGCCAGGTCCTCGTGCCGGGTCACTGGGAGCGCCGTTTGTCCGACCACGAGGTATACACGCCGCCGTTGACCGGCCGCACGCCGCAGGGAAACAACACCGTCCAGTTCCCCGCCGGAACTCGGCCGCCCGTCAACGAGCGCCAGTTCCCCTGATCGGTACCTGGCGCGGAGCTGTCCCTCTCTGGCTGAGCCGCGGCTAGCCGACGCGACAGGGGATCGAGTAGTGGTGACTTCTCCTTACGTCGCGGCGGATCCGACGTCGGCTTCTCAGGTCGAAGTCGCCCACCCCGTACCAGCGGCTCGCGGAAGCCGAGCCGCCGTGATCCGTGACCTCGTCGAGAGCTTCGAGCGTTACCTGGCCGAGCATCGCGCCTGTCGGCGCCTTGCCGGCGGGGTCACCGAAGTCGGCGACAACGGCGCGCAGTGGGGCGTGGGCTGGCTGCGCTGCGCGGCGTGCGGGGTGCGCTGGGAGCGCTGGCTGGCGCTCGAGGGAAACCCATAGCCAACTTTCGGGCTTGACGCGATCGTCCGCGGCGCTGTATTCGGTCTCGATGGCAAGCAGCGCCCCCGTGTCCGACGCGTGCCGCCACCTCTCGCGCGACCCCGTGATGCGCCGGCTGATCCGCGTCCACGGTCCCTGCGCCCTCACCCCATACCGATATTCGCCGTACGAAGCGCTCACGCGGGCCATCGCCCACCAGCAGCTCAACGGGCGCGCCGCGGAGACGATCCTGGGCCGCTTCGTCGCGCTGTTCGAGAACGGGCGCTTCCCCTCACCGGCCGACGTCCGGACGGCGCGCGCCGCGAGACTACGCCGGGCCGGCTTCTCGCGCGGCAAGGTTCGCGCGATCAAGGACATTGCGCGGCACGCGCTCACGGGCACGGTGCCCACACGCCGTGCCGCGGCGCGGCTCGGCGACGAGGCGATCATCGAGCAGCTGACGCGGATCCACGGCGTCGGACGCTGGACCGTCGAGATGCTCCTGATCTTCACGCTCGGGCGGCCGGACGTTCTCCCGGTCGACGACTTCGGCGTGCGCGAGGGCTACCGGCTCGCGTACGGGCTCGCGGAGCGGCCCACGCCGAACGCGCTGCGCGTGCTCGGAGAGAGATGGAAGCCCTATCGCTCGATCGCCGCCTGGTATCTCTGGCGTGCGGCGAACGCGGGTAAGATTCGAAGCGCGAAGACACCGACGTCGTAGAGGAGGCCCGAAATGAAGCGGGTCACGCGGACGATCCTCCTCGGCTTGCTCATTGTTGCGGCATCGAATGGCGCGGTTGCGGCTCAGGGACAGCCCGAAGGCCAGCTGACCGTCGCATTCGACGCGTCGATCGCACCCACATTCCTCGATCCGGCCGAGACTCCCGGCATCGGCACCCCGTTCACGTTTCTGTACGCGATGCACGACGCGCTGATCAAACCGTTGCCCGGCAACGACACGGCGCCGTGCCTGGCCGAGTCGTGGAAGGAGAGCGCCGACGGCCTGTCGTACGAGTTCAAGCTACGGCCCGGCCTGAAATTCCACAACGGCGATCCGTTCACCGCCGAGGACGTGAAGTTCACGTTCCACCGCTATCGCGGCGCCTCGGCCAAGCTTCTTCACGAGCGCGTGAAATCGGTCGACGTGCTGGACGCGCTGCGCGTGCGGTTCGTGCTCGACCGGCCGTGGCCCGACTTTCTCCTGTTCTACGCGACGCCCGCCACCGGGGCGGCGTGGATCGTGCCGAAGAAATACATCGAGAAAGTCGGTGAGGACGGGTTCCGCAAGCAGCCGATCGGCCTCGGCCCCTATCGCCTGGTGCGCCAGACGCCCGGCGTCGAGCTGGTGCTCGAGGCGAACGAGCACTACTGGCGCAAGAAGCCGTCGATCAAGACGCTGGTGATCAAGGGCGTGCCGGACCGAACGACGCGCCTGGCGATGCTCAAGACCGGCGAGGCGGACATCGGCTATCTGATGATCGGTGTCGAGGCGTCCACGATCAAGAACGACCCGAAGCTTCGGCTGGCGCGCGTGATCCCGCCCGCGACGTGGTGGCTCGACTTCCCGGAGCAGTTCAATCCCAAGTCGCCCTGGCACGATCGCCGCGTTCGGCTGGCCGCGACGATGGCAGTCGACAAGCAGGCCCTGAACGAGGCCGAGCGGCTCGGCTTCTCGCGCCTGACCGGATCGATCATTCCGAGCGGGATGGAGTTCGCGCTGCGCATCGAGCCGTACCCGTACGACCCCACACACGCCAAGCGCCTGCTCACGGAAGCCGGCTATCCGAACGGCTTCGACGCCGGCGACATCACCCCGCTGCCGCCGTTCGTGACGATGGGCGAGGGCGTCGCGAACTATCTCGCCGCGGTCGGCATCCGGGGCCGCGTACGCGGCATGGAGCGCGCGACCTACATGGAGGCGTGGCGGACTCGCACGCGTCAGGGCGTCTTCGTGACGGTCACGGCTGCGCCGGGCAACGCGGCCTCACGGATCGAGAACTTCGTCATCAGCACCGCGCCCTACGCCACCGGCGGCCATGCCGACATCGACGAGCTGTTCCGCCAGCAGGCGCAGGAACGTGACCGCAAGAAGCGCGAGACGCTCTTGCATCAGATCCAGCGCTTGATGTACGAGCGCGTCATGTACGGAGGGATCTTCGAGCCCGCGACCTTGCACGGGATCGGTCCGCGGGTCGAGGAGCCTGGAGTCGGCTTGAGCCAGCAGCTCTACTTCACCTCGCCCTGGGAAGACATGCGCCTGAAGAAACCGTAACTGGGAGGTATGCCATGGCCATCCAGCTCGATCACGTCATCGTGCCCTCGCGCCAGAGAGTCGCCTCGGCCAAGCTCCTGGCCGAGCTGCTCGGCGTGCCCTGGGAGGCCTCGCGCGGCGAGTTCACGCCGGTCTACGTCAGCGACTCGCTGACGCTCGACTTCGCCGACCGCGAGCAGTTCCAGCGCTATCACCTGTGCTTCCGCGTCAGCGATCAGGACTTCGACGCGATCTTCGGCCGCATTCAAAGCGCCGGGCTCGCATACCGCAGCCGACCGCGCGGCCAGAACGACATGCTGATCAATCGCCGCCTGGGTGGAAAGAACGTGTACTGGGAGGACGGCGACGGACATCTCTGGGAGCTTCTCACTGTCAGCTACGCTCGAGCTGACTCTCCCGTAGCCGTCTAGATCTCGGTCGGAGGCGGAGCAAGGGGGGCGCCGGGTTGCTTAGAGCCCGGCGCCCTGATCACCGAGCCCCGCGCCGTTCACCATGCGGGTCCGCACGGAACATGTCAGGCTTTCGGCTCGGCGATGAAGATCGGGATCCGCCGCGTGGTCTTGGCCTGATACTCCTCGTACGGTGGAAACGCCGCGACTGCCAGCTTCCACAGCCGCACTCGCTCGGCCGCGTCCTCGACCTCGCGTACGTGCATCGGCTGCACCACGGTGAGGTCACGAATCTCGACGGCCGGATTTGTGCGCAGGTTGTGCACCCACACTGGGTTGGTCGGCGCGCCGCCCATCGAGCCGACCAGCACGTAGCGGGCGCCATCCTTCACGCGCATCAGCGGCGTCTTGCGGGTCGCGCCGGTCTTGTTACCCCGGTGCGTGACGATGATCACCGGCAGCCCGGTATCGCGCAGTGTGGTTCCTTCCTTGCCGCCGCTCTTCTCATACAGCTCGACCTGCTCGCGCACCCACTGTCGGGGACTCGGAATGTACTCGGACATTGATTTCTCCTCTACGTGCCTGGACCGGCACTATTTCGGCACCGGATCATGATACGGCCCCCGGCGAGACTTTTTCAAAGGACTCCGGCTTCAAGTCGAACATGGAAAACGGTTCGCGGGTCAGCGGGTGTGCGTGCGGGGATCGAAGAGATCGCGGAGGGCGTCGCCGACCATGTTGAGGGCGAGGACGATGACGAAGATCGCGAGGCCGGGCAAGAGGACGACGTGAGGGCTCAGGACGACGAATTGCCGGCCCGTCGCGAGCATGCTGCCCCAGTCTGCCGTGGGCGGCTGGGTGCCGAGCCCGAGAAACGACAGGCCCGCGGTGGCGAGGATCTTCGCGCCTACGTCGAGGCTGAACGCCACGATCACGGGCGACACCAGGTGAGGCAGGATGTGGCGGCCGAGGATCAGCGGATCGGTCGCGCCGAGCGCGCGCGCCGCCTCGACGAACTCGCGCTCGCGCAGTGACAGCACGACGCCGCGCACCAGGCGGGTGTAGAGCGGAAAGCCGACGATGGCGATTGCGATCATCGCGTTGCGCAGCCCCGGGCCGAGCCCGGCGACGATCGCGATCGCCAGCAGGATGTACGGAAACGCCATCAGGATGTCGGTCAGCCGCATGACCAGCGTCTCGACCCAGCCGGTGTAGAAGCCGCCCAGGATTCCGAGCGTCACGCCGATCACCATCGCCGCGCCGGCGCTGGCGACTCCCGCGAGCAAGGACACACGGGCTCCCCAGATCAGGCGCGCCAAGAGATCGCGGCCGAACTCGTCGGTGCCGAGCCGATGACCCGGCGAGAGCGGCGGCCTCAAGCGATTGGGGGTGTCGACCGTATCGGGATCGAGCAACGGCAGCCACGGCGCCAGCAGCGCCCCGAGGACCGCCGCCAGCAAGACGATCCCTGCCGCCACCGCCAGACGGTCGCGGCGGGCAATGCGGCCGATCCCGCGCCGGAACCGCGACGCGTCGGCAGCCCGGACGATCGGATCGCCCACACGAGCGACGCGAACGCTCATCGTCCAGCCGCCGTCATTCGTAACGGATCCGTGGATCGAGCCACGCGTAGAGCAGATCCACGATCAGGTTGATCAGGACGAAGCTCAGCGCGACGACGAGCACGCAGCCCTGCACCAGCGGAAAATCGCGCGCGAGGATCCCCTGCACCATCAGCGTGCCGACGCCGGGCCAGGCGAACACCGTCTCGGTGAGGACGGCGCCGCCCAGGAGGTACCCCGCCTGCACGCCGACGACGGTGACGATCGGGATGAGCGCGTTCTTGAGCCCGTGACGCAGCACGACCGCGCGCTCCACGACGCCCTTGGCGCGCGCGGTCCGGATGTAGTCCTGCCCGAGCGTCTCGAGCATCGTGCTGCGGGTGAGACGCGCGATGATCGTGACGGACGCCGCCGCCAGGGTGACCGCGGGCAGCGCCAGGTGCACCAGCAGATCCCGCAGGTCGCCCCCGCCGTACGGCGCGAACATGCCCGAGGCCGGCAGCCAGCCGAGCCAGAGCGCGAAGATGACCATCAGCACGATGCCGAGCCAGAAGACCGGCATGCTGGCGCCGAAAAGCGAGGCGACCGCGCTGAGTCGGTCGAGCGGCGAGTTCGGTCGGACGGCGGACGCGATGCCGAGCGCCAGGCCGACGGCGGTCGAGAGCACGAGTGCCGCGCCGGTGAGGATCAAGGTCGCCTTGAACCGGCCGAGCACTTCGCCGAGCACGGGCCGCTTCATCCAGATCGAGCGCCCGAGATCGCCGCGCGCGACGAGCCCGAGCCAGTGGACGTACTGCACGTAGAGCGGCTCGGTCAGCCCGAGCTCGGCGCGAAGACGGTCGAGATCGGCCTGGGTCGCCTGGGAGCCGAGCATGATCTCGGCCGGATCGCCCGGCGAGAGGTGCAGCACCATGAAGATGATGACCGACACCCCCAGCAGCACCGGGACGAGCAGCGCGAGACGGCGGACGACGTATCGTCTCACCGCCGGGGGTCCCTCACTTCAGCGAGATCGTCTCGACGCGCAGGTCGAAGCTCGGGTGGAGCTTGAACCCCTGGACTCGCTTGGCGAGGGCCGCGGTCTGGATCTCGTGGTCGATGAAGATCCACGGCGGATCGTCGACGAGGATCCGCTGGGCCTCGCGGTAGAGGGCGGCGCGCTTGCCCTGATCGGTCGTGAGCCGCGCCTGCTGTAGGAGCTCGTCGAAGCGCTCGTTCTTGTAGAGCGCGCGATTGGGGCCGGCCGGCGTCCACTGGCTCGAGTGGAGCAGCGGGTACATCACCATGTCAGGATCTTCGTTGCCCGCCATCCACGAGAGCGCGAAGAGCTCTTGCTCTTTCGTTCTGAGCTTGGCGAGGTAGGCGCCCCACTCCATCGTTTGTAGGGTCACCGAGACGCCGACCGCTTTGAGGTTGGACTGGATCACGGTCGACATCGGGACGGGCGATTGCATCCCCGAGCCCGACTCCGGCACCCACAGCGTGGTCGAGAATCCGCTCGGGTAGCCGGCCTCGGCCAGAAGCTTCTTCGCGCGCTCGGGATCGTAGGGATAGGGCTTGAGGCCGGAGTCGGCGCCCCACGTGGCCGGCAGCACCGGCCCGCGCGACAGCGAGCCCGTCCCCTTCAGCACGTCGCGCACGATCGCTTCCTTGTTGACCGCGTAATTGAGCGCCTGGCGCACGCGCTTGTCGTCGAACGGCTTCTTCTGATTGTTGATGCCGAGGTACCAGACGTGCGCGCCGACCTGCTTCTGCAAGGTCGCCTTCGGGCTCGACTCGACCTGCGTGACGAAGTCGGGCGGCACGTCGACGATCAGGTCGAGCGAGCCGGTCAAGAGCTCGGTCAGCCGCGCCTGGCCCTCGACGATCGGCCGGTAGACCACGCGCTCGATCTTCACCGGATAGCGCCAGTAGCTCGGGTTCTTCTCCAGTACCACGCGCTGGCCGCGATCCCACGACGCGTACTTGAAGGGCCCGGTGCCGACCGGCTGCAGCGCGTAGTCGGCGCCGAACTTCTTCACGGCCGTCGGGCTCACGATGGACGCCGCGGCGGACGTCAGGATCGTCAGAAACGACGCGCGCGGCTCCTTCAGCACGAACTCGACCGTGGCCGGGTCGACCACCTCGACGGCCTTGACGTTGCCGAAGAAATAGTTGGCGAAGGGATACTTGCCGAGCTTGTTGAAGGGATGCTCCGGATCGATCTGCCGCTCGATCGAGAACTTCACGGCCTCGGCGTTGAACGGGGTGCCGTCGTGGAACGTGACGCCTCGGCGCAGCTTGAAGGTGTAGCGGAGTCCGTCCTTCGAGATCGTCCACGACTCGGCCAGGCCGGACACGACCTGCGTGCTTTCCTCGGGGAACGTGACGAGCGTCTCCACGATCCGGCGGCCGACGCGGTTCGAGTTCAGGTCGGTCACCTGCGCCGGGTCGAGATTCACCGGCTCGGCCACCAAACCGACGAGGAGCGTCCCGGCCGGCTGCGCCCAGGCGGAGACCGCCGGCGCGACCAGACCGATCATCGCGACCACGAGTGCCCGCCACACCACGCCAATCTTCATCGAGCGCCTCCACGATTCCAGCGATTCGTGCGTCGATCGAGCCGCCAAATTATACGCCGGACGCGCCGCGCCACCGTGGGCTCTGCTAGAATTCCCGCGGGAGACCGCCGTGCCGCGATTCAACGAGTTCTACCGGAACCTCAACCAGAGCTACCTCTTCGCCGAGATTCGGCGCCGCACGAAGGCGTTCACCGACGCGCATCCCGCCGTGCGCGTGGTGGACCTGGGCGTGGGCGACGTGACCCAGCCCCTGCCCGGGGCCGTCGTGCAGGCCATCCACGAGGCCGCCGACGACATGGCGCGCCGCGAGACGTTCAAGGGCTACGGTCCCTACGTCGGCTACGAGTTCCTCCGCGCCGACATCGCCACTCACGACTTCGGCTCGCGCGGCGTGAAGATCGCGGTCGACGAGGTGTTCGTGAGTGACGGCGGCAAGAGCGATAGCGCCAACCTCCAGGAGATCTTCGCCCAGGACTGCGTCGTGGCGCTGATGGACCCGGTCTACCCCGTCTACGCCGACAGCAACGTCGTCGCCGGGCGCAGCGGGCGGGCCGACGAGAGCGGCCGGTACGCCGGGATCATCTATCTGCCGTGCACCGCCGAGAACCACTTCCAGCCGGCCCTGCCCGACCGTCACGTCGACCTGATCTATCTCTGCTATCCCAACAACCCGACCGGCGCCGTGGCGAGCCGCGAGGCGCTCCAGCGCTGGGTCGACTACGCGCGCGCCGAAGACGCCGTGATCCTGTACGACGCCGCCTACGAGGCCTACATCGTCGACGCCGGCGTCCCGCACTCGATCTACGAGGTGGACGGAGCGCGCGAGGTCGCGATCGAGTGCCGCAGCTTCTCGAAGAACGCCGGCTTCACCGGGATGCGTCTGGCCTACACGGTCGTGCCGAAGGAGCTGCGCGGCCGCGGCGCGGACGGCAAGACGATGAGCCTCAACGCGCTGTGGACACGCCGCACGTCGATGAAGTCCAACGGCCCGCCCTACATCATCCAGAAAGCGGCCGCGGCGGTCTACACGCCCGAAGGACAGAAGCAGGTCCGGGCGCTGATCGATTTCTACATGGAGAACGCGCGGATCATCGGCGCCGGTCTGACCGCCGCAGGCTTCACCGTCTACGGCGGGCGCAACGCGCCCTACATCTGGGTGCGCGCGCCGCGCGGGGTGGGGTCCTGGGATTTCTTCGACCGGGTCCTCGAGCAGGCCAACGTGGTCGGCTCGCCGGGCGCGGGGTTCGGTCCGAGCGGCGAGGGCTACTTCCGGTTGACCGCGTTCGGCTCGCGCGAAGCCACCGAAGAGGCGATCGAGCGGATCAAGACGCGGATGTAAGCGCGCTGCGCCCCATCTCCCCGCCCTCGCGAGTCGGCAGCGCCGTGAGCGTCTCGGCGAGCAGGCCTGCCGTGGCCGGCGCCAGCCGATGCTTGCGCGAGAGCTCCAGCACGGTCTGGTAGAGCTGCGAGTAGCGCACGACCGTGGCCGGCGCGTCGCTCGCCTCCACGTGAGAGAGCGGGTGGGTGAACACGATGATCGACTCCACCCACCGGAGCGCCGAGGCCGCCATCTCCGGATGCCGCTCGCTCAGAAAGTACCGGATCGCGCACGCGCCGGAGTTGACGCGGCGGCCGATGTCCTCACGCTGATCGCCATCGACGGACCAGCTGTTTCCCCAGCACCGGATGTGCCCCGCGATGCTCTTGGTCTCGATCACGACCACGCCGCAGGGTCCGATCAGCACGTGATCGATCGTGCCGCGCGCCACGCCGAGCGCGACGTCGTTGACGAGCCAGTAGTCGTCCGTGAGCCCGCTGAGCAGGTCCGCCACCAGGCGCTCGTCGCGGCGGCCGTGGCGCACGCTTCGCAGCAGACGCGTGACGGACCGGCCGAGCCGCACCGCGATCAGGACGGCGGCGAGCCCAAGCCCCAGGCGCAGCACGGTCGGATGACAGAAGCCGGCGCCGGCGTCGCAGACGACGAGGGCAACGCCGATGATCCCGAGACCGAGCACTCCGAGCAGCGCCGCCCACAGCCGCTGTTCGCGGCTCCCTCCGTAGCTACCGCCGACTCGCACCAGACGCATGTCAGCTCGGCGGCGTCCAGGCCACGCGAGACTCGGCGTCGTTGAGCGGCGCGGCGAATTCCGCGGACGGCTTCGGGCGAGCGCGCGCCTCGCCGAGCACGGCGCCGACCGAGCGGCTGGCCTCGGCGGCGAAGAGCCGCACCATGCCGACGGTCGTGCGCTCGTCGAAGATCGCGAGCAGGATCGCGTCCTCGTCCACGGTCGAGACGTGTATCGACCGCTTGCTGCCCTCGTGGAAAAGCACCGAGAACTCCGGCTCGCCGAGCAGCTGAGCCATCGCGGCGGTCGAGCTGAACGCGGCGGCGGCGAGCGCCGAGATCGACACCGCGTCGAGGGCCTGCGCCGCGCCTTCCATCGCCAGGAGCTGACCGCCGCGATCGATCAAGAGCGCTTCCGCGGCGCTCGACTCTCGAAGAAAGCGCGTCAGGATCTCGCGGATCCGCGCCGAGTCTTGTTCCTGGATGACAGTGTTACGAGGCTTCATCGCGCTTCTCCCGGCCGACGCCGAACTCGCTGGCGAGCGCCATGCGCGACACGGTGTTCAGAGTGTCGAAGACCCCTTGGCCCCCGATGGCCGAGGCTTCGAAGCACGGCACGCGCGTGGCCCGGCGGTTGAGGACGAACTCGAGATAGGTCACCGGCGCCAGGTTCGGCAGGTCGCGCTTGTTGTACTGCAGCACGTACGGAATCTCGTCCAGGGTGGAGTCGTACTCGCGAAGGTTCGCCTCCAGGTTGCGGAAGCTCTCGACGTTCTCGCGCAGGCGGTCGAACTGCGAGTCGGCGACGAACACCAGGCCGTCGGCGCCGCGCAGGACCAGCCGCCGCGTGGCGTTGTACTGCACCTGCCCCGGCACCGTGTAGAGCTGGAAGCGCGTCTGAAACCCGCGCACGGTGAGCGCCGAGACCGGCAGGAAGTCGAAGTAGATCGTCCGGTCGTCGCCGGTCGCCAGCGAGATCATGTTGCCGCGATTCGCATTCGGCAGGCATCGGTGGATGTACTGGAGGTTGGCGGTCTTTCCCGCCATGCCCGGACCGTAGTACACGATCTTGAAGTCGATCACCCGGTTGGCGTAGTTGATGACCGACACGGCTCACGCCCCCATCAGGGCACCGAGCCGCGACGCGGCGCGGTCGAGCTCGATGCGCGCGAGCCCCGGCCGGTCCACGCGTCCGACGCCCATCAGCATCGTGACGTGGCCCGACGCGCCGCTCAGCGCGCGCAGGACCAGCCGATGCGTCCCGAGCTTCAGAATGACCGAAGTCATGGCGCCGATCTCGGCGCCATCGAGCGCCAGGTGCAGATCGCGCGCGAAGCGCGCAAGCGGGAGCGCGTCGAGCGAGCGCGGCAGGAACAGGCAGGCGCTGAGCGCACCGGCGTGGTCACGGAGCAGAGTCGGCGCGACCGGACCGAACGCGGTCAACGATCCCGCCACCTCGCGGACGGCCGCCGGCACGTTCGCGGCGCGCAGCTCGATCCCCGAGCCCGGATCGCTCGAGGAGCCGGGATGCCGGCCGTTCGCCGCGCCGAGCTGCGCTTCGCGCGCGGCCGTCCGCGACAGGCGCTCGAGCCAGGCCAGCGACGCGCGCGAGGCGACCGCTGTCAGCAAGATCGCGCCGGCGCCGGGAGCGCCAGACGGGGTGAGCACGACCGTCGCCTGCGCCGCCGTCAACGTCGCCTGAGTCACCGGCTCGGGCAGGCGCCGGTCGCCCAGGAACGGCACGATCCGCGCCGCCGTACGCACGACGGAGTCTTCGCTGAGTGTCGGCGCGACCACCGTGACCAGCGTCGCCCCGGCGCCGTCGCGCTGGCCGATCTCGAGTCCGTTCAGCAGCGGCGCGAGCAAAGCGGCGACGCGTCGCGCCTGCCCGCCCCGACCGCCGCGGGCCGTGGAATCGTCCTGCGTATCCAACGCCGCGGGCACTGCCGGCGCTTGGGCTTCGTCGGGCTCGGCGCGCGACGCGCGCGGGCTCTCGCGTTCTTCGCGCGCCACGCCGCGTGCGTACACCGCGGGCTGCCCGCGCGTCGTGAGCTCGTTGTCCGGTGCCGCGTCGGCGACAAGACGCGCTTGGCCAGCAGAGCTCGGCATCGCGAGATCGGGATCCGGTCCAGTCTCTAGATCCGGATCAGGCGCCACGTCAGGCACCACTTCGTGCTCGAGTGTCGGCTCGACGGCCACGCCGAGGTCTTCAGCGGGGGTCTCGATCTTTGGCGCCACGCTGTCGGCTTCAGCGAGTGCCTCAACCTTCGGCGCGGCGTCGTTGGCTTCGGTCACACCGGACGGCGCCGACGCGTGCGGCTGGAACGGCACCGGGAACTCTTCGATCGCGTGCACGTCGACCGGCGGAGTCGAGAGCGCCAGCAGCGCGGGCGGGATCTGCGGGATCACCTCGTCGAGCGGCAGCAGCAACGAGCCGTCAGGCAAGCGATCCGCGATCTCCTCGTGGGTCAGCGCAAGCTCGTCGAGCGGGAACTGATCGGCAACGACCTCCCACCGGACGGGTGCGAGCGCTTCACCCAGATGCGGCAGGAGCAAATTTCGGGGCACCAGCAACGAGACACCCGGCCGCAGCGTGTCGTTGAGCCCGTCGCGGCCGCGCGTGAACATCTCAACCGGCAGCTGCTCGGCGATGCGAACGAACGGCACCCGAATCATCGGCTCCGTCCAGTCGATCGCGCGCTTCGGCGGCGTCGCTTCGGACTTCGGCTCTACCGGTGTCGGATCGGGCCTTCGCACCGCCTGGACGACGGGAGTCGCGGGCGTGGCCTGCTTCACCCCGAGTCGTGCGGTTGCGGCAGCCGGCTTCACGAACGCCGGGCGCGTCGGCGCCGGCGGGCTCGTCGCGCCGGCGGCGGCCGCGGGCGATACGACGACGCGCCCACTCGATGGCGCCGGCGGCTTCACGAAGGACGGCAACGGCCGGCTCACCGGCGCGATGCCCCCCGGCGTCGGCGAGGGCCGCGCTTGAGGCGGCGGCGCAGTGACGGGCTCGCGCTGACTCGGCGCGGTCGCCGGCGCGATCACTGGTCGAATCGGCGCCCGCGCATCCGTCGCTGGCGCGCCGAGCGGCCGGCTCGGCGCCGCGATCGGGGGCGTCTCGGCGCGGCGCTGCGTCAGGGCCACACGCGCTTCGGCGCGCACGGCGCGCGGAGACAGGAGCGGTCGCAGACGCGCAAAGATCAGCGGCGCCGCCGTGAGCTGCAGCATGGTCACCGCCGGTGAGCCCCAGAGCGCAAACGCGACCGCCGCGCCGTAGTCGAGCAGGTCGGGAATCATGAACAAGGCACCCGTCGCCACCACGAGCAGCGCGTGCAGCCCGCACATCGCGGCCGCCGAGCCGAGCACGGAAAGAATCGACAGTGGCCGCACGCTGACGAGCCCGACCAGCACGTAGAACACCGGCGGAATCACCAGCGCCGGGAGCACGAGCGCGGCCGAAGCCTCGAGCGGCGTCGCCCTGAGGCCGCGGGCGTGCAGCGCCAGGACCGCGCACGCGTAGAGCTCGAGGCCGAGCGAGAGCTCGAGCGCCCAGACGAGCCTGACGCGCGACGAGCGTGGCAAGGCCATCAAAGCGCTCGCACGAGCTCCGGCACGGTCTTTCTCACGTAGTAGCGCACCTTGCCGAGCGCGCCCGGGTCGCCGACCAGGACGGCGAGGAGCGCGGAGGAGCCGACACCGTGCAGCAGCAAGACGCCGGACTCGTACTCGAGAATCGTGCCGACGAGCTGTCCCTGGCCGAGCTCTCGCCCGATGCCGTCCGAGGCCTCGGCCAGACAGGAAGCCAGCGCGCCCGTCACCTCGTCGGCGTCGGGCGCCAGATCCCCGGCCGTCTCGATGAGGAAGCCTTCCCGATCGGAGAGCACCACGAAGCGGACGCCCGGCGTGCCGGCGATCGCCTGCAGTCGCTGCTTGAGGCCTTGGTCCGCCGCAGCCGGCGCACCGGATACCGACGCCGGCTCGGGCGCAAGGGCGGACACCGACCGGGGCGCGGGCTGAGTCGGAGCACTGACCGCGGCTGCGGACGGCGCCGACGGGGGTGTGGGCGCCGGCGCCGCAGTCACCTGGGGTACGGGCGCGGAAGACGCGGGCGCCGCGGCCGCAGCGGCCGGGGGCGCGGCGCTTTCACGCTTGGCCCCGTTGACGCGACCGGCGAGCAGGCTGTTGATCTTGCTCAGCAGATCGTCGACGCCGAACGGCTTGAACATCACCTCGTCGGAGCGCACTTCGGCCGCGCGCGCCTGCACGGTGCCGTTGTCGATCCCGGAGATCAGTAGAACCGGCGTCGCCGCGATGGCGGGATGGGTCCGCACGTACTGGCAGATCTGGTAGCCGTCCTTGTCAGGCAAGATCACGTCGCAGATCACGACGTCGGGGCGGTCGCGCTCGAGTATCTGGATGGCCTCGGCGCCAGACGCCGCCGCGAGCACGTGAAGACCGCGCCCCTCGAGCGCTTTCTCGACGAGTTTTCTGACGCTCAAGCTGTCGTCGACCACGAGGACTTTCTGCATCACGTCCTCCTAAGAGATCGGAGCCACGGCCGCGTCGGCGCGGCCCTCGTCGATTTCCGCGGCGGCGCTCAGCAGGATCTGCTTGAGGTCCCTGTGAATCGTCTTCGCACCGGCGACGGCCGCCGCCTCGAGCGGATTGAATGCGAAGCTCCCGGTGGCCTCGCCGTGCGCCGCGACCAGCAAGGCGGCGAAGGCGGTCTCGCCGATGAGCCCGAAGAATTCCGCGTGCACGACGCGTCCGTGATCGAAGAACACGGTGCCGCGTCCCGCCGAGAGGCTCACCACGAGCTGGCCCGTCTTGTTGCCGAGCGCGATCGCCTGCGTGATGTCCGGTAGCTCCATGACCGCGAGCGATCCGCGCAGGCCGTGGGCGCCGTCGGGCTGGGCGCCGGGCGCGGCCGGCTCGCCCGTCGCGACGGCCGGCTGCGCGGCGCGTCCCAAGAGGTTGGCCACCTCGGACACGATCGCAGTCAACGGCAGATCGCCGGCGAGCGTCTGGTCCGGCTTGTTCTCGGGCATCGTCGCGGCCGTCTCGTCACCCGGGCTCGCCAGCAGGAGGAACAGCACGCCGGTCATCAGGGGGTCCTTGCGGACGATCGAGCACAGCTCGTAGCCGTCGATGTCGGGGACGCCGACCCGGCTCACGATCAGGTCGGGCCGATTGCGCTCGAGCATCGTCAGCGCGAAGGAGCCGCTGGTCACGGCCAGGACGTCGGCGAAGCCATCGCGCGTCAGGGCACCCTGCAGTGCCGCCAGCGCTGTCCGATCCGGATCGATCAGCATCACCCGCGGCATAGCTCAGGCTCCCGCTCGCGCCGGCGCTGTAGCCGCCAGCGACTCGATCAGCCGGACGAAGCTCGCCTCGTCGACCGGCTTGGCCACGTAGTGCTCGACGCCGAGCTCTCGCGCGAGGCTCAGGTGCTTGGCGCCGGCCCGGGTCGTCAGGACCACGACTGGCAGCTCGCACGTCGTCGGCTCGCGGTTGAGGTCGCGGATCAGCTCGTAGCCGTTGAGCCGTGGCATCTCGAGGTCCGTGACGACGACGTCGACCGACTGCTCGGACAGCTGCTGCAGCGCCTCGGCGCCGTCGCGAACCGTGACGACGTGGAACCCGGCGCGCTCGAGCATTCCGCCGACGAACTTGCGGACGCTCACCGAGTCGTCGACGAGCAGGACACGGCGCTTGGCGTCGGCGGCCGGCGCAGCCACCGCCTCGGGCTCGCGGCGGAATTCGGCGGGCCGAGCCCAGGCCGACGCGGCGCTCATCTCGAGGAGCTTCAACGAATCGAGGAGCAGCACGACGCGCCCCTGGCCCGTGACGGTCGCGCCCGCGAAGGGCCCGATGCCTTGCAGGAACGCGCCGAGGTTCTTGATGACGATCTCTTCCTTGCTGAGGAACTCGTCGACCACCACGGCCAGCGTCTTGCGCCCCGTCCTGAGCGCGACGACCGACAGCGGCCCGTCGGCCTGGCGGCCCGCGATCTGGAGCACGCGGTCGAGCCGCACGAGCTCGACGCTCTCCCCCTCGATCTCGATCGCCTCGACGCCGTCGACGGTCCGGATCTCCTCGGGTCGCACGTGGATCGCGCCCTTGACCGCGGGAACCGGAATCGCCAGGATCTCAGATCCGACGCTCACCATGAGCGCGTCGGCGATCGCGACAGTCAGCGGCAGTCGGATCCTGAACCGCGTGCCGCGGCCCGGCTCGGTCTGGACCTCGATCTCGCCGCCTAGGCGGCTCACGTTCGCGCGCACGACGTCCATGCCGACGCCGCGTCCTGCCGTCGTCGTCACCGACGTCGCCGTGGTGAGGCCAGGCAGGAAAATCAAGTCGAGGATGTCGCGCTCGCCCAGGCGCGCCAGAGTCTCGGCGCTGACGAAGCCGCCGCGCCGCGCCGCCTCGGCGACCGCGTCCACGTCGATGCCCCGGCCGTCGTCGGCCACCTCGATGTAGATCGAGCCGCCCTTGTGAGCGGCGCCGAGGTGGATCGTCCCCTGCGGCGGCTTGCCGGCGCTGCGGCGCGCTTCCTCGGGCTCGATGCCGTGCGCGATCGCATTGCGCACGAGATGGATCAGCGGATCGGCCATCAGCTCGACGATCGTGGTGTCCATCTCGACCGTCTCGCCGCGGACCTCGAGCGCGACGCTCTTGCCCGCCGCCCGCGAGCCGTCGCGGACCATGCGCACGAAGGGCGCGAACAGGCGGCCGACCGGCACCATGCGCGCACGGGTGATCTGGCCCCGCAGCTCACCGCTGAGCCGCTGCACACCGCCGGCATCCTCGCGCACGACCCGCACGAGCCCCGTCAGCTCGTGCTGGATCTCGGTGAGGTCGCTCGAGATCTCGCCGACCCGTCGAGCGAGCAGGTTGAAGTCGTCGTAGCGGTCGAACTCGAGCTCGTCGAAGAATTCACCCAGCGGTGAAGCGCCGGGCTCGCCCGCGCCGCCGCCGGACGGGCGCGCGGGCGGCACCAGACGATCGGCGTACTTCGATTCGAACTCCGCGACCGTCTGAGTCATGCGCGACTGCGTGAACGACAGGAGCTCGCCGGCCTGCTCGAGCTGTGTCAGGTGGCGCTCCAGACGGCTCCGCGTGATCACGAGCTCGCCCACCAGATTCATCAGCGCGTCGAGGCGGTCGAGGCTGACACGGATGCTCGGGCGAGCTCGCCGCGCGGCGGCGTCGCGCGCCGGCCGGCCTCGCACCGGGGCCTGGGCGGCAGGCTCGGCGGCGGCCTCGGTGCGCTCGGCAGCGGCGGCCGGCTCGAGGCGCTGCGGCGTCTCGACCAGCGGCGCGGTCGTCGCCAGAGCGCTCTCGGACGTGTCGGTCTGCGCCGCGAGGGGCGCCACGCTCGGCTGCGAATCGACGGCCGCCGCCTCGAGTGCCGGCAGCGTGTCGAGGAGGCCGAGCGCCCGCTCGTAGGCGGCCGCGCGCGTATCCGCGCGCTCCTCGCCGCTTCGCACGAGAAGCCGAAGCGCGTCGAGGCCGGCGAACACCGTCTCGATCGCCGCGCGATCGACCGCGCGCCGATGCTCGCGGATCTCGCCCAGCATGTCCTCGAGGCGATGCGCGAGGTCGCCGATCACCCCGCACCCGACGGTGAACGCGGCACCCTTGAGCGTGTGGACCGCCCGGAACAGCGCGGCGATCTCGGACTCGGTCGCGCCGTCGCCTTCGAGCGCGATCAGCGACTGCGCCATCGATTCGAGATGCTCGACCGCCTCCGGGACGAAATACTCGAGGACGTCGGATTGATCGGCGAAGAACCGGTCGAGCTCGGCGAGGCGGCGCGCGGTCTCGTCGGCGGGCGCGGACGAGGTCGCGGAGGCAGGCGCCGCGAGCGCCTCGGCGATCGCCTCGGCGTCCTCGACGCCGGTCTCGCCGATGGTGTCGAGCGCCGCCTTGAGCGAGGACACCATGTCGCCCAGCGTCGCGAGCGAATGCCGGTCACCGGCACCGGCGGCTGTCATCCGCTCGACCGCTTCCTCCATCGCGGCGGCCAGGCCAGCCAGGTGTGGGAACCCGCTCAGAGCGGCCGAGCCGCGCAGGCGGTGCGTCACGACCGCCAGATGCTCGACGACGCCCGGGGAGTCGGCGGAGCCTCGGAGCGCGGCGAGGCCGTCCTCGACGGCGGCGAGGATGTCCCACGCCTCCATGAGGAAGACACTCAGGAGAAACTGCCGGTCGCCGTCGACCACACCGCCTCCGTCGATCGGGCGTTAACTGCTCAGCTTGAATCGCGCGAGGCTCGACGTCAGCGCCTCGGCGACCCGGACCATCTGGTCCATCGTCTTGCGCGTCTCGATCACGGCTTTCTCGGTCTCGACCGCGACGCTCGCGATCGACTGGACTGCGACCGCGCCGCCCTCGACGCCGCGGACCTGCTCCTGCGTGGCCTGCGAGATCTCGAGGGCCAGCGCCGCCGACTTCTGCGAGATCTCGCCGATCTGGTGCAAGCGCTCGCCGGCCTCGACCGTCACCTTGAAGCCGGCCTCGACCTCGCGCGTCCCCTCTTCCATGGCCACGACCGCCTGCTGCGTCTCGGCCTGCACGGCCTTGATCAGCACGACGATGTCCTTGGCCGCCTTGCCCGAGCGCTCGGCCAGCTTTCGCACCTCTTCGGCCACGACCGCGAAGCGCAGGCCCGACTCGCCGGCGCCCGCGGCTTCGATGGCAGCATTGAGCGCCAGGAGGTTGGTCTGCGATGCGATGTCCTCGATCGTGTTCACGATCTCGGAGATCTCGAGCGAGCGATCGGCCAGGCTCTTGACCTTCTTCGAGATGCCCTGGACCTCGCCCCGGATCCGCTGCATGCCGGAGAGGCTCGCGCGCACGGCGTGCTCGCCCTTGGTCGCGGAATCGAGCGTCAGCTTCGCGGCCTCTGCCGAGGACTCGGCGTGCTCGGCCACCCGACGCATCGAGCGCGACAACCCTTCCATGGCGTCGCTCACGCCCACCGCCTCACGCGACTGAGTCTGGGCGCCGCCGGCGGTCGCCTCCATCGCGCCGATCATCTCCGTGGCGCTCGTCAGAACCTGCTGCGCGGTGTCGCGCACGTCGTTGATGATCATGGCCAGCTCGCCGACCATCACGTTGATCGCGTCGACCACGCTGCCGAGCACGTCAGAGGTGACCTGCCCGCGCTTGGTCAGGTCACCCTGGGCGATCTCGGTCGCGGTGTCGAGGAAGCGCGTGATGTTCCGCTGGAGCTCCTCGCGCTTGCGCTTCTCCTCGTCGCGCTCGGCCTCGGTCTGCACCAGCGCTCGGAGCCGCACGACCGTGTCGTTGAAGGTGCTCGCGAGCTGGCCGATCTCGTCGCGCGACTTCACGGTCACCAGGCGCGAGAGGTCGCCCTGCCCCACGCGCTCGGCGACCCGCACGACCTGGACGACAGGCTTGGTGATCTGGTGGGCAAAGACCACGCCGGCGAGCACCGCCAGCGCCGCGACGCCGCCGAAGACCAACAGGAGATTCTGGCCGGACTTGGCCGCCGCGGCCGTGATGATCGAGCGATCCATTCCCACGCGCACCGTGCCGAGCTGGCCGGCCAGCACCGGCACGCCGATGTCGATGATCTGCTGGACGGCGCCGGTCACCGGGTCGGCATACGAGATCTCGCGCGCCTGCTGCGCCGCTTCACCGGGCACCAGGTTGCGATCGACGATACCGGCCGGCACTAGCGGCGAGAACGTGTGCGCGACCAGCGTCTTCTGGGGGTCGTACACGATCACGTACTTCACGCCGCTGATCGCGGCGAACTGGTCGACGGTGGCCTGCACCGTCGACGCGTCGCGCGTCAGCAAGAGATCCACACTGGAGCTGGCCAGGCTCTTCGCGATGGCGGCGCCCTTGGACGTGAACTCCTCCGTCAGGGTGGTGGTGAGCGCGCGCACCGAGATCCACCAGGTGATCGCCGCCAGCGGGACGAGCGTCACGGCCAGGAACAGGATGATCTTCCCGAGCAGACCCAGTCGCACGGTCCGTGGCTTGTTCATGCTTTCACCGCCGCCGCCCAGTCAGTGATGGGCGCCCATCGACCGTTCACCACTCTGGTGAAGTACACGCTGTCCAGCCCCTGGTGCCGCTCGGGTCCGAACGTGAGAGGCGCGCCGATGCCGAGGTCGAAGTTCTTGAGCGACTCGAGGGCCTGGCGGAATCCCGCGCGGGTCGGATTGGGTCCGGCGCGCCGCAATCCCTCGACGATCACCTTGGCGTTCACGTAGCCCTCGAGGCTCCGGAAGCTGAGCCGCTCCGGCGTGTGCTTGGCGTCACGCAGGGCCTCGGGGATCTGCGGATTGTGCTTTTCCATCAGCGTCCGGTACTCGGCGACTCCGGGCAGGGCGACCTCGTCGTAGCTCGGCACCACCTGCGAGTTGACGAGCCCCTGCGTATAGTCGCGCGAGTTGCTCTGGCCGTGGCGCGTGAGCAGGTTCAGCATCGCCTCGGAGCCAACGAACGAGACGTTCGAGATCGGCACGTTCCAGCCGACGTCACGCGTCGTGCGCACGAACGCGCCGCAGCCCTGGTAGGCGCCGGTGCACAGCACCGCTTCGACGCCGGCCTGGCGGAGCGCCTGCACCGCCGGGCTCATGTCGTCCTCGAAGCGGGCGCCGCGGACGTACGTGGCCTCGGCGGTGATGCGCATCCCGTGCTGCGCGAGCCCGCGGGCCACGCCGTCGGTGCCGCTGCGGCCGTAGGCGTCGATCTGGTAGTAGACGCCGAACTTGCGCACGCCTGCCTGCCAGAAGCGCTCGACGAGCGCTATCATCTCCTGCCGATACGAGGCGCGGATGTTGAAGACCTGGTCGAGGTAGGGCTCTTCGCGCTGGGGCTGGGCGCCGGTGAAGTTGCCGACCAGGATCACCTGCCGATCGGCGTAGCGCTTGATCACCGGCAGGGCACGGGTCAAGGTCGGCGTGCCGACGTAATTCGACAGAAAGAAGACCTGTTCCTTCTCGACCAGCTCGATCGTGTTCTTGATGCACGGCGTCGGCTCGTAGCCGTCGTCGAGCGCGACGACGGAGATCGCGCGGCCGTGCACGCCGCCGCGCTGATTGATCTCGCTGTAGTAGGCGAGCGCGCCGCGGTACAGCTCGACGCCGAGCCCCGCCGATGGGCCCTTGAAGGCCGCGCTCATGCCGATCCGGATGTCCCGCGTGCCGATGCCCGGACTGCCGCCTCGCGCGTCGACGACGGCGCGGGCCGGCGTTTGGCCCCACACCGATCGGCTCCGGCCCAGGACGGAGCTCGCCGCAGCGGCCGAGAGCACCTTGAGCATCGTGCGCCGTTGCATCGTCACTCCTCCTCGCGCGGCGCTTCTCTCAGCGCGCGCAGAAGCCGTGCGGGATCGAGCAGCGGCATGAGCTGCTCACCGTCGGGCAGGAACCCGAGCGCCCACCGAGCGTGGGGCTGCGGGCTCGACTCGTCGAGAGTCACGATTCCGCCGAACGCTTCCAGGCTGACGTCGCCGTCGATGACCAGCCCCACCTCGAACCCGTCGGCCTCCACGATCAGGGTCGACAGCTTGCGCGCGCCTCGCCGCGCCGGGAGCCCGAGCAGGGTGCGGGCGTCCGCGATCGGCACGACGTCGCCGCGAAGGTTGGCGACGCCGACGAGGTGCGCAGGGGCCAGCGGCACCGCCGTCCACTCCTCGAAGATCGCCACCTCGTGCACCTGCGTGACGTCGATCGCGAACGGCTGACCGCCGAGCGCGAAGACGCACGCACGGACCGCCGCCGAGCTGTCGAGAAGGCTGGTGCTCATCGCAGGAACCGCCGGACCAGCGCCAGGAGCTGATCCGCCGTGAAGGGTTTGCCGAGATATTCGTCGGCGCCCTGACGCATGCCCCAGAGGCGGTCGCTCTCCTGGTTCTTCGAGCTGACCACGATCACGCGGGCCTGCTTGGTCCGGGCGTCGCGGCGCACGCCGCGCAGTGCGTCGAAGCCGTTGCGCTTGGGCATGACGATGTCGAGCAGGACGACGTCGGGCTGCTCTCGGACGATCTTCTCTTCGAGCTGCTCGCCGTCGAGGTGCGTCGACACGTCGTACCCGGCCGATCGGAGGATCGTCTCCATCACCTGGAGCTCGGTGTAGGCGTCGTCGACCACCATTACCTTGGGCATCGGACGCAGGCCTCCCATGGCGGTCTGCCGCGGTGTCCGCCGAATGTGCCTCAGTGCAACCCATCTGCCAGCGTGAGCGTCGGTGGGGCGCGGATTTACGCTCGAACAAACGCGGAACTAAGGGGCCTGGCTTGCTCGCGGATTTGTCTTTGTGACAACCGGTCTGTCGCCAATGACAACTTCTGTCAATTGCGTGTCGTGCCAGCGTGGCGCGCCTTCGTCAACCATGCGAGAGGTCAGGCGCCGATAGGCGCCGAAGGCACGTGGCGAAGATTTTGAAGGTGAACAAAAGCTGGCATGGTCTTCGCGCGGATCTGGCACCTGGTCGGCGGCAGGCGGCGATCGACGAGCGCCGAGATGCTCCGGCGGGCCCAGCGTCTTCGGGACCAGGGACGTATCGGGCGGGCGGCAGAGATCGTGAACCAGGCGCTGCTGCTCGATCCCCGGAGCGTGGTGGGCCATCTGCTCGCCGCTTCGCTCCACATGGTTCTTCGCGACACTCTTCAAGCGCGGACCGCGTTCGAGCGGGTGCTGGCGCTCGAGCCGACGCAGCCGCGCGCTTTGCTGGGGCTCGCCCGCGTTGCGCTCGAGGAAGACGACGTGCCGGCGTGCCGCGCGCTGCTCACGCGAGCGCTAGCCCGCTATCCGGACTTCCCCGAGGCACGTGCGCTGCTGGAGGTCGCTCGAGGGCTCGCGGTGAGTATTGACGCGAAGCCCACGGTCCGATCCAACGGCGCGATGTCCAACGATGAGCTCCGTCTGCCGCCCGAGAGCCGCGAAGCGCTGTTCATGCGCGCCGATGCGACCCTGGTCTTCGCGGAGCCGCGCGGACCGCGCAGCGATGCGGTCGCCGGGAGCGCCATGAAGCTCGCGAGAGTTGCGACGGCAATGCTGGCGCGAGCCGGCCTGGGCCCGTTGCGGCACGCCGTCGTCGAGGGAGCGGCCGACACGACATACTTGCGAGGCGACGAGGCCGCACTCCTCGCCCTGGCGTTCGATCGTGACCTGAAGAGCTCGACCGCGCTCGAGCACCTGGAGCGGGTGTGGGGTCGCTGCCGCTCGGAGCTCGCATGAGCGCCGCCGTCGTCGTCGCACAGCCGGAGCTTGGCCGCGACCTCCGCGCGGTGCTGGCCGACCTTCTGAAGCTCGAGCACATCATTGGCGCGCTCGTCGTTGCGCCGGATGGGCTCGTGATCGCCGCCGATCTTCCGAAGGAGATCGAGGCCGAGCCATTGTCCGCGCTGGCGGCGACACTCGGGCGCGAGCTCGAGCTGCGCGGTCCGCGGCTGCGGCGCGGAACGTTCCCGATGGCGCAGTTCGCGAGCGTGAGCGGCGCGGTGTTTCTCGGAAGCACGCCGGTGGGTTTCATCGTGTTGCTCGGCGAGCCGCGCGCGGAATGGGAGACGATTCGCGCCGCGCTACGTCGCGCTGTCGGAAGCGTCTATCGCGCTTGGGCGGGATAGCCCTGTCGGCAACTCCGCGTATTTCTTCGTAAAAATCACGCATAGTTCTTGCTGGTTTCATGACGCCTTCGGAGTAAGCTTTGTGCTCACCCAAGGAGAGTCAGGCCATGCACAACGGTGAGCGCTCGATACTGATCGTGGTCCCGAGAACCGGGCAAGTCGCGTGTCGGTCGCTGAGCCACACCTTCGCGGAGGACTCGACGGTCGAAGTCATCGTCGACCGCCGACTCGCGGATCGGCGAGCCGGGAACGGCGCGCACAGACCCGAGCGGCGCCAGGGCGATCGCCGGACCCGGCTGGAAGGCGACGCCGAGCTGAAGGTGGATCGGTGGTTCGCGGTCGCACGCACCACGACGACCAAGATCGACTTCGATGATCCGGACTCGAAGGCGATCCTGTTCCTGTGCTGCAGTCAGCACATCGTTCCCTGCCAGCGGTGCCAGAACACCTACCGCCTCGGCTGGATCCCGCGCTCGGAGCTCGGCGTGTTCCCGTGCCCTCTCTGCGGCAGCGATCTGACCGAGGTCGTCACGGCCCACGCGCAGGTGTGCTCGTACTGGGTCAATCGGCAGGGCGTCAAGCGGCCGCTGAGCCGCGTCGGGGCCAGCGAGCTGCCCCCTAAGGCCGCGACGGGCTAGTCGCCGGCCGTGGAGTTTCGCCGGCCGGGCTCTTGACCGCGCAAGAGCCTGTCCGTCTCGTAGACGACGCCGCGCGCGACCACGCGCTCGATCCGCGCAACGTTGCGGATGTCGGCGAGCGGATCGGCGTTCAGCAACAGCAGATCGGCGGCGCGACCCGGCGCGATCGTCCCGAAGAGGTCGCGCCGCCCCAACCGCTCCGCCGGCCGTCGCGTCGCCGACAGAATCGCTTCCATCGGCGACAGCCCCGCGCGCACCAGGAGCTCGAGCTCGCGGTGTAGCGAGAAGCCCGACACGATCGCGACGTTTGGACAATCGGTTCCCGCCAGCACCGTCCCGCCCGCACGATGAAAGCCGCCCACGAGCGTGAGGATGTTGTTCCACGCGCGCCGCATCCGATGCTTCGCCGCCTCCGACGCGCCGCGCGCGGCCTCACGGCGCTCGGTCCAGCGCCGCACGAGCTCGTCACCGACAGCGCGAGGCAGTCGCGGTAGGATCGTCGTCCGCTCCGGATCGTCCATCGACGTGTTGCCGACGTCGTCGCCGAGAGCGCCGGGCCGGGCCGCGTAGAGCACGAGGGTCGGGTCCAGCGCGGTGCCGGCGGCGATCAACGCGTCGTAGAGCCGGCGCACCGCATCGGAGCGCGGATCGAGCTCGTCGAGCCAGCGCCAGAGCCAGCCGCCGTACTCGAACGGGTTCAGCTTCCCCGGCTCGGCCAGCCAGAATCCCTGCGGCGCGAGCTGACCGAACACGTTGACGTGCTCGACCGAGTCGACGCCGGCGAGCGCGGCCTCGGCACCCCACGTCGCGTGCTGATGCATGAAGACCGGCAGGCCCCGCGCATGCGCGCGCGCGCACGCGCGTCGCGTCGTGTCGGGCCGCACGGTGACGTAGAGCTTGATGCCGTCCACGCCCGCGTCAGCGAGCGCGTCGATCTCGGCCTCGGTGTTCGTCGCGTCGAACCGGCGACAGAATCCGGCGAAGCCCGCGTACACCTCGCCTTCCTCGAGCATGGGACCGGTGAAGAGCATGCGCGGGCCCGGCCTCGCGCCAGACTCGATGGCGGTGCGATGCGCCGTCACGTCGTGCAGCTGTCCGCCGAGATCGAGCACCGTGGTGACGCCCGCCGCAAGAAAGAACTCCGGGTGCCACTTCTCGGGCGTGTAGACGTGCACGTGCATGTCGACGAGGCCGGGAATGACGAACTTGCCCCGCCCGTCGAGAACCGTCGCGCCCTGAGGGATTGGCAGCCCGTCGCGGGACCCGACGCCGACGATCCGGTCGCCCTCGACCAGGACGCTCGCATTCGCGAGCGGAGCGCCCCCCGTCCCGTCGATAACGGTGGCTCCGGAGACCACGATCCTGTGGATTTCTCTCAAGAGCAAAGCCCCAACGTTATCAGAGCTTTATTATCTGATCCGGAGACCTTACCAACATACTTATCCACAGCAGTGCATAACTTGCACCGGGGCTGGCTCGAGGCTGCGGTTCGACTCAGTGGACCGACGCGACCTTTCCGATCACCCGCAGGACGGACTGCGACTCGGCCTGCTTTGCGGGCGCGATGCGCGGCAGTCGCACCACGAACTCGCTGCCCCGCCCGGGCCCATCGCTGAAGGCCTGGACTCGACCGCCGTGAAGCTCGACGAGGCGCCGCACCAGCGTGAGGCCCACGCCGAGGCCGCCCTGCGCGTGATCGAAGCGTCGCTGGCCCTGCGGCGCGGCGTCGAACATGTGCGGGAGCAGCTTGGATGGGATCCCGATGCCACTGTCCGAGACGCCGATGATCGCGAGCGTCTCTTCGCCGCTGACCCGGATGCGAATGGTGCCGCCCGGCGAGGTGTACTTGATCGCGTTCGTCAGCAGATTCGACACGATCTGGCCGAGCCGCACAGGATCCGCGTTGGCCCATACCGGCTCGGCCCGGACGTCGACGACGTGGCGCTCGAGCCGTCCCGTGCTCGCCAGCTCGCTCACCGAGCGCTGAACGCTGGTCGCCAGATTCAACGGCTCGCACGACAGCACGATCTGGCCGCTGGCCACGTGGACGATGTCGAGGAGGTCGTCGACCAGCCGGCCCAGATGCGTGATCTGATGACGGATGGCTTCGCGCGCGCGCATCGCGATGTCATCGTGGCTGCCGATCCGATCCAGCACGCTGACCGCGCTGATGATGGCCGCGAGCGGATTGCGAAGCTCGTGACCGAGCATCGCGAGGAATTCGTCCTTCGCGCGATTGGCCGCCTCCGCTTCGGCGCGCGCCACCTGCGCCCGCACCAGCAGATGCTCCCGCTCCTGATCGACGTTGCGGCGCTCCTCGACCACGGCCCCGGCCGAGATCGCCATCACCGACACCGTGCCCATGAAGACCTGGAGCAGCAGGAGCGACTCGTTGGTCGGCACGTTCGCCAGCGGTCCGAAGCCGCGCAACGTTTCCCAGATCGCGATGCCCGACAGCACGACGACGAGCATCGCGGCCTCGCACTGTCGGAAGCGCACGGCGGCCCAGACGAGCGGCGGCGTGCACAGGAACGTGAGCGGCAAGGTCATGAGCCCGAGGTGGGCCAGCCCTTCACCGAATACCGCGAGGCCGACGAGCGTCGTGGTGAGCCACAGCGCCGCGGCCTCCAGCAGCCGCCCGCTCGCCGGGCCGGACCACCAGTCGCGCGCCAGTAAAATCAGGAGCGGCGCGAAGAGCAGCGCGCCCGTCGCGTCACCGAGCCACCATGTGAGCCAGATCCCGTCGAAGTCGGCCGATTGAGCCTGCCCGCCCAGCACGAGGGCGGCGACGCCGATCGTGGCGCTGACGAGGCTTGCCAGCAACCCGCCCAGCGCGGCGAACTTGAACACGTCCTGCGCGTGGTCGAACGCGTGGACGCCGTTGGCGTACCGCCTGACGAGAAACGCGCCCAGCAGACCTTCGAGCGTATTGCCCGCGGCGATTGCCCCGGATGTGGCCACGAATCCCGCGGCACTGAAGTTGACGACGAACGCGCCCACGAACACGGCGGGCCAGACCCGGTAGCCGAGCATCAGAAACGCCGCGAGCGCGATACCGGTCGGCGGCCACACCGGCGAAACGCTCACGTGCACGAACGCGAGCGAGAGTCCGATCTTTCCCGCGACGACGTAGAGGCCGAAGAGCCCGGCCAGACTGAGCGGATATTTGCGGTCGGCGAGCATTATGAGAGTGCGCGCCCTCTTCCAACTGGTCCGTTCGTCCAGGCCCTGATCAGTCGCTAGCTGTGCCTGCGCCGCAGCGCGTCGCGGACGAAAGCCTCGCTGCCGAGGCGCGCGACTTTCGATCGAGGTCGCTACTCTGGCCCCACTCCGCTTCGAACGCAACCTGAAAGTGAGGGCGAGGCGGCGGGATCGGTCCGCAGAGCTACGGCGCGTGGCCGGCGCGCGGCTTGGCGGAGGGCGGATCGGTGGCGGACGAAGACGACGAGCCGGCGACTTCGTCCTTGGCGCGAGCGAAGAGCTGTTTGGCTTTCGAGACGATGCGTTCGGTCGCATCCTCGACTCGCGATGCGTACGTCTCGAGCAGGCCGGGCTGAGTCGTTCGCGCCCGCGCGCCGCTCGTGTGCGCGCCGGATGAATTCCCAGCCGGCGTCTCGAGGCGACGCAGCCGCTCGGCGCGGGGTACCGGGATCGAGTCGTGGGGCGGCGCCATGTCCGGCGCGCGCTCTTCACCGGACACGGGATCGGACGGGCCACTCTGCGGCGGCGTCAGGATCAGCGCGGCCATGATCGCGCCCGCCGCCCCGGCGACCCTGGCCGGACGCGCCTGTCGTGCCCGTCTGAAGCTCAGGATGTTCCCGAATTGCGCGCGGTCGGCGTCGGAATCGGTCTCCTCGCGCTCGCGCCGCCGCGGCGTCGCCGGAACGATCGCGAAGCCCTTCGTCCTCACGGCGAGGTCCACGTCGGGATTCCGGCGCCGGTCCGGTTGTGGCTCCCCGGGCGACACGCTCGTGTCGAACAGCGCGCGATCGCGGCGGCGATCCATGATGATCTCGATCTCCTCGTCGGGTTCCACGCCCGCCTGCAGAGCCAGGACCAGCTCGCTGCACTGCAGTGGATCACGCGAGACGATGCAGAGACTCCGGCGGGGGAGATTCACGAGGTCCTCCATCGTGTCGGCGTCAGGCGCTATGGTCCGATGGGAATTTCGACGCGCTTGTCGCCCGTGATCACGCGGATCCGCAGATCGACCGGCGCGGAACGAACCGGAGGCAGCATGCCGCGATACGCGCCCTGCTCGGGCACGTAACCCATGCGGACGTTCTCGAGCGTGCCGTCCGCCATCCGGGCGATCAGCAGCACTTCGGCGTCGCCGAGCGGCTTGCCGGCGGGATCGGCGATCTTCACGACATACGAGCCGCTCGACCCGCCCTCGCGAATGAGCTCCACGCGCGGCAGACCGGCGAAGCGCGGCGCGATCGTCCGCGATACCGCGTCGGGCGCGAGAGTCGCGCTGGCCGTCTCTCTCGGCGCAGCCGAGCTCGGCCGTGGCATCTCGCCCGCCGTGGACCGGGCACGGGAGGCTGCATCGCCCGATTCTCTCGGAGGAGCCGTGCTCTCCGCCCTTGGTCGGGTGCGGTCGACGGCAGAAGGACTCCCGTTGGCCGGGGCGCGCGTGTTCGGTGCCGCGCCGGCGTTCGGCGCGGCGCCGGCATTGGGCGCGGCGCCGCCGTCGACGACCGGGGCGTTGCCAGCCCGCGGGGCGTTGGTATTCGGCGGCGCCTCCGCTGGAGCGTTTGCCACGGCCGGCGCGCTGTCGCTGGGCCGGGCGCCGCCGGTCGCCGCCGTACTGTTCTCGCGCGGCGCCCCGGCCACACCGGTGTCGCGCGGCGCTGCCGGCTGCTGAGGCTTCTCGGGCACCGGAGTGGGCGCGGCCGCCTCGTTCGCGGATTGCGACGGCGAGCTCGAGGGCGCGGTCGGCGACACGCGACTCATCACGCTGTTTCTGACCGTCTGACCAGTCGGCGAAAGCAGGAACGCGATCACCGCGGCGGCAATCAGCGCAACGACGAGCCACGGCACGAGGCCGCCGGAACGTTCGCGCTTGAAGTCGCGAATGGCCTCCAGACGCTCCTCGTCTTCGTCAGGGACATCACGGTCGCTCGCCGCCGACGGCAGCAGTAGCGACAAGCGGCCCCGACTCCGACCCTCGTCGGAAGAGCTCCAGTCGCGATCATCGTCCTCGGGAGACCAATTCCGATCCGGGGCGGGCATCCGATCGTTGCTGGGCATACGGTCCGCACGGTTCGCGTTAGGTATGCGGTCCGAGCTGGGCACGCGGTCGTGGTTGGCCATGCGGTCCGAGTCGGGCACGCGATCCGATCTCATGCGGTCGGATCCCGGCACCCGGTCCGAGCTGAACATACGGTCAGAGCCAGTCGTGCGCTCGGGGCCGGTCATGCGGTCGGAGCCGCCGCCCATACGGTCGGAGCCGCTCATCCGATCGGAGCCGCTCATGCGCTCGGAGCCCATCAGGCGGTCCGAGCTCGGCATCCGATCCGAGCCCGAATCTGCCGGTACGAACGCAAATCCGTTCGCTCGCAGGGCGAGATCTACTTGCGGCCGGCGACGCCGTTCCTCCAGGCGCTCCCACTCGCCCATCGGCTCGCCGGAGCGGCGATCGACGATGATCTCCAGCTGCTCGTTCGGGCGAAGTGATTCCCTGAGGGCCGCGACAAAGTCGACGCCGCTGAGGCGTTCGCCCGAGACGATACAGAGAACCGTAGTCGGAACCGTCACGAGAATCTTCGGTGTAGCAACGTCGATGCCGACGCGGCGGGGCCGTGCGGGAGCGGGCTGTACCGCGCGAAAGCGGCCGAAGCCCGCGTCATGTCAGAGGCGCGAACTTTCAGGGACATCCTCGAGGCCGCCCGGCAGTGTTTCAGTACGGACAGAAGTGTAGAAGTTACCCGGTATCAAGTAACTTCTACACATCGTGCGGGAGCCCCCGGGTCATTGGATCGAGTACACTCCCGACACCGCGCTGAGAGTACGGAGGGAGACGCCATGAAGCGGAGTCGCCATCAAATCCTGACGAGCCACGCCGGGAGCCTGCCGCGGCCCGATGCGTTGATCGAAGCCAACCGCGTGCGCGAATCGGGCGTCGGGGCCGACGAAAGCCGCTTCCAGGACCAGCTCCGATCGAGTGTCGCCGAGGTAGTGCGCCTGCAGAAGCAGGCCGGCATCACGATTCCGGGTGACGGCGAGTTCGGAAAGTCGATGGGGCACAAGGTCAACTACCGCGCGTGGTGGAGCTACTCGTTCCAGCGTCTCGGCGGGCTCGAGCTCGGCACCACGGGTCTCTACGACATGCCGGCTCAGCGATCCCGGCCCGGCGAAGTCGTGCTGACGAGCTTTGGTGATCGTCGCGACCGGGTGCGCTTCGCGGCCGCCTACGCCGATCCTGATTCGGGAATCACGACCGGGCCTCGGCCCGCGCTGTGGCCGGTTTGCGTCGGCAAGCTCACGTATACGGGCCACACCGCGATCCAGTCCGATATCGCGAGCTTCAAGGCTGCGCTGCAGGCCGCCGGCGTCGACGAAGGCTTCATGACCTCGATCGCGCCGGGAAGCGCGTCGCGCATCGCGAACCGATACTACAAGACGGACGAGGAGTTTCTGTTCGCATGCGCGGACGCGATGCGCGAGGAATACAAGGCGATCGTCGACGCGGGGCTCATCCTGCAGCTCGACGACCCGGCAATCGCCGAAAACTGGGACATGGTCAACCCCGAGCCCACGCCGGCGGACTACAGAAAGTTCTCGATGGTCCGCGTCGAGGCGCTCAACCACGCGATCAAGGGACTACCGGAAGACCGGATCCGGTTCCATCTCTGCTGGGGCAGCTGGCACGGTCCGCACACGACCGACGTCCCGATGCGCGAGATCGTCGAGGTCATGCTCGCCGTCAAGTGCGGCGCCTACTCGTTCGAGGCGGCCAACGTGCGGCACGAGCACGAGTGGAAGGTATGGCAGGACGTCAAGCTCCCGGACGGCAAGCTGATCCTGCCCGGAATCGTGAGTCACGCCACCAACGTGGTCGAGCACCCGGAGCTCGTCGCCGAGCGGATCGCGCGGTTCGCGAACCTGGTCGGCAAGGAGCGCGTGATCGCCTCAACCGATTGCGGTCTCGGCGGCCGCGTGCACGCGCAGATCGCGTGGGCGAAGCTCGAGTCGCTGGCCGCGGGCGCCGCGCTCGCGACGCGGCAGCTCTGGCGCTAGCGAAGAGCTAGCGGCCTCGATCGTCGCGCCCGCCTCCGCCGCGGCGCTCTTGTTCCTGTTGCTGCTGCGGCTGCGGCTGTTGCCGCCCCTCGGGCTGCTGCTGGCGTCGCTCGGCCCTCTCGGGCGAGATACGATTCGCCGGCTCGCCCGGAAGACGCTGCTGCTGTGGTCCTCGCCCCTCAGGCCGCGGAGCCTGCTGCTGGGCTTGCGGCGGCATCGCCCTCTGGCCACGCGCACCGTCGTTCGGTCCCGGTGCTCCGGGCGCAGGTCGCGGCGTGGTTCCGTCCGGGCGCGCGGCAGTGTTGTCAGGCCGCCGCGTGCTTCTGTCGGGACGCGGCGGATTCGCGGGACGCTCGGCACTCGGGTCAGGGCGCTGCGCGTTGGTATCCGGCCGCGGCGCACCGTCCGGCCGCGGCGCACCGTTCGGTCGCGGCGCACCGTCCGGTCGCGGCGCACCGTCAGGACGCTGAGCACTGTCAGGACGTTGAGCGCCGTCCGGACGCTGCGTGTTGTCTTGGCGCTGAGCGTCCGGGCGCCGTGCATTGCCCCGCTGCG
>Ga0209382_10000969_pt1 | contig 46367 bp, 66 predicted proteins | sample SoiMetdeltSBSDD5_FD_187599 | JGI IMG/M metagenome (GOLD analysis project Ga0209382, IMG submission 187599) | Bulk soil microbial communities from a Populus tree surrounding site in Tennessee, USA - Soil MetaG P. deltoides SBSDD5 (SPAdes) (version 2) | ecosystem: Environmental > Terrestrial >...
AGTATTGCTACTACGACATCACGGCAGTGGCGGCGCTAGGCGATGGGTTCGGCGCGGTGCTCACGCTGGATGTGTCCGACGGCCCGCACGACTTCGCGGTCGGCGATCAGGTGCAAACGCCCTGGATCGTGGGCGCGAGCGGCGCGTCCTATGCCACCGGCGTTTCGCGCGTCGAAGCGGTCGATGCCAACGGCATCAACATCACCATCGCAGTTGTCGTTGGCGGAGTGCCACAGGCAGCGGTGCCCAACACCACGGTCACCTACCCGATCAACCCGCTCGATGGCAGCGGGCGCGCGGTGTTCCCGCAAATCTACCGCCAGCGCAACGTCAACCAGAGCGACATTTTCGAGTTGCGCAACTGCTCGGCCAGGTTCTACGGCGTCAAGATGTATTGGGCCTCGGCGGTGTGCCTGTACGCGACCGACCAGTGGCATGACGGGGGCATGTGGAACTGCGAGGTCTACGACTCCGGGGCCGACGGCATCCACATCATCAACGGCTACAACCTGTGGCTGCAGGGCAACTATATCCACAACACCGCCGACGATGGCATCGCGCTGCTGTGCCACACCAGCAGCGCCACGCGCCCGCGCACGCGCAACGTCACCATCATCAGCAACCTGATCCACATCGGGCGCGCGCGCGGCATCGCGTTGAACGGCGCGGGTGCCTGCACCATCGCCTACAACGTGATCCGCGACATCTTGCTCGCGGGCTTGTACTTCTCGGCGGAGAGCGGCTTTTTCGGGGCACTGGACATCAACGTCCACGAGAACACGATCTGGACCTGCGGCAACGCAGGCGCAGCCTACACCGGCTGGCCCGCGACTGTGCAGGCGGCGGTCAACTTCGTGCCTGCCAGCACGACCTTGCGCAGCAAGATGGTGGCGCGTATCAAGTTCACCGGCTGCAACCGCATCTGGAACGCGCGCGGCGTGGGAATGGCCGGGGTTACCACCGCCACCATGATCGGGGGCAGCATCGAGGAGTTGGACATCGAGGAGTCGGGCGGGGATGGCTGGGGCTCGTTCGCCTTTGCCGACTTCTACGTGAACCGGCTGCGGGTCGTCCGTGCGGGCGGGCACGGCATGTTCATCCCGACGCAGGGCACGGGTCACAACACTTGGCAGCGCATCGACCTGTGGGACATCAACCGGGGCGCGCGCCGGTGGCTGCAGTCGTGCACCGTGTCGGCAGCCCAGGTGCTGACTTGCGTGCTGGAGCCCAACGTCGTCCACACGTTCGCGCCGGGCAATGTCGTGATCGTGGCGGGGGTCAGTTCGGATTTTCAGGGCGCCTTCGGCGCCACGGCGGACACCCAGGTCAACAACGACGAGCGCATCAACTCGTTTTCCGCCGACGGTTTTACGATGGCGGGCAACTACACGGTGGACACGGTGGTGGGGCAGACCGTGACCATGCTGCCCAACGTCTTCCTCACCGCCGCCACCACCCATGCGGGTGTCATCAAGCTGGATCAGCCCTGCCCGCAAGCCTACATCGCGCTGCAGTCGGGCGCCAGCGCCAGCAACGACGGCATCAACTTCGATACTTCGGTGGCCTCCACCGCCTATCACACGATGAAGCAGGTCATCCTGCGCTCGTCCAACTACACGCTCAACAACTTCATCGAGCCCGCCGTCAACGCCGCCCCGCGCATCTCGATTGAAGACCCGGTCGATATGACGGGGCTTCGCGGCATCACGCAGTCGCCGCTGGTGACCACGCCCAAGCATCAATCGTGGACCAGCAACGCGATCACGGAGAGCACGGTGGGGGCGGTCACGCTGTTGGCGTCCTACTTCCTCAAGCAGTGCGGCCTGACGCGCAGCGGGCTCACCGCCAACACCAACGACACGCTGCCTACCGCCGCCCTTCTGATCTCGGAGTTGGGGCTGGCGGTGGGTCAGTCGGTCACGGTGCCGCTGGTGAACAACAGCGGCTATCTGTGGGGTCTGATTCCAGGGCTCAACGTCACGATGGCGGGGTTTACGTCCATCCCCGAGCGCATGGAGGTGGAGGCGCAGATTCGCCACACCACGGCGGGCAACATCACTTTCACGATGCTGCAAAAGCGCCGCGACCTGATGAAGCTCTCGGGGTTCAGGCGGGCCTACCAAGACTCCACCGATGCCAACGTCACCATGAACACCGAGTTCATGGCGGGCCAGATTTATTGGCGCGACAACATGACGGCGGGGCGCAATACGCAACTGCCCACGGTAGCGAACCTGTACAACTCGGCCTACGGCCAGCCGGGCTCGGCCTACGTCTTCACGATCTGGAACACGACCGGGTTCAGCACCACCGTGACCAACGCCACCGATGCGAGTTGGACGCTGGTGGGCTCGATGGTGGTGGCAACCAATACGCAGGCCGACTTCTTCTTTGAGTTCCTGACCGCTACCACGGGCCGATGCACGCGGGCGCCGTAAGGTGTCGGAAACTTGACACTCAGGGTATTTGAGAGCAATTTTCGCGCAGCATAACCGGGGAGCGACTATGCCAATTCTTCAGCCTTTTGGTCCGGGCAACCAGCAAATGGCCGCTGGTGCCGTGCCCGACTTTTCCGCCATCAGCCAGCAGTTGAATGCGTGGTCGCAGTACGTCGGCGGGCCGTATGGCAACGCAGGCTACACGACCCAAGCCGGTGCGGCCTACACCAAGACGCCCGCGATGGAACTCGGCGGCATTCACGTCCACACCGGCGCCTCGGGTGCGGTGAACGTCACCATGTCCACCGCCGCCGATCTCTATGCCGCCTATCCGGGCGCGCAGCTGGGCTCGACGTGGACGCACCTGCACGTCAACCTGAACAGCGGCACGGATACGCTGGTCACCGCCAGCGGCATCACCCTGGCCGGGACCACCACGATCCTCACCACGGCAGCGCGCATGTATGTCGGGCGCTTCACCGCATGCCCGGTGCCGATCATCGGCATGTCATACAGCAGCGCCGTGGTCACCCTCACCACCTCGGCGCCGCACGGGCTGGCGGCAGCAGGCAGCGCGATCGTGGCGAACATGAGCAACAGCGCATTCAACGGCACGTTTACGGTAGCGAGCGTGCCCAACGCCTATCAGCTGACGTATGCCTTGCCGGTGGCAACCGCATTTGCCACCGACAGCACGGTCCCCAACATCACGGCGGCAAGGCCCGCGCTGCTCAACACCGCGCCGACCATCTCCTATCAGGGCGCGTTCTCGTGGCCCGCGATCATGGTGGCCTGACGCCATGCTCAGATTATCCAGCGTGTTGCAGCAGTGGCTGCGTCCGGGCGTGCTGTTCCCCAACCTGACCGGGGTCGCGCCCTCGGCTGCGGTGCCGCTCTCGGCGCTGTGGCACAACGCCAATCTGGTCGCGCCCACGCCGGTCACCAAGACCGGCGCGCTGTCGGGCAACAATCAGGCGCTCACCGCCGCCGAGGTCTTGCAGGGCGTGATCTTTCTGGACGTGACCAACGGCGCCGGGTTCACCTTGACCCTGCCCTCCACCAACTCCTTGCTCAGTGCATTTTCAAATGTGCTGGTGAAGGACGGCACGTTCGCCAAGGAGGTCACGGTGGTTAACAACAACATCGGCCAGACCGGGACGCTGACGGCGGGCGATGGCAGCACGACGATTACCGGGACGGCGACGATTGCGACCAATACCACGCGCCGTTTCTTGATGACAGTGACCAGCGGCACGACCATCAACTTCCGCAACATGGGATCGTTGTCGCTGTAGGCAGGCGCGGTACCCGAGTGGTGGGACGTTACTCACCGTTCGACTTGTGGGCGTAACTCACAGAGGAGCAGTGCATGAGCAAGCTATGGCAGTGGCTGCTGGCAGCGTATTTGCCGGGCGGCTGGTTGTGTCCGTGTGTGGGGGAAGATGACGGCGGGGGCGAAGGTGCAGGCGAAGATCAGGCGGGCGAGACGGACGAGTCTGCCGACGAACCCGCCGAGCCAGCCGACGAAGAAGGCGAGGCGGGCGAGGGCGACGAGGGTGAGGCTGAATCGGAGCCTGACGACGGCGCCGCGCCCAAGGCCGGGCGGCGGCAGGGGCGAATCGAGCGGCTGAACGCGCGGCTGGCGCAGGAGCGCGAAGCGCGCGAGCGCGCCGAGGCCGAGGCCAGAGCGGCGCGCACACCGGCAGCGCCCACGCGCAACGAGGCCGAGGAAGAGGCCGAGATGCAGCGCCGCGAGGAAGCGGCGGGGCTCAAGTACGAGCAGCGTTTGTACAACGCGGCGCAGCGCCTGCAGCAGCGTTCGCAGCAGCGCCAGCAACAGGTGGAAAGCGTGCTGGCCGACAAGCTCGACGCCATCGAGTTTGCGACCGAGTGCCAAGGCAACGAACTGGCGCAGAAGCACCGCGATGAAGTGGAGAAGCGATTGACCACCATGCGCAACGCGGGCCGCAATGCCCCGCGCATGGGACTGCTGGCGCTCATTCTCGGCGAGCAAGTGATCAAGCAGTCGAAGGGCAAGCCGAGCAAGCGCAAGGAAGAAGCAGAAGCACGCATCACGCAGCGCCGTGGCGAGCCTCCGGGCAACCGCAGCGATGCCAGCAACCGGGGAGCGCGCCGCGACGACGCTAAGGCGCGTGAGAAGCGGCTACTCGGTCAACGCATTTGACGGGTCGATTGTCGGCTCGTCTTTTATAGGGGAGTCGAGAGCGTATGAGCCGCATCCTTCTGCAACTGCTTGCACCGTTCCTGCCCGGCGGGTTCTTCGCGCCGGGTCTGGTCAATCAGCAAGCCTCCTTCGCAGCCGATGTCAGCAACTACATTGCCGACAAGACGCTGCCACTGGCGCGGCGGCAGCTGATTGCCTATCAGTTCGGCGATCCGCTCGACTTGCCCGCGCATTCGGGCCTGACCTACACCGCCTCGCGCTACGAGCGTCTGCCGCTGCCGTTCCAGCCGCTGACCGAAGGTGTAGCCCCGCCCGGATCGGCGATGACGTTGCAGCAGGTGCAGGCGACCGCGCAGCAGTGGGGCGACCGCGTGATCATCACCGACGTGGCCGATCTGACCATCAAGCACCCGCTGTTCAAAAAAGCGGTGGAACTGGTGGGCATGCAGCTGCCCGAAACCCTGGAGCGCAACACCTTCACGACCCTGCAGTCGGGCGTGCAGGTCAATTTCGCCAACGGGCGTGCCACACGCGGCGCACTCACCGCGACCGACGTGCTCACGCCTTTGGAAGTCTCGCGCGTGGTGGGCTCGCTCACGACCTACGGCGCCCCGCGCTTCATGGGCGACGAGCGCGAGGACATGAAGATCGACGCCGACCGCTCGCCCAACCGGGGCAGCAATTCGCCTGCGGTCATGGAGCACTACGTCGCGCTGGTGCATCCGCTGGTGTCGCAGGACTTGCGCCAGAACGCATCGGTGGTGCAGGCGTGGGCCTTCAGCGATGTCAACCGGCTCTACAACAACGAGCTTGGCGCGTGGGGCGGGGTGCGCTTCTGCTCGTCCAACATGATCCCCTATTGGGTGGGCGTGGCGGCAGTGAGCGGCACGGCCTCGGCCACCGGCGGCTCGCTCGCCACCTCGGCCACCTACAACATTCAGGTCACCGGCGCACCGGCGCAGACCTCGGTCGAGCAGCGCATCTATGCCGCCTCGGGCAGCATCTCGGTCACCGGCCCGACCGGCTCGATTGCGGTCACTACGCCCAACGTGCCGGGCTACGTGTTCAACATCTACGTGAGCAGCACGGCCACCATCTCCAACCTCGGCTTGACCGCGCTGGGCCCGACCTCCGGCCCGCTCGCAGGCAACGCCGTGCAGCTGCCGCCCAACACCAGCGTGGTCATCACCGGCATCGGCGCGGCGCAGACCCCGCCGCAGGCACCAACGGCAGGGGTCACCGTGTTCCCGACCTACTTCATCGGGCGCGGGGCCTACGGTCAGGTCACCTTGGCCGACGCCGAGTTCCACTACCTGACCGGCGCGGACAAATCCGATCCGAACAACCAGACGCGGGTGGTGAGTTGGAAGGTGTTTTACGGCTCGATCTTCTTGAACCAAGGATTCATGGCGCGCGTGGAATCGGCTAGCGCCTTCGCGGCTGGCTACACGAGCGGCACCGTTTCCTAACTAGACCTCCCTCTCTTGCTCGGGGTCAACGCGCAAGAGTGTTACCGGGGGCTTAATGGCCCCCGTTTTTTTTGAAAGGTGCTTGTGATGACAGACAAGAAACTCACGTTGAATGCCGATCTGGACCTGCCTGCCGAGATACGCGAGAAGCTGGCGAACTACGAGAAGATGGAGGCACGCGCGCAGCGTGCGGACGCCATCGAGGCCGAGCGTAACAAGCTGAAGCAGCTGCTCTCGGAGAAGGTGAGCCCGCACCTGGACATGGTGAGCCTCGATGACAATGGCAAGCCAAGCTACAAGCACATGATCGACCTGCCGCCGGTGGGCGGCTTCTCGATCCGCATCAACGGCGTGGACTTCTTTCACGGTCAGGTGTACGACCTGGACGAGGACATGATGAGGTGCATCATGGACATCGAGTACCGCTGCTGGCAGCACGAACGCTCGATTCGCGGCAGCAACGAGAACGCCTACCGGCGTCAGTTCAACAACACGCTGGGCCCCAACGGCGTGATCAACACGCGCCGCAGTCTGATGGGCTAAAGGAGAATATGACACATGGATGAAGCCGCGCGTGACCCGCTCGTCGCCAACGGATTCCAGATTCAAAGCGGCGCGGGGCAGGGCCGCAACATCAGCATCACGGGCGTGTTCCTCACCAGCGATTCGCTGGCCGAGAAAAACCGCAAGTTCGATGAGGCGATGACGATCATCAACCGCCAGCGCGTGCGTCAGGAAGTGCCGCTGCTGGAGGAGCAGCTGGACAATCAGGTGCGCCAACTCGATCACGCGCTGAACGAGGAGCAGCGCCTGCGCGATGTGGTCGCGGCCACCAAGCAGTCCGATGCCAAGAGCAAGCGGCAGGCGGAACTGAACGCGGCGAGCAACGCGGTGGAGTCGTTGAAGAAGAGCATCAAGGAGGGCCAGGAGCGCCTTGCCGAGATGCGTGAGGAAGGCGGTTTTGACAGCGGAGACAACGGCACATGATGACGGCCAACCAGATTTGCGCGCTCGCGCGGCAGGTGTCCAAGGCACCGGCGGCTTACTCGCAGCAGAGCCAGCAGATGATGCAACTGGTGCTCGATGACCTGTCGATCAACCGCAACCTGCGGGTGAATCTGGTGACCAGCACGCTCAATGTGCCCGCCAACGTCAACGGGCCCATTGCGCTGCCGGTCAACTGCCAGCGCGTGTACGACCTGTTCTACACCGTGAACGGCATTCCGCACGAGATCACGCCGATTGATTGGGACTTGTACGACTCGCTAATCGTTTCGCCGCAAGTGACCAATTATCCGTACAACTTCGCGGTGGACGTGAGCCCGACGCAGGCCGATGGCGTGGCGCCCAACATCTGGATTTATCCGCTGTCCACCACACCGCTGCCCTGCCAGCTGCGCTACTTCAAGAAGCAGGCGACACTCGTGGACTTCAACGTGGTGCCGTGGTTTCTGGATCAGGACTACCTGCTGCACGCGGTATCCACGCAGCTGATGAAGATCACCAACGATGATCGCTGGCCCGCCTTTGTCTCCAGCGGCGAGGAGATGCTGCGAAAGCATCTGATCATGGAGGGCAACCGGCTCAACGTGCCGATCCGCGTCAAGCTCGATCCGACCTTGTACCGCCCGCACTCCAGCCTGCGCCCGACCAAGCTGACGGACTGACATGCTGCGCAACGCCCATCCCGTCCCGTTCATCGCCCGAGGGGTGGCGGACGGTTTCGAGCAGACCAACACGTTCCCCGGCGCGTGCCGCCTGATGCGTAATTTCATCTTCGATCAGGCCAATCCGAACGTGGCGGTGGCGCGTCCCGGCTGCACGCTGCTGATCGACTTCGGCACCGAGCCGAGCTTCATCGATCCGACATGGTTGCCGGTCCACATCACGGTGGGCACGCGCATCTACGGCATGGTGTCCACTTCGACCTTCGGCGCGTTCGATGAGCCGTTTTGCTACGACACGCTGGACAACGTATTCATTCCGGTGACGGGCGCTGGCGCGCTCAACCTGCCCCTCACGCAGGCCACGGTGGGCCAGTGGAATCCGCCGACGATGGCGCAAGTCGGGCCCTACATCCTGATCACGCATCCGGGCTACGACGGCACACCGGGCAAGTTCATCGGCTACATCGACGTCAACATTCCGCTCGCGCCCATCTACGACTGCGCGGACACGGCGCTGACTGGCTTCGCGGACGTGCCAACGGCGGTGGTCAACTACAACAATCGCGCCTACTACGCGGTCAACAACGCCATCGAGTTCAGCGACGTTCTGCTCCCGCTCCAGCGCACCGCCGGTCCCCCGATCCAAGTGCTCACCTTCGGCGACGACACGCCGATCAGCGCCTTGGCCCCCTTGGCGATGGGCACCAGCGTGCAGGGCGTGCTGGGCGCGCTGATCGTGTTCAAGGCATCGGTTGAGTCCACTGCCGGTTCCAAGATGTCGATGTGGCAAGTGACCGGCGATATCGACACGCTCCCGCAAAGCAACCTGCTCGTGCAGCAGCTGGCCGAGAACGTGGGCACGTTCGCGCCGCGCTCGTGCTGGAACACGCCAGAGGGCTTGAAGTTCATGGGCGCGGACGGGGTCTACGTCGTCAACGTGGCGGGCATGGTCATCCCGCTCAACAATCGGCGCGGCGATCCCGACGGCCTGCCCGACTTGCGCCTGCCCTTCGCGGAGGCCACACCCGCGCAGCAGTCGCGCGCAGCCGGGTGCTACAACGCGGGCGTGTACCGCATCAGCCTGGACACGGTCATCAACGGCATCGCGCAGGATGGCTTGGACTTCTGGTTCGATGAACGCTACCGGCGCTGGAACGGGCCGCACACCTTCCGCTACGACTGCGCCTCGCCGCTGGGCAAGCAGTTCGTGCTGTCCTCTTCCACGCATGGCGCGGTCTTGTTCCTGTCCTCGCCCACGCAGCAATCGGCGCAATCGGTCTACACCGACAACGGCGTGGTCTATGAATGCTTCATGCAAGGCTCGCTCATGAGCGATCAGGGCGACATGAACATGAACACCATCGTGGAAACCACGATGGAGTTGGGGCGCTCCTCGCAGTCCTCGCAGTACATCATCCAGGCGCAGGACGAGTTCGGCGCGTCGCTGAACGAGGCCACCATCACGATCCTGAACGTGGGCGCGCTGTGGGGCTCGGTGACGTGGGGCGAGTTCGAATGGGCGGCATCGAGCTACATCAGCCAGATTCTCAACGTGCCGTGGACCGAGCCGATCATCTTCAAGCGCATCCAGTTTCAAGTGCGCTGCACGGCCCAAGGCGGGGTCGCGCTCGGGCGCACATGGGTGCGCTACCAGCAACTCGGGTACATGAACACTCAACAGGTGGCCTAAGACATGGCAATCATCGGCGCGCTGCCCATCACGCTGACCAACGGCACGGTGGCCGACGCAACGCAGGTCATGCAGGACTTCTCGTTCATCGTCAGTCAGGTGAACAACAACGGGGCGGAACTGTCGCTGACCCCGCAGCTGAATGTCGCCAACGTGTTCACGCAGCCGCAGACGGCATTGCCTGCGACCACGCGGGCGCATCTGCCGCGCGCGAGCCAAGTGCAGGACGGGGCGTTCAACTATCTGACCGGGGTGGCGGGCACCAACGCCGTCACCGGCAATGCCGCGATCTCGCCGGGCGCCTACATCATCGGGGCCGCGTTCTGGTTCATCCCGGCAGCGACCAACACGGGCGCGACCACCTTGAGCATCAACGGGCTGGGCGCGCAGGCCGTGCAGGTCAGCGGCAACGGCTGCACCGGCGGGGAGCTTCGCGCGGGCAAGCCGGTGGGCGTGTTCTGGAGCGGGGCGGCGTTTCAGATCGTGCATGGCTGCTGGGGCGGGGGCAGGCCGCTCGCGAGCTACGTGCAGATCGCCGGGGCCACCACACCGGCGGATGTGCTGCTGTGTTTCGGTCAGTCGATTGCGACAGCGGGTGCGGGTGCCGATCTGTTCGCGCGCATCGGCTACACCTACGGCGGGGCCGGGGCTAGCTTCACGCTGCCCGATTGCCGTGGCCGCACGGTCGTGGGCAAGGACGACATGGGCGGGGGTGCGGCGGGCCGCGTCACCGCCGGGGTGAGCGGGGTCAACGGCGCGGCGCTCGGTGGGGCGGGCGGGGACCAGCAGGCGCAGACGCATACGCACACGTTCACCGCTTCAGCTTCCCCTAGCGGCTCGCACAGTCACACGACAAACATTCAGTCGTTCAGCAGCGGGTTTAATGCCCAATCTGTCACGCTGCAGCCGGCTCAATTCGGAGCCCCAGCCAGCTTCACATCAAGCACCCAACCCGATCACACCCACACCATCAGCGCGAGCGGCGGGACCGCGTTGTCGGGCGTGGCGCAGAACATGCAGCCCTCGATCATCGCCAACACCGGGATCGTGTGGTGAGCGTGTTCGCCAAGAAAAACGTCTGTCCGTTCGTCTCGCGCGAGTGCGTGGGCGAGAAGTGCCACGCCTGGATGAAGTTCGTCACGACCAACCAGATCACCGGACAAAGCGAGGAGCACGAAGCCTGCGGCATGACGCAGCAGACGCACCTGCTGGTGGAGATGATCCAGTTGTTGCGCCAGCAGCAGGGCCAGACGCAGCAGTTGTCGGGCGCGCTGCACCAGCAGGCCACGGCAATGCAAAGCTACCTGCAGCACGAGCGCGAGCGTTCGATAGACAACATGAGGCAGATCGATGCAGTCGTTGTTCCACCGAACGGGCACACTGGCCGTTGAGCCGGAGCGCCCCGGCGAGCGCGAGCCCGACATCGAGTTTCGCGAGGCCGACAACGTGTTCGTCAAGGTCAACACGTTCCTGACGCAGCGCCCCTCGGTGCGCGAGATGCACAAGCACGCGTACTCGCATGTGAGCGTGTTCCTGGGACGTTTCCGGGTTTTCCTGGGCGATGCTGACGGCATACCGTTCGCCGCGCCCTACGTCGATGTCGGCGGGCCCGGCCAGCCGCAGAGCCTGACCATCGAGGCCGGGCGCTATCACCGCATCATGTGCCTGTCGCCGGGCGGCAAGCTGATGTGTATCTGGAACGGCGATCATTGGGACGAGGAGGTCAAGACGCATGGACTCGATTAATCCGCTGGTGCGGCTGGTGTGCTGGCTGCACGGTTTCCTGCAGCCGCATTGGGTGGGCCTCGCGCTGGGCGCGGTGAGCGCGGTCGGCGGGATCATGGATGCGTTCGGCAGCGATGATGAGGGCGGGGGCAGCGACACCGGCGCATTGAACAAGTGGCACCTGCTGGAGCAAGACAATGCTTGGCGGCAGGCCAATGCCAAGAACAGGGACTACACCAACGCGCTGGCCGCCTTCTCCGGGGGGCAGGCGCGCAGCCTCTACGATCAAGGCATGGGCCTCAACTGGCAACCGTACATGCACGCGAACCAGCAGGCGGGCGACATGTATAGCGGGCTCGCGCCGCTGTACACGCAGTACGGCGACCGCTTCGCAGGCTTGGGCGATACCATCTGGCAGTACGGGCAGCGCATGATGGACGCGGGGTTCGATCCGCAAGACCTCTTGCGCAAGCGGCTCGCGCAGCAGACGCAGCAGCAATCGCGTGCAGCCAGCACGGCGCGGGGGCTTGGCACCTCGCCCTATGCCGCCGGGCTTGAGTCGCAGGCGCTGTCGAACTTCGACATCGATTGGGAGAACAACCTGCTGCAGCGGATGGGGATGGGCCTGCAGGGCGGGATCGCGGCGAACCAGATGGGCGGGCAGGATTTTACGACCGCAATGATGCTCTACCAAATGGCCCCGCAGATGCTGCAGCAGGGGGCGATGGCTCCGCTGCAGGCACGCCAGAACCAGCTGGCCTACCAGCAGGGGCAGCTGGGCCAATACGGCCAGAACATCCAGAACTACCAGCTTGCCCCGCTCTCGGCCTTCCAACAGCTGCAGATTCCTTACCTGTACCAAGGCCAAGGCGCGCTGAACAGCGCCAACCAGCAGTTCAACACCGACCGCGCCTTCAACGCGCAGCAGCAATCCTCTGGCATGAATGCGGCGTTCCAGGGCATCGGCGCGATCAACGACGCCTGGAACAACGGCAGTTTCGGGCAGGCATTCGGGGGCGGTGGCGGCAGCAGCAGCGGGTCGAACCTTGCCAACGCCTTCAACACGGCCACGCCCTCGCAGTGGTCGGCGGCCTTCGGCTACTAAGGAGACAACGATGCCGTTCTATGGCGCGCAGGGGTTTGTCGATGCCTTCCAGCAGATGCCGATCAACCGGCTGCACGCGCAACAGGCGCTGGGCGCGCAGATGGCGGTGGAGGCCGAGCGCCGCAGGCTCGCCGCCGAGCCGCTGCTAGGGCAGACGTGGTACGAACTAGCGCACCAAGCCCCGCAACAGGTGCCGCTGCCGCAGCCGCCCATGCCCGGCCAGCAGTCGCTGCCGATGTCGCAGCCGGGACCGGCGGGGATGTATCCGCCGCCGCAGGTAAGTCAGTTGCCGCGCCCGCCGACCTTGATGGCTGGCGTGCCGCCGGGCGTGCCGCTGCCTCCGCCACAGGCGATGCAGGGGATGCCGCTGCCGGGGCCGCAGGGGATGCAGGAGCCGCTTTACCGTCCGCTGCGCGCCGACGCGCTGGGCGAGGGCATGGCCTCGCGCCTGCCCCCGCTCCTGTCGCTTCGCTCCGGCGCGCTGGACACCGGCCAGACGCAGGTGCCGATGCGGCCCGACGCGCAGCGCCCGGTGGGGCTCGATCCAGCGGGCAACCCGACCGTGCGCGCCGTGGGCGAGCCGGGGGTGCAGGTGATCCTGAACCGCAACGATCCGCAGGCTTCACGTGGAACGCCCAGCCTGCCCGTGCCCGACGGCGCCTCGGTGGTGCCCGGTGGTGCCGCCGCGCCCGGCGATCCGCTGGCGGGCGGCATGTCGCAGGCGCCCGGTGGCCTGCCCGCCCCGCCGATGGAGCAGCCCGCCGCTGGCGCAGGAGCGCCCGGCGCACAGATGGGCATGCCGAGTTTCCTGCAGAGCCCCGACATGATGGAGTTCATCCGCGCCGCCAAGCGCGTAGGCGTCGATCCTCGCGATCTGCCTGAGATGGTGAGGAGCGCCAATCCGATCATGGCGAAGGAGATGGCGGCAGCGCAGGCCGCGCAGAACGCATGGTTGCGCACCTACGAGGCCGAGATGCGGATGGGAATGGCCGACCGCCGTATCGAGTCCGCCGAGCGCATCGCCGCTGGGGTGCAGGAGGGCCGTGACCGCGACCGCGAACTGCGCGCCCAGCATTACGCCGACTTGAAAGAGAAGTGGGAACGCAAGGACGAGATCGACCGAGGCAAGCTCAAGGCATACGAAACCAAGGCCAGGACCGGCACGCTGATGAACAACGCCGTGTACCGCTCCACGCTGGAGAAGTACAAGCAGGAGATGCAGAACTGGCGTGCCACGATGAACATCATCAACAACCCGATGATCGATCCGAAGGCGCTGCCTGCGGCATTCGAAACGGCGCGCGATCAGCGCGCGCGCATCGACTCGCTGGAAGAAATGCTCAACGGCATCTCGGGTATCGGCGAGACGAAGGAAGGCAAGGAGGTCGATCAACCAGCCGCTGGTACGACGCAGCTTGCGGCACCGCCGATTGGCACCGTCCAGAAAGGCTACCGCTTCAAGGGCGGCGATCCCGGCAGTCCGGGCAGCTGGGAAAAGGCGGACTGATCCGTGGCGGGACCGTGGCAAGACTACGAGAGTGCGGCACCCGCCGAGCCAGCAGCGGGGCCGAGGGGACCGTGGCAGGACTACGGTCCCATCAAGGAGGGCGGGCAGACCGCCGCACCGGCTGGACCGTGGCAGGACTACGCCGCGCCCTCCCCTCCTCCAGGGCCAGCGGGCAAGATCGTGGTCGAGCTTCCGCCGCTGCGCAAGCTGGGCCCCGCCGAGCACGAGGCCGAGCAGCGCAAGTTCGATACTCAGGTGGGGCAGGAGGAACAGGCGGCAAGGTCTTCAAACCTGCAGGCAATCGACCGCGAACTGCGCGTCAACAAGAATCCAGCGGCGCGTGAGATTCTGCTTAAAGAACGCGCGCGAATTGCCTTGGGCGAAGCTAAAAAGACGCACGGCCCGGCGGTGCCCGCCCCGTACCGCAATCCCAAGCCGGTCAATCTGCCTGGACCTTCGGCGGGGCTAGACTTCTACGAACGCTACGTCACCCCGTTCGCCGAGAACGCGCTGGCGCTGGGCAGCGGCATGGTGGCCGCGCCGGTGGCCGGACTCTCGGGCATGGCGGCGCTGCCGGTGCCCGGCGTGTCCGCAGCCGACGTGGTGAACCGCGTGCAAAGCGGGCTCACCTACGCCCCGCGCACGCGCGGCGGAGAGCAGCAGAGCCAACGCTTCGGGCACCTCATGGAGTATCCCTCGCGCCCGGCGATGGCGGCAGGCGAGGCGCTGGCCGATGCAGGCTATCCCAACGCCGCGGTGGTGGCGCGCACCGCACTCGATCCGTGGGCGTGGCTGGCGATCTATGGTGGCTTGCCCAGGGGCGGCCCGCCGCTGCGTCCGAGCGCAGCCCCGCAGGTGCCGTGGCAAGGGCAAGGACTGTCCCGCCCGCCCGCCCCGCGCCCGCCCTCGCCGCCCGGTCCCATGCCGCCCGCCCCGACGCCACCGGGCGGTGTGCCGCGCACTGAGCCCAGCTTGGGCCAGTACCCCGAAGTCACGGGCCCGGAATTTAGCCCGCTGGGCCGCGACATCGCGCCCCTGGAGCGCCGTCCCGAACCGGCGCTGGGCGGTCTTCCGGAGCCCAGCAAGCCGGAGTTCCCCAACGCCGACATCACGCAGAACGTGGGCGGTTTCGAGTTCGACCGCATTGCCCCGTCCAAGAAGCCGCGCCTCAAGGGTCCGCCCGCCACCGAGCGCGAGGTGCCGGGCAGCGTGCAGGTCGGCGATCAGCCGCCCATAGCAGTCGGCGAGCCCGCCTTGCCAACGCCTCCTGTGCAACAGGTTGGTGCTCTGGCACCAGAGCAAACGCCAATCGCACCTGCGCCCGATTTGGGCGGTTTGCCGCCCCCGCCGCAGGGCGAACTGCCGCCCGTCCCGCCCTCGCCCGGCCACAGCGCCCGCCTGGACTTCACCGGGCAGACCGTGGCGAAGGGGCCGGAGTTGCCGCGCCCGCCCTACGAGCCGCCGATTCCCGAGGGCGAACTAGACTTCTCCGGCAGGAGCACCGCGCGCTACGACCTGACCAGCCCGGACGATGTGGCCGCTGGCGTGCATGTGGTCGAGGACACCAGCCGCCGCACCGGCGGCACGGAGGAGGGCCGGGGCTACCAGCACAAGCAGACCATCGCCTTCCGCACCAAGATCGAGGAGTACCTGTTCAAGAGCGCGACCGAGGGCCAGAAGCAGGACATGTGGTTCAACCGGCTGCAGGACCGGGTGCGCAACCTGGAGCCGGAAGAGTCTGGCTACGCTGATCTGGCGGACATGACGATCCCCGAGTTGCAGCGCGCGGCCAAACGCTACCGCGATCAGGTGCGCACCCAAGTCGAAGCGGCGGCGCGCGACTACGAGGGCGAGCAAATCAACGTGCGGGCCCGGCCCTACGACCGCAGCGTGTACGAGGAGCCGGGCGCACCGCCTGCGCCGCCCGCACCGGAGCCCGGTGGTTTGCCGCTGCCGCCCGGCGGGGCCGCTGCCGCACCGGAAGAAGCGCCTGCGCCCGCCGAGGCGCCCGCGCTGCCCCTGCCCCCGCGCCCGCCCGCCAAGCTCAAGGCCGAGACGCGCGGCGGGCTGGACCTGACCACCGACTCGCTCACCACCGCGATCTCCAAGCTGGGCGGGCTGTCGCGCGATCAGATGCTCGACATCGTGGGCGACACCAAGGGCAGCTACAAAACCAAGTCGGGCCTGTCGGTGTTCCGCAAGGGCGGCGCGGACATCGACACCATGTTGCAGCGGCTCTACGAGAATCACTACATCTCGGAGGAGAACTGGCTCAAGGACAACGGCAAGAGTTGGTTGGAGGAGGCGCTGCACGAGGAGATTGGCGGCACCAAGAAGCACTACTCGCTGGGCGGAGACGAGGAGGCGCGCTTCGCACGCATGCGTGACGACTATTACGGCGGCGGGCCGGGGAGCTTGAGCGCCAATCCGTGGTTCAACCCCAAGCGCATGCTCAAGGCCGTGCGCGAAGCGGTGCAGTCGCTGACCGGCATGACCGATGCCGGGCAGATCGGGGCCGGAGCCGGGGGGCGCGGCCACGGCATCGCGTGGCAGTACGACAATCTGGTCGAGTCGGCGCGCATGACGGGCATGGAGGACATGGCGGCGGTCAAGCGCAACAAAGCCAACGCGGGCAGCGCCAAGCAGAAGCGCAAGGACATTGGCACCCTCTCCGCAATCGAGGACGAGAACATCCACCTGCGCGAGATCGCGAGCCAGCGATTGAGTCAACGCTGGTCGCAGGAGGAACTGGACTTGGGCGATCCGCCCAGGACACCGGAGGCGATGGCGGTGGAGAACGAGAAGATACGCCGCCTGCTGGCGCGCGAGCAGCTGCAGCGCAAGCTGGTCAGCACCGGCGAGGCCGTCAACCTGAACCGCGCCGCGCACGGAGATACCGTGAAGCAGGAAGGGGCCAGCTTCCGCGAGTTGCCGATGTGGGCCACGCGCCTGCCCGGCGGCAATTACCTGCAGATCGCAGAGAAGTCGTTTCCGCAGGTCAAGCAGATGCTGCAGGCGCGCGACCCGATGGCTTTCGAGGAGCAGCTGGGCTTCTGGCGCGGGCTGGAGCAGACCATGCAGGGCTCGGTCAACGCCACCATGCTCAACCCGGCGTTCCACATGTTCACGGTGGCAAGCCGCATGGCGCCGTTCGAATTTAAATCCAACCCGTGGTGGACGCCCGACTCGCACCAGCGCGCGGTGCAGATGCTGGGCAACCGCGAACAGATGCAGCGCATGCGTGCCGATGGCTACCGTCAGTTCCCGGTGCGGCAGACCGACCTGCCCACCGGCGCGCAGATGGGCGCGGTCGAAAAGCTGATGCGAAAGCACCCCATGAGCGAGAAGACCTACGCGGCTTGGATCGGCTCGCACAACTGGATGGCGAAGTCGGTGAACTTCTGGCAGGCGATGTTCTACGACATGACCAAGGCCGACCTGATGAAGAAAGGTGCGCCGGAGCAGGCCGCGCACCTGATGGCGATCCGCAAGTCGAACACGATGGCGGGCAATCTCGCCAAGGCCGAGATGCGTCCCGGCTGGTGGAAGGGCATGGGGTCCACCTTCTTCTCGCGCGGCTATACCTCCACCGTGCTGCGGCAGCTGACGCGCTCCATTGCGCACGACAAGACCTTGCAGGCGGCGCTGCGCCAGCGCGGTTTCACCCCGGAGCAGGCGATGAAGCTGGTGCACCAGAACCGCGACGACTTCGCCGCCGCGCTGATGCGCGACTACATCATGTTCCAGACCTCGATGCAGGCGTGGAACTACACGGCCACCGCGCTGTACGACGAGGAGGACAAGCACGGCAACACGGGCGGGCACTTCACTTGGCAGAATAAGGGCTCGGAGGGGATCGGCGATGTGATTGCGCCCACGCGCGTGTTCTCGGGCCGCGACGAGGAAGGCAATGGCATCTACCTGCGCGCGCCGTTCCGTACCACGCTGGACATGCTGCTGTTCCTCAAGCAGCCCGCGCAGATTCTGAGCGGCGAGCGCCCGGAGTGGATCACGCATAAGGTGCATCCGATGGTGCGTGGTCTGCAGCAGCAGTTCTCGGGCGAGCACTTCGGCGGTCAGCCGATGGGCGACAGGCCCGCCACGCTCGCCAATATTGTTGAGAGCACCGTGCCGCCGCTGGGCGATACCGCGCACGCCGCCGCCGAAGCCTACCGCCAGCAAAACGCCGACTATCTGGCCGACTACCTCACGGGCGTGGTCAAGAATATCGGCGAGCATCCCTTCGTCACCGCCGGGAATCTGATCGGCGCGCAGGTGCGGGTGGTCGATCCGCACTACGAGGCCAAGCGCGGGTCTACTGAAGTGTTCCAGAAGCGCGACGTGCTGCAGAAGCGCGCTGGTAAGATTCGCCAGCAGTGGAAGCACATGGACGAGGAGGACCGCGATGCGGCCACCGCCTCGATCCGCGAGGAGGCGCGCAAGCTGGGCATCCGCCCGCCGATGCTGGGCCCGCCGCGCGCGCCGGGACCGACCACCAAGCGCGCCATCGAGAACCTGCGCAAGGGCGAGGACAAGGAGCCTGAGCGCGATCCGATCCCCATCACGCAATGAACCTGCCGATGGAAAGCGAACTGCTCAACTACAACGTGCCCGAAGTGTGCCGCGCGCTGACCGACGCGCGCGGCGACATGATCGTGGCCGCGCGCCTGCTGCGCGTGAAGGTGCGCGACGTGCGCGATGCGATCCAGATGATCCCCGAAGTACAGGGGCATTTCATGGCCGTGCAAAAGGCGGTCGCCGAGCACCCCGACGTGGAGCGCGCCACCTCACAGCAGCTGGACCGGCGCATCCGCCACCTGACCACGGTGTATGCTGCCGACGGGTTGGAGGCGCTGCACGAACTGGCAACGCAGCCGTTCATTCAGGACAGCTACATGATGGACATCAAGTTCAAGGCGGCATCCAAGCTGGTGCAGGCCAAGCCGGTTGACGGGCGCAACGACGACATCGGCCAGCTGATGGTGGCGCTGAACGAGCAGTACCAGAAGTCCAGCGGTCGCATCACGCATCTGAGCATGCAGCTGGAGCGCATGCAGGGAGGGGGTGAGTCGCTTCATATAGAGGCCACGAGCGAATCTCCTCCCGCCACGCATGAAATAACGCTAGTTCCCTTAGATGCTGTGCCTGAATCCGGTTGTACGCCGGAGCCACTGCCGGAACCGGACGACAGTGCAGTAGCTCGTAGCAATACACCGATCCCATACGCTGCAGATCACGCAGCTGACCGCGCGACACCGGATAGTCTCGATCCAGAACCTTGAGCGGCCCGGCGCTGGGCGCATAGCCCACCATGTCGTAGGCTTCCTGCAGCAGCCCGTTGCTCGGGCGGCGCAGCAGGCGCACCAGCCGGAACGGGCGCGACACCATGCCGCGCGTGAAGTTGTTGTGATTGTTGTACAGGCGGCTTTGCACCGCCTCGGGCAGTCGCGTGCGCCCCATGACCTCGCGCTGGTTGACGATGATGTAGGCGTTGGGGTCCAGCCCCAGCGCGCGCACTACCAGCTTGTGCTGATCGGTCAGTCCCTCCTTGAGGCAGGCTTGCATGTCGGCGTAGAGCAGCTGCGCCTGCTCGGCGGACGGATAGCGAAAGTCCATCTCGCGCTCGATCAGGGCCCACGTCACGGCCGGGCGCGACACCACGATCAGATCGCTGGTGCGCGTGGCCGCGCGCTTGAAGTCGTGCGGGCTGATCGGGAAGGTGAGCAGCACCACCGCATCACAGCGCAGCGCCGGGTCGCACTCGATCCGCTGCAGCAGCACCCCGCCCTGTTGATACCACTGCGCCAGCTGCGTCTTGGCGCTGGCCGGGAACTGCGCGATGAACTGCGGCAGTCCCTTCAGCGTCTGGTAGTCGAACAGCGCGTAGCTCGCCGTGTCGTTGTGGCAGTTGACCCACACCCGCCCGAAGTCGCGGTACAAACCGGCAATGGTGCCCAGCGTGTCCTGGGTGGCAAACTTGCGCACGCTCTAACGCCTCCGGGGGGACGTGATGAAAGCCGTAATCCTAGCTGCGCTGCTCGCCTGCGGCTGCAGCAACACGCCGCTCGCCAAGCGCGCGTGGCATGAGTTGACCGACGATGCGGCCCCTTCGTGTACCTGCGCGATTGTGATCTTGGACGGGGAGGGCAAGGTGCTCAAGGAAAAACCGCCGCGCGCGGGGGAATGACGGCGCGCGGCGGGTGCGGCTAGTGCGTGCGGCGCTTGACGACGAACCCTGCCACCATCAGGCCAGCGGCCAGCGTCATCCACGTCTGCGGCTCAGGTACGGGCGTCAGGAAGGCGCGTGTGCTACCGACGGCGCTGACTCGCTGAGTGAATTGAAAGAACCACATCTCCTCGCTCACGCTGATCCGCGCACGCCCAGCTGGCGGCGTGACAAATTCCAGTACGAACAGGTCGTCCGGCCACGATCCCTCTCGGATATTGACCTGCTGCGTCGTCACCCCGCTGCCGCTCATGACAAGGTATTGCGATCTGGGCGGTGGCGACGGGCGGGAGTAGGGCAGGATGTAGACCTCGAAAGACGTGTTGGTGAGGTTGTTCACGGTCAAAACAGCGGCATGGGCAGCGTGGCCCAGCAACAGCGCCGGGATCAGCAAAAGCCCTAACTTGGTTTTCATTGTTATGTTCCCTTTTGGTTGGTACTTCTCACTTCGGACTACGGACCCTTCTTACAACAACTCCGGTCAACACGAGGCCCAGCGCCAGCATGGCCCACGTCTGCGGCTCGGGGATGGCGTAGATAGAGGCCGTGTAGGAAAAGCGCCTCGGCGACTCGCCCCGGAACTCTCTGGTCGCGGCCGGGCCCCAAATCAATCCGGCGTTGGTGTCCCAGCGCAATTTAGGGTTGTCTGGCAGGGTGAGTTGCGCGATCAGTACCGGAAGGGCGAGCGGGATCACCGAGTTGTCGGCAGCCACATCGAAGCGGATGACCTGACCCTGGAAGGCTTCGAAGTCGAACTCCTCGGCGGGCTCGGCGATGCCAACGTGCCCGGCGCGAATGAATCCGGTGAGCGGGTGGCTGCGTGTGAGCAGATCGAAGCGATCACTGCCCACATGCAGGGCATAGACATCCACCGCGCGGTCGATGCGTGCGTGGACGATGATCGCGCTGGCTTGTCCGGCGAACAGCGCCAGCGCGAGGGCGACAAGTATCTTCTTCATGGTAGTACCTCCATTGGTTGCGGTATCGGATTGACTAGCTCTGCATAGGTCACTGCAAGCGCGAGCGCCTGCCACTCTCCTCCTTTCAGTCCGTGAGTCAGGCCGGGATTTTTCTTGGTGCCCGGTGCACCGAAGCGGTCGATCAGGGCTTGACGGATGTTGCTGTCCTTGGCGCGCGTGTCGTGGCAAACGTGCTGCTTGACCGTGATGCGCTTGACGCGCGTAGCCTTGCCGTGCGCCTCGGCAAAGCGCCCGCTCCAGAACACCGTTTCGAACACGTCTTCACCCACTGCCATGCCGTAGCTGGCAACCTGCTCGATCACCAGCCTCGTGCGGGGGTTCGTGCGCAGGTAGCGCAACAGCTGCTCGTTGTTTTCGGTGTTGGCGTCGATGCTGCCGCTGTCCGTGTCGTAGACCACCGAACTGCTGACCACCGGCCCCGGATCGATCGCGATGATTTTCATCCATCCTCTCCCATCTGTCGGCTGTTGCGCGCTGCTGCCTCCTGCACCATCGAGATCGGGTCGCGCGACTTGAGGCGCGGCTTGCCGTTGGGCAGCAGGCGCTCGGGCTCAGGCTCAGGCTCGGGCTCGGGCTTGGGCTTGGGCTCGGGCTCCGGTGGGTGCGGTGGCTGCGGTTCGGGCTCCGGCTCCGGCGGCGGCTCGGTCGGGGGGTCTGCCTGTTCCGCAACGATCCGCATGAAGTGCTCCTTCATGCCGTTCTTGATTGGATCGAGCGGCATGTGCAGGTGCTTGGGCATTGCCATCCAGACCTCGGCCAGTTCGGTCAGATCGCGGCTTGCTTCCAGCGCCGTCTTCCACTTGCGCTGCTCGGGCGTGAATGGCACGGGCATAACCTCCTGTCTTTGCGCGATCACGTCGCGCAGGTGCTCTTTCTCCTCCGCGTTGCCCTCGGCCCACTGCGCCAGCCGATGCCCAAGCTGCTCATCCAGTTGCACGCCATCCTTGATGAACTGCTCGAAAGGCGTGCGCAGTCCGTGCGACTGCGCGCTGAAGTCCGGGCGGCCCTGCGATCCCTCGGGCAGCACCAGCAGGAAGCTCATCTCGTACTCGAAACGATCCGTGATGATCGGCGTCCAGCCAAGTTGCGTAGGTTCCTCGCCCTTGACGATCTTGATCTTGTCCTTCGCCCTGAAGCAAAAAATAAAGTGCACCGGCAGTTGCAGCATGGTGTTGACGAACAGGTTGACCTGATGCTTGGGCTCGATCCACGCCGAAAACGTCAAGCGTTCCCGCTTCTTGTAATCATCTCCTGCGCGCTTGTCTAGCTCGCGGTCGTGCATCTCCAGCACGCCGCCCGGCCCCTCGTGCATGTGGGAGGCGCTGTCCACGATGATGACAGCGGGCTCAAGCAGCATCGCCTGCTGCACGGCCTCGGTGTAGCGGGCAGGGGAGAAGGGCGCGGTCAGATCGCCGTGCAGATACTTGAAGCGGTCGGCGTACTGCAGGCCACGGCGGGCCTCGGTGTCGATCAGGACAATGGGCTTGCCCTGCGCGAGTCCAGCCGCAATGCGCAGCGCCGAGTAGGTCTTGCCGGAGCGCGACGGCCCGGCGATGCCCACCATGAGCGGGGTCTGGTTTCTGATTGCGGGTCTGAACGAGATCATGCTTGCACTCCTCCGCCGTACTGGCTCCAGTCGATCATGGCCGTTTGCGCCTCTTCGAACCGCGTGTGTTCGTAGCTGGGCGCGTCTACCCATGCGATGCGCTGCGGGTAGGCGGGCCAGTGGTCGTTGTAAATGCCATCGCGCCACATGGCGAGCGCCATGTCCACCTTGTCGCTGCCCAGCCGCATGAAGTCGGGCTTGAGCGCGATGATCGACAGCAGGTAGGGCGGGGCGCTCTCCTGCACCACGAACAGGTAGCGCGGCTCCTCGCCCGTGAGGGTCTGGTAGCCCCGGCAGTAGAATGCGGCGTCCACGTCCCAGCCCATGCTCGCCACTTGCCGCTGCAGGTACAGCGGATTGGCGCTGCCGCTGGTGGTCTTGTAGTTCACCAGGATGTGCTGGTCGGTGTCGGCCAAGTCCGCACGCGCCCGGCAGCATACCGGCCCCTCAGCCTCCTGCCACAGCATGGTCAACTCGGCATGCTCGTGGCCGTTGGGTCGCCACTCGGCGCGCGCCAGCTGCGCACGCGCTGCCTCCACCATCGCCTGCGCGGTCACGTACTTGTCGGCGAGGATCGCCACCTGTCCGTTGTTGGCTGCGTCCGCGCGTATCTGCTGCGCCTCTTTCGAGCGCCAGTCGTTGGCCTCGACCACGACGATGCGCCCCACACGCAGAGGCTCCAGCAGCATCGAATGCACCGCCGTACCGAAGTCGGTGCGGTTCTGCTCGGCGCTGTCCAGCTTGGGCGCGGTGTAGTTGGGGTTCAGGCGCGGATGCTGGTGCCATGCGTGATAGGGCGACTGCGTGAGCATCGTGCAGGCGAGCCCGTGCGAGAGCGTCGGCCCTTGCATCAGATCGTCGGCGTGGTAGCGGTCCTCGCGCACGCTCGGGTGCATCCCTATTCCAAGATCATCCCTCATTGTTTGGTTCCTCCCATGACATCGTTGATCCACTGCGCAATCAGACGCGCGGCGTCTTCTGCGCTCAGGTCGAACTTCAAGCGGAAGTTCTGCACATAGTCGTACAGCAGGCGCACGTCTTCGCCGCCGAGATAGCGGCGCATGGCGGGCGTCAGATCGCGCTCGGGGTAGGCGTGCATGCTCATCATGATTGGGTGGCCCTCCTTCGGATGCCAGAAAAATGCTGCGCAGTTCTCGCGGTTGCTCTCCACGAGAGAGGTAATGGTGCCGCGCGGATAGCGGTCCACCAGCGTGCCCAAGTCCTGCAGCACGCGGGCGGTCGGGCCGCGCACGAGATAGGTCACACCGCCCGATGCGGTGCGCCGCTCGATCTTTGCCGTGCTCACGATCATTCTGTTTCCTCCTCCGCGCTGTACGCGGGCCAGTAGATGATGCGGTTGCGGCCCATCGCGTCTTCTTGCGCTAGCTCCAGCACTTCGCACACTTCCAGCATGTCGATGCCTCTGGTGAAGGCTTCCAGCACCAGCTTGCCCGCGAAGTTCATCGCGCTGGGCACGGTCACTGCCACACAGAATTTGCCAAACATGCCGCGCCCGCTGTAGCTGCGCGCGTTGTAGCCAGTGCCATCGATCAGTTCGATCAGTTGCTCGGATGTCATGGTCATGCTCCCTTTTGGTTAAACTACAATGAACACTGCCAGCAAGATCAATACCAGCAGCATGCCGACGTAGAATCCCGGCGTGTCGTGCTTGGCACGCGGAATGCGTGGTGCCCTCATGCGTCACCCCCGCTGACGCTGGGCGTCACCTCGATGCGCTTGCAGTCGTAAAGATATTCGTCTAGCGTCTGCCGACAGACTCGGATTCGGTCGCCGGTTGTCACGCGACAGTAGGTTTCGCCGTGCCAGCGCGAGCACCTTACGTTTGGCGTCTCGCGCGTGTGCTGTCCGATGATGAACAGCACGATCACGATCAGCACAAGGCCCAGCGGCAGATAGATGGTGGAGACAGCCTCCTCGCTCATGATTGCGGCTCCTGTTTGTTGATGACCGAATGCTTGCTCGCGTCGTCGCACGTTGCGAACTTGCGACCGCGCGTGTCCAGGCGAAACGACTGCGCAACGCAGTGCTGTTCTGCCGGGGGCTTGCGCGCCGCGACGTGCGCAACTTGTGCTAGTACTGCAACACACAGGGTCACCGCCAGCACTTGCGCGCAGCGGCGGATCAGGTGCTCGTTCAAGTCCAGCGCAATCCAGTCGGCGCTCTTGTCGCGATAGCCGCGCGTGAAGATGCGCCTTGTGATGCGCGTGTCGTAGGGTGTGCTCATGCTTTCTCCTCGGGTTTACCTGCGCAATAAACGGGCCGCTACTTCCAGCAGCAGCGCGGCAATCTGCTTGTCGTCGTTTGCGTGGCGCGCTAGATTGATGACGCGCGCTCTCTTTGCGGGCCGCTCTGGAATTGCGGCCAGCGGGAACTCGGTCGGCTCGGGCTCTGCCTCCTCGCCTTTCAAGGTTTCCAGTTCTAGAACTTTGCGCCAAGGCCAGTAGTTCTTCTCGCTCATGTTCAGGCCGAGGGTGGTAATCGCCGCTTTCACGGATGCCTTGGGGTGCGCCGCGCGGTACTGGTTTACCTTGCGCGCCATTTCCATGCGCTCGTGCAGCGGTTTGCGCACTCTTGCTGCGGTGCCTTTATTCCTTGCCATCGTTCTCTCTCTTGATTTGGTGGAATTGGACCGAGGTCGGCGTGCGCGTGTACTGACCGATCAGGCGCGCCGTGCGAATGTCGATGACTTCGATGGTGGTTCCAGGCTTCGCCCAGCGCGCCTCAAGCAATGCGCCCAAATGCGCGTTGCGTGGATACTTGTACCAACGCCAGCGCAACAGTTCCTCCGCCTTGGCATCCCACAATCGGAACGGCCGCGCGCTGTCTTCGCCATCGTCAATCTGCGGATATTTCATGTGCCCTCCCTAGTTGTCATTCGGTCACTTCGTACATCTGCTTCACGCGGCCAACATCGCGCTTGCCGCGCTGGTGCTCTTTGCGGTGCCACTTCTGTCCGCCGCACAGCAGGCAGCGGTAATGGCGATGGTCGATCTCGCTCCACTGATGCGCGCAGTCCTGGGTGCGCGCGGCAGCGTCGTGTAGGTCTACTGAATTTGTCTGTGCGTCCAAACGGACACCCCCGTTATCTCATCGGTATAGTCAAGCTCTGGTTCGCACCAGCAATCCGGTTTAGCTTCATGTTCTTTTGTCAGTTCCGCGCGAGCGGCTTTAATGTTGATGCCGTGTCCCGGCGAAGTTTGCCCTCCTGGGGTGCAGAAGCGGGCGTGACATTGAGCACAGCATCCATTGGTGCAGCGGCTCCAATCTCGCGAAATGTCGCGGGCACAAACTACACACCGACATGCGTTCATCTGGATTCTCCGGTTAGTCTGTGGTGCGCAAGCAAGCTCGTCGCGGTTGCCGCCGTCTGCGGTGTAGCTCGCGTCTGCGTCGGGCTTGGTCATGTTCTGTCCGCTATAAGTCTGATGGTGTGTTAGCAATTCTTTCCTGATTCTCTTCGCCGTCCTGAGCACCGCATTTGCATGGTCGCGCATGCGAGCGCCTATCCAATTTCGATATTCGGCGCATGCTGCTTTTTCGATGTAGACCTCTGCTGTTACTTCAAGTACGTGCGCGAAGTTGTAGCGGTATACCAGCTTGCGCAGTTCGTCTCGTGCTTCGGGGCTCATTTGGATTCTCCTGTCTGTTCTCCGGTTGGTCCAGCATCAAATACCGCGCGCATTTCGTCTCGCGCCAGCACAAGCGCAGCAATCCTTGGACCGGCATCAAACACCGCTTGCATTTCGTCTCGCGCACGCACAAGCGCCGCGATCCTCGCCTCCGCGTCGCGTATGCGCTCGGCTAGCACATGCCCCGTAACGTAGATGTGCCCGCTGTAACTGGTTGAGCCTGCGGATACCTCACCCCGGTCGTTTATCTGTGCCTTGCCTTGCAAGTCGTAAACTGCGTTCAGGTCTGCGTAGTTCATTTGGATTCTCCCGTCTGCTGCGTGTGCTCCCACAGGTTCTGGATGTACCAGCGCGCATTCACCAGCGAATCCACGCGCGCATTGAACTCGGTGCGCGCTTGCTCGTATGCGCTCAGTCCCTGCGGATAGTCCCGTGCATTCGGCTGCGCTCCAAGCATTGCGCGGATCGCTTGTTCAAGCGCAAGGTTGGCTTCCTCGTACTGCTCGTAGAAGTGCTGGCGTGGCGTGCCGTTCAGGTGGACGGTTGGCATCATCATTTGGTGTTCTCCTTTTGGGAAATCATGTCATCGACTATATTTATCGCGGCGATCTGGCGCGCGTACTCTTCTGGCATTTCGGTTGCGTCAACTAGGTTCTGCCGGGCTAGGTCCAGCACGATTTGAAGTGCGGCGGCTTCGTCTGGCTCTTCTTCGTTGTCTCCCAAGTTGTGCAGCGATACATCGCACCCGTGGTCTTCGTATATCTGCAGGTCAGAGCCGATTGGCGCGTAGAATCCACCCGTATCGTAGAAGTCGATCTTGGCGTCAGCACGCAACGTCAGGATGTAGTACCGGGCAGGTTTGCGGCGCGGGTAGCTGGTGCGCTTTTGAGCGGCACGCAATGCGCTCTCCGGTGTGTCTGCGCGTGCCCAATGTCCGCCGATGCCCTCGGGAATGACGGCTACAAAGTCGAACGTGTTGTGCGCCAATTCTGCGGCGGCTTCGTCTGGTGTCATCATTGCGCTCTCTCCTATAGGTCCAATGCGCTCTGTTGCTCGGTGCGCGCGGGCCGGTTAATGGCGGTCAGTGCGCCTATCAGTTCTGCGATGCGCGAGGCCGACACTTGCGCGTAACACTTGCCGCTGTCGTCCATGTCGTACTCGCACGCCTCAAGCAGTTCTGTCGCGGCTTGGATGAGCCGCTGTGTCGTGGTCGGTGTAATCATCTGACTGTGTCCCTGTGGTTGCGCGAAGCATCTGCGGCGGTGACGTAGGCGATAGTCTTGCGGTAGTGATGCGTGCGTTTGCATGCGTAGCAGTACGCATACACCAGCGCGTGAGCGCCTAGGGTGTAGCTGTACACTGTCCCTTGGCAGTAGGGGCACGGTGCGCCGTTGTCTGTGTGGTATTGGCTCATTGTCGTTCTCCTTTAGCAGACCGCGATTCCGTCGCCGCTGTAGTTCGTATCCGTCAGCGGCTCGCGTGCGACGTACAGCGAGCAGCCGCGCGGGTCGGTCTGGTGGAAGTAGTGCAATCCGTTGCGCTCGCAGGTTGCGGCTATGCGCTTTAGTGCGCCCGTCTCTTTGTCTGGAACCGGGCGGCGGTATGACTTGCCAATGCGCGGATGTGTCACTAAGAACGGGCGCTTGGTCTTCTCGTCGCGTTCTATGCCCCATGAGGCGCGGTCGTTGCCGTCGCCACATTCAAGCTCACCCCATCTGGTTAGAGTCTTCTCGGCGCGGGCGAGCGTTATGGCCTCGTCGTAGGGAATGTTCAGGCGTCTCACCAGCTTTGACGCTACTTCTCGGGCGGTGCTCATGGTCTGTTCTCCTCTTGTTCCGGCCAAACATAGGCGGCTTCGTTTTCGTTCCATTCCATCCCGAACGGGATAAGCCAGCAGTCTCCATCTTGATGTACGTGGTATGACACATGGGTAACCGGGTCTGTGACCACTGCGCTATTGAGCACGGTATCCCAAGCATCCCAATACCATTCCTCATCGGGTCCATCCAGCAAGCACGTCCAAGTCTCGTCGTCTATTCCGGCGACGCATTCGCGCTTTGTCTGCTCGGCGAAACTTTGCGGAAGGTAAATTCCGCGTGAGTCATTCAGATACAAAACGGGTTCTGGTTTCATGGTTTGCTCTCCTGTTCTCTGCGGCGTTGCAGGTAGGCTCGCGCGGCCTCTTCGCCGCACGTTGCCTGTATCCAATCGCAAACGAAAGCAATCCCGGTGACGCCGTGCTCGCGCACGTACCGGACACGAGTCATTGGCAAGTTAAATTCCTGCGCGATGTCTCGGATAGTCTTGTGGTTTATCCGCATCAATCTGCGGATGCTTGCGCCGCTGAGTGAGTCTCCTAAGTGCTCGGCTAGTGCTCGGCTTCGGTCCACTGCTTTCATTTGCTTCTCCTCGTATGCGCTCGGTTGCGTGCGCTCGGTTGTCTGCGCTCGGTGCTCTGCGCTCGGTGCTCTGCGCTCGGTGCTCTGCGCTCGGTGCTCTGCGCTCGGTTGCATGTCCTGGTGCTGCTGCTTCTTGCTGTTCGTGCGCGTTTCCGCTGAGGGCGGGCCAGATAGCAGCGCGGTAGTTCGCGCTGGTAGCTGGAGCCGTCCGGCTCTGATGCAGCCGACGGAGCCGCCGCGACTGGTGCGGCGGCTCGATCTGCGGCTCAGAGCAGCACGATTTCCCGATAGGCCGAGTGAACTTGTCGATCGTCGGCGTGGCGGTGCACGCTGAACTCCACGCCAGCACATGCGACGGCGCGAGCGTCGGCGTACTCGATTGCGTTCTGGTAGGTCATCTGGTCTTCCCAGACAATCCCGCGTTCGTCTATCACGTAATAGAAGGGGATCACGTTAGTTGCTCCGGTAGGCGTTGGCGGAGAAGGCCGGCAGCCCGGCGAGCGCGAGCGGCCCGCTCGTGGTGCTCACCAGCATGGTTTTGCCGGTCTTGCTCGGGCGCAACTTGATGGCCGGGTTAAACAGATAGCCGATCCGGCCGTCACTCATGCGGACAAGTGCATAGTTGTCGTCCGTGCTCGTGTGCAGCGTTTCGGCGACGGAAACGGCGCCGTTGTCTTTCGCGTTCATGTGTCGATCCCCTTTGCGGTGGTGGTGGATGAAGTGTTGCGAGTTCGATGATGCAAGGGGCATGCCATGCCAAAAGCATTACGTTTCAGGCACCCATCAAAAAGCATGCCAGCAAATGTGACGTTTTACGGCGGCAGATTGTGACGTACAGCGTCACATTCCGTTGGCATAGTCCGTGCGGGGTGGCGGTTTTTGGGTGGCATGGCGTTTGCATGTATTCGGGTAGGGCGCCCAGCGGTTAGGCCCCCGAGATTCAGGCAGGGTGCAAGGCGGATCAGGTTCACGGAACCGCCCCCGGATAGCGCAGTGATCGCGAGGTCTTCCGGGCAGATAGTTGCACTCGGGATATAACCTGACTCGATTGCTCTTTTCCAGAAGGACTCCAATGGCAAGCCGCTGGCTTGCCGTGGGTGTCTTTCACTAAGGGAGGTTCAGATGGTCGTGTATCGCATGAATGAGACGGCGGAGTTTCGGGCACATGTGCATGAGTACGTTTTACTGGATGACCGGCTGATTGGTCTGAGTTACTTCGTGTGTCGGGTGTGTGAGCAGGCAGTCCCGATTGCCTTGGTGCGGGCGTTCGCACCGGAATGCATCGTTGCGGAGGGGAAAGATGTTTAAGGTTCAGGTCAGGTCGGCGGGTGTGTGGGTGACGTTGGCGGTTCGCAATTGCATGGATTGTTGCCGCACGATGGTTCGGGATTGGGAAGCGGACGGCTATGAGATGAGGATTGTTGGCGAGGCCGTGTGTGCTGACGGTTGCCGCAATCAGATGGTTTTTACGTAGGACTTCGGCGGGAGGGTTCACCCTCTCGCAGGCGTCTTGCCTGGAAGGCTTACCGGCGCCGAGTCCGGTACTGGATTGGAGGTTGTTATGGAACTTATGCAAGCGTCGCGTCAGTGGGCGTCACGTCCGCAGGATGAACGGTTCGTCTCTTTGTTGGAGTTGCACGCATTCACTAAGCAGGTTCGCGAGAACAGCCGGGCGAAAGTGCTTTCCTCGCGTGATGTGGTGATGCAGCCAGTTGAAGGCGACGCACGCGGGCTCGTGTGCGTCGGGCCGAATGGCGGACCCGTTGCGTTGACGCACTGGTCGTTCGGACAGTTCGCGGGGCTTGCGGGTTCGCCCGCTGGTTATCTGCGGGAGCTCCCGGCGCCGCTGGCGGCTGATTGCCTCAACTACGGGATGCACGTTAAGCGTGACATTCAGGACGTTGGGGTGTTGCTCTATAAGAACGGCGGCACGCCGGAGGTTCGCGCGGCGACGGGGCCCGGCTACGGTCGCGTATGGAATGAGTCGATCGTCGGCTCGCTGGTCGATCGCTTCGGCGATGGCGTGACAGGTGATTGGCGCGTCCCGGGTGAGTTTGGGAAGTCGATCACGGTCACGAAGGACAATACAACGCTGTACGCATCTGATCGGGACATGTTCGTGTTTCTGGCTGATGAGCAGAACAGAATCACTGTCCCGGGTCGGCGCTATGGTGCACCGGGCGAAATGGCGCGCGGCTTCTTTGTTTGGAACAGTGAGACGGGCTCGCGCACATTGGGCGTGGCTACCTTCCTTTTCGATTACGTGTGCTGCAATAGGATTGTGTGGGGCGCCGAGCAATACAAGCATGTGACGATCCGGCATACCGCAGGCGCACCGGATAGATTCCTTGAGGAAGTGGGGCCAGCACTGCGGGAGATGAGTCAGTCATCGTCCCATGATGTGGTTGCACTGATCGGGGAGGCGAAGAAAAAGCGGGTCGATAACGTCGATGAGTTTCTGGCGAAGCGGTTCACGAAGTCGCAAGCGAAGGCTATTGCAGCGGCGCATCTGTCTGACGAAGGGCGCCCGATTGAGTCGCTGTGGGACGTGACTACGGGCGTGACCGCCTATGCTCGTGGCATTCAGTACCAGGATGAACGGGTGGCGTTGGAGCGGGAAGCGGGAAAAATCCTCGACATGGCTGCGTAGTCAAACTCGGGGCGGGCGCGGTGCTCGCCCCATTTCTTGGGGGTGACGAAATGGAGAAGCTGTTAAGCGCGGCGTGCGATCTCATCATTGCTGCGAAGGTGGTAACGCCGGAAAAGTTGGAAATTCCCTTGCCGGTGTTTAACGCGCTCTGGAAGGCGGCGATGGATGCTTACGCGGCGGAGCATACGGCGCGGGGGTTGGAGCGCAGCGGGTTGACTCGCTGCGTGGATGACGAAAGCGCGGAGAGGGGGCAGGCATGAAAGCAAAGAAACTGTATGAGGCGGCGCGTGATGTGGTCGCCAGTTGGCGAGACGGCGGCTGCGTTTATGATGCCGTCGTAGACCATGAGGCGCTGTGTGTGCTGCGGGCTGCGGTGGATGCGGAAACGATCCGGCGCCACGAGATCGAGCGCGCGCTGGTTCAGGTGCTCGGCAAGCTGAAGGGGGTCGCATGACAGCCGATTTTGATGGATGGGTGACAGGACCGCAGGCCAAGTGGGGTTACAAATACCACTTGGCGCACCGGGCGATGATGGACCCGGAACCACAATGGCCGTCTGGCTGGTGCACGGTCTGGGGCGTCGATCGGCCGCGCGGGGTGTGGATGGGCGTTATTGAGAATCCGATGGATGCGGAGGCGTTGTGGCGCGGCATGGGGCGCGGTTACTTGGGCGGCGGCTCTTGGGCTGCGTTCGATTGGCTCGGCTCCCTGTTCGTTGAAGGCTGGCGCAAGGGAATCTCTGTGGGGTAGTGTTGCCAAACAAGCGAGGGCGGCGCCATAATGCGGGCGCTGCTCTCGTTTCCGCGAAGCAGTCCGCCGGGGAGGGTGGAGGGTGCAGGTGAGATTGAACGATCAGGCGCAGATCGACCGCGCCATTGCTTTCTGTGAGTCGCTGCGCATGCGTGGCGAGTTGTCCGCTTTTGACTGCGCTCGTGCTGTGGCGCAGTGCCGTAGGCGCGTCTGGCTGCTCGCTGCTCGTCGTTCGCCTTCGCGAGGGTCGAGCCGCTGGCATGGCATCGAGCGCCGAGCGGAGGCTATACCATCCCCTGCAAGCCAGCAGGATGCGGCTTGCGTTCCAGACAACGTGTCTGCGCGAATGCAAACCGGAGCCTGTGAGGTACTTCCAAGTCACCCCCCGGTCCAAGGAAATGCAGGCTCCTCTTCGATTTCAAATGAGGCCGCGCAGCGGTCCATAGAAAAGAGCGCCGCATGAGCAATCATCCTGGGAAGTTGAGGCCATTGGCGAAGCCAAGCGAGCGGATGAAGAAAAACCGGCTTGCGAAGGCAAGATCGCAACAAGGCATAGGCCAAATGAGCATGTGGCCTATCGTTCACAAGCGCGAGCTTAGGCACAGAGCGGAGCAAGAGGCCCAGGAGAAGGCGCGGCAGAAGGCCATGCGGATTGATAGTGTGAGGCGACTATGAGCAAGCGGTCTAAGCGGAAGAAGCTGGCCCGGCGTGCGGCTTATGCTCGTATTCTTGAAGGGCAGGCGAGTGTGCTGGAGGAGCGTGCTTCGCAGCTTGGTGAAGTTGAGCAGGCCAAGCGTCAGGCTGCGGAGTTGTACAGGCGAATTGCTGCAGCTAGGCGCAAGGATATTGCTGAGAGGGAATCATGACGCGGGCTGAGTGGATGGTGAACCGCATGAACCAGCGCACAGAAGAGCGTTGGGATGAGCAGGCGAGGCTTAAGCGCAGCGCGCAGGCGAGGGCAGGATGGCGCAAGGCGAAGAGGCGACTGGCGGCAAGTAAGGCTCCTGTTGGCAAGGCGCAGAGAAAAGCCTAAGCTGGCGATCCAACGGACGGAGGGACGGGCAACGGACGAAGCTCATAGGTTCACCCAAAGCGAGTATGCGTTGGTACTCGACAGCATGACCAACGAAACCCAACCGTGGGAGTAGCACGGTCCCCTGTGATGGCCCGCAGGCGGGAAGGTGAAGCGGAGCCGACCCGATGAAGCACTCTTGTACGCAGCGTATCGCGTGCGTCAGCCCCGGAAGGGGGAGCCCCGACAACGGACAGGCAAAGGCCGTTGGGAGTGCAAAAGGATTCGCGAAAAGTTCGCCAGCAAGGAAGGCGGGCTAGGTTCTGCCCGCCTCAAACATCGCCAGCGGCGATCTGTCTCTAAAGTCTGCGGCTGTCGTTCTCAATACCTAGTTCCTGGTTTCAATGTCTGCGGTTGGGTCGTTCGCCTTATTTAAGCGATTGCCTTTGCAGTCTGTCAGCGCATCGGTGAGCTACGACATAGACGCTTGACCACTTGCCTCGCGCGCGGAAGAGTGTTTGACTGATTGGTGCGGGGCACGATAGCTATCCTAGCATCTACCCGAGCATCTGCTTCGTTGGCTGTCCAGTCCTAACCCACTGATCCTAAACTCGGGGGCCCATTTCGACACCCCCCGACTCCCCCTTTAGCGAAAGCGGACCCCCGCTCCCTCCCGTTGCACTGCGCGCATTCAGCTGCACAGCAACACGGCCTTTACACTTGCCAAACCACGGAATTGTTGTTGTTTTGCGACTGTGGTTTCTTTTTTTTTGGGTTGAGTGGTAGGGTGTTGCGCGTTCTGCAACAGGGTATTAGGATGCAGTGCAGAACAAGTGTGAAGAAAGGGGCTCCGGTGGTTGCAAGGGTGGTAGCACGCTGCCGAGGTGGATGGCCTGCTGAGGTGGTGGGATTAGGGAGGCGGCGGAGGTGCCGGTTCGAATCCGGCCTGGGGCTTCGGTGTTGGGGTTGTTTGTCGGGGTGGAATTATCTCCAAGGGGGTTGTTCTTGACGTTGACTTCGTTAGCTGAAGACTACAGTCACTGGCGGGTCGTTAAACAGCAGTCCTGTGGTAATGAGACAGGGGAGGTTGGCTGAAGGCGTTGCGGGAAGGCTTTTTTGCAAAATGAATGTGAAGTAAGCTGATGCGCATGTCGGCTGGGGGGTGGGATGGCGGCTGAGGGCGTATCGGTTGGGCGCTTGTTGTGGCACTGGCTGGAGCACAAGGCTGGTTGGTATCGTGAGCGCACGGAGTATCGGTGGTCCAACGGGGATTTGCTGCTGCGGGAGGTGTGCGAGCAGTGTGGGTCGAAGAAGCAGGCGGTGCTCGTGTACTTTGGTCGAAGGATTAGGGAGAGCACATGGATGCCGATAGAGGGCGCGTCTCCCGAGGTGGCCTATTACGTGTGGGAGGGTTTGCAGCAGAAGAGGCGGCTGTTGTCGGATAATTGAGGTGGATTGTTACCGTAGTGAACCGTTTGGTTAGCCGGGGGGCTGATATGGGAATCTTCGCGTTGATCTTGCTGGTGGCCTCTGTTGTGGTGTTCTTGCTGGCGACGGCGTGGATACCGGGGCCGCCGCGTCCGAATCTGATTGCGTTGGGTCTGGCGCTGTACACATTGCATGTGCTTGTGCAGAAAGCCATGTGATGGAACTCACATACACCGATTCTGCCGGTTTGCAGACAGCGGTTTCCGATATTGCCAACTTCAGTGCGGTAGAGAGCGAGTCTGCGGTTCCCCCGCCGATCTCGATCAAGGTATTGGACGTGACGGACGCGCCGTACAACGTGCGCGAGAATGGGGAGGCGGGCGAGAACGGGGCGGGGCTTGCGGCCTGTTACCGGGATGCGAGGGCGCAAGGGGCGCAGGTGGAGATACCGCCGGGGCGCTATGTCTATTCGGGCACCTTGATTCACGATTCGATTACGGTGTTCAACGACGGCGAGTTGGTGGGGGTAGATGCCGACAGCGGCTATTGCATGAAGGGGGCCGATCCGAGGCTGGTCGGGGGTGTGCTCGCGCACGAGGGTTTGACGGTTCGCGGCTCGCAGATGAACCATCACGGCATTGGTTTGTACGACCAGACCGGCACCTTTGAGATCATCGATGTGACGGTGCGCAATCCGGCGGCGGCTGGGATATGCATTTGGGATGGGCGCAACGGGCGCATCCTGGGCTGCACGGTCGAGGACTGTCTGGCCGACGGCATGCATCACGTTTCCAGCGGCGACGGGGTGAGCGGTCATATCTACGAGCGCGGCAACACGGTGCGCCGCTGCGGGGACGACTGTTTGAGTTTCGTGACCTACATGATCAACGCCAACGTCGTGCACGATGTCGATGTGTACAACTTCCGGGGCGAGGACAACACTTGGGGGCGCGGCATTACGATTCAGGGTGCGGAGCGCATCAACATTTGGACTGCGCAGCTGAACCGGATCAAGTGTTTCGGGATTTATTGCGGGATCGAGCAGAATTACGGCACGGTCAGCAAGGCGGTGCTGCACGATGTCAAATTGGACGTGTGCGGGCAGTGGTCCTCGGGTGCGGACACGCAGGACGGGGTGTTGATCAGCGGCTGGACCAGCACGACGGTATGCGAGTTGCACGATGTGGTGATCTCGCGCCCGATGCGTCACGGTGTTTTGCGCTATCACGAGAGCGGCAACACGTTTGTCGCGGACAACGTGATCTACCACGAGATTGCGGGGCAGGAAGTGTACAACGTGCCCTCTGGCAAGGAGCACGAGCCCTACGTTTATCCGGCGCGATTTGCGCGGTTTGTCGGGCCGCGCGGGGAGTAGCCATGCCGCTCAAGTCAGGCAAGAGCAAAAAGGTGGTTTCCGAGAACATCAGGACCGAAATGCGTGCCGGTCGCCCGCAGAAGCAGGCCATTGCCATCGCGTTGTCGAAGGCGGGCCGCTCCAGGCGCAAGGCGAAGGGGCGCTAGGGTCGTGGGCCGGGCCTCGGGCAAGAAGAAGCAGCGCCGGATCAAGAAAACGGCGTTGGAGCGCAAGCTTGAGGAGTTGGGGCTGCAGGACAAGCTGCGCCCGCTGCGCGATGCCGAGAAGCTGGAGGCCATTTCCGGCCTGAGTCGGGCCAAGGGGCAAAAATGATCGTGCTGGCCCTGGAGATATCGGATCGCGGGGCGCCCAGCATCATTTTCTACGAGCGCGACTCGGGCGATGTGCTGCTGCGCAGCTGGTACTACCCGGACGTGAAGACGGCGCAGGCGATCATCGATCAGATTTACACGGACATACTGGACGGGTCGGTGCTGTTGTCGGGCCCGGCGACGGACAGCTAGGTTTTGGCATTGCAGGTGTGCTATGTTGAGAGTATCGCAGCGCACAAGCGGGCTTTCTCCGGGGGGAAAGCAGGATGGGCGAGGTTTACTACCCGCCGCGACACCAGATCAAGACGCGACTAACGCCATCCGAGTGGCGCTGTATTCAGCTGGCGATAGCTGGGCTTTGCAACAAGCGCATTGGCAGTGCTCTCGGCGTTCAGACCGGGACCGTCAAGGCGCATCTGTACAACGCGATGACGAAGATTGGATGTCACACGCGCCTGCAGCTGTACAACGCCTTGCGCGAGGGGGTGCCGGAGCATTTGCGGCCGCGCAACTTAAGCGAGATGCAGCTGAAGGCGGTCAAGATGCTGCGAACCGGCTTGAGCGACGAGCAGGTGGCGCATTTGCTGGGGGTTTGCGTGACGACCTACAAGGGACGCCTGCAGGCCGCGCGCAACAAGCTGGGCATTTCCTCTCGTGTGGAGTTGCTGCGTCACGTTGACGAGGAGGAGACGTGTATTACGTGAGTGTGGGTTGGCGCGAGGACACCGGACGCCAGATTGAAGAGCGCCGCGACGCGGGCGAGAGCCCGGTTGTCGCCGATATCGAGCAGCTGGCCGCCGATTTGTATCTGATCGTGTCGGCTGGCGTGGATGCGCTGCTCAATCCGCAGACTGACCCGTTGTACGACCCGCTTACCGGCGAGTTGATCCCGCCGCAACAACAGCAACAACAACAGGAGGCATCATTACCATGACGAAAGACAAGGAAGTGAAGGGAAAAGAGCCACGCGAACCGGCAGACAAGGAGCACGTCACGATGGAGGACTCGGCCTACTGGTGCGAGTTGTTCGGCGTTGAACCTGACGGTCTGGAGCACGCGTTGAAGGTAACGGGCAGCGACAACCCGGACGTGTTGCGTCAGTTCATTCTAGGGACGTGACTTGATGCCGGGGAGGTGCAGATGGAGGGCTCAGATTTTACGAGTCGGATGGAAGAGACGCAGATGGCGCGCAACCTGAACGAGGCGGCGGCGCGTCAGATGCGCAGCGCGGAGGCACTGCGCGGGTTGGGCCGCGAAGCGGCGCGGCAGCTGGAACGCGAAACGGCGGGGCAGGGCTGCAACTACATGCGGGTGGGGGAGATGCTGGACATCCGCGCGCAGCGTTTGTGCGACAAGCTCGCGCAAGTGCGGCGCTGGCAGGCCGAGTTGCCGGTCGCGGTGCTGGACCTGCAGGTAGGCGAGTTGCATCGCCTGCTGGGCGGGTACGATTGAGTGTTGAGCGATGCGGACACGCCGACGAGGATGGGACCAGATGCCGTGAGGAGGTCTACCGCGATGGCCTTTGCAACAAGCACTGGTTTCGCCGCTACCGTGGCCGCGACATGGACCGCTCGCGCGTGCTCACCGAGGCGCAGATCAAGTACATCCAGACCAGTCAGCGCCCGGCGCGGCAGCTGGCGATGCAATTTGGCTGCTCGGCCTCGCGCGTGCGTGCGATCCGGCTGAAGTACCAGAAAGAAAAGCTGTCGAATTGAAACTTAAGACGTATCCAACGTTGAGCAGCGCGATGGTACGCTGTGCGTTGCATGCGTTTTGCATAATCGAGCAGCGAGACGGCGGTCGTTACGCGATTTTGGGCGAGCAGTATGCAACGCGCGCCGCCGCCGATGCGATGCTCTCGCTCATGCAGCGCGCGCATCCGCTGCGCCGCTATTTTGTGAAGGACGCAGGGTATAAAATTGCTGCTCCGCCGGGTCTAGGCTAGCTACCGAACGCGACGTTCTCCCTAATCGTCGCACGGCTCGGCGGTCCGTTTGTTCAAAAGGGAGGCGCTAAAAGGGAGAAGTCATGCGCTATCTCATCGTGCTGTTGTTCGTTCTCGCATCAAACCTCACAAATTCGCAGGTTTTCGCGCAATCGGCCTGCACGCCGGAGCAGCTGCGGGATCGCTACAAGCCCATTGTGCCCGCCAAGCAGTTGACCGAGCACACATGGTCGTGCCCGCCGCAGTATGAGTTGGTCAATCAGTCGTGCGTGTCGCCGGTCATCCGCGTTGTGGACCAGATCGACAATCTGCGCGGCACCTATCATGCGCGCAACGCCTCTGGGCAGACCCTGATCTATCAGGACGAGTACGGCTCGCAGTGGCACGTCGAACAACACGACGAGCAGGGCAGGCCAAGTGCGATTCGCCAGCCCGACGCCAGCGTGGTCACGCTGACGTGGAGCGGGGAAAACATCGCTTCGCGCACCGCCGAGGGCGACAAGGTGCTCTATTCGCTCTACGACAAATCGGGACTGCCGCGCGGGCTGGAAGTTCAGGGCATCGGCTGGATGTTCGCCTCGCCGCTCAAGCAGGGCGGGCTTGATTGGAGTCATATCGAGAGCAGCGGCGGGGCCGGGACGTTCGTCATGGACTTCGGTGGCCTGACGGCGGGCTTGCCCACGCCCCCGCCCTCGGTCAGCACGATGGGCGCGGCTGCCACGCCGGTGCCGTTGCGCCTGTTCGTGTTTTCGTTTCCGGTCGTCAATCTGCCGCCGGTGGTGGCTATCGGCATGGCCGGGGCGGGCGGCTTGTACGTGGGCAGCGCGATCTATCCGTTGATCGAACCGGCGCTCTCGCCGATCATCGATGCGTGCGCGGCGGCGGTGGACAGCGGGCGCGAGTGCCGCAAGGCGGCTAACGCGCTGCTCAATACCGAGTTGGCGGCGTGCAAAGAGGCGCGCTCCAGGGAGTTCAAGCAATGGCTGGAGTCGGACAAGCAGCGCCCGGCGGGCCAGCCGCGCGATCAGGCGTGGCTGGATCGGATCAACAAGGCATTCGGCGACTGTAATGCGGCGGCGTTCAAGAAATTCAGCGCGGCCATTGCCGAATGCTTCAAAGCCCAGGAGTGAGCCAGGAGTGAGCCATGATCACAGTCGAACAGAGTGAGCAGCTGAAGGCGCAGTACATGGAGAACTTCGCGTTCAACGCGATGCAGGGGTGGGCCAGTGCCAGCGGGTTGTGCAAGGACTTGCAGGAAATCCTCGACCGCTATTTTGCCGATCCGGCGATGACGCGCGAGCAGTTGAGCAAGGAAGTCGCCGATGCGTGCTTGGGGTGGGGCGAGTCGTGGAAGAAGCTCGACTTCGAAGACAAGGAGGGCTGATGGACACGCAGGCCGTGTCAGATTCCATCAACGTGTGCCTGAGCCATCTGTCCACTATGCGCAGCGAGTTGGAACAGCTTATTCTGCGGGCGATTGCGGGCGAGTTGGACCCCGATCAGCTGCTGCGGGAAGTGGCGAGCACGCAGACCTCGCGGGTACTGATGCAGCTGGCGGCGCAGCAGATCGATACGATGGTGTCCGAGAACCTGAAGCTGGAGACGATGATCGCGCACTACGCGAGCGGCTGGAGCCGCGAAGAACTCAAGCGGCAGTACGACGCCAGCAACGGCGCGCGCAAGGAGAGCGCATGAACGAGGGCGATTCCATCGAGGCGTTGCAATCCAAGATCGGCCAGCTGCAGGCGATGCTCGATGTCATGGCGCAGCGCGCGAGCAGCGCCATGTTCTGGCAGTTGCTGGTGGAGACGTATCTGGACGGCGGATTGTCGGAGGAGGAGATGCGGGCGCGCGTGCTGCACTACCGCTACCGGCATCCGCAATCCAGTACGCGCCAATGAGGACCGAGTGAGGACCGAGTGAGCGGCGGCGACGCGCTGGTGCAGATCGGGCTGGGGCTCACCCTGCTCGGCGCCTACGTGCTGTTCGTGCTGTGGGCGCGGCGCGAGTGGTTGCATGCGGAGCCCAGCAACCGCCCGGAGCAGTGGCGCTTTCCACCGCCGCAGGAGGAAGCGGCGCCGCAGGAGCCGCCGCCCAAACGGCGCTGCCGACGCCGCCGGGTGCGAAACCGCCCGCGCCGGGCCATCGTGGTCGTGACGTGAATTTAGACCGCACCGAGCTTTTGCGGCGCATGTCGGAGGACCGCGCGCTCGCGCTGGACATGCTGTTTTCGGCCAAGCACGAGGACGCGACCCCGGCGATCCACCTGAAGATCGTGCAGGCGTGGCGCTCGGCGCACGAGCGCGTGCTGATCGAGGGCTTTCGCGGCAGCGCCAAGACCACCAAGGCGCAGGAGTTCATCGCGGTCGAAGCCTGTTACGCCAACTTCCCGTTCGGCCTGCTGTTTGGCGAGACGTGGGACAAGGCGTGTGAAAAGCTGGAGAACATCAAGTTCGCGCTCAAGACCAACCGCATGCTGATCGGCATGTTCGGCACCCTGCTGGGCAAGGGCGCGACCGACAAAGTGGACTCCATCGTGCTCACCAACGGGGTTCGCATCGACGCCTACGGCAAGGGCCAGTCGCCGCGCGGTCGCTTGCACCACGACGCGCGCCCGACCTTTGCCATGCTGGACGACATCGAGAACAAGCTGAACGGGGATGTGGCCTCCAAGGAGGCGGTCGATACCACCGTGTCGTGGTTGTACGCCGAGGTGATCCCGGCGCTCGATCCCAAGCGCGGGCGCATCCGCGTGAACTGCACGCCGGAGGGTACCGACTGCCTGCCGGTACGCCTTCGCACAGACGACAGCTGGATGCGGTTGTACTTCCCGATCTGCTTGGGCGAGCCGGAGGACGAGGATGCGCAGCCGCTGTGGGAGTCGCGCTTCGGCCTGCCGTGGATTCGCAATCAAAAGGCGCTGTTCGAACGGCAGGGATTGTCGGACGACTTCGACCGTGAATATATGCTGCGGGCCCGCTCCAACGAACTCGCCGACTTCGATGAGCGCGACCTGCAGGAATGCCCGGCCCTGCCAACCGACCATCTGCCGGTGTGGGCGATGTACGATCCGGCGCGCACCAAGGATCGGAAATCCGACAACTACGGGCGGGTGGTTGCCGCCTTTCACGGCAACACGATCTACGTCGTGCTCTCGGGCGGCATGAACTGGAAGCCGTCCGACATGATCAACGACCTGTTCGATGTGAACGAGCAGTACCGGCCTATCGGCTTGGGGGTGGAGAGCGATTCGCTGGAGGACTGGATGCGCGAGCCGATCCGCGCCGAGATGATCAAGCGCAACACCGTGCTGCCGCTGGTCGATCTGCGCGCGCCCAACGACAAGAGCAAGCACGACTTCATCCGGGGGGCGCTGCAGCCGTTTTGCCGGGCGCGGGCGATTGTGCTGGTGGGCGGGCGCGGCGCGCACCAGCAGCTGGTGGAGGAGATGCGCCGCTTTCCGTCGAAGAACGACAACGTGGTCAACGCGCTGGCTTATATTGTGAAGATGCGGCCCGGTGAGCCGGTGTACGGCGAGTTTTCCGATGCCAACGTGTCCGTCAACGCGCAGCCCCAGCGTTCCGGCGCGATCATGCTCGCCTTCAACCAGTCCAGCACCGAGGTCACTTGTGTGGCGGTGCAGCAGGTGGGGTTGGCGTTCTACCTGCTGCGCGAGTGGGTGGAGCCGGGGGCGGTGGCCGATGCGGTTCGCTCGATCTGGATGTCGGCGCAAGGCGAGCTTGGGCGTCATTCCTTGGTGGCCTACTCGCCTGCCGACGTGTTCGATGAGTGGACGCGGCTGGAATTGAACCGCCATCTGCGCGGACTGAACATACAGCCAGCACGCGGGGGCTACTATCAGGAAAGCCTCGCCTGCCTGAACGACAGCGTGCGCACCACGATCCGGGGCCAGCGGGCGTTGCTGGTTTCGCCCGAGTGCCGCTACTTGATCGCCGGGCTGATGGGCGGCTACGCCATCCCGATGAAAGCCGGGCGGCTGGCCGACGAGCCGGTCGAAGGGCTGCACCGCACGCTAGTCGCGGGCCTGGAATGCATGCTGTATCAGGTCATGCGCGGGCAGGGGGCTGCGGCCCAAGCCAACTACGCCAGCGTGGGCGGGCGCCAGTTCATGACGACCCGGCCCGACATTTACGCCCGTCCGCGCTAGTCTCCAAACCCAGACGGTCAAAGTGTCGCCTTTTTTTTCACTCTATATATATATAGGAAACGAATTTTTGTGCCCTCTCTGCAATCGGCCTATTGAGCCGGATCAGCGGAGCTATCCGAGCGGGCCTTTCGAGCAGCGCGAACAGCGCACGCACGCCTACTGTTGGCACATGGCGCGCACGCAGGAATGGGGTAACAACGGCCTCAAGCGTTTGTTTGAAGCCGTCCCACGGTTGAGGAAGCGCCATAGAAGGAGTGTCGGAAAGTTGACACCCCGGCAGTCTGCGCTGTAAAACAGCGCAGCACTGCATCTCAAGCACTCAACCGGGGGAGTGTCATGAAAGCCAAAGCCAAGCCGCAGACGAAGCCTGCGGGCAGCAGCGTCAAATATCCCAAGATCAAAATGGGCCCGAAGAATCCCGGCATGGTAGGGCTGGCCGGGACCATGCCGAAGAAGTCCAAGCGCCGCTAGCGTGGCGTCGCGCAATCCGCCGCCGACCGATCCGGTCGAGGCGGACATCGAGAACTCGGTCGATCAGACCGAGCCTGCCAAGGGTTCCAAGAAGCCCAAGAACTTCGCACGCCGCAAAGACGGCACCGCATTCACCGTGGCCGAGGCGCGCTGGAAGACGATCCGCCAAGCCTACGACAACGATGAGGAGTGGCGGCTGAAGATCGAGAGCAACTGGAACATCTACAACTGCAGACTCGATGACAACCAATCGTACAGCGGCTTCTCGCAGGGCTACGTGCCGGTCGTGCGCGATTGCGTGGATGCACGCGGTCGCAAAATCCTAAAGCAGCTGTTCCCGGTGCGGGGCCGCAATCTGGAGGGCGTGTCGTCCGACGGCATGACGCCCTACGCCACCATCTCGCTGCTGGAGTACTACATCCGCCAGTCGGGGCTGCGCACCACCTTGGAAGCAATGCTCACGCAGGGCGATGTCACCGGCCAGTGGCAGCTGTACGTGGATTGGTACGCCGAGAAAAAGCAGGTCACGCGCGTGGTGGAAAAGCAGGCGCAACTCGATGACGGCACGCCAAGCCCCGATGACACCTACGCCGATATCGAGGACCAGGAGTACACCGAGAATTGCCCGGACATCTCGGTGGTGCCCACGCTCGATGTCGCTGTCATACCGCCGACGGTTGACGAGTTGCGCAAGGCCGAGATCGTGGTCATATGCCATCGGTATTCGGAGACTAAAGTCCAGTCGATGATCGACCGTGGCGTGTTCGTCAATGTGCGCTGCGACGAGTTGATGGAAGCCTTCGATCAGTACGGCGAGAATCCCGAGTCCATCGGCGTCAAGGTGCTGGAGCAGCTGGGCATCGATGTGGACGGCACCGACGTGCATGCGCGCGTGTACGAGGCGCACTTCAAGCTGACACTGGACGGCGAGCACCGCGAGCCTGCGGTGGTGTGGTATCGCCATGACGGCGTGCCTCTTGGCATCCTCGCCAATCCGTACTGGTGCAAGCGCCTGCCGCTGATCAGCGTGCCGGTGAAAAAGCAGCCGGGCTCGTTCTGGGGGACGCCGGTCATCGAGCCGGTTCGCTCGCTGCAGTGGGACATCAACGACGTTCACAACATCGGCAACGACGCGGCCAAGTACGCGCTCAACCCGGTCATCATGACCGATCCGCAGAAAAATCCGCAGTACCAGAATTTGATCATGACGATGGCGGCGGTGTGGCCGACCAGTCCGCAGGACACGCAGCCCTTGGCGCTGCCGCCGGTGTATCAGCACGCGCAACAGATCATCGAGTTTTTGAAGATGCAGGTGCGCCAATCGATGAACGTGACCGAGTACGCGCTGGGCGCGATGCCGCAGGGGCGCAAGAACAACTCGCAGGTCGCCGCCGTGGGCCAGGAGCAGGAGATCGGCGCGACCGACGTGGCCTCCGACGTGGAGGATCGCGTGTTGAATCCACTGGTGGAGTTGATCTTCGAACTGGACCAGCAGTACCGGGTGGACGAGTTGGACGTGCTCACGCGCGGGGAGGTCGGGCTGCAGGCGCACATGGAGCGGGTGAAGCCCCAGCAGTTCACCAAGAAGTATCAATTCAACTGGCTCGGCACCGACTTCACCAATTCGATTGCGCGCATCCAGCAGAAGATCGCGGCGATGAACGTGCTGCGCGGCGTGCCGCCCGAGGCGCTGAACGGCAAGCGCGTGGACATCACCCCGATCATCGAGGACATGATCTCCACCGTGTTCGGCCCGCAGCTGGCGCCCAAGGTCATCATCGATGAGCGCGATCAGCTGTCGATGCCCGCCTCGGTCGAGGACGAACTGCTCGCCAACGGTTTCTCGGTGGCGGTGCATCCGATGGACAACGACGTGGCGCACATGATGAGCCACATGGCGGGCGCGCAGGCCACCGGCGACCCGGCGCGCACGTTCGCCAAGCACATCATGGATCACCAGAAACAAATGCAGCAAAAAGCGCAGATCGCGGGGCCCAGCCTCAACGGAACGCCCGGCGTGCCGGGGGGCACGGGCCCCGGCGTCGCTGGCACCCCGCGACCCGGCGCACAGGTCATGCCGTTGCGCAACGCCCAGCAGCCGCCCGGCGCCATTCATCAGGATCAGATCGCATCCCCAGACGTTATGAGCAGAGGCTGAGATGGATTCACCCGATGTAATCAAGGGACAGGTGCTCTACGGCACGGTCAAGCAGACCACCACCGACTCGTCCAGCAGCACCAACGCGCTCACGGTTTGGGCCCCGGCCAGCGGCATGCAGATTCGCCTGTCGCACCTGTGGGTGGAGGTGCCCGGCCCTGCCGTGCTGGGAGCGGCGGGCACGCAGACCATCACCATCGCGACAACCAACTTCGTCGTCGCGGTGTTCTCCCCGCGCCTGTCGAATGCGGCGATTGCCGGACTGTACGGTTTCTACGAGCGGCGCTGGGCGGGCGGGCTGCTGCTGCCGCGCGGGGAGACGCTGACGGTGAAGATGGGCACCGCGCTGACGGCGGGGCTGATCAGCACGATGGTGTTCGGGCGCGAGGAATAGCCGATGGACTCGCTCGATGTCATCAAGGGCCAGCTGCTCTACGACACTTGGCGCAGCGCGAGCGTGGTTGCCGCCTCGGGCACGACCCAAGTCGCGGTGTGGACACCGGCGGCGGGCAAGGCAATCCGCATGGCGAGCTATTCGATGGAGGCGGGCGGCTCGACCATCACCGGGGCCAACGCCACCGAGATCATCACCTTGCTGTGCGGGGGCATCACCATTGGCATTCATTGCCTGCGCCTGACGCCCAGCGCGGTCACCGGCATCTTGTCGAATTTCGTGCGCGAGTTCGAAGGCGGCATGCTGCTGCCCGCAGGCAGCGCGATCACCGTGCAGGTGGGCGTGGCCCTGACTGGCGGGGCGCTCACCGTGCAGGTCTTGGGGCGGGAGGAGTAAGCAGATGACGCGCCTGTTCGACAATGTACCCATCGAGGCCGCAACCGATCTGGAGTGGGACGGCCAAGGCCCCAACGTCGTTTCGCTCAACGGCATCCTGAACAACCTGCAGCGCCAGATTCTCGGCGGCGGCGGGGGCGGCGGCGGCGGGGGCGGGGGTGGCGGTGGCCTGCCCGACATGACCGGATTCGGCGAGGGCTGGGTTGCCACCATCAATCCAGGCACGCCCAACGTCGCGCAGTGGTCGCGCGGCTGGGTCACGCCCACCGACCTGACGGGCGACGGCGGGGTCACCAACAACCTCACGGGTTGCTTGGCGATCTGCACCGCGCTCAATGCGGGCCTGAACGTCGCGGTGCTCACGCCGGGGGTGTATCAGTACACCGGGCGCTGGAACAGCATCACCGGCAACGGCATGCTCTACTGCGCGCCGGGGGTCGTTTTCGAGGCCAACCAAGTCGGCGCCACCAGCATCCCGATCTTCGGCGGGGCCAGCGTGTGGCAGGGCGGGGAATTTCGCAACCGCAAGTACCGCCACTACGACATCACGGCAGTGGCGGCGCTAGGCGATGGGTTCGGCGCGGTGCTCACGCTGGATGTGTCCGACGGCCCGCACGACTTCGCGGTCGGCGATCAGGTGCAAACGCCCTGGATCGTGGGCG
>Ga0209382_10000971_pt1 | contig 46318 bp, 38 predicted proteins | sample SoiMetdeltSBSDD5_FD_187599 | JGI IMG/M metagenome (GOLD analysis project Ga0209382, IMG submission 187599) | Bulk soil microbial communities from a Populus tree surrounding site in Tennessee, USA - Soil MetaG P. deltoides SBSDD5 (SPAdes) (version 2) | ecosystem: Environmental > Terrestrial >...
CTGGGCCCCACCGCGATCCCGTGCTGGCGTGCGTAGTGGATGAAGTCCCAGACCACGAGGAAGTAGCCGGCGAACCCCATCTTCTCGATGACGGCCAGCTCGTGGGCGAGCCGCGCCTCGATGACGTCGCCGGGGTTGGCGCCGTACCGGCGGCGCAGTCCATCGCGCGCCAGGTGCTGGAGGTACGTTTCGAGCGTGTGGCCGTCGGGCACGACGTACTTCGGCAGGTGGAAGCGCCCGAAGTCGAGGGTCAGATTGCAGCGCTCAGCCACTGCGAGCGTGTTGCGGCACGCCTCAGGGATTTCCGCAAAGACGAGCGCCATCTCCTCGGTGGACTTGACGTAGAACTCCTCGGTCGAGAACTTCCAACGGTCGGGATCGGCGAGCGTCGAGCCGGTCTGGATGCACAGGAGCGCTTCGTGCGCGCGTCCGTGACCGGCTTCGAGATAGTGCGAGTCGTTGGTCCCAGCAACCGGCGCGCCGATGGACTTCGCGATCTGCAGCGTCTCGGCGGTCACCCGTGCCTGCTCGGGAATGCCGTGCGCCTGGACCTCCATGTAGTAATGATCACGACCGAAGACGTCCTGATACCAACCCGCCGTCTGACGGGCCTTCGCCATGTCGCCCGCGGTGAGCGCGCGGGAGACCTCCGAGTTGAGGCAGCCGGACAGCACGAGCAAGCCGTCGGCGTGCGCGGCGAGCAGGTCGCGGTCCACGCGCGGCTTGTAATAGAAGCCGTCGAGATAGGCCTTGGAAACGAGCTTGATGAGGTTCTTGTAGCCGGCGAGATCGCGCACGAGCACCGTGAGGTGGTTGGCGCCCTCGTAACCGCCGTCCTGCGAGCCGCGCTCGGTGTGCTTGCCCGGTGCGACGTAGAGCTCGCAGCCCAGAATCGGCTTGATGCCGGCCTTCTGCGCGGCGAGATAGAAATCGATGCCGCCGAAGAGGTTGCCGTGATCGGTGAGCGCGATCGCGGGAAACTTGAGGTCCTTGGCCTTCTTGACGAGCTTTTCGAGCTGGGCGGCGCCGTCCAGCAGGCTGTACTCGGAGTGGACGTGGAGATGGACGAACTCGGCGTGCTGCACGAGGCCCGCTTACTCCAGCTCGATGGTGGCCGGCGGTTTGTTGGTCACGTCGTAGAGCACGGCGTCGACGCCCTCGAGCTCGCCGAGTGCCTGCGCGAGCTCACTAACGACCGGGCCCGGCAGCCGCGCGAAGTCGGCGGTCATGCCGTCGCGCGAGTTCACCGGCCGCAGCACGATCGTCTCGCGCCCGGCCGCCGCGCCGAGCGGCAGCATCGCCACCGGCATCTGCCAGATCGCGTCGTAGAGCCGACGCGCGCGCACGATGCGGGTGACGAGCGCGTCGGCCGCACGCAGGAGCGCGATCCGCTCGCGCGTGAGCGCCGCGGAATGAATGGCGAGGCGAGTGAACGGTATGCCGGCGCGCTGAAAGATCACAGCGGCGACGCGGTTGATCGTGCGGTGCTCGTTGGTCACGCGGCGCGCGAAATCGCCCGCCGCCGCGATGTCGTCGAACCCGGCGACCGCGAGCATCCGGGAGTAGCTCCGCTCGTCGCCCTGAACGCCGACCGTACGCACCGGAACGATCCACCCTTCGACGCCGGCGGGGAGCGACACCGTCGCCGGCTCCACGGCCGCACGCGCGTCGGCCGCCAGGCAGCGCACAGCCAGGCCGGGCCCCGGGAACGGATGGCGCCAGACGACCTCGTGCGGCAGCCCGAGCTCCTCGCCGAGCACGCGGACCTCGTCCTTGTAGAACTCGACCAGCGGCTCGATGACGCGGCCGGCGTCGATCAGCGCCTGCACGCGCTCGACGCGGTTGTGGTGCGTCTTGATCTTTGCGGCGTGCTTGGCGCCACCGGACTCGATCGTGTCGGGATAGATCGTTCCCTGCCCGAGCAGCCACTCGCTCTCACGCAGCCCGAGCCGCGCGAACTCGTCCTCCTGCACGGTCAAAAACGTCTCGCCGATGATCGCGCGCTTGTCTTCGGGATGCGTGACGCCGGCGAGCCGCCCGAAGAAGTCCGCGCTGCGGTCGGCCAGTCGCACGGCGCGGTCGCCGAGCGTGCTGCGCAGATACTGCATCGCCTCGGCGTCGCCATCACGCATGAACCCCGTGTCGACGTAGAGGCCAAGCACACGCTCGGGCCCGAGCGCGCGCGCGCACAGCGCGAAGGCAACCGTCGAGTCCACGCCGCCGCTGATCAGGAAGAACACCTTGCGATCGGCCGCCACGCGCCGAATGTCCGCCACGACGTGCTCGACGCGCGCACGCGGATCCCAGTCCTCGCGGCAGCCGCAGATGTCGAAGACGAACGTGCGGTAGATCTCGGTGCCGTGCTCGGTGTGCACGACCTCCGGATGGAACTGCAGACCGAAGAGCCGGCGACCGGCGTGCTCCATCGCCGCGACCTTGCAGTCATCGGTCTCGCCGGTGATCACGAAGCCCGGCGGCACGTCGACGACCGTGTCCCCGTGGCTCATCCAGACTGTGAACTGGCGAGCTGGAAGCCCCCGAAAGAGCCGCCCTTCTCCGGCGTGCAGCGCCGCCCGGCCGTACTCCTTGGTCGTGCCCGGCTCGACGCGACCCGCGAGATCGCGGGCGAGCAGCTGATGGCCGTAGCAGATGCCGAGGATGGGCACGCCGAGCTCGTAGACGGCGCGATCGACGGCGGGACTCTCGGGCGTGGTGACGCTCGCCGGGCCGCCGGAGATGATGATCCCGCGCGCACCGCGGAGCTCACTGGCAGGCCGATGCACGTCGGCGACGACCGCATGCACGCCCAGCTCCCGGATGCGGCGGGCGATGAGGTGGCAGTACTGCCCGCCCGCGTTGAGGACGACGATCTGATTCACGGGCGGTGCGGCCCTAGCGTGGACGCCCCAGCTTCTGGGCCTGCTGAAAGACCTTGCCCTCGGTCTTGATCGTGGGCGCGATGATGATCTCGGTCTGCTGCAGTTCCCGAATCGACTGCGCGCCCACCGAGCCCATGCAGGTGCGGATGGCGCCGACGAGGTTCAGCGTGCCGTCTTCCGTGAACGCCGGACCGAACAGGATCTGCTCCAGCGAGCCCGCGATGCCGACGCGGATGCGTGTGCCACGCGGCAGGTTCGCGTGCGGCGTGGCCATGCCCCAGTGATAGCCGCGGCCCGGCGCCTCGGTGGCCCGCGCGAACGCCGAGCCGATCATCACGGCATCGGCGCCGGATGCGAACGCCTTGCAGACGTCGCCGCCGGTCGTCATGCCGCCGTCGGTGATCACGGGGACGTAGCGGCCGGTCTTCTTGTAATGGAAGTCGCGTGCGGCGGCCGCGTCGGCCGTTGCCGTGACTTGTGGCACGCCGAGCCCCAGCACCTCGCGGCTCGTGCACGCGGCGCCGGGCCCGACGCCGATCAGCAGCGCGTCGGCGCCGACTTCCATCAGCTCGAGGCAGGCCTCATAGGTGACGACGTTGCCGATCACGACCGGGATGGCGAGCTGCTTCTTGAGCTTGCGCAGATCGACCGGCGTGTACTCGGTCGCGACGTGCCGCGCCGTCGTCACCGTCGACTGCACGACAAAGATGTCCGCACCCGCCTCCTGCGCGATCTGACCGAAGCGCTCGGCGCGCTGCGGAATCGACGAGACGACGGCGGGGCCGCCGCCCTTTTTGATCTCGCGAATGCGCTGATGGATCAGCTCTTCCTTGATGGGCTCGCTATAGATCGACTGGATGATCTTGGTCGCTTCTTCCTGGCTGGCCGAGACGATGCGGTCGAGGACGTCTTCGGGGTTGGCGTAGCGCGAGAAGATACCCTCGAGGTTCAGAACGGCAAGGCCGCCGTGGCGCCCCATCTCGACGGCGAGCTTGGGGCCGACGACGCCGTCCATAGCAGCCGCGATGATCGGAAGGCCGTAGCGCTGGCCACAGAGCTCCCACGAGACGTCGACTTCGTTGGGATTGACCGTCAGACTGCCGGGGACGAGGGCGATGTCGTCGAAACCGTACGCGACTCTGGCCTTGCGTCCCCGCCCGACCCACATCCCCATCGTCGTCTCCCTTGTCGTCTGCCTCGCCGCTTTGGCCCGACCCCAAATATAGGGAGGGCCGCTCTCGCCACCCACTAGATTTAGCGCAGTATAACGACGCGTCCCGGAGTGTGTCAACGACCGGAACGCGCCTCAGGTCGCCCGCGCGCGCTCCCAGGCCAGGCGCAGGCCTTCGAGCGTGAGGTGCTCGTAAACGTGCTGGATCGAAGGCGTTACGTCGGCGACGAGCGGCGCCAGGCCCCCCGTGGCGACGATCGTCAGGGTGCTCCCCATCTCCGCGCGGATGCGCGCCACCATGCCATCCACCAGCGCGGCGAAGCCGTAGACGAACCCCGACTGGATGTTGGTCACGGTGTTGCGCGCGACGGCTTCCTTGGGCCGCGTGAGCTCGACGTTGAAGAGTCGCGCGGCGCGGCTCAGGAGCGCGTCGGCCGCCGTGCGGATCCCCGGGGCGATCGCGCCGCCGATGAACTCACGCTGTCCGTTGACGCAGTTGAATTTCGTTGCGGTCCCGAGGTCGATCACTACGAGGGGCGGCGCGTGGCGCGCCAGCGCGCCGATGACGGTGACGATGCGGTCGGCGCCGACCTCGCTCGGGTAATCGACGGCGAGGACGACGCCGCAATTCTCCGGCGTCACCGTGAACGCGGGCCGCCCGAAGTGGCTTTCGCTCATCGACTCGAGCGTCTGCTGCACCTGCGGCACGACGTTGGCGATGGCGACGCCGTCGATCTGGTGCGGTTCGATGCCGCGGCCGCGCAGCAGGCTGCCGATGAAGAGCCCGTACTCGTCGGCCGTCTGGTCGCGGCGGCTCAGCAGACGCCAGGCGGCGATGAGCTGTGCGCCGTCGTACACGCCGAGCTTGAGGTTCGTGTTGCCGACGTCGAGTGCGAGCAGCATCTCAGGCCACCCCGACCTCGCCGGCAACCACGCGGTGCCGACGCTCGCCGTCTTGCAGTACCAGCGCCCCGTCGACGTCGAGGTCGATGGCCACGCCGGTGATGCCGTCCACGGACACGCGGCGCCCGATCGTATCGGCGAGCGCCAGCCAGCGCCTGCGGATCGGCGCGAGCCCATGGGCCTCGAGCTGTGTCCGCCACCCATCGAACGCCTCGAGCAGCGCCGTCAGGACCGCGTCGCGATCCACCGCCCGCCCGGTTTCGAGGAGCACCGAGGTCGCGCGCGCCGCCAGCCCCGCGGGAAATGACGGCTGCGCGAGATTGATCCCGATGCCCACGGCAATGACGCCGCCCGCCCCGGCGGGGCCGGGCGCGCCGGCCGCCGGCATGCGGCTTTCGAGCAGGATGCCGGCAACCTTGCGGCCGCCGACGAGGACGTCGTTCGGCCACTTCAGGCGCGCGCCGAGACTCGCGACACGCGAGAGCGCGTCGGCGACGGACAGCGCGCTGACGAGTGAGTAGCCACCCCAGCGCCCGGGCTCCCCGCGCGGCCGCACCAGGATCGACGTCAAGAGACTGCTGCCCGGTGCGGCGTCCCACGCGCGCCCGCGGCGCCCGCGTCCGGCCGCCTGGTAGTCGGCCACCACGACGGTACGGTCCGTGGCGCCTTGTGCAGCGAGGTCGAAGATCGTGCTCTGCGTGGAATCCACGCGCTCGAGACGGACGATCGTCATTCCACCCATTCCAGGCTTGCGACGAGCTTCTCGCGCAGCGCCTGCTGCGCCGCGAGCTTTTCGCGCTCCTTCTCGACGACGTCGGCCGGCGCGCGCTCGGCGAACTCCGGGCGCGAGAGCTTGGCACGGCCGAACGCGATCGCTTCGTCGGCGCGCTTGATCTCCTTTTCCAGGCGCTGGCGCTCGGCGGCCAGGTCGACGACGCCCTCCAGCGCCACGTACAGTTCGGTGCCGCCGACCACGCCGAGCGCGGAGCTCCGCGGTCGGCTCGCGCGCGAATCGACGGTGAGCGTCGCCCGCGCCAGCGCCTGCACGAGCGGCGCGTGCTCGCTCAGCAGCGTGGCGTGCGCGCCCGCGGCCTTGGCGGTGACGGCGAGGGTCAGGCCCGGCGGCACGCGCATCTCGCCGCGGATCGTCCGGATGGCGGTGACCGCGCCCATCAGCACCGCCATGTCTCGCTCGGCCGCGGCCTCGATGTTGCGGCGCGCCGCGGTCGGATACGCGGCGATCATGATCGAGTCGCCCTCGTGCGGCAGGCGGTGCCACAGCTCCTCGGTGATGAACGGCATGACGGGATGCAGCAGCCGCAGCGTCGTCTCGAGCGTGGTGACCAGCGCGTGCTGTGTCGACAGACGTCGCGCGGGATCGTCGGCACGATACAGGTCGAGCTTCGCGATCTCCAGATACCAGTCGCAGAGCTCACTCCACACGAACTGGTAGAGCGCGGCCGCCGCGTCGCTGAAGCGATAGCTCGCCAGCGCGGCGCGGACGTCGCGCGTCGTCGCGGCCAGGCGGCTCGCGATCCAGCGCGCGGCGAGATCCGGCCGTGCGCGGCGCGCGGCGCGCGCGTCGTAGCCCTCGAGGTTGGAGAGCACGAGCCGCGAAGCGTTCCAGAGCTTGTTGGCGAAGTTGCGCGCGGCCTCCAACCGGTCGTCGGTGATCCGGACGTCGCGCACGCTCGGCGCGGCCAGGCCGGCCATCGTGAAGCGCAGCGCGTCGGTGCCGTACTTGTCCATGAGGCCGAGCGGGTCGACCACGTTGCCCTTCGTCTTCGACATCTTCTGGCCTTCGGGATCGCGCACGAGCGTGTGGATGTAGACGTCACGGAACGGCACCTGCCGCATCACGTGCACGCCGAACATCGCCATGCGCGCAACCCAGAAGAAGAGGATGTCGTAGCCGGTGACGAGCAGCGAGGTCGGGTAGAAGGTTTTCAGCTCCGGCGTCTTGTCGGGCCAGCCCAGCGTGGAGAATGGCCAGAGCCCCGACGAGAACCACGTGTCGAGCACGTCGGGATCCTGCCGCACCGGGCCCTTGCACTTTGGACATGCGGTGAGATCGGTGCGCGAGACGTGCACGGAGCCGTCGCGCTCGCAGTACCAGGCGGGGATGCGATGACCCCACCAGAGCTGCCGCGAGATGCACCAGGGCCGAATGTTGTTCATCCAGTGGTAGTACGTCTTGGTCCAGCTGCGCGGGATGATCCGGATCTTGCCGGTGCGGACGGCGGCGACGGCCTTGCGCGCCATCGGCTTGACGTTGACGAACCACTGCTTGGAGACGAGCGGCTCCACCACCGTCTTGCAGCGATAGCACACGCCGACGGCGTGACGGTACGGCTCGATGCGCTCGATGAGGCCGAGGGCCTGCATGTCCTCGACGATCTTCTTGCGCGTCTCGAACCGGTCCATGCCGGCGTACTTTCCCGCGGCCTCCGTCATCTTGCCGTCGAAGCCGATGACGGTCCGGATCGGCAGCTTGTGGCGCCTGCCGATCTCGAAGTCGGTGGGGTCGTGTCCGGGCGTGACCTTGATGACCCCGGTGCCGAACTTGGGGTCGACGGCGGCGTCGGCAACGACCTTCACCCGCACGGTGCCGTCGACGGACGGAATGTCGAGCGTCTTGCCGACGTACCTCTTGTACCGCTTGTCCTTGGGGTGCACGGCGAGGCCGGTGTCGCCGAGCTTGGTCTCGGGCCGCACCGTGCCGAGCGTCAGCGGACCGTACTTGATGTAGACGAACTCCGCGTCCTGTTCCTCGCGCTCGACTTCGAGGTCGGAGAGCACGGTCTGGCAGCGCGGGCACCAGTTGACGATGTAGTCGTCGCGGTAGATCAGCTTCTCGGTGTAGAGGCGCACGAAGACTTCGCGCACCGCGCGCGAGAGCCCTTCGTCCATCGTGAACCGCTCGCGCGACCAGTCGCACGAGGCGCCCAACCGGCGTAGCTGCCGGACGATCGCGCCGCCGGATTCCTCCTTCCACTGCCAGACGCGCCGCAAGAACTCCTCGCGACCGATGTCGAGCCGGAGCTTGCCCTCCGTCGCGAGCTGACGCTCGACGACGACCTGCGTGGCGATGCCCGCGTGGTCGGTGCCGGGCTGCCAGAGCGTGTTGAAGCCGTCCATCCGGTTGAGTCGAGTCATCACGTCCTGCAGCGTCATGTCGAGCGCGTGACCCATGTGCAGCGACCCGGTCACGTTGGGCGGCGGCATCACGATCGAATACGGCTTCTTCTTCGACGGCAGCTCGGGCCGGAAGTAGCCGTTCTTCTCCCAGATCGGATACCAGCGTGCCTCGACGGCGGCCGGTTCGTAGCGATCGGAGATGGCGTTTTCGCGAGACTCGTCGGTCATGCGCGGTGCGTCATTGTATCGAAGCGCGCGCCCGGAGAAAACCACGGGTTGCGCGTGCGCTCAGGGTGGTGGCGCGTGGTGCCCGCTTATCTGTCGACCACGAGCACGGTCAAGGCGCCGGTTCGGTAGTCGTTGCAATCATTGCAGTACCGGCCCGGCGCCCGCGAGGTGCCAGCGCACGCCGCTGCGGCGGAACATCAGCGCCCAGGGCTGTCGATCCGCTGTCGTCGCGGCGATCGACACGCTCTCGCGCGGACTATCCGCGGCGTCGCACGCGGGCTCGGGCAGCAGCGCGGGCAGACGCGCGCGCAGCGCGGGATCGGGCACGACGGCAGCGAGCGTCGGCTCGTCGCGCTCGGCCAGCGCGCTGAAGAGACGCGCCACCGCCGTGTGCATCTCGCGATGCCACGCGTTGTGCTGCAGGCGGCTCACGCGCGTGAGCATGCCCTGCCCCGGCGCCAGCCGGTAGACGTCTTCCTGCTCGGTCTGTCCGTCGCAGCCCGGAGTCCAGCCCGGATAGTGCAGCTCGTAGCGCAAACGCACCTCGCCGCCCCTGACCACCCAGGCGCGCGCGTGAAGCCCCTCGGGAAACAGCGTCGCGGTCGACCACGTCACGCGCACGCCGTCGGCCTCCGCGCGTACGAGATCCACGCGGAGCGGCCGCGTGCCGCGTCCGGACGGCACACCTTCCCATGTGGCGATGAATTGCGGCTCTCCGGGCGCGGCGAGCGGCGTGATGCTCGGGCGGCCGTCGCGATAGAGCGTCGCGAGCAGCGCGGCCTCGTCCCGCAGCGGCCCGTACACGCGCACGCTGTTGCCGCCGCCGCCCTCCGTGAGCCGAAACGCCCCGACGACCAGACGTCCCAGCCGCGTCAGCCGAAACTGCGCGGCGCCCCACGCGTCGCCGAAGGCGTCGAGGCGGTCCTGCAGGAACTCGGGTGAGGCGAAGACACCGCCGGAGGCGAGGCTCTCGACGATCTCGTCGTCCAACAGCGCGTAGATGTCGCGGTACGTATCGGAGGGGTTGTCGGCTGCGAGATCGCCCAGGGCCAGGCGGGACGAGGCGAGCTCACGGAAGCGCTCCAGACGGTCGGCCGCGCCGCCGTTTCGTGCGCGGCTCGCCGCAGGCATGGTGGTCCCGGCGAGCATCACGAGGAGGGCGGCGACGACCAGCAGCGTCCGGCGCCGGCGTCGCGTCACGGGGGGTATGGTACAACAATCGCGTGAGGCTGCCAGCGGTGCGGGTGCTCGACCGCTACCTGATCACCGAGCTGGTCTCGCCGTTCGGCTTTGGTCTCGCGCTGTTCACGTTCTTCCTGGTCATCGACCGCATCTACCACCTGACCGAGCTGGTCGTCACCAAGGGCGTCCCCTTCCACCTGGTGCTGCTGCTGCTCGTTTACATGCTGCCGTCGTTCCTCGCTCATACGCTGCCCATGGCGCTGCTGGTCGCCGTGCTGCTGGCGGGCGGCCGGCTGGCCGGCGACCTGGAAGTCATCGCGTTCAAAGCCGCCGGCGTGAGCGTGTTGCGCCTGTTCCGCCCGGTCGTGGCGTCCGCCGCCCTGGTGGCGTCGGTCACGGCCGTGCTGACGCTCGTGGTGAATCCGATCGCCAGCGAGGAGTTCCAGCGGCAGCTCTTCCGGATTCTCCAGACGCGCGCCGTGAGCGGCGTGCAGGAGCGCGTGTTCAACGCCACCTTCGGCGACGTCATCATCTACGTCGAGGACGTGAGCCCGTCGCAGGTCGCGCTCCGCGGTCTGCTCGTGTCCGACGAGCGCGACCCGAAGATCTCGCGCATCATCACGGCGCGCGAGGGCCGTCTGCTGACCGACGAGGAGACGCGCCGGATCACGCTGCGCCTCATCAACGGTGCCGTCAACGAGGCCGACGTGCTGCCGGCCGGCCCGCCGCCCGGCTCGGGCGTGGAGCAAGGCCGTGCGGGCGGCGCCGCGGCGGCGTCGCGCTATCGCTACACGAACTTCGCGATGTACGACATGAGCCTGGCCGTCGACACGCCGCTGCGCGGCAGCACGCGGGCGGATAAGCCGGAGAAAGATCTCGGCCTCCGGGCGCTGATCGCGCGCATCGAGTCGCTCGCCCAGGACCCGCATGGTCGCGTGCCCTACGAGGTCGAGCTGCACAAGCGGTTCGCGTTTCCGGTGGCGGCGCTGGTGTTCGCGCTGGTGGCGTTTCCGCTCGCCGTGCGCTCGCACCGCGGCGGCCGCTCGATCGCCCTGGTCGGCAGCCTGGTGATCCTCGTCTCGTACTACCTCGTGATGACCTCGCTCGAGGGCTTTGCCTTGCGCGAGCGGCTCCCGGCCTGGGCCGCCATCTGGACGCCGAACATCGTCTTCGCGGCGATCGGCCTGACGCTGCTCGTCATCACCGCGCTCGAGTGGCGGCCGCCGCCGTTGACGTTTGTCTGGCGCGCCGTAGCCGCCGCGCGCGGCCTTCTCGCGGGCCGCACGGCGGCTGAATCGCCGCGCGTCGGGCGCGGGCCGACGGACTCGACCCACATCCTCGATCGCTACCTGATCCGCGAGTTCCTGGCCTTCGTGGGCATCGGGCTCGGCGTGGCCGCCGCGCTCTACGTGATCGTCGACCTGGGCGACACGCTCAACCGATTCCTGCGCGTCAAGCCACCGCTGCTGTACATCATCGAGCACTTCGTCTACCGCCTGCCGGCGGCGCTGCACCAGGGCCTGCCGGTCATCATGCTGGTGGCGACGATCTTCCTCTTTCTCTCACTGAGCCGCTTCCACGAGCTCACCGCAATGAAGGCGGCGGGCATCAGCCTCTATCGCGTGAGCGCGCCGGTGCTCCTCATGGGCCTGTCCTTTGCGGTGAGCGCGATGCTGTTCCAGGAGCTATTCCTGCCCCGTCTGAACGAGCTCGGCGAGGAGGTGGACCGCGTGAAGATCCGCGGTCAGCTGCCGCGGCACCTGCAGTCCCGTCAGCGGCTGTGGCTGCGCAGCGCCGACAGCCGCTTCTATCGCGTGGAGCTCCTGAGTCCGCAGACGAACGATCTCTACGGAGTGACCGTCCTCGAGGTCGATCGCCAGTTCCGCCTGCTCAATCGTCTGGACGCGCGGCAGGCGCATTGGACCGAATCGGGCTGGGAGCTGAGCGACGGCGCTTTTCGCGAAATCGAGGCGGGCGGCACGGTGCAGACGGTGCCCTTCACGCTGACCGCACTGAATCTCACCGAGGAGATCGACGAGTTCACGCGGATTCACAAGGACTTCGAGTCGATGAGCTACTGGGAGCTGCGCGACTACGTCGCGCGTCTGGAGGCGGCGGGCTTTCAGGCCAAGAAATATCTCGTCGCGCTCTACTCCAAGCTGTCCTTTCCGCTCGTGAACCTCGTCATGGTGCTCGTCGCCATTCCGTTCGCGCTGCAGTCACCGCGCGGCGGACGCCTGTTCGGGGTGGGCCTGGCCATCGCGATCATGGCCGGCTACCTGGTCGTGCATTACGTGGCGCTGGCGTTCGCCCGCGCGGACCTCCTGCCGCCATTCGTCGCCGCGTGGACCGCCAACGTCATCTTCCTCGGCATCGGCATGTCGCTGTTCTTGCGCGCGCGCACGTAGCGCGGCCGACGCGCGGGGTCAGGCGTCGCGCGCGGCGCGCGGGCGGGTCGCCGCCCACGCGACTGCCGCGAAGATCGCGGAGGGCAGCCACACCCACACCGCTTCGCTCGCAAGAACGTCGACGCCGCGCGCGCTGAGGAAGCGCCGCACACCGAGCGGCGAGACCGCGATGGGCCGCCACGGCAGATAGTAGCGCTCGGCGTCGAACGGTGCCCAGAACGCCACGCCGATGCCGCCGTCGGTCATCGCGTCGAGCACGCCGTGTGACGCGGTGGCGAGGAACAGGTAGAGCCAAAGCCGAAGCCGGGTGCCACGCGGTACGAGCAGCGGCGCGAGCACGGCCGCCAGCGCGGCGGCGAACGCCAGCGAGTGCGTCAGGCCGCGATGGCCGAGGAGCGAGCCGAGCGGTACGCCAAGCCAGACACCGAGCACGTCGGCATCCGGCGCCATGGCGCAGAGCGCGCCGGCCCAGGCGACGCGCGCTGGCCATGGCGCCTGCCGGAATGCGCGCCCGAGTGCCCACGCGGCCACGGCGTGGGACATGACCGTCGGCATGCGCGCCGGCGGCGATCGGTCAGCGCGCGCCGGACAGCGCGCGCAGCGCCTCTTCCAGCCGCTTCTGCTCGGCGCCATAGGCCGCCCAGTCGCCGCGGCGCAGCGCCTCCTGCGAGCGCGTCCACGCCTCCCACGCGCGCTGGGCCGCCGCGCGGTCGACGCCCGCCGCCGGCGGCGCGCCCGCCCTCGGCCCGCCGGGCGCCGTCGGCTCCGCGGTCGCCGTCGGCACCACGCGGCCCGTGAAGATGCGCGACAGCGACTGCTCGAGCGTGGGCTCCATGGCGATCTGATTGCCGTAGGCGACGATCACCCGCCGCAGCTCCGGCAAGGCGCCCTGCTCGGCGGCGAGATAGAGCGGCTGCACGTAGATCAGCGACTGCTCGATGGGGATCGCCAGCAGCGAGCCGCGGATGACCGTCGAGCCGCGCTGGTTCCACAGCGACAGCTGCTGCGAGATGATTGGATCCTGGTCGATGCGCGCGTCGATCTGGCGTGGGCCGTACACGAGCTTCTGCTTGGGGAAGTTGTAGACGATGAGCCGGCCATAGTGCTCCGGATCCGAGCGCGCGGCGAGCCAGGCGATCATGTTGTCGCGGCGGCTCGGATTGAAGAGCGTGAGGAGGATGAACTCCTCCTTCACCTCACCCGGCAGGCGCATGATCGTGAAGTACGGCTCCATCTCTCGCTCGCGGCCCTCGATCGTCCGGCGCGGCACCGCCCACAGATCCTCCTTGTTGTAGAAGACCTGGGGGTTCTCCATGTGGTAGACGGCGTACTTGCGCGCCTGGATGGCGAAGAAATCCTCCGGATAGCGGATGTGGCGCCGCAGGTCGACGGGCATGCGATCGAGCGGCTGCAGCAGTCCGGGAAAGGCCGCGGCGTACGCACGCACGATCGGATCCGTCGCGTCGGCGATGTAGAAGCGCACGCCGCCGTCGTAGGCGTCGACGGTCACCTTCACCGAGTTGCGCATGTAGTTGCCGATCCCGCGCACGCGCGCGGGGTCGGCGTACGGGTAGCGGTCGGTCGTCGTGTACCCGTCGAGCATCCACACGAGGCGTCCCTCGTCGCTCACCACGATGTAGGGGTCGCGGTCGAACTGGAAGAACGGCGCGATGAGCCGGATGCGCTCGCCGACCGCGCGATACATCAGGATGCGGCTCTCCGCCGTGAGGTCGTCCGACAGGATGATCTTGGGCTCGCCGAAGCGCGCCGCGAACAGCAACCGCCGGCCCCACGTGCCGATCGGGACGCCGCCCTGCCCCTGGTAGCGCGTGTAGACGTTCTGGTCGCCGGCCGGGTAGTCGAGCTCCTGGGAGCGCGTGCGCACGAGCGCGTACTCGTTCGAGGACTCGGCGTAGTAGAGCTCGGGCCGGCTGATCTTCGGGAACACGTCGGACGAGCGCGGCGGAATGTCCTTCACGAAAAACTCGGGCAAGCCCTCGGGCGTCACCCGGTTGACGGGCCCGACCACGATGCCGTAGCCGTGCGTGTAGGTTAGGTGCTCGTTGATCCAGTTGCGCCCGCCCTGCAGGTGCTGGTAAGAGAGCTCGCGCGGCGACAGCATGAGCTGGCGATACTCGCCGTTGACGATGTAGCGGTCGTTGTCGACGTCCGCAAACTTGTAGTAGGTGCGGATCTCCTGCAGCTGGGCGAAGGTCCGCAGCAGCGGGCGGTAGTCCCAGAGCCGGACGTTCTTGATCGTGAGCTCGTTGCGCGCGAGGGCGCGCGCGTCGAGCGCCTCGTCGGCGGGGAACTCTTTTTCCTGGATGCGATCGAGGCCGTAGGCCGCACGCGTCATGCGGATGTTGTGCTCGAGGAACGGGCGCTCGGCGGCCAGCTCGTTGGGCGCAACCCGCAGGCGCTGCAGGAACGCGGGATACATGCCGAGGCCGACGACCCAGACGATCGCGAGCGCCGCGACGGCGCCCGCGAGCAGGCGCAGCCCCGGACGCATCGTTTGCACGGCGCACGCCACGGCGGCGAGCGCGGCCAGCACCGCCAGCGCGCCGAGCATGGGCAGCGTGGCGTGGATGTCGGTGTATGTCGCGCCAAACACGATGCCGCGCGGTGAGAACACGATCTCGTAGCGATCGAGCCAGAACCCGACCGCCTTCAATGCCAGCAGCGCGGCGCCGAGGAGCAGCAGGTGCGTGCGCGCCCCCGCGGCCAGGCGCGGCCCGCGCGTGGTGAGGACGAAGCTGCGCTGCAGCACGTAGAGCGCGAGCGTCAGCACGGCCGTGCCGGCCAGCAGCGCCATCGCCCAGCCGTGCACGAGACGCCAGAACGGCAGCCAGAACACGAAGAACCCGAGATCGTGACCGAAAATGGGGTCCTTGCTGCCGAACGGCGGACCGTTGAGATACCCGAGCACGGTCTCCCAGTGCGCCGTGGCGCGCAGCCCGGACACGATCGAGATGATCAGCACCACGACCGGCAGAAACCGGCGAATGAGCGGCTCGATGACCACCCGCCCCGGCAACCCGAGCTGGTCTTCGAGCTCCCACAGGACGTCCGGCGCGGCGGTGCGCGCCGCGAAGGTCAGGTTCGCCCAGAGAAAGAGCGCGACCGCGAGCGCGAGGGCGCCGAACAGGCTTCCGCGGAGCGACAGCGTGGTGAGGAAGACCTGGCTGTAGCCGACCTCCTGGAACCACAGCCAGTCGGTGTAGAGCGGAACGAGCTGCAGCAGCAGCGCCAGCACCACCAGCGCGACGACGAGGAACGCCAGCGGCTGAGGGGAGCGCATCGGCCGCGCTCGGGGGACGGCGCTACGTCCCGTGCCGCCAGGAGGCGAGGTACGACTCCTGCCCTGGTGTGAGGTCGTCGATCTCGACGCCCATCGACACCAGCTTGAGGCGCGCGATCTCGAGATCGATCTCGCGCGGGACGACGTAGACCTTGCGCTCGAGCGTGCGCGACTTCTTGGCCATGAACTCCGCCGAGAGGGCTTGATTGGCGAAGCTCATATCCATGACGGCGGCGGGATGACCTTCGGCAGCGGCAAGGTTGATGAGCCGGCCCTCACCCAGCACGTAGATGCGCCGCCCACCGCCGAGCGCGAACTCCTCGACGAACGGCCGCACCGGCTTGCGTCCCTGCGCCATCCGCGCCAGCGCCTCGAGGTCGATCTCGACGTTGAAGTGGCCGGAGTTGCACAGGATCGCGCCGTCCTTCATCCGGGCGAAGTGCTCTTTGCGGATGACCGACGTGTTGCCGGTGACCGTCACGAACACGTCGCCGAGCGCGGCGGCGTCCGGCATCTTCATGACCTGGAAGCCGTCCATCACCGCCTCGAGCGCGCGCATGGGCTCGACCTCGGTCACGATGACGTGGGCGCCCATGCCCTTGGCGCGTGTGGCCACGCCGCGACCGCACATGCCGTACCCGGCCACCACCATGGTCTTGCCGGCGAGCAGGATGTTCGTGGCGCGCAGGATGCCGTCGATCGTCGACTGTCCGGTGCCGTAGCGGTTGTCGAACAGGTGCTTGGTGTCGGCGTCGTTCACGGCGATGACGGGAAAGGCCAGCACACCTTCCTTTTCCATCGCGCGTAGCCGGATCACGCCGGTCGTGGTCTCTTCGGTGCCGCCGACGACCTCTCGCACGAGGTCACGGCCGAGGTTCGTCTCGCCGTGCAGCTGTGAGATGAGGTCGGCGCCGTCGTCCATCGTGATCTGCGGTCGAGTTTTGAGAACGGCTTCGAGATGGCGGTAGTAGGTGGCGTTGTCCTCACCCTTGTGGGCGAAGACCGGGATGTCGTACTCCTTCACGAGCGCGGCCGCCGTGTCGTCCTGGGTAGAGAGCGGGTTGGACGCGCACAGCGCCACCTGCGCGCCGCCGGCCTTCAGCGTCAGCATCAGGACCGCCGTCTCGGTCGTCACGTGCAGGCACGCACCCAGGCGCACACCTTTGAGAGGCTGCTCCTTGGCGAAGCGCTCGCGCACCTGGCGCAGCACCGGCATCGACTGCTCCGCCCACTCGATCTTGAGCCGTCCCTCCGGCGCCAGCCCCAGGTTCTTCACATCGTGCTCAACCATGGTCAACGTGTTCCTTTCGTCTGGCCGCGTTGCTGATTGCCGCTTTCGAGCGCCGGCTGTGCCGGCGCCAATCCTGGGGGGAGGCATGGGAGGGGGGCAAAGCCCCCCTCACAGTTCAAAGGCGCGCGTCGTCCCGCAGATCCTTCACGCGGTCGGTGCGCTCCCAGGTGAAGTCCGGCTCCGACCGCCCGAAGTGGCCGTAGGCGGCGGTCTTCTTGTAGATCGGCCGGCGCAGGTTGAGGTACTTGATGATGCCGGCGGGCGTGAAGTCGAAGTGGCGCCGGATCAGCTCCTCGAGCTTCGCGTTGGGAACTTTGCCGGTGCCGAACGTCTCGACCATGATCGAGACCGGTTCCGCGACGCCGATGGCGTACGCCACCTGCACCTGCGCGCGGTCGGCGAGTCCCGCGGCGACGATGTTCTTCGCCACGTGGCGTGCCATGTAGCACGCCGAGCGGTCGACCTTCGTCGGATCCTTGCCGGAGAACGCGCCACCGCCGTGCGGGCACGAGCCGCCGTAGGTGTCGACGATGATCTTGCGGCCGGTGAGGCCGGTATCACCCATCGGTCCGCCCGTGACGAAGCGGCCGGTCGGGTTGATGTGGAAGACGCACTTCGTGGCGTCGATGAGCTCGGCCGGAATCGTCGGCAGGATGACCTGCTCGATCATGTCTTTGCGGATCCGCTCGGCGGTCGCCTCGGCGGCGTGCTGGGTCGAGATGACGACGGTCTCCACCGCCACCGGCTTGCCGTCCGCGTACCGCACGGTGACCTGCGACTTACCGTCGGGGCGCAGGTAGTCGATCGCGCCCGACTTGCGCCGCTCGGAGAGCCGTTGCACCAGCTTGTGGGCGAGCGTGATCGGCAACGGCATCAGCTCGGGCGTCTCGTTGCACGCGTAGCCGAACATCAGTCCCTGGTCGCCGGCACCGAGGTTGTCGACGCCCATCGCGATGTCGGAGGACTGCTCGTCGATGGCTGCGATGACGCCGCACGTCTCGAAGTCGAACCCGTACTTCGCCCGCGTGTAGCCGATGTCGCGGATCGTGTCGCGCGCGACGCGCGGAATGTCCACGTAGCAGTTGGTCGTGATCTCGCCGGCCACGACGACGAGGCCCGTCGTCAAGAGCGTCTCGCAGGCGACTCGACCGGTCGGATCCTGGCGAATGATCGCGTCCAGCACCGCGTCGGAGATCTGGTCGGCGATCTTGTCGGGGTGCCCTTCGGTCACCGACTCCGACGTGAACAGATGCTCATCCCGCGCCATTTGCAAAGCCTCCTCGACTCGAATTCGCGCCACTGTAGCACGCCTGGTTACGGGCCCTCAAGGCGAAGGCCGCCGCATCCGCCGCTTCACCTCGTCGAGAATGGGCACGCTCCAGGGATCGCGGTCGCGCAGCACCGCCAGGTAGTACGACGTCCACTGGCCGAGGTAGGTCAGCGTCAGCAGCCGGGCGAGTCGACCGACGCCGCGGCCGCGCGCCTCGCTCACCCCGCCGGCGGTCGGCGTGATGAGCTCGCGGAGCACGTCGAAGCGCCGCGCGATCTCCGGCGCCTCGCCCGCGTCCCGGAGCAGGACGGCATACATCTCCTTGGCGGCGGACGCCTGCCACGCCTCGATCTCGTTGTGGTTCATCTCCGGCAGCGCGCCCGCGAGCGCGAAGGCCTTGGCGTTTTCCTCGACGTCCGTCTTCCAGCGATACGCGACGGCGCCGGTGGTGGGGCCGCCGTAGATGACCGGCAGGCGCTCGCCGATCGCGAGGGCCAGCCGCTTGGCCTCGTTGTCAGCGGTGGGGCACTCCGGCCGAAGCTTTGCGGCCAGCGTTTCGATGACCTCGAGCGCCTCGTCGACGTCCCCGGGTGTCGCGACGGCGACACCGGCGCCGGCGAGAATCGTCACCGCGGGCAGAAAAAGGTAACCGAGCGCCATGCGCGGCATCAGGCCATCGGGCAGTCGCACGCGCGGCCGGCCCGTCTCCGCGGCGCGCCGAGCCAGGGCGCCGCCGGCGGTGACCGCGACCACCGGCGCGCCGCGCGCGATGGCCACGTCGAACGCCGAGAGCGCTTCGGCCGTCTCGCCGGAGTACGAGGAAGCGATCACCAGCGCGTCGCGACCGGCCAGCGCCGGCAGCCCGTAGCCGCGATGCACGAGGATCGGCACGTCGACGGCATCGCCCGCGCACGCGGCAAGCAGGTCGCCGCCGGCCGCGGAGCCGCCGACGCCGGCGACCACGACCACACGCGGTCGGACGGCGCGCAGCGGCGGGTCCGGGGCGAGCGTGCGCGCCGTACGACACTGCGCGGGAAATCCGCTGAGAGCGCCGCGCGCGTCGTGGGGGTCGACCTGCGCGAGGGCGCGGGGATCGTCGAGATTCACTCGCGGGTCACTCGCGATCGATGTCCCGGTGGACCACGGTGGGCGCCAGACCGAGCCGCTCGATGGCAGGGCGCAGCTCCTCGACCAGCGCGACCGAGCGGTGCCGGCCGCCGGTGCAGCCGATCGCGATGGTGAGATACGCCTTGCCCTCGCGCTGATAGGCGGGCAGGACGAACTCTAGGAACTCTGCGATCCGGCGCAGCAGCTCGCGGCTCTCGGCGTGCTGCATCACGAAGCCCCGCACCTCGGCCTCGCGGCCGTCGAGCGGGCGCAGCTTCTCGACGAAGTGCGGATTCGGCAAGAACCGCACGTCGAACACGAGGTCGGCGTCGAACGGGACGCCATGCTTGAAGCCGAACGAGACGAGCGACACGGCGAGGCCCGGGCGCGCCTTCGGTGTGACGTATGCCTCGACCAGGAAATCCTTGAGCTGGTGCACGGTGAGGTTCGTGGTGTCGACTACGCGGTCGGCGACCTCGCGCACGGTGGACAGCGCCTTGCGCTCCGCGCGGATGCCGTCGAGCACGTTGCCGTCGGGCGCCAGCGGGTGGCGCCGCCGTGTCTCGCGGTAGCGCCGCACCAGAACCTCTTCGCTGGCCTCGAAGAACACGACCTCCACCGCGTGGCCGCGCTGGCGCAGCGCGATCAGCGCGTCGAGCAGGTGGCTCAGGTACTCGCCCTCGCGGACGTCCACGCCCAGGGCCACGCGGTCGCGCTTGTCGCCCGCGCGCGCGACCAGATCGGCGAACGTCGGCATCAGCGTGGTCGGCAGATTGTCGACGCAGAAGAAGCCCATGTCCTCGAAGCACTTGATCGCGTACGACTTGCCGGCGCCGCTGAGGCCCGTGATCACCACGAAGGAGATCGGCGTCGCCATGGCCGACGCGGCGGGGGTCAGCGTCGGCGGGGCGCCAGACGGCGCTGGTGGGACGGCAGGATCCCCAGCTCCTCGCGATATTTCGCCACGGTCCGTCGCGCGATCGTCAGGCCGCGGCCCTTGAGGATGAGCGCCACTTCCTGGTCGGAGAGCGGCTTGGACGGATCCTCGTTGGCCAACAGGTCCTGGATCATCTTCTTCACGGAGACGGACGAGACCATCTCGCCGTCCCCGGACGCGATGCCGGAGTGGAAGAAGAACTTCAGCTCGAACAGCCCCTGCGGCGTCTCGACGTACTTGTTCGTGGTGACGCGGCTGATGGTCGACTCGTGCATGCCGATGTCCTCGCCGACGTCGCGCAGCGAGAGCGGCCGCAGATACGGCAGCCCCTTGTCGAGGAACTCGCGCTGGAACTTCACGATCGACTGCGTCACCTTGCGCAGCGTCCGCTGGCGCTGGTCGACGGACTTGATCAGCCACAGCGCCGAGCGCAGCTTCTGGTCAACGTACTGGCGCGCCTCGCCGTCGGCGGAGTTGCGCAGCAGCGAGCGATACAGCGAGTTCACGCGCAGCCGCGGAATGCCGTCCTCGTTGAGGACGACCACGTACTCGCTGCCCATCTTGTGCACGACCACGTCGGGGACGATGTAGCGAGAGTCGTTGCCGCCGAAGCGCCGGCCGGGCTTGGGCTCCAGGCCCATGATCTCCTCGACCGACTCCATGATGCGATCGACCGGCAGCTTCAGCGCGCGCGCGATGTCGGGATAGCGCCGGCGGCTCAGGTCCTCGAAGTGCTCCTCGACGATCTCCACCGACACCGGGTCGGGGTTGGGGTCGGCCTTGAGCTGGATGAGCAGGCACTCCTGGATCGAGCGCGCGGCGACCCCGGGCGGATCGAAGGCCTGCACGAGCTTGAGGACCTTGGCCACTTCCTCGACCGTGGTCTCGCAGCGCTGCGCGATCTCCTCGTCGGAGGCGCGCAGGTAGCCGTCCTCGTCGAGGTTGCCGATGATCTCGGTGCCGATGCGGCGGACGAGGGGGTCGTCGCTCGCGTAGCGCAGCTGCTCATCCAGATGGTCGGTGAGCGAGGACACCGAGCGAACCATGTTCTCGAACGGCAGGTCTTCGCGGTCCTCCTGCGCGACCAGCGAGCGCTCCTCGTGATCGTCGAACATCACGGCCGTGAGGTCGAACGGCAGGTCGTCGGTCTGACGCTCGGTCGTCGGGGCCGGTGCGGCCTCGCTCGACAGGGGCTCGGCCGGCGGTGCCGTCGGCACGTCGGGCGGCGCGTCCTTGCCCTCGGGCTGCTCGGTCGTCTCCGGCTGCACTTCCTCGAGCAGCGGGTTCTCGAGCAGCTCCTTCTGCACGACTTCTTGCAGCTCGAGGGTGGACAGCTGCAGCAGCTGAATGGCCTGCTGGAGCAGCGGCGTCATCACGACCCGCTGGCTCTGTCGCAGTGAGAGGCGCGTTTCCATTGCCATAGGAGTTCTCTGCCCGGAACCTAGAGGGCGAACTTCTCGCCGAGGTAGATTTCTCGGGCTATGGGATTGCTGGCGATCTCGCTGGCCGTGCCTGACACGAGGATCTTTCCGTCGTACAGGATATAGGCTCGATCGGTGATCGCGAGCGTTTCACGTACGTTGTGGTCGGTGATCAGAATGCCGATTCCGCGGTCGCGCAGCCGTCCGATGATTTCTTGGATATCGCCGATGGCGATGGGGTCGATGCCGGTGAAGGGCTCGTCGAGCAGCAGGTACTGCGGCGACGTGATCAGGGCGCGCGTGATCTCGAGTCGTCGCCGCTCGCCGCCCGACAGCGTGAAGGCCGGATACGGCGCCAGCGACGTGAGATCCAGCTCCGCGAGCAGCTCACGGGCGCGCGACCGGCGCTCCTCGACCGGCAGATCCAGCGTCTCCAGGATGGCCAACAAATTTTCCTCGACGGTGAGCTTGCGGAACACCGAGGACTCCTGCGGCAGATAGCCGACGCCCAGGCGGGAGCGCTGATACATCGGCAGCCGGGTGATCTCCTGTCCTTCGAGGAAGATGCGGCCGCCCTCGGTTGGCAGCAGCCCGACCATCATGTAGAAGGACGTCGTCTTACCCGCGCCGTTGGGACCCAGCAGGCCCACCACCTCGCCGCGCTGGATGTCGAGCGAGACGTTGTCGACGACCTTGCGGGCCTTGAACCACTTCTCCAGGCTCTGGGCGACGAGGCCTTCCATCAGTTCTCGCAGTTCGCCGGCGCTGGTCGCGCGGAGGCGGTCGTCGTCGTGCCGTCCTTGGCGGCGTCCTTGGACTTGTCGTCCTTGGACTTGTCGTCCTTGGGATAGAACACCGCTTTCACGCGCTCCTGCCGGCCGCTCTCGACCACGGAGCGGTCCTGCGGCAGAAAGATCGTGATGGTGTCGCCGCTCACCACGTTGTCTTCTTGCCAGACCCGCGCGTTGCCGATCAGGACGACGCGCTGCTCGAGGTCATGGTACTCGGCGCGGCGCGCGGTGCCGGTGCGGCAGTCGCGCGTGATGATGCGCACGGAACCGGTGGAGACGGTGCGCAGAATGCGATCACCGCGTTCGTCCAGATAGACCTCCATGCGGTCGGCGTACTGCACGGAGTTCTGCTGGCGCGCAACGACGTTCCCGGTGAAGACGACGAGGCCTTCCTTGCCGAAGCGCTCCATCTTGTCGGCGTCGACCGTGACGGGCTGGGCACGATCGTCCTTGTCCTGGCTGCGACGCGACGTTGCAGGGTTGCCGGGAGCGGTCGGCTTCGACGGCGCCTGGGCAGCGGCGACGGACGCCAGCGTCAGCGCGGCGAGCGCGCTCGCGATCGAGGCGAGACGCGTCATTGGCCTGGCGATCTCGCGAACGTCGCGCGGACGCGACCCGCGACCGTCGCGGTCTCGTCCTCAGTCGTCAGCGTGAACGCGGTCCCGCGGACCACGGAGCCATCGCGCGACAGCTTGACCGGCTCGTCAGTCCACAGGCGCTGCGCCTCGGCGTCCCAGCGGATGACGCTCGTGTCCATGCGCATGCCGTCGCTGGAGGTGATGACGACGTTCTTCCGGATCTCGACGTTCTTGGTGTTCTGGTCCAGGTCACCCTCGTCACCGAGAATGACCCAGGAGCGGTCCTTTTCGAAGACCTTCACCGTGAGATTGCGCAGGCTCGTGCGGCCCTCCTGCTCGTACATCAGCGCCTGCTCGGCGCGCAGCTGCCAGCGCACACCCTTGGTGACCTCCTCGAGATCGACGTCCTTGACCCGAAGATCGGCCGTGGTGGTCGCGGGACCGGTGGCCTCGACGGGTGCTGTTCGGCTTCGCACGACGAGCGTCGTAATGACCGCGATGACGAACGCGGCCACCACGACGAGGATTGCACGCGACAGATTGGGTGTGTGCATTAGTGCAATTTCGATACCAGCCTACCACACAAGCGCGGAATGCAACGCTAAAAGCGCGCCCGCGAGGTCGCGAAGTTAGACGATTTTGGCCCGCAAGATGTCGTGCATGTGGATGACGCCGACCGGCCGGGTCGCGTCGTCCGCCACCACCAGGGTCGTGATCGCCAGCGCCTCCATGACTGCGAGCGCCTTCGCGGCCAGCGCGTCGGCGGCGATGGTTTTTGGCTCGCGCGTGGCCACCTCACCCGCGCGCGCGTCGGGTGTCGGGCCCCCTGACAGCTGCAGCCGGCGCAGGTCACCGTCCGTGATCACGCCCAGCAGCCGGCCGTCACCGTCGATGACCGTCGTCATGCCGCAGGAGTGCAGCGCCGCGCCCGCGGCGGCCGTGCGCGGACGCTTGCGCGTCATTTCCTCCACGGCGTCCTTGACCGACGCCTCGTCGCGCACGACCGGCACCGTGTCCCCGCCGTGCATGAGGTCGGCGACGCGGAACAGCGCGCGCCAGCCGAGCGTGCCACGCGGATGCAGGGCCGCGTAGTCCTCGGGCCTGAGCCCCCGCAGCTCGAGCAGCGCCATCGCGAGCGCGTCGCCCATCGCCAGCGCCGCGGTCGTGGACGACGTCGGCGCGAGATTCATCGGGCACGCTTCTTCCGCCACGCTCACGTCCAGCACGACCTCGCACTGGCGCGCGAGCATCGAGCCGGGATTGCCGGTGAGCAGCACGATCGGGATGCCGAGCCGCTTCAGCGGCGGCAGGATCGCGAGCACCTCGTCCGTTTCGCCTGAGTTCGACAGCGCGAGCACCGCGTCGCCGCGCGCCACCATACCGAGGTCGCCGTGCACGCCCTCGGCCGGGTGCAGGAAGTGTGCAGGGGTGCCCGTGGAGGCAAGCGTTGCGGCGATCTTTCGTCCGATGAGCCCAGACTTGCCCATGCCGGTGACGATCACGCGCCCCGTGCAGGCGCGAAACGTCTCCACCGCCCGCGCAAAGCCGGCGTCGAGCTTGGGCACGAGCGCCAGGATCGCGTCGGCTTCGAGCCTCAGCACGCGCTCGGCGATCCGCCGCAGATCCGGCGCGCTCACCGCGTCCCCGTGTTGGCGTGCACGCGCGCGATCGCCGTCAGCTCGTCGAGCAACCGCGGCAGATCGTCGATCCGCAGCATGTTCGGGCCGTCGGACAGCGGACGTCCGTCGGCGAGCGTGCGATCGGGATCCTCGTGCATCTCCATGAACAGCGCGTCGACGCCGAAGGCGACCGCGGCCCGCGCGAGCGGGGGCACGTACTTGCGCTCGCCGCCGGAGCGATCACCGGCACCGCCGGGCAGCTGCACGGAGTGCGTCGCGTCGAAGACCACCGGATAGCCGAGCTCGCGCATGTCGGCGAGCCCGCGCATGTCGACGACGAGGTTGTGGTAGCCGAACGACGTGCCGCGCTCGGTGAGCAGGATCGACGCGTTGCCCTTCGACAGGACCTTGTCGACGAGGTTTTTCATGTCGCGGGGCGCGAGGAACTGTCCCTTCTTGACGTTGACCGGTTTGCCGGTCGCCGCCGCGGCGAGGATCAGATCAGTCTGACGGCAGAGAAACGCGGGAATCTGCAGCACGTCCAGCACCTCGGCCGCCGGATCCACCTCCGACACCTGATGGATGTCGGAGAGCACCGGGACGCCGAGCGTGTCGCGGACTTTCTTGAGAATCCGGAGGCCTTCGACGAGTCCCGGACCGCGGTAACCGTTGACCGACGAGCGGTTGGCCTTGTCGTAGGACGACTTGTAAACGTACGGCACGCGCCGGTCGGCGGCGATGGTGGCCAGGCGTTCCGCGGTCATCAGCGCGTGCTTTTCGTCCTCGATCGCGCACGGGCCGCCGATGAGGACCAGCGGACGGCCGCCGCCCACGGTGATGCCGCCGATCTGAACCTCGTGAGTCCGGATGGTCATGCGCTTATCTCCGCGCGCGGAAGTCCAGGCCCGCCTTCACGAAGCCGGCGAACAGCGGATGCGGGTCCCAGGGCCGCGACCGGAACTCGGGATGGAACTGCCCCGCGACGAAGTACGGATGGTCCTCGATCTCGATGATTTCGACCAGCTGCTTCTCGGCCCAGATGCCCGACACGCGCAGCCCGTTCTTCTCGAGCGTCTTGAGGTAGTCGTTGTTGACCTCATAGCGATGCCGGTGACGCTCGCGAATGATCCCCTCGCCGTACAGGCGCGACGCGCGGCTGCCTTCGGTGAGGAGGATGGGATAGAGGCCCAGGCGCATGGTGCCGCCCTTGTCGGCGAACGCGCGCTGCTCGGGCAAGAGATCGATCACGAGATGCGGCGCGTCCGGCGTGAACTCCGACGAGCTCGCGCCCTCGAGCCCGCACACGTTGCGCGCGAACTCGATGACAGCGCACTGCATACCGAGACAAATGCCGAAATACGGCACGTGCTGCTCGCGCGCGTAGCGGACCGCCTGGATCTTGCCCTCGATGCCCCGGTCGCCGAAGCCGCCGGGCACGAGGATGCCGTCGACGTCGGCGAAGTGGGCGGCCGCGCCGTCGCGCTCGATGTGCTCGGCGTCGACCCACACGATCTCGACCTTCGCCTGGTGCGCGATCCCGCCGTGCGCGAGCGCCTCGACGAGGCTCTTGTAGGAGTCTTTGAGCTCGATGTACTTGCCCACGACAGCGAGCCGCGTCGTCACGCGCGGCGACTTCACGCGGCGCACGACGTCCTCCCAGCGCGAGAGGTCGATCGGCCGATCCTCGAGCCCGAGCGCCTTGACGATGATCGAGTCGAGCCCTTCACGATGGAAGACGAGGGGCACCTCGTACACCGTATCGACGTCCTTGGCGGTGATGACCGCCTCCTCCTCGACGTCGCAGAAGAGCGCGATCTTCGACTTGATGCCCGGCGGCAGATAGCGGTCGGTGCGGCAGAGCAGGATGTCGGGCTGAATACCGATGGCGCGCAGCTCCTTGACCGAGTGCTGCGTCGCCTTCGTCTTGAGCTCCGAGGCCGCCTGCATGAACGGCACGAGCGTGAGATGGACGTAGAGGACGTTGTCCTTGCCGATGTCTTTCTTGAGCTGGCGAATGGCCTCCAGGAACGGCAGGCCCTCGATGTCGCCCACGGTGCCGCCCACCTCCACGATGACGACGTCCTGCCCGGCGGCGACCTTGCGGATCATGGCTTTGATCTCGTCGGTGATGTGCGGGATGACCTGCACGGTCCGCCCGAGATAGTCGCCGCGCCGCTCCTTCGTGATGACCGAGTAGTAGACCTTGCCCGTGGTGATGTTGTGGTCGCGCGTGACGCGGGCCGAGGTGAAGCGCTCGTAGTGGCCGAGATCGAGGTCGGCCTCGCCGCCGTCGTCGGTGACGAAGACTTCGCCGTGCTGATAGGGGCTCATCGTCCCCGCGTCGACGTTGATGTAGGGATCCATCTTCTGCAGCGCGACCCGATAGCCGCGCGCCTCGAGCAGCGCACCCATGGAGGCCGCGGCCAGGCCCTTGCCCAGCGAGGACACGACGCCGCCCGTCACGAAGATGTATTTCGGCGCCAACTCATCCCTTCCTTTCCTGGTTCGACATCCATGAACGAACATAGTCCATTTCCGCGGCGCGGTCGACGACGCGGCCGTCGAGGCGCGCGTCCCGCAGCGCGGCGAGTGCTGTCGCCACCGACGGGCCGCGCGTGACGCCGAGCGCGATGACGTCGTCGCCGCCAAGCAGCGGCGCGACGGCGCGCCCGTGCGCCATCCACCATTCGGCGCGCTCGCGTGCGGCGCCGCCGCCAAGGTGCACGGCCGCCAGCGTGGCGCCGGTCGCTCCGCGCAGCGCGCGACCGGCTGCGCTGGACGCCATACCCGCGAGGTCGCGGATCAAGGCCGGCGCCTCCCCGAGCGCACGGCGCAGCTCGCTGAGCGGCTCGCCGCTCAGTCCCAGGCGGCCGACCATCGCGCTGCCCACCGCAGGCGGCTGATCGAGCGCGAGCGCCAGCGCGGCGACGAAGAGCGGACGCGTCACGCGCTCGGCCTTGATCCACGCGAGCGTCGCGGCCAGCTCGCCGAGACGTCTGGCGGTGCCGCGCGTGAAACGCCAGCGCGGATCGAGCAGCCGCGGGATGCCGCCGCGCGCGAGGATGGTCAGCGCCGCTGCCGCCTGCGGTTCGTCCAATAGACGGTCGAGCTCGCCCGCGATGCGCTGCCCGGACAGCGCCGGATATGGCGCGAGCCCCAGCGCGAGCGCCTGACAGCGCGCTGTCCACGCGTCGGGACGCAGATCCAGCCGGGCGGCGTAGCGCGCGGCGCGCACCAGACGCGTGGGATCTTCGACGAACGACAGCGGATGGAGAATGCGCAGCCGCCGGTGCTCGAGATCCGCGACGCCGGCGAACGGATCGAGGAGCTCCCAGGCCTCGGACGTGAGCTCGACGGCCATCGCGTTGACGCCGAAGTCACGACGCTGGAGATCCTGCGCGATCGGCGCGGGCAGTACGCGCGGGAGCGCGCCCGGCGTGTCGTAACGCTCGCTGCGCGCGGTGGCGACATCGATGCGCCCGTGACCCGGCGTGCGGACGGATGCCGTGAGAAAGCGCTCGTGCTCGACGAGCGTGCCGTGCAGCGCGTCGGCGAGCGCGCGGGCCACCGCCGGCCCGTCGCCTTCGACGACGATGTCCAGATCGCCTTGCGTCATCTCGCCACGCCAGGCGTCGCGCACGAGCCCGCCGGCGACGAACGCGCGCGCGCCCTGCGCGGCCGCCACGCGCGCGACTTCAGCCAGCAGCGTGCGAGTCTCGCCCGGCAGCGCGCGCTCGAGTCGCGCGCGCACCGGCAGCGGGGGCGGCGCGACGGGGCGTGTGATCACGCCGACCGTCGAGACGATCACGGCTGGCGCGCCGCCGGTGAGCGCGCGGCGCACCGCCGGCTCGGCCGCGCGCGCGGCGATCACCGGAAGCGGTCGCGCGAGCTCACGCCCGGGCAGGTCGCCGAGGCCGAGACTCTCGGCGCGGGCGAGATCGTCGATCAGTACGTGCGTTCCGGCGCCGCACGCCAGCACACGAATGCGACGACGGCGGGCAAGGCGCAGCGCATCGGCCGCGGTGATCCCCGCCGGCGCGGCGAGCACCTGGCCGTCGACCAGGTCAGCGGCGGTCACGAGGACTTGCGGATACGGATGGGAACGCCGGGCCATCGCAGTCACCGTCGGTGCCTCGGCGTGAGGCGCCGCGCCCGCCGCCGGGAGGCTCCGCCTCGTTGCTGGCGGGTTGCCCGGCGCGCGCCGACGCCGATCGTCATCTATGCGGTTAGCGGTGGCGCGGTGACCGGACGAGGGGTGAGTGGCGTGGCGGCGTTGGAGTGCACGACGGACTATAGCACGTCGCCGCCGCGGACGGCAACGCGCGCGCGTCGCGCCGGCTCAACCCGAGCGGCGATCCGGCAGCATGCGGCGCAGTGCACCGCGCTCCGGCGAGCCCAGCGCGGCGCTGGCCAGCCAGAACACGACGGCGCCGCCGCCGATGGTCGCGGCGATCAGCGTCGCGTCGACCATGAGCCCGCGGCGGACCGCCAGGATCGGCAGCGCCAGCCAGCACCACGCGGCGAGCGGGACGCTTGCGGCGCTGGTACGGATTGCCGAGCTCAGGAGCGCGCGTCCGCCGAGCCGTCCGAAGCGTCGCCGCGCGACCCACAACAGGCCGAGCACGTTCACGGCGGCCCCGACCGACGAGGCATATGCGAGCCCGGCGTGGCCGAGCGGTCCCATCAGGAGGACGGCGGCGACGATGTTCGCGGCGACGGCGAGCGCACCAAGGCGCACCGCCACGCCCGGCCGCTTGATCGCATAGAAGGCCTGCGCGGCGATCCGTGCGGCGGCGAACGCCACGAGGCCCACGGCGTACCCGCTGAGCGCCTGCGCCGTGGCGATCGTGTCCTCGGGCGTGAAGCGGCCGCGCTCGAAGAGCACGCGCGTGATCGGCGTGCGCAGCACGAGCAGCCCGACAGTGGCCGGCAGCGAGATGTAGACCGCGAGGCGCAGTGCGAAGTTGAGCGTCCCGGCGAGCGCCTGCGTGTCGCCCGCCGCGGCCTGCCGCGACATCGCCGGCAGCGCCGCGGACGCCAGCGCGATGCCGAACACGCCGAGCGGAAACTCCATCACCCGGTCGGCGTAATAGAGGAACGAGATCGAGCCGGCGGGCAGCAGCGAGGCGAGCAGGGTGTTGACGAACACCATCACCTGCACCGCGGCCAGGCCGAACACGGCGGCGACGAGCAGTCGCGCGATCCGCGCCAGCGCCGGATGCCGCGGCTCCCACGAGGGCGCCACGAGCAGCCCGATGCGCGCGAGATCCGGCAGCTGCACGAGCAGCTGGCCCACGCCGCCGGCGAGCACGCCGACGGCCAACGCGAGGATCGGCGGATCGACATGGCGAGCGAGGAGCAGCACCCCGGCGATCATGCCGACGTTCGAGACGGCGGGCCCGAGCGCGGCGGCGAAGAATCGGTTCTCCGCGTTCAGTGCGCCCATCGCCAGGGCGGAGACGCCGACGAGGATCAGATACGGAAACATCACGCGCGTGAGTTGGACGGCCAGCGCCTCCTGGGCGGGGTCCGACGTGAAGCCGGGCGCGATGGCTCTCAGCACCCAGGGCGCGGCCACGATGCCGAGCAGCGTGGTCACGACGAGCACGATCAGCGCGACGCCGAGCGTGGCGCGCAGCAGGCGGCGCAGCTCGTCGCCCGACGGTTCGGAGGCGTACTCCGTGAAGACCGGAACCACCGCCGTCGATAGCGCCCCCTCGGCGAGGAGCCGGCGCAGGATGTTCGGGATTCGGTACGCGACGAAGAAGGCGTCCGTGACGGGCCCGGCGCCGAAGGCGAGCGCGACGATCATGTCGCGCACGAAGCCGAGCACGCGGCTCGCGAGCGTGGCCGAGCCGATCGAGCCGAGCGCGCCGACGACCTGACGCTCGACGCCGTGCGCGTCACTCACCTTGAAATCCCCCACGACTTCCGGCAATATTCGCGGGGTTCATCGCGCGGACTCAACGCCCGACCGTCGGGCCCCGAAGCCCTGCGAAGGGGCCCCGACGGCAAATATAAAGACGGCGAATATAAGGAGAACCGGTGGCGAACACGAAGTCGGCCCTCAAACGCATGCGCCAGAGCGAGAAGCGGCGCGTGCGCAATCGCACCATCCGCTCGCAGGTCCGCACCGCCGTCAAGACCGCGCGCGCCGCCAGCGGCGACGCGCTTCGCAGCGCCATCGCGGACGCGATCCGCACGCTCGACAAGGCGGTCACGAAAGGCGTCGTCCACCGTAATACCGCCGCGCGCAAGAAATCGGCGCTGGCGCGCCGGCTCGCCGCCGCACGCTGACGAGCCGCCCGCGCGCGTGAGCGCACACGCGGCGCCACGCCCCGCGCCGCTCACCGCGCGCGTCCCGCCGGCAGCAGCTCACGGAGCAGGCCGATCGCCCGCTTGGTGAGCGCGTCGCCTGTCCCGACGTCGTAGACGGACCCGCATGTGACGTACGAAGGCCGGCCGTAGTCCTCCGCCGCGACGAGGTAGCCGACATAGTCGTTCGTAACGCCGGCCACGAATGCATGCCGGAAGCTGTGCCGCGCCTCGGCTTTGATGCGAAGGCCGAGCGCGGTGGCGGGCTCGCCGGGCAGGGCCAGCCACACCGTGTCGCCGAGCGCCACTGCGGTGACCGTCGTGGCGCGTGGAAAGGCGCCATCGAGCGGTAGCGTGAAGCCGGCGGGCAGCCAGCTGCCCAGACAGTTGCGCAGCGACAATCGAGGCGCCGGCAGATCAACGCGAACGGTCCGCGCGCGGAGCGCACCCTGCCCGACCGGTGTGGCGCGTGCCCACGCCGAGCCCACGGCGTCCGCCAGCGCGGCGGCGGCCTCGGCGAGTGCGGCGCGACCGTGCCGTGCCGGGCTCACATCGCCGACGGCGCCGTTGACGAAGAGCGCGGGCGCCCGCACGGCCTGCTCCAGCATCCGCGACGCTGCGCCCATCACGTCGCCGGAGAACGTGAGGTTTCCCGGCCCGAGCATCGTGCCGTGGATCGCGAAGTTCCACAGCAGCGCCACCGGCGCTCCATCCATGCGCCGCACGGCGAGCACCACGATCTCGGGATCGAGCGGACGATCGAATCGGCTGCGCACGATGTCCGGCGCGGGGACGACGCCGACGGCGGCGCGCGCCGGGCCGCGCGCCTCGTCGGCACGACGCACGGCGTCGACCACCGCGGCCACGACCGCCTCCCGTACGGAGGGGCTCTCACGGTCCACCGCGACGAAGCCCATCAGGGCGGAGTCCACGAACGCGCCGGGGCCCGAGTGCGTGTGCGAGGCGGCGATCAGCAGCACACCGGGGTTGGTCCCCGCGCGCGCGAGCTGGGCGGCGACCGTCTCGGTGAACGTCCGGTCGACGGCGACGAGATCGACCGCGACCCACACGACGCGCGTGCCGTCGCGCTCGAGCACGAGCGCGCGCGCGGCGAGAGTCTCGTGCTCGGCGCGGCCGGGCTTGAACCAGAACGCGTGGGGATAGCGGCCGAGCATGTCCGGCACCCAGAGGCGACGCCGGAGGCTGCCGTAGCCGGCGAGCGGCGTGCCGTCCGGCACGGCGAGCGGGGCGCGACCGGCACCCGCGATCACACACCCGGGACACCCCAGAGGCGCCGCCGCGCGCGCGGCGGCGGCCGATGCAGGCGCCGCGGGCGTCTCGGCGATCGTCGCCAGCCCGAGCACCGCCGTGGCACCGAGCGCGGCGAGCGCGCGACGCGCTCCGCCGCTCACCGGCAGAGATCGACGACGAGGGCGGTGAGCTCGGCCTGCGGCTCGCCGCTGGACTTCAAGCGCCGCTCGGCTTCCCAGCACCGCTGAAGGCGCCGCGCGAGGGTCGGCGCCGGCGCCGCCGCGGGGCCGCGCGCGATGGCGTCGACGACGGGCGCGGGCTTGCGCACGACGCGCGCGATCTGCTCGGCGCCCTGCCCTCGCGCGGCGAGGTCAGCCACCGTGATCGTCGCGCGCACGTCGGCGGTGAGCAGCGCGAGCAGGCGCATCGGCTCCTCGGTGGCGAGGAGGCGGTCGAGCGTGCGCAACGCCGTGCCGACCTCACGCCGCTGCACGGCGCGGGTGAGATCGAACACGCCGCTCAGGCGGTGCTCGCCCACGACCGCGGTGACCTCCTTCACGCCGACGCTCGTGTTGTCCGGTCCGCCAGCCAGTGCGGCCTTGCGCGCCTCGCCGAGCAGGCTAGCGCCGTCGTCGCCGACCCACTGCACCAGCAGACGCGCGGCTTCCTCACCGACGGTCAGCCCCTCGGCGGCGGCGCGCTGACGCAGCCATGTCTCGGCCGAGCGACCGTCGCGCGTCGCCAGCGAGACGATCGCGGACGCCGGCACCGCACCGAGCAGCCAGTGATCGCGCCGGTCACGAGACGCGCCGAGCGACTCGTCGGCGAGCAGCAGCAGCGCCGTCGACGGATTCGGATCCCGAGCGTAGGCCGCGAGCGCGTCGGCGCCCTTCGCGGGCAGCGCCTGGCAGCGGCGTACGGCGACGAGCCGCATGGCGGTCATGAACGGCAGCGTGCTGGCCGCGCGCACGACGTCGTCGACGGCGACCTCGCTGCCCTCGAAGACCTCGCGGCCGAGCGCGGCTTCGTCCGCCTCGCGGAAGAGGCCGCGCGTCGCGGCCGCCAGCGCGTCGTCGAGCAGCTGAGGATCGGGCCCGTGCAGCAGCGCGATCGGCGGCGGCTGGCCGCGCCCGGCAGCCTGGACAAACGCGGCGTAGTCCATCGTGCCGCCCTTCAGAACCGGTCGATGGCCAGGCTCACGATCGAGCGCGCGATCTCACCGGCGGCCTGGGCCAGCGCCGTCTCTTCGCGCGCGATCGTGGCCGACACGACGCCGGTCACCCGGAAATCGGCCTGCTCCGCCACGCCCCGCTGCGCGAAGAGCACTGTGTTGCGTCGTATGTCCCGCATGCGGAGATTGAGGACGACGATGAGCCGATACTGCTGGATGCTGAGCGCTTCATCGAACGCGATCGCGTCGACGCTGTAGGACACGACCTCGCCGTCGAGGATCGCGTCGGCGTCCGCCGGACGCACGACCTGGAGCCGGCCGTTGGTGGCGAAGGCTTGCACGACGGCGCGCGTGATGATCGATTCCACGCCCGGCTCGCGCGTCAAGTTGACGAAGATCGGCACGCCGATCGTGCGGATGTGCGAGGGCAGCGTGCCGCGGAACGAGTATCCGCATCCGCCGAGCGCGACGCACGCCACGGCGAGCGCGAGCGCGCCGAGGCGGCGCCTCACGCTCGCGTCACGATGTTGACGAGGCGGTTGGCGACGACGACCACGCGCTCGACGGCGCGCTCGCGCACCCAGGGCTGCACGCGATCGTCGGCGAGCGCCAGCCGTTGGATGCGCTCCTCCGGCGTGCCGACGGTGATGTTCAGCCGGCTGCGGACCTTGCCGTCAACCTGCACGACCAGCGTGACCTCGTTCTTCACGAGCGCGGCGGGATCGGCCTCCGGCCACGGGCGCGAGAACAGGCTCTCGGTGTGGCCGAGCTGTGCCCACAGCTCCTCCGTCACGTGCGGCGCGATCGGTCCCAACAGCAGGAGAGTGGTCTCCACGGCCTCGCGCAGGAGCGCGGCACGCTCGCCGGCCGGCATGTCGTCGTGCGACGCGGCCTCGAAGGCGTAGAGCGCGTTGACGAGCTCCATGACCGCGCTGATGGCGGTGTTGAAGTGGAAGTCCCGCTCGATGTCCTGCGTCGCCTTGGCGATCGTCTCGTGGACGGTCCTCCGAAACGCGGTCCCCGCCGCCGTCGTCGGCGCCGCCGTGGCCGGCGCGGCTTTGAGATCCTCGGCGTGAGCGATCACGAAGCGCCAGACGCGATTGAGGAACCGCGACGCGCCCTCGACGCCGTGGTCGTTCCAGTCGAGGTCCTTCTCGGGCGGCGCCGCGAACAGCGAGAACAGCCGCGCGGTGTCGGCGCCCAGCGTGCGAATGAGGTCGTCGGGATCGACGACGTTGCCCTTGGACTTCGACATCTTCGCGCCGTCCTTGATGACCATGCCCTGGCTGAGCAACGCGGTGAACGGCTCGTCGACGGCGACCATGTCGAGGTCGCGCAGTACCTTGGTGTAGAAGCGCGCGTAGAGCAGGTGCAGCACCGCGTGCTCGATGCCGCCGATGTACTGATCGACGGGCATCCAGTACTCGGCGGCGGCGCGCTCGAACATGCCGCGCTCGTAGTGGGGCGAGCAATAGCGCAGGAAATACCACGACGACTCGACGAACGTGTCCATCGTGTCCGTCTCGCGCCGCGCCTTGCCGCCGCACTTGGGGCACCGGGCGTTGACGAACGAGGCGACGTCGGCGAGCGGCGAGCCGCCCTTGCCCGACAGCTGGACGTCGCGCGGCAGGACGACCGGGAGGTTCTTCTCGTCCTCCGGCACGACGCCGTCCTTGTCGCAGTAGAGCACCGGAATGGGCGCGCCCCAGTACCGCTGCCGCGAGATACCCCAGTCGCGGAGCCGATAGTTCACCTTCGCCACGCCGAGTCCGCGCTCGACGAGCCAGTCGATGGCGCGGCGCTTGGCCGCCGCCACCGTGAGCCCGTCCAGGAAGCCTGAGTTGATCTTCAGGCCGTCGCCGCTGTAGGCCTCGCCGACCCAGCCGGGCGGCCGCTGCACGGTCTCGATGATCGGCAGCGCGTGCTGCTTGGCGAACTCCCAATCGCGCTGGTCCTCGCCGGGCACGGCCATGATGGATCCGGTGCCGTAGCCCATCAGCACGTAGTCCGCGATGAACAGCGGGATCTCGACGTTGTTGAACGGGTTGACGACGCGCGCCGAGATACGCAGGCCCCGCTTGGGGCGATCGGCGGCGAGGCGCTCGATTTCCGACTGCCGCGCGACCTCGGCACGAAACGCCGTGACCGCGCGCCGCTCGTCCTCGTCGGCGATGAGCCGGTCCACGAGCGGATGCTCGGGCGCGAGCACCGCGTACGTCATGCCGAAGGCCGTGTCGGGCCGCGTGGTGAACACGCGCACCTTGAGCTCGGGACGTCCGGCGACCGGCAGATCAAACTCCGCGCCCTCGCTGCGGCCGATCCAGTTGCGCTGCATCGTCAGCACGCGCTCCGGCCAGCCCGGCAGCTTGTCGCACCACTCGAGCAGCTCGTCCGCGTACGCGGTGATCTTGAAGAACCAGCCGTCGATCTCGCGCGGGGTCACCTCGGAGTCGCAGCGCCAGCAGCGGCCGGCCTCGACCTGCTCGTTGGCGAGCACGGTCTGACAGGACGGGCACCAGTTGACGGTCGAGCGCCGCCGGTACGCGAGCCCGCGCTCGAGCATGCGGATGAAGATCAGCTGCTCCCACTTGTAGTACGCGGGATCGCACGTGGTGACCTCGCGGTCCCAGTCGTACGAGATCCCGAGCTTCCGGAGCTGCCCGCGCATGTTGTCGATGTTTTCGTACGTCCAGATCGCCGGGTGCACGCCGTGCTCGATGGCCGCGTTCTCGGCCGGAAGGCCGAAGGCGTCCCAGCCCATCGGGTGCAGCACGTTGAAGCCGCGCATGCGCTTGAAGCGCGCGAGCAGATCGCCGATCGCGTAGACGCGGACATGGCCCATGTGAATGCGGCCGGACGGGTACGGAAACATCTCGAGGCAGTAGAACTTCGGCCGGCGCGGATCTTCCACGGCGCGGAACTGTCCGCGCTCCTCCCAGATGCGCTGCCACTTCGCTTCGATCTCACGGAACGGATAGCGATCGGACGACATTGGGTCGAATTTTAGCAGGGATGAGGCCGGGGGCGTGAAATCGCCCCCGGCCATCGCGGCGCGCGCTACTGCTTCTTCACGCCGAGGTCGGCAAGGGCCTCGTTGGCTTTGGCCATCGAGTCGGCATGTTTGCCGGTGTCGTGCAGCTTCTGCGCTTCGTCCAGCTTCGCGACGGCGGCCTTGACCTTGGGATCGTCGGCCTTCATGTTGGCGGCCGCGTCGCGGCCCTCCTTGATGACCTTCGGGCAGGAGCTGGCCAGTGCAACACCGCTGGTCAGCGCGAGGCTCACAGCCACGGCCGTGACGGTCAGGAGCTTCCTCATTCGAGCTCACCTCCCCCGGGATTCAGCGCGAATTCTAACACTCAACTGCGCACGGCCGATGGCGGTTCCCCGGCGGCCGCCTCGCTCGCCGTGTCGGATGGGGGTGGCTCGGCCGCGTTCGGGGGATGGAAGTGGTCGTAGATCTTCTGCGCCATCTTCGGCGTCACCTTCGGCACCGCGGCCAGCTCGGCCACGGACGACTCACGCACACGCCGCGCCGAGCCGAGCGTCTTGAGCAGGCTCGTCCGAATCGTCGGGCCCACGCCGGGGATCGCGTCGAGCGCCGACTGGATCGTGCGCTGGCCCCGCAGCTTCTTGTGATACGTGATCGCGAAGCGGTGCGCCTCGTCGCGGATCTTCTGCAGCGTGTGCAGCGCGGGCGACGTCGGATCGAGCAGCAGCGGCTCGCGGCTGTCGCCGGCGTAGACCTCTTCCTGCTGCTTGGCGAGGGCGACGACGGGAATCCAGTCGAGGCCGAGGTCCTGCAGCACCTGCAGCCCCACGTTGAGCTGGCCGCGGCCGCCGTCGATCAGCACCAGATCCGGGAGCACACCGCCCTGCTCCAGGGCCTTGCCGAAGCGGCGCCCGAGCACCTCGCGCAGCGAGCCGAAGTCGTCGGCGCCGCTCACGGTGCGGATTCGGAAGCGCTTGTAGTCGTCCTTCTTCATCGCGCCGTTTTCCCAGACGACCAGCGAGCCGACCTGCTCGGTGCCCTGGATATTGGAGATGTCGTAGCCCTCGATGCGGTTGGGCAGGCCCGGCAGGTTGAGGGCGCGCACGAGCTCTTCCTGTACGAGCTGCTGGCGATTGCCGCGCGCGAGCAGATGATTCTGCAGCGCGATGGCCGCATTCGACTCTGCCATCGCTACGAATTCGCGCTTGCCGCCGCGCTGGGGCGCGAGGATTTGCACCCGCCGTTTGGCGATGGTGCCGAGCCACTCCTCGATGAGCTCGCGTTCGGGGACTTCCTCGGACACCAGCACCTCCGGCGCCGGCGTTACGGGCTTGGCGTAGAACTGGCGGATGAAGGCGGACAGGATCTCGCCGTCGCTCCAGCCCGCGACCTTGTCGAAGAAGAACGCCTCCTGACCCACGAGCCGGCCCCTGCGCACGAAGAAGAGCTCGACGCACGCGTCGTTGCCCTGCCGGACGACGCCCAGCACGTCCTGGTCGACCTCGTCGATCGAGATCATCTTCTGCCGCTCACGGACCTTGTTGAGCGACTGGATCTGATCGCGCAGCACCGCCGCGCGCTCGAACTTCTGCTCGGCGGCCGCCTCCTCCATCTGCCGCGTCAGTGTGAGGGCCAGATCGTCGTTCTTGCCCTCCAGGAAGCGCTGGACGTCGCGCGTGGTGCGCGCGTAGCCCTCGCGCGTCTCCCACCCGGTGCATGGCGCGTTGCAGCGGTGGATCGCGTACTGGATGCACGGCCGCGGCAGCGTGCCGTCGATCTCGATCGAGCACGTACGCAGCGGAAAGAGCTGCCGCGTCAGCCGCAGCGTCTCCCGCATTGCCGTGGCGGGATAGAACGGCCCGAAGTAGGTGGCGCCGTCATTCTGCACGCGGCGGGCGACGATCAGGCGGGGGAACGGCTCGTTGGTGGTGAGCTTGAGGAACGGATAGTGCTTGTCGTCGCGCAGGATGATGTTGTAGCGGGGCCGGTGCTTCCGCACCAGGTTGGCCTCCAGCATCATCGCCTCAAGCTCGTTGTCGGTGACGATGTACTCGAGGTCGGCGATGTGGCGCACGAGCGCGTCGGTCTTCGCGTCGTGGGGCCGTGACTCCTGGAAGTACGACCGGACGCGGCCGCGCAGGGATGCGGCCTTGCCCACGTAGACCACCTGCGCCTTGGCGTCCTTATAGAGGTAGACGCCGGGGCGGTCGGGCAGACGGGCGAGCTTTTCCTCCAGCGTGGACGTGTTCACAACGGGTTTATTGTAGCGATGGATTGTAGCGACGGCGCCTGCTCGGCTCCAGCCGTCGGTGGCCTGCGCAAGATGCCCGTGGCTCCGACCTGCCCGTTTCTCCCCAGTGCGGTCGAGCCGCTCAGCTGACTTGCTGGCGGCGCAGCGCGCGCACGCGATCGCGCAGCTCGGCCGCGTGCTCGAAGTCCAGCCGCCGCGCGGCGTCCTTCATCTGGGCGTCGAGTCGGCGATGCGCCGCTCGAGGTCGGCCGGCGAGTCGAACGTCTCGCGTGCCGGCGCCTCGACCTCCACGGTGTAGTAATCGCGCTCGTACACCGTCTGCAGGAGCTCCCGGATCGACGAGCGGATCGTCTCCGGCGTGATCCCGTGCTCGGCGTTGTACGCCGCCTGCAGCGCCCGGCGGCGCTCCGTCTCCTTGAGAGTCTGGGCCATGGAGTCGGTGACGTGGTCCGCGTACATGATCACCTCGCCGTTGAGGTTGCGCGCGGCCCGCCCGGCCGTCTGGATCAGCGAGGTCCCCGAGCGCAGGTAGCCCTCCTTGTCGGCGTCCAGGATGGCGACCAGCGAGACCTCGGGAATGTCGAGCCCCTCGCGCAGCAGGTTGATGCCGATAAGGCAGTCGAACTTGCCCAGGCGCAGGTCGCGGATCAGCGCGACGCGGTCGAGCGTGTCGATGTCCGAGTGCAGGTAGCGCACCCGCAGCCCGAGCTGCTGGTAGTACTCGGTGAGGTCCTCGGCCATCCGCTTGGTGAGCGTGGTGACGAGAACGCGCTCCTCCCGCTCGGCGCGCGCGCGCACCTCGTGCAGGAGGTCGTCGACCTGATCCCCCGCCGGCCGCACCGTGATCTTCGGATCGGTGAGCCCCGTCGGCCGGATCACCTGCTCGGCCAGCGCGTCCGCAGACAGCCGGAGCTCATAGTCGCTCGGTGTCGCCGACACGTACACCGTCTGCTTCACGAGTCGCGTGAACTCCTCGAACGTCAGCGGCCGGTTGTCGAAGGCCGACGGCAGCCGGAAGCCGTACTCGACGAGGGCTTCCTTGCGCGAGCGGTCGCCATAGTACATGCCGCGGATCTGCGGCACGGCCACGTGGCTCTCGTCGATGATCACGAGGGCGTCCCGCGGCAGGTACTCGATGAGCACCGGCGGCGGTTCGCCCGGCCGCCGTCCCGTCAGATGCCGCGAATAGTTCTCGATGCCGTGGCAGTAGCCGAGCTCGCGCAGCATCTCGAGGTCGAACAGCGTGCGCTGCTCGAGCCGCTGCGCCTCCAGCAATCGGTTGCGCACCTTCAGAAACGCGAGACGCTCGCCGAGCTCCTCCTGGATCGTCACCATGGCGCGATCGAGCTGCTCGGCCGGCGTGACGTAGTGGCTGGCTGGATAGACGCGCACCGCGGGCAGCCGCTCGAGCGCCGCGCCCTTGAGCGGGTCGATGCGGTGAATGGCGTCCACCACGTCGCCCCACAGCTCGACGCGCAGCGCGTGCGATTCCTCGTTAGCCGGGAAGATCTCGACGACGTCGCCGCGCACGCGGAACGTGCCGCGGTGGAAGTCATAGTCGTTGCGCTCGTACTGCACCGCGACGAGGCGCCGCACGATCTCGTCGCGGTCCATGGCGTCCCCTTCCCGCAGCGAGAGATGCATCTCCTTGTACGTCTCGGGGGCGCCGATCCCGTAGATGCAGGAGACCGACGCGACCACGACGACGTCGCGCCGCTCCAGCAGCGAACGCGTCGCCGAATGGCGCATGCGATCGATCTCGTCGTTGATCAGCGCGTCCTTCTCGATGTACGTGTCGGACTGCGGGATGTAGGCCTCGGGCTGGTAGTAGTCGTAGTACGAGACGAAGTACTCGACGGCGTTGTCCGGGAAGAACGCCTTGAACTCGCTGAACAGCTGCGCGGCGAGCGTCTTGTTCGGCGACAGCACCAGCGTCGGGCGGCCCGTGTTCGCGATGAGGTTGGCCATCGTGTACGTCTTGCCCGAGCCGGTCACGCCGCGCAGGACGGTATGACGCCGCCCGGCGCCGACGAAGCGCGTGAGATCGGCGATCGCGCGCGGCTGGTCCCCGCGAGGCTCGTACTCCGAAGACAGCCTGAAGGCGGCGCGCGCGCCGGTCAGGAGGGCGTCGGAACCGCGACCAGATACTTGCGCCACGAATCCAGCAGCGAGTGCGCGTGAGGGTGCCGGAGCATGTGCGTCGAGAAGACGAACTTCGGATGGACGGGCTCACGGATGAGCCGCATGCCGCTCTCGTCCGGCAGCCGGTTGCCTTTCTTCAGATTGCAGCGCAGACACGCAGCGACCACGTTGGTCCACGTCGTGTCGCCGCCGCGCGAGCGCGGCAGGACGTGGTCGACCGTGAGGCGTTCGCCGCGGCGGTTGCAGTACTGACAGGTGTAGCCGTCGCGGCGGAGGATGTTCTTCTTGTTGAACGCCACGCGGTCCAGGAACGGCTTGCGAATGTAGACCGCCAGGCGGATGACCGCCGGCAGCGGAAACGCGCGCGACGGCGAGCGGATCACGCGCGGCGAGCCTTCGACGGACTCGGCCTTGCCGGCGAGAAGGAGCGTGATGGCGCGGCGGGCGTTGGTGAAGTGCAGCGGCTCGAAGGTATGGTTCAGTACCAGGACCGCGACTTCATCCATGTGGCATCAGAATAGACGGGTGCTAACAGCCTGTCAAACTTGATAGCCCGCCAGCTCGGCCAGAAGGCCTTCGCGTAAGCTCCAGTCGCTTACCACCAATCGGTCACAGTGTAGGCGCTCGAGCGTCGCCTCGACGATGGCGACGCCGGGGACGATGAGGTCGGCGCGCCCGGGCTCAAGACACGGCAGCGCCGCGCGCTGGTCGACATCGAGGGCGGTCAGCCGACCGCGCTGCCGCTCGATGGCCGCACGCGTGAGCGTGTGTCCCTGCACGCGCGCGGGATCGTACTCCGCGAGCTCCAGGTCGAGCGCGGCGAGCGTGGTGACCGTTCCTGCAGTGCCGACGAGTGTCTCGACGCGTGCGTCCGCGATCTCAGCCGGCAGCCCGCGCGCCAGCTCGGCGTCGACCTCGCCGCGCAGAGTCGCGTAGCGCTCGGCGGAGACCGCGCGCGGAAATGGGAAGCGCTCCGCGAGCGGCACGACGCCAAGGCGCAGGCTGACGACGGTCACCGCCGTGCTGTCCTGCGCGAGGATGTATTCCGTCGAGCCGCCGCCGATGTCGAACGCAACGACGCGGCCGCGCAGCGGACCGAGCCCCGCGACGATGCCCGCGAGCGTCAAGCGTGCTTCGTCTTCACCGGCGATGACGCGGACGACGACGCCGGTGGCGCGCTGCAGATCGTCGACGAATGCGCGGCCGTTGGTGGCGTCGCGGACGGCGCTGGTGGCCGCGATCACCACGCGGGCGGCGCCCGCGCGGCGCGCGCGCTGGACGTAATCCACCACGGTGGCGGCGGTCCGCGCGACCGCGGCGTCGCCGAGCGCGCCGGTCGTGCGTGCGGCTTCGCCCAGTCGGGTGACCTTTTGATCCGCGAGCACCGTCGACCAGCGCGCCGCGCCCGGCGGCACGTCGGCGACGAGCAGCCGCACGGTGTTGGTTCCGAGATCGATCGCCGCGACTCGCGTGGTCATGAGCGCCGCTCCGCGTACACATACGAACGCCCCGCCGAAAGGTCGGCGGGGCGTTGCAAACTCACGGGCGCGGGCGCGCGCCTACTTCTTCAGCGACCGGATATAGTTGACGAGCGACCAGCGCTGGTCCTCCGGCAGATGCTTCCACGGGGGCATGGCTCCGCGACCGTTGCTGATCTTCCAGAAGAGCTCCCCGTCCGTCTCGGACCCGACTTTCGCCGACGTCCAGTCCGCCGGCTTGGGTGGCGGCAGCGCCGCGGCGGCCGGGCCGTCGCCCTTGCCGCCCGGTCCGTGGCACGTCACGCAGTTCTGTTCGGCGACCTTCTTGGCGTCGGCGAGGAGCTTCGCGTCGGTCTTCTTGGCCGCCAGGGGATTCTTCGTGCCCTTCGCGTCGGCCGGCGCCTTCCAGTCGCTGCCCTGCGCGTAGATTCCCGAGGTGATCCCGACCGCGAGCGCGGTGGCGGCGACGGCGACGGTCAACGGTTTGCGGAACGCCCTCATGGGTTCTCCTCTCAGGAAGGAAAGATCGTGAACGGCGTCACGATATCACGCGCGACCAAGGGCCGCCAGCATGTCCTTCACCCGAGTGAACTTCACACGCGGCCGTCCGGTTTCCTTGCCGCGCCGAGTTTCGAGCTCGTCGAGCTTGAGCCAGTCCTGGTACGACAGATACTGCGGCTGACGCTCGCGCACGAGACGCTCGATCGCCTCCGGCGAAGCATCCGCGGGTCGCAGATGGATGTCGCGCGCGAGATCTTCGAGCATGCCGGTCACGGTCTCGACGGCATCGGGCTTGTTCGTGCCGATGACTCCAGTCGGCCCCCGCTTGATCCAGCCGGCCGTGTACTGCCCCACGAGCGGCTGCTTTGATTGCGTGTCGAGCACGCGGCCTTTCTCGTTGAGGATGACGCCCCAGTCGTCGTTGAACGGGACGCCGGGCAGCGGGACACCGCGATACCCGACCGAGCGAAACACGAGGCCGACGCGCAGCTCCTCGAACTCGTTCGTCGCTTTCGGCTGCAGCGTGCCCGTGGCCGTCGCGTAGAGCCGATTCTTCACCAGCCGCATGCCGCCGACCGCGCCGCGCTCGTCGTCGTGCAGCTCGACGGGTGAGACGAGGAACCGCATGATGAGCCGCTTGGGCTTCCCCGTCGGGGCCCGATGCGCGAACTCCTTGAGGATGTCGACCTTCTTCTGCGTCGCGCGATCGGGCGCCCGCTCCAGCGCCTGGCGCGTCAGTTCGTCGAGCTCGACCTCGTCGGGCTTCGCGGTGACGTCCGCCCCGGCCAGTTCGCCAAGCTCGCGCACCTCGGGGTTGGTGAAGGCCGCCTGCGCCGGGCCGCGGCGCCCCAGCACGTAGACCTCGCGGATACGACTGGCGCTCAGCGCTTCGAGCGCATAGTCCGCGATGTCGGTCGCCGCGAGCTCTTCCGGCGTCCGCGACAGAATGCGCGCCACGTCGGCCGCGACGTTGCCCACGCCGACGACGGCGGCGCGCTCCTGGGAGAGGTCGAACGACAGGTCGCGATAGTCGGGATGCCCGTTGTACCAGGCGACGAACTCGGTCGCCGCGTGGCTGCGCTGCAGGTCCTCGCCGGGAATGCCCATGCGCCGGTCGGTCTGCGCGCCCGTCGTGTACACGATCATGTGGTAGTGCGCGCGCAAGTCGTCGACGCTCAGGTGGCGTCCCAGCTCCACCGCGCCGAAGAAGCGAAAGCGCGGATGCGCGGCGACCTTGTCGAAAGCCGCCGTGACGGCCTTGATCTTCTGGTGATCCGGCGCGACGCCTGCGCGCACGAGGCCGAACGGCGTCGGCACGCGATCGTACATGTCGACGTCGACCACGAGATCCGGGTGACGAAAGAGCTGGTCGGTCGCGTAGAACCCCGTCGGCCCGGCGCCCACGATGGCGACGCGCAGCGGCTGCGCCTCGGTGCCGGGTCGCGTCATCTGCTGGCGGGGCGCCCGTGCTCTTCGGTGAGCTCCATCTGCAGCGTCTCGACCTCGCCGCGATAGAGATCGCGCTGGGCCTTCACGACGTCGCCGATCGAGATGATGCCGACCAGCCGGCGCTGATCGACCACCGGCAGATGGCGGATGCGCCGGTCGGTCATCGTCCGTCCGACGGATTCGAGATCATCCTGCGGCACGCCGAGGATGACGTCCTTCGTCATCAGTGCGCTCACGGTTTTGGTGAAAACGCCCTCGTCACGCGCGGCGCTGCGCACGATGTCACGCTCGGAGAGGATGCCGATCGGCCCGCCGTCCCGATCGACGACGACCAGCGCGCCGATGTTGTGGTCGGCCAGCACACCGAGCGCCTGGCGAATCGTGTGCTCGGGCTGCACGGTGACGACCTTGGGTCCCTTCTTGGCGAGCAGGCTCGCGATGTTCATGGGACTCTCCTTCCGCCCGCGCTCCCCGTGCGCCGGCGGACCCGATCTTACCGCCGCCGCAGGCTGGCCGCTGCGCAGAGCGCGGCGAGAACCCCGTACGCGCCGGCCAGCGGCAGCGCGACCGCGCGCGGCGCGCCGGCGGCCCAGGGGATGAACAGCGCCCCGCCGGGCAGCGGCGAATGGACGAGGCCCACGAGCGTGGCCAGGCTGGCCACGGCCAGCACGGCGGACGTCATAAGGAAGCGGCGATCGATCATCGTCACCAGTGCCCAGCCCCAGAGGACCGCGGTGAGGATGAAGCCGTTGCCGAGCACGAGCAGCGTGCCGTAGGTCAGTGCGGCGTCGCCGCGAAGGTCGGCCGCCGTCTTGCCGAGCGCGCCAAGCACACCACCCAGCTGGATCAGCACGACGGCGGCCGCGACAGGCACGAACGTCAGCGCGACGGCGGGGCCGTGGCGCGAGGGCGAGGCGAGGAAGGCCTGGGCGGTGATCTCGAGACCGATGAAAACGAGGATCGGCGCGACAGCCGCCTCGGGCAGCAGCGTGACGAGGATCGACAGCACACCGACCGCCGCGCCGACGCCGATCACGAGCCCCGTCACCAGCGTGTAGCCGGCCCGCGCGCCCATCGCCTTGTAGGCGGGATGGCCGATGTAGGGCGTGTTCTGAACGACGCCGCCGCAGAGCCCGGCCACGATGGTCGCGATCGCTTCCGTCAGCAGCACGTCGCGCGCGCGGTACTCGTCGCCCGCGGCGGCCGCGGACTCGGTGTTGTCGATGCCGCCGATGATCGTGACGAGCGCGAACGGCAGCGCAACCGACAGATAGGGCAGCGCCGCGTCGACGGCGTCGAGCCACGCCAGCGTCGGCCACGGGACCGCCATCACCGGCGTGCCGACGCTGAAGGCGTGATCGACCCGGCCGGTGAGCCACGCGCCGCCCCAGTGCACGAGCGTGCCGGCGAGGACGGCCGCGAACGCGGCGGGCAGGCCGAGCGGCATGCGCACGCCGCCGAAGAGCCCCAGGAGCAGCACGCCGAGGGCGACGAGGCCGACGAGCGGCTCGCGCAGCAGCTTCAGCATCGGTAGAAACGCGATCAGCAAGATCGCCACGCCCGCGATCGACCCGAGTAGCGCCGCGCGTGGCACCACGCGGCGAGTCCAGTCGCCGCCGAAGGCGAGCGCGGTCTTCACGACTCCGATCGCGAGCGTCGCCACCATGCCGACCTTCCACGCGAGCTGCGCGTCGCCGGTCGCGACCTTCACGGGGCCCAGGACGCCGAAGACCATCGCGAACAGCGTCGGCGTGTCGATGCCGAACGGCATCGCCGTCACGTCAGTGCGTCCGGTGCGACGCATCAGGGAGAGCGCGAGCCACGTGTAAGCGAGATCGCCGACGAGCACGCCGAGCGCCGTCCCCGGCACCATGCGGCCGAGCACGAGGTCGGCCGGAAAGCCGAACACGCCGATCAGCAGCGAGGCGAGGATGACGAGGTTGGTGACGTTGTCGAGAGCGAGACCGAGGAAGCCGTTGACGTCGCCGGCCGAGAACCAGCGCGGCGCGCGCGCGTCAGCGCGTGCGGACGTCGGCGGTGGTGCTGCCGGCGAGGAGCTGCCTCGCCTGCTGGCGGACGCGCTGGGCGAGCGCGGCGCACCACGCCAGCTCGCCGCGATGCTGCGCGACCTCCTGGTAGTCGAACTCCATCAACGCACTCGAATGTGGGCCCCAGCGGAGCCACGCGCCGTACGAGTGGCCCTCGCGCGCGTCGTCGTCGTCGAGCACGGCTTCGACGCGCGGGTTCTCACGCTTGGCGTGCGAGTTGAGGAACATCCTGAGCCAGCGCTTGACCTCGTCGTACGATCCACCGGAGAACATGCGCGGCGATTGTAGCAAGGCGCCGAACGGGCTGATGCGCCCGCCCGGCGCCTCGCCCCGCTCGCTAGCGCCTCGGCCGCATACGGCGGCGACTGCGTTGCCGCCGCGCATTGCGCACACGCCGCAAGAACAGCCGGATCAGCATTCGTTGAACCCGCACGACAGGCACTTCTTGCAGCCTTCCTCGTATACGAAGGTGGCCTGGCCACACTCCTTGCAGAGGTCG
>Ga0209382_10000972_pt1 | contig 46286 bp, 30 predicted proteins | sample SoiMetdeltSBSDD5_FD_187599 | JGI IMG/M metagenome (GOLD analysis project Ga0209382, IMG submission 187599) | Bulk soil microbial communities from a Populus tree surrounding site in Tennessee, USA - Soil MetaG P. deltoides SBSDD5 (SPAdes) (version 2) | ecosystem: Environmental > Terrestrial >...
CGGTGCGCGCCGAGACGACGACCGTTCAGCGAGCCAGCTGACCAGTGCTCGTTGGCAGGCCCGCAGGAGCGGGAGATCGATGCAGCCGCCGTGCTCGACGCGGAAGGTCAGACGATCGAGGGACCGGGATCGGGGAAGTAAGCGAACTTGGAAACGGGAGCAACAGGAGGGTTTATGACGCGTGCAGCGATTCGGCTTGTGTTCTGTGGGGCGCTCGTGTGCCTGACGGCGGCCGTCAGCCTGGCGCAGACGTCAACCACGTCAGAGACCAAGAAGTTCCAGGTCATTGCGGTCGAGGGGAACCAGCTCGTTGTCAGGGTGCCCGAAGGCACGCGGGAACTGACCGTGCCCGCCGACTTCCGGTTCAACGTCGACGGGAAGATGCTGTCGGTGCAGGAGCTGAAGCCTGGCATGTCAGGTACCGCGACCGTCACCACGCGGACGACCCTGGTCCCGGTGAGCGTGACCGAGGTGAAGAACGGGACGGTGATGCAGGCGCAGGGCAACAGCATCATCGTTCGCACCGACGACGGCATCAAGATGTTCACGCAGAGCGACATCGACAAGCGCGGTGTCAAGATCATGCGCGACGGCCAGCCGGCGACCATCTCGGATTTTCGTGCCAACGATCGTCTGACCGCAACCATCGTCACGGCAAAGCCGCCACGAACCATTACGGAGAAGGAGGTGCAGGCGACCCTCGCCAAGAGCGGCGGTGCCGCCGCGCCCGCGACGCCGGCGGCCTCGACGCCGCCGGCGGCCTCGACGCCGCAGCGGGCAGCTGCACCGTCTGAGGCCGCGCCGACGTCGGGGGCTGGGGCGAGGAAGCTGCCCAAGACGGCGAGCCCCCTGCCGTCTCTTGCGCTCACAGGCGTTGCCTCGCTCCTTCTGGCGCTGGGCCTGGCCGTCAGGCGTCATCGCGCAACGCGTTAGCGAGTGGTTCGTCAATCGCGCCGGGCCCGCGGTCGCTATGGCGGGCCGGGGCTCGCGCGATGTTCCATCCTTGAGACGTGTCTTCTTCGAGCTTGAGAGCGGGGACGTCTCGCGGCTGACCGATACACGATCTTCGTCCCGTGGGTGCCGACACCGCTCGCCGGAGCCTACGTGCTCCGGCGAGAACGCGTGCACATCCTCGAGATCCCGTTTACCCAGGCCGTCAGGCTCCATCTCTCGCTGGGGCGCGGGGTCGAAACATCTCGTGGCCGCGATGCGGACGACGGCTCGGCGCCCGGGTGAGCCCTCGGGACCCGAACGCGTGATGCCTTCGATCCACGGCCCGCAGGGAGTATGAAATGACACCGACATCTCTGGCAGGCGTCCTTGCAGGCGCCGTACTCATTTGTGCAGCACACACGTCAGTTGCCCAGGACGAGGGCAAGACCAAGGCCACCGAACTGGCAAGTACGTCGCAGGCGGCGTTGAAGCAGCTGTACGCCAGCGTGCCACTGGCGAAAGAGCTCGGGCCCAAAGCGCAAGCCATTCTGGTGTTCCCCAAGGTCACGAAGGCCGGCCTCGGGATCGGCGGCCAGTATGGCGAAGGCGCCCTGTTGAAACGTGGGACTGCGGCTGGCTATTACAAGACGACGGGGGCGTCGTTCGGACTACAGGCGGGCGGCCAGCAGTACGGCTACGCGATGCTCTTCATGAACGCGAAGGCGCTCGAGCAGCTGGACAACGCGAAGGGTTTCGAGGTCGGGGTCGGCCCGAGCGTCGTCCTGGTGGACGAGGGTATGGCGAAGACCACCACGACCACCACGCTGAAGGAGGATATCTACGCCTTCGTCTTCGGACAGAAGGGATTGATGGCGGGCCTCGGCATACAAGGCAACAAGATCAGCAAGATCACACCCAAGTAGCGGCGTGTCTATTCGTCAGCGCCCCGCGCCGCGTGCCGCTCGGCGTTGTCGCCGGCGCGGAGTCCGGGTTCGCCGCGCTCAGGTGGCCGTCGAACAACATGCCGGGGAAACTCGACGATCGATAGTCGACGTCGACATCTGCCAGACGATCGTCCAGCGCAATCGACACCTGAATCGACGGCGTGCCCCTTTTGTTCCCGGTAACTGATCGGGTAGCCCTTGTCATGGACGGACATGCGCCTCCATCGTGTCTCGCATCGTGGGCCATTACTGGCCATATCGCTCGTGGCGGTCATCGCCGCTGGTCTCAAGGACGTCCACGCGCAGGACAATCAGACCAAGAGTAAGGAGGAACCAAAGCTCGGATGGTCCAACACGTCGGATCTGAGCCTGGTCGTAACCGGAGGCAACTCGGAGTCGGCGACCCTGGGGTTCTCGGACCAGCTTCGTTACCGGTGGAAGGAGGCGCGGCTCGAGCTCAAGGTCAACGTGGTTCGTGCAAACAAGTCGGATGACCGCTTCTTCCTCGTCGCTCCCGGACTCGAGTTTCCCGTCGGCGGAGCGCCGTCCAATCCAACGACGTCCCTCATAAGGCCGGAGCCGGAGCTCGATGCGGCCAATTACCTCGTCGGCGGAGACTACGAGCGAAAGATTTCTGCGGCGTGGTTCTGGAACGCCGGTGCCAGCTGGTATCGCAACGACGACGCCGGGATCCTGAACCGGTACCTCGTTTTTGGCGGCGTCGGAAACACCTGGGCCGACAACCAGCGGCGACGCTTCGTGACCAGCTATGGCGTCAGCTATACCGACCGCGAAGAAGAGGAGCCCGATCCGGAAAAAGATCGGCGGTTTGGCGGCGCTCGAGCCGGGTGGGATTATACCGAGCACCTCAATCCAGCGACAACGTTCGACAGCGATCTCGGGGCGAACGTCAATTTCGCCGACCCGTCTGACTACTCCTTGAACACGCTGAACGCACTCACGGTCTCGGTCAACAGTCGCGTCTCGATCAAGGTCAGTCTCCAATGGCTGTTCGAGAACGAGCCGGCACTCGAGTCCGACCTCGACGTGATTGCCTACGCCGAGCTCGTGAACCCGGATGGCATCCCCGGCACTGGAGACGAACGCTACCGGACGCTTTCATCGGGAAGCACGAAGCTCGTGCTCGGCTCGGCGGATGCGCGAAAGGACAAACTGGATACGGTCATCCGCACCGCGCTGGTGATCAAGTTTTAGAGGGGCATGAATTGCCGCGCGAGAAGGAATTCTAATGCACTCTTTCTTCCTCGGAGCGATTGAGAAGCCGACGATGTCGTAGCCGCGCGAACTCCCGGCGGCGGTCTCGGTCGCAAGTCAGTGACACGCTCCAGCGTCGTAGTGAGGTCGGCGAGCAGGATCGCGTGCATCAGCCGCCCGACCTGCCGGCTGCCCTCGACGATGCGGAACGTCGGCGCCGATGTCGCCTGAAGGGTTGGTCCTGACACGCTCGAGGACCTCGGGCCTCGCCGACGTGAGCACCCTCCGGGGAGACGTCGAGGTGCCGGCTGGCGCAGCCCATGCCAGCGACGACACCGATCAGTACCAGACCGGCGATGCACGCAACGGCGCGAGGCTGGCTCACCTGACACCTGACTGCCCGCATCGGCGTCAATCCTGGTTAATCGGCACTCCGTTGAGACACGCCCACGATATAACGTGAGCGACCACGATTGCCCGGGACGTGTGCCTGTGACGTCTCCCCGAAACGCCTCACCTTGCAACGGTTTCGACACACGTGGCATGGCTCGGGGCTGGCTCGCGCAACTGTAGTGCCGCGGAATGGAGACGCTGTGATCGATCTGACGCCAGACGCCCCGCCCGCGCGCCGTCTGCCAGGCCTTGCGGTCTTCACGATGCTCGTGGCCGGGGCGGCAGGGCGCGCAAGGAACGTCGGTCAATCGCGGTATGATTCATGGCTCAGGTCGATCCACTGAATTTGATGAATGTTGTGGCTCGCCTGGCCTGGCAGGCAGGATGAAACTGCTCGTGTTCCTTGGCGTCATCCTGTGCGGCTCGAGCGCCGCCGGTGCGCAGACGCTGGCGAGCCTGCAGGGCCGCGTGTTCGACACCTCCGGCGCGGTGCTGCCCGGTGCCGTGATTCGCGTGCAGGACGCATCGATCGGGTTCGATGCGTCCGTTCACTCCGATGGCGAGGGACGCTATTACATCCCTGCCCTCCCCAACGGCACCTACACCGTCACCGCGACAGCCACCGGTTTTCGGACCGAACGCATCGAAGCGCTCAACGTCGACGTCGGCCGCATCCTGGTGCGCGACTTCCGCCTCGTCGTCGGCCAGACCACCGAGACCGTTCTCGTTCGCGCGGAAATGCCGCTGATCGATCGGGCGACGGCCACCGTGGGCCATGTCGTGACCGGGGAGACCGTCCAGCAGATTCCGCTCAACGGCCGTCATTTCACCGATCTCGGCCTGCTCGTCCCGGGGTCGGTGGCCCCGTCGCAGACCGGTTTCTCCTCGAGACCCATTCGAGGGGTCGGCGCGCTCGCCTTCAACACCTCGGGGAATCGCGAGGAAGCGGTCGGATTCCTGGTCAACGGCGTGACCACCAACAACCTGACGTTCGGGTCGCTGATTTTCGAGCCGCCGCTCACCAGCATCGAAGAATTCAAAGTGGACAACTCGGCGTTCGGCGCCGAGCACGGTCACGTGTCGGGCGCCATCGTCAACATCGTTACCCGATCCGGCAGCGACGCGCTTCGCGGCGAGGTGTTCGAGTTCTTCCGGAACGACGCGCTCGATGCCCGGAACTTCTTCGAGTTCACGTCCGAGGATCCGCACCCCTTCGACCGCAACCAGTTCGGGGGATCAGTCGGCGGGCCGATCCGGCGTGGCGGGACGTTCTTCTTCGGATCCTACGAGGGCCTGCGGCAGCGCCAGGGAGTGGACTTGAACAGCCTGGTCCTGAGCGACGAGCAGAGGGCATCGGTGACCAATCCGGTCATTCGACAGTTGCTTCCGTTGATCCCTCGCGCGAACTTCTTCGACGCTGCAGGCACGCCGCGATTCGTCGGTTCGGCGCCCGCCATCGCCGATACGGATCGCTGGACCATCGACCTCCGGCACAATGCCGGGAAGAACGATCGCCTCCAGGCGTTCTACGGGAGTCAACACGTGCGCGCGCAAGAGCCCGGCGCACAAGGCAACAGCATCCCGGGGTTCGGGAGCGTCTTCCACCCGTCCGCGAGCGTCCTCACCATCGGCCACACGCACAGTTTCGGCCCGGCCTTCCTCAACGAAGCGCGCTTCGGCCGCAGCTACCTGAGAGGTGGCACCTTTCCGGCGGCGACGCCCAACCCCGCAGAGGTCGGCATCGCGAACGGTGTGACGCGCCCGATTGGCCTGCCGCAGATGATCGTAGCCGGCGATCTCAACTTCGGGGGGCCAGGAACGCTGCCCCAGGGACGGTTCGACACGTCGTATGTCTTCGTCGACACCTTGACCCGGGCAAGCGGCCGCCACACCTTCAAGCTTGGCGGTGAGTACCGGCACTTCATCAACGAGAACTTTGCCGAAGGCACCGGGGTGTTCAACTTTCCGACCGTGGACGCGTTCCTCGGCGGAGTAGCGAACGCGTTCAACACCACGCTCGGCGGGCGGAGAAGTGTCATCGATCAACCGGCGATGTCCCTGTTCGTCCAGGACAACATCACCGTCCTCGACACGCTCACACTCGAGCTCGGGATGCGCTACGAGTGGCACGTCACGCCGGCCGAGCGGGACAACAGGTTCGTGGTGTTCGATGCCGCCAGCGCATCGCTGGTGCGGGTCGGTGTCGACTTCGACCGGATCTATCGGCAGAACAACACGAACTTCGAACCACGCGTCGGTGTCGCATGGGATCCCACTTCTGACGGACGTACCGTTGTTCGCGCCGCCTACGCCCGGGCGGTCGATCAGCCATCGACGACGGCGGTCAGGGACACGGCCGGCAACCCGCCGTTCGCAGCTCCGCTCACGGCGTCCGGCGCAATTCCGATCGGCAGCGCCATCGACGTCACTCGACCCGCCGGGCTCGCCCCGGCGACCGTCGATCCCGATTTCAAGAACGCGTCGTTGCAGGCGTGGAACGTGAACGTGCAACGGCAGCTCGCGAGGGAACTCGCCGTGACGGTTGGATACTCCGGCTCTCACGGTTCGAACCTGCGGATCTCACGAAACCTCAATCAGCCGGCAAACGACGTTCGGCCTTATGCGAGCGTCAGGTCGACGAGCCCCATCCAACCCGGAACCCCGCTCGGCAACATCACCCAGGTGGAGAGCAGCGGCTTCTCGAACTACCTGTCCGCCTGGGTGGCCGTGACCAAACGGCTGTCTCGCGGACTGCAGTTCGACACCTCGTACACCTGGTCGAAGTCGCTCGACACCAACTCGCTCAATTCGTCCGGGTTTGCCGTTCAGAACAGCTACGACATTCCCGGCCAGTACGGCTTGGCGGATTTCGACGCCCGCCACCGATTCATCCTCAGCGCAAACTACAGCCTTCCATTCACTGGACGTGCCCTGACGCGCGGCTGGCAAGTTGCAGCGGTCGTGCAATCCCAGAGTGGCAACCCCGTGAACATCGTTACGAGCAACAGCACCCTGAACGGCGTACCGAACACGGTCCGCCCCGACGTCACCGGGCCGATCGAGATCATCGGCGAGGTGGACCGGTGGTTCGATCCATCGGTGTTCGTCGCCGTCAATCGCTTCGGCAACCTGGGGAGGAACGTCGTCATCGGACCGGCCTTCCACAACACCGACCTGTCGCTGATCAAGAATGCCCGGCCCAGCCAGCGGATCGGCCTGCAGTTCCGGATCGACGTGTTCGACGTTTTCAACCATCCCAATTTCGGCCCGCCGGGTAACATCGTCGGCAGCCCGACGTTTGGCAAGATCACGAGGACGCGACTGCCGACGGGCGAGGCCGGCTCGTCCCGCCAGGTTCAGCTGGCCGCACGAATGTCGTTCTAGCTGCAGGTGCGAATGCGTGCACGCATCGTGATCGCGCTCGCCGCGATGCTCTGTGCGCCGGCGGCGTGCCCGACTGCCTCGGCGCAGGAGGCACCCGTCCGGACCGTGGTGGTCATCCATTCGGGCGCTGAGAGCTTTCCCGCCAATCCAGTCCTGGATACAGGCATCCGGGAAGGTCTCAAGTCTCGGCCTGACGTGCCGATCGAGTACTTCGCGGAATACCTGGAGTCGGACGCGTTTCCCGACAGGGAGGCATCGCTGGCCTTCAGGGATTACATCCTCCGGAAGTTTCGTCGACGCCGCATAGACGTGGTGATCGTGATCACCGGCACGGCGCTGGACTTTGTGCTCGACCATCGCGGAGAACTGTTTCCCGAGGCGCCGATCGTTTTCGTCGCAGTCAATCGGCCCGAGAACGGTATGACGCCCGGTCCCGGGCTGACCGGCCTCACGGTGGGCATCGCCTACGGTGAAACGCTGAAGCTTGCGCTGGAGCTGCACCCGACGACCGAGCGCGTGTTCGTCGTCGCCAACGGCAGGAGTCAGGAAACCATCGAAGCTGTTCGTGCCCAACTCCGCGACTTTTCGCCACGGGTCAGCGTCACGTACCTGACTGAAAGGACCCTGCCCAAGCTCCTGGCCGCCATCAAGGCCGTCCCGTCGAACAGCGTGATCCTGTATATCTGGCACACCCAACAGGACCCCGGGAACATCGTGTACCCGAACGAGATTGCCCGGCTGGTGACCGAGGTCGCGCCGGTGCCCGTGTACGGCACGAGCGATTTCTACGTCGGTTCCGGTGTCGTTGGTGGAGTGGTGCGCGGAACGCGCGAGACCGGGATTCGCCTCGGGGAGATGGCAGTCCAGATTCTCACCGGGACACCGGCTCAGAACATTCCGATCGAGACGCCGCCGCTCGTGACAATCGTCGACTGGCGACAGCTGCGACGCTGGGGAATCAGCGAAGCGCAGGTCCCGGCCGGAGCGCGGATCCTGTTCAAGGAACCCGGGCTCTGGGACCAGTACAAGGTGTACATCCTGGCAGCAGCAGCGCTGCTGTTGGCTCAGACCGGACTCATCGGCGGCATGCTGGTGCAGGGCAGAAGGCGGCGGCGGGCCGAGGCGCGCATCCGTGACCTCGGCAGCCGGCTGCTCGGAGCCCAGGACGCCGAGCGCTCGCGCATCGCGCGCGAGTTGCACGACGACGTCAGTCAGCAGACGGCACTGCTCTCGATTGACCTCCAGCTGCTCATCGACAGCGACCCGGACGAGCCGGATACCCGCGAAGATCTGGCCAGGAAGGCCTTCCAGCGTACCCAGACGATCGCGCAAACCGTTCACGCGCTCTCGTACCGGCTGCATCCGGCGAAGCTGCAGCTGATGGGCCTGGTGCCCTCGCTCAGCAGCCTTCAGCGCGAATTTTCAAAAACGGGCGTCGACATCGGGTTCTCGCACCGGAACGTTCCGGATCGGCTCCCGCACGATCTGACGCTGTGTCTCTTTCGAATCGTTCAAGAGGCGCTTCAGAACGCGGTCAGGCACGGCTCTGCGCGCAAGGTGTCGCTGGATCTTGAAGGCGGTCCGAAAGGCCTCACCCTGGCGGTCGTGGACGATGGCGTCGGGTTCGACGCGGATGCCGTGCCGGTTAAGGGGCTCGGCCTGATCAGCATGAGAGAACGCCTCGAGCCGCTGGGTGGAACCCTGGAGATTCATTCCCGGCCGGGGACCGGCACTCGTTTGAACGTCTTCGTGCCGGCGCCGCCTCCGGCGGCGGTAGCCACTACGACGTAAGCGCCGAGTCGGATACGAATTGCCGCCCTTCGAGGGCCGCCCGGATGGCCGGAACGAGATCGCGGGCGAGGCTCGGCTTGGTGACGTATCCGAGCGCGCCCGTCGAGCGGGCCGCTTCAAGCAGCTCCCGTTCGTGATGCGCCGTGATATAGACGACTGCCACCTGCGATCCGTGGCCGCGGAGCTGCACGGCCGCCTCCAGCCCGTTCATGACCGGCATGTAGATATCGGTGACGAGGACGTCCGGTTGGAGGGACGTCACGGCGTCCACGAGCTCCGCGCCGTTGGTCACGGCGCCGACGACGCAGAATTCGTGGGACAGAAGATCGACGATACGTTCCAGAAAGGGCTGAAAATCGTCAGCAACAAGCACACGCGCGCGATCGCGCTTCGATGTCGTATTCAAAATCCTGATTACCGTGGGCCCGGGATAACACGCGGTTGTCGTGGCGAACCCTCCTTGCTCAACCGTACCTCCCCAGACGGCGGGTGTCTGCTGTCAGAAGTGACAGTTGCACTGCAGAGAAATGCGCAATCGCTGGTCGTGTCGATCCCCGGTCACTTCTCGCGCGCCGCCATCAGCGACTGGATTTTCTGGCAGGTGCCGAAGGTTCGAATCGTCACCTGCTGGTACACCGGTTTCGTGACGATGCGTGACATCCTGCTCTTCGCGAGGTCCCGAAGCGTGGTCGACATGTAGAGCACGCCCTCCCCGGCCTCCACCGCATCCACGCCCGGCCTCACGTCAACTTCCTTCAGCGCCACAGCCGCGGTCACTGGCGGGCGGACAAACGCGATGTTCATCCGCAGGTCGGTCCGGGACCGCCACGCCGCCGGCGCGTCGGCCAGGACAGTCTTCAATCTGTCGCGTGAAAGCACGACCACACGCGGATCGATGCCGAACGCAGCCTCGATCGCGGTGTCGATCTGCGCGGTCAGCTTCGCGGTGCTCTTCTGCCGGGTCTCGAACACGACATTGCCGCTCTGAATGAACGTCTCGACGCGATCGAACCCGGTGTTCTCGAGACAGGCCTTGAGCGCCGTCATTTTCGTGATGTTCTTGCCGCCGACGTTGATGCCGCGCAGCAGGGCGAGGTATGTCATTGAGCTGAATTCGTAGGTGTGGCTTCCGGCTTCAGCCGGAAGGATGTGGCTGTCGGTGAATGTGCTCAGTATCCAAGCGCCGCACGCAGCCTTCCGGCTAAAGCCGGAAGCCACACAGTCAGAGTCATCCGACTCTCTCCTGTAGCGCCGCGTCCTTCGACCTTGCCGACCCGCGGTAATACCAGTAGACCGGCAGCCCGAGCGAAATCAGCACCAGGCCGAGCACGGACTCGACCGGACGATTGACCAGCGTGTTGATCACGAGCCATACCGCCACCAGAACGAACACGAGTGGCACCAGCGGATAGCCGAGCGTCCGGTAGGGCCGGGCGAGCTCCGGAGCGCGGGCCCTCAGGACGAATACCGCTGACGTGACCAGTCCATAGAAAATCCACGACGCGAAGATCACGTAGTCGGTCAACTGATCGTAAGTGCCCGAAGCGGCGAGCACGCACGCCCAGGCCGCCTGGAGCAGGACGGCCGTGACCGGCACGCGCGTTCGCGGGCTGAGCACGGCGGCCCGGGCGATGAACATGCCGTCGCGCGCCATGGCAAACGGCACGCGGGCGCCGGTGAGCGTCGCGCCATTCAGGGCGCCGAGGGCCGACAGCACGAACGCGATCGACATCAGCTTGCCGCCGCTCTCGCCGAACGCGGTCTGGGCGGCCTTGGTCGCCACCGGCAGCGCGTCACGGTGCGCCGTCGAGTTCGAGGTCAGGATTTCAGCCCAGGGCAGCGCGTAGAAGTACATGAGATTCGCCGAGCAGTAGATCACCATGATCGCGACCATGCCGCCGATGAGCGCGCGCGGCACATTGCGGCCGGGATCCTTGACCTCTCCTGCGGCCATCGGCATGTTGTTCCAGCCGTCATACGCCCAGAGCGCCGCGAGCATGGCCAGCCCGAACGCTCCGACACCTCCGGTATGCCCACTCTCCGGGAACGAGAGATGGGACCAGTCGGCGGACGACGAGAGGAAGGCGATCCCCAGCACGACGATGGCAATGCCGCCGATCTTGAGAATCGTGAGGGCCGTCTGTACCCGGCCACCGACGACGACGGTCAGGCAATTGACGATCGCAAAAAACACAATGGCCGCAATCGCGACGACTTGCGTGAGGCCGAACTGCCACTCCATCGTCCGGCCCAGGAGCCGGTAGGTCGTCTGCGTCCATGCGCCACCCATCGGAACGATGGCCGACAGGAACGTCGCGAAGCCAACTCCCAGGATCGCGATCGACCCCGATCCGGCCACGACGAACCGCATCCATCCGAAGAGGAAGGCGGCCAACTCGCCGTAGGATCGCCGCAGGTACACGTATTCCCCGCCGGCCTGCGGTAACATCGCGCCGAGTTCCGCGTAGGTCAACGCGCCGGCGAGCGAGAGGAGTCCGGCGGCGACCCAGGCCCCCAGGACGAGCAGGGGTGAGCCCGCGTCCTGCGCCATGATCGCGGATTTGATGAAGACGCCTGTGCCGATGACCGTGCCCACGACCAGGGCCGTCGTGTCCGTGAGCGTGAGGCCGCGAACGAGCTGAGTGCGCTGCTGTTCCATGTCGTCAGCGGCGTACTATCTCGTACTCTGGATGGTTCCGTACGCTCGCAGGGGCGCGGCCCGTCCAGCCGGGCCGGGCCACGCCCCGAGCGCCTCACACCGCTACCGCTGGACCGACACGAGGACCCTGAACGCGCCGCGGTTGTCGTCGAAGTAGTCGTCGTTCACCGAGAGATACAGGCGACCGCTGGCGTTGGCCGCGATCGACTGGCGGCCGCCAACGGCCAGCGGCGCGGCATCCCCGATTCGCGCGATCAACATACCGGCGGCCTGATCGGTCAGCGGCGCCGACGCGGCCCGGCGGCCCGTCCGCGACCCCGACGGATCGGCGATGTCGGACGTGTTCGTGCTCAGCGTCACGCTCCCTGTCGCGTCGAAGGCCAAAGTGTCGCCGCCCCGCACGTCAATCCCGGTATCGACCCAGCCTCGCGCCGCGTCGACGGTGATCGAGCGGCCGCTCGTGCCCGTCGCGCCGGAGGTGGCGCTGATCTCGGCGTTGGTCAGTTCCCGCCGCGTCAGCTGTCCGTCGCCGTTCTGATCCTGGCGCGAGAAGCTCCGGCGCGACCACTGCCATTCGTCGGGACTGATCGCCCGGTCGTTGTTGGTGTCGAGTCCCGCGAACAGATCGGCCTGCTCAGTGTCTTCACCCACGACCTCGGTGCGGCTCAGGACGCCGTCGTTGTTGCGATCGAGCCATTCGAACGCGTCGCGGCTGGCGTGCCATTCGCCCCGCTCGATCCGGCCGTCCTGATTGGCGTCGAGATAGTCGAAGCGGTCTTCACGGTCGGTGTCCACGTCCGCGCTGAGAAACTCGGCGCGCGTCAGAGCACCATCGGCGTTGCGATCGGCCCGCAGGAACCCTTCGCGATCGTAGAACCACTCGCTGCGAGCGATCCGGCCGTCGCGATTGCGATCGAGATTGGTGAAGCCGCCTTCGGTCCAGTTGCGGAACTCGGGCCGCCGCGTCTGATCGTAGTCATCCGGCTCGCCGGACTGCCGTGCCGCTCCGATGCGGACTTCGTCGCCCGACAGCACGCCGTCACCGTTCCAGTCGTGGCGGCCGAACGACTGCGCGCTGCCGCGCCACTCCGCGCGCGAGATGACACCGTCGCCGTTCTCATCCATGGCCTGGAACCGGGTCTGCGCCTGACGCGAGCTCTGGGCGCGAACCTCCGGCGCCGCGATCAGCAACACCGCCGGTAGAGCCAACCACACCGTCGTGCCCCATGCGTGACGTGACATATGCGATGCCCCCTGGCGAGATCCAAGGCAGGAAGCATGCCGGCGGACGAGCCGCTGAAAGCAGGCGTGAAGCGCTCGATCAGCCGAACACTCGAGCTGTCGACCGGCCCAGCCCAAAGCTTGAAAATGTCCACGGAGGGCAACCTGGGTCTCAACGCGCGATTGCGCGTCGCGTCTGGTTCAGCGAAAGGCTTCGACGACCATCACTGCGTCGTTCGACGCGTCGACACGCGAAAAGAAGATCGTCCTGCCGTCGCGGGTGGCGGATCAGCTCATCAATACTGAAGAACCGTAGAGCCAGGGCAGCGACGATCTGGTAGAGTTCGCCCCGCGCCGCTGTTGCCGAGGTTCGATCAAACGCCGAGGTTCGATCAAACAGGGACGACCGGCGCGTTCTCCTACTCAACAACACAGAGAGGTCGTGCTATGGCGAGCACGCGGCGGTGTGTCTCGTTGCTGGCGATGCTGCTCTGCAGCGCCGTGCCCGTGCCGGCGGCGACGTTATTCGTCGCTGCGGGAAGCAGTCTGCAGCAGGCGCTGAATGCGGCGCAGCCCGGCGACACCATCCTGCTGCAGGAAGGAGCTGAATTCGCCGGCAACTTCGTGCTGCCGGTGAAGAGCGGCGATGGGTGGATCACGCTCCGATCGTCGGCTCCCGACAGTGTCCTGCCGCCGGACGGCGTGCGCATTCGACCCGGCGATGCGCCGCTGCTGGCGCGTCTCCGCTCGCCGACCGCCGGCATACCGGCATTACGGACCGCCGCCGGCGCGCATCACTGGCAGATTCGATACCTCGAATTCGCAGCGAATCCATGGGGCCAGGGGGACATCATCCAGCTTGGCGATGGATCGACCGCGCAAAACTCGCTGTCGCTGGTGCCACACGACATCATCCTGAGCCACCTATACGTGCATGGCGATTCCGCGGTCGGCCAGAAGCGCGGAATCGCCTTGAATGCCGCATCCGTCAGCATCGTGGACTCGCACATCTCCGACTGCAAGGGTGTCGGGCAGGACACCCAGGCGATCGCCGGGTGGAATGGTCCTGGTCCGTTCACGATCGAAAACAACTATCTCGAGGGGGCGGGCGAGAACGTGATGTTCGGCGGCGCGGATCCCGCCATCCCCAATCTGGTGCCCGACGGGATCACGTTCCGCCGCAACTACGTATCACGGCCGATGTCCTGGCGAAATCCGATCATCGCGACACCGCAGAATCCGACGGGAGCGGTCGAGGGAGGCGGGTCGTTATCCGTGGGCTCCTATGCCTATCGGGTCATCGCCCGCCGTCTCGTCAACCAGTCCACCATGGGCCGATCGACGGCGTCCCTGGAAGTGGTCGTGAACGCCTCTGCGGACGGCAGCGCCGTCCGTCTCACATGGGATGCGGTACCAGGGGCAACCGAGTATCGCGTGTACGGCCGGACCAGCGCCGCCCAATCCATGTACTGGCGGGTCACCATGACGGAGTTCGTCGACACCGGCGCGACCGGAACATTCGAGGCCGTGCCGACGAGCGCCGGGACGGTCTGGACCGTCAAGAATCTCTTCGAACTGAAGAATGCCCGCAACGTCGTCGTCGAAGACAACGTGTTCGAGAACCACTGGAAAGAAGCGCAGCCGGGCTGGTCCATCGTCCTGACGCCGCGCAATTCCGGTGGCGGCTGCGCCTGGTGCATCGTCGAAAACCTGCGGTTCGAATGGAATCTGGTGCGGAACGTGTCCGGCGGCGTGAACATCCTGGGCTACGACTCGGGAAATCCCTCACGGCAGGCGAACAACCTGGCGTTCCGCCACAATCTTTTCCGGGCCGTGACGACAACCCTCGGTGGAGCCGCCTGGTTCATGCAGCTTGGCGACGAGCCGCGCGACATCGTCATCGAGCACAACACCATCGACGCAAACGGGAGCGCCATGACCTATGTGTACGGCGGGAGCTCGACCGATCCACGGGAGGTCTACGGGTTCCAGATGACGGCAAACGCCGCACGACACAACTCATACGGCATCAATGGCGCCTATTTCAGCTATGGGAACGGAATATTGACCAATTACTTCCCAGGCGCCATCCTCCTGGCCAATTACCTGGCCGGCGGCTCGGCGTCCCGCTATCCTGCCGGCACACTCGTATCGGGCCTGTTCACCGATCAGTTCGTGTCCACGTCGACCGGGGACTTCACGTTGCGGTCTGACAGCATGCTGAAGGGGGCGGCACCCGACGGATCAGACGTCGGCGTCGACTACCCGACACTTCTGGGGCGTCTCAACGGCGTCGAGTCGGGCGTCTCCAGCGGCGCACCGCCACCGCCGCCGCCGCCACCGCCAGCACCTCCGACCGCAGTGCTGACGGTGACCTGCACGTACCTGAACTGCGCGTTCTCAGACACGTCCACCGCGGGCGGCGCGGCGATCACCGCACGGTCCTGGGCGTTCGGTGACGGGGGCACGAGCACCGCGGTCTCAGGCACGCACACCTACAGTGCTGCCGGCACTTACACTGTGGTACTGACCGTCGTGGATGCGAATGGCCTCTCCGATTCGGAAACCACCAGCGTCAGCGTGTCCGCGCCCCCTCCGGTCAATGCTCCCCCGGCCGCAGCCTTCGACTACGCGTGTGTCGATCGGACATGTACGTTCACTGACCGCAGCACCGATAGAGACGGCGCTCTCACCGCCTGGATGTGGGCCTTCGGAACGGCTGGAACTGCGAGCACGTCTTCGCCCACGTTCACGTTCCCGACGGCCGGAACCTATCAGGTCTCGCTGACGGTCACCGACGATGACGGGTCGACATCAACCGCGACGAGGACGGTCGACGTCAGGACCGCGGTGCACCTCGCCTTCGTCGCGGTGAGCACGAGCAGCGGCGGCAACGGTACATGGAAGGCGACGGTGATGACAGCGGTTCATACCTCGGACGAACAGCCGCTGGCAGGCGCAACCGTGGCCGTGTCGTGGAGTGGCGCCTGGAACAAGACGACCTCTTGTACCACCAACAGTACCGGGCAGTGCACCTTCAGGACCGGATCGCTGAACCCGCAGCAGACGTTCGTCACCTTGACGGTGACCAACGTTTCCTCTTCGGCCGGAACGTACGACCCGGCTGCGAACCACAGCGTGGTGGCCGGCGCGACGGGAACGGCCATTACCGTCACGAAGCCATGAAGGGGGCAGAGTGACTCGAGAACAGAACCTTCTGGACGCTACCGCGGGACGGGCTCTGAGGGCCGCTCCGGAGGCGAATCGCTCGCGACCAGCAGATTGACCCTGCGCCGGATCGCGAGGAGGCGCATCAGAAAGCACCGGGTTGCGCCCGCTGGCGCTACCATAGCGCCGGGCAGAAGCAGCAGCGTGCCAAAAACGACTGCGGCGCCGCTCATCGCGGAGACGAACGTCCCGAGGATGTCGAGCGTCAGCAGCAGCGTGGCCGGCGTCAGCGGCGTGCCCATGCGCACGCCGTCGCGCTATCGCCGGGCCGCCTCCCGGGATCGGGAAGACGTCCGCGTCGCCTTGTCGCGCCACAGCTTCGGCAGCATGTAGACCAGATGCGCGCGCCACGTGCCCCAGTCGTGCCCGCCGTCGCCGCCGATGTAGTAGTCGTGCGCCACGCCATGCTTCTCGAGAATCTGGTGGAAGGCCACTGAGCGGTTGGTCGGCACGTTCTCGTGCGTGCCGAGCCCGACGAACAGGTAGTCGACCTTCTTGTTGATCGCCGGATCGTTCAGGAACTCGGGCGTGCTCTTCTCCGACTCGGGATCGCCGGCGCTCAGAATGCCGAACGACGCGAACAGGTCGAGCGCCTTGAACCCGACCAGCTGCGCGTGGCGGCCGCCCATCGACAATCCGGCGATGGCGCGGCCGTGCGGGTTGGCCTGCGTGCTGTAGGACTTGTCCACCAGCGGCACGATGTGCTGCCGCAGTTCCTTGTCGAAGAGCGGGAACGTCAGCTCGGTGTGCTTCGGATCGCTGCGATGCACGACCTGGTTGTTCGGCATCGCGATGATGAGCGGCACGGCCTTGCCATCGGCGATGAGGTTGTCGGCGATGAAGCCGGCGCGCCCCTCGATGTTCCAGTTCGACGCCAGCTCGCCACTGCCGCCAAGCAGATACAGGACCGGGTAGCGGCGCGAACGGTCGTAGCCCGGCGGCGTGTAGACGTACATCTCCCGTTCGCCGTTGAGCACGTTCGAGTGATAGACGTGCCGCGTGACCGTTCCATGCCACACCGGCCTGGCGTCGTAGTAGGCCGGCCCGTCGCCATGCACGACGACCGTGCTGTAGCCGGGCTGATCCGAGAACCCGGTCAGCGTGTTGTTCGGATCGACGACCGCGACGCCGTCCACGAGCAGGCGGTAGATATAGAGGTTGGGCTTGAGCGGACCGACCGTCAGCGTCCAGACGCCCTCGGCGTTTTTCTCGAACGGAACCGGCGTATTGCCCTTTCCGATGGCCAGGAGGATCGGGCCGCCGGTCAACGCCACCGTGCGCGCTTCTGGCGCCTTCAGCCGGAACGTCACGGTCCGATCGTCCTTGACCTCCGGTGAAATCAGGTTGGCGCCGTACGGGTTCAGACCCTGGGTGTTCTTGTGCGGGTTCCAGTCCAGATTGACGTGAGCCTGCTGGGCCGACGCCGCCACCGAACCGCCCGCGATCGCCAGCGCGACGAAAAGCATGGTTTTCATGGAGGGGATATTACCCCTTCACGCGGACGCGATTGTCGATCTGTGCTGCTCGGTCAATACGCCATCGCGTAGCAGTCCCGCCGGGGATCGGCACCGGCGATCCGCGAACCGGTGGCGGGGTCGATGATGACCGCCGTTGCGCAGCTCGGGATGCTGCGTGGCGGGAGCTTCTTGACATCATGGCCGCGGGATTTCAGCTCCTCGAACACCGACTCAGGAAAGTCCGATTCGAGATTGAGCTGATTGAATCCGCCGGGGTGCGGCCAGAACGAGCCGTAGAAGTGCAGCGTCTGTACCCGCGGCCAGCGGAACGCCTCGTGGAGATTCGGGTACCACTCCGGCCAGAACTCGATGACGTTCAGCAGGCCTTGCAGGATGGTCTGTTCCTGGTTGTCGCCGCCGGGCGTGCCGATCGCCATGAACGGTTCGCCGTTCCGCAGCACGATGCTCGGGGTCAACGTGTAGCGTGGCCGCGAGCGCGGACGTAACTGCGCCGCGCGAGTCTTGTCGAGCCAGAATGACTCGCCGCGGACACTCATCATGACGCCTGTGGACCCGAGGACGACGGACGTCGGGAGCCAGGCGCCGCTCGGGGTGCAGTCGAACACGTTGCCGTCGCGGTCGATGACCGCAATGTGCGTCGTGTCCTTCAGGATCCCCTGCGTGGGATCGTCATCGCCGATCGCGGGCGGAGCCGACACCGCATCGGCGAGGTTGGCGATCCAGTACGGCCAGGTCTTCACTTTGGAGTCGAACGGCAGCGGGTCGCCGGCCATGTAACTGCGGGAGGCATGGCGCGGATCGATCTGCCCGGCACGCTGGCGCGAATACGCCTTCGACAACAGACCCTCGGCGGGACTCTCGACGAAGGCCTGGTCGGCATAGTAGCTGTCCCGATCGGCGTAGGCCAGCTTCATCGCTTCGACCATCGTGTGGACATAGTCCGCGCTGTTCCGCCCCATCGCCTTGAGGTCGAACTGCTCGAGGATGTTCAGCGATTCGAGCAGGACCGGTCCCTGGCTCCCGAAGGCCTGCTTGTAGACGTCGTAACCGCGATAGTTCGTGACCGCGGGCTCTTCGACTTTCGCGAAGAACGCCGCGAAATCGTCGAGCTCCCAGGGCGCGTCGTGCTGCTTGAGGAACGCGACCATGTCGCGGGCGATATCTCCCTTGTAGAACCGATCGCGTGCGGCGGCGATCCCGGCGGCCCGCCCCCGCCGCGCCGCACCGCGCTCCGCATCGGCCATGCGTTTGAGCGTGCGCGCCAGGTCCGGCAGCACGATCGTGTCCCCGGCCTTGTAGGCTGAGCCGTCCGGCTTCATCCACATCCGGCGATTGTCAGGCCACGATTCGATGAACTTGCGGTTCGTCTCGATCGCCTGTGCCGTCCTCGGCCGCAGCGGAAAACCGTGCTCCGCATATTCGATTGCCCGGGCCGCTACCTGCCCGAACGTCATCGTGCCCCATCGTTCGAGCACGGTCAGCGCCGCGTGCAGCACACCTGGCGCGACCGCGGGGTCGAGGCCGGATCCCGCCATCGTCTTGCCGCGCGACACATACCAATCGATGGTCGCGGCTTTCGGCGCCCAGCCTTGGCCGACGACCGACACGACCTTGCGGGTCTTGCGCGGATAGACGAGCACCAGCCCCTCGCCGCCGAGGCTGTACAGATCCTGTTCGACGACGCCGCCCACGAGCATCGCAGCGACGCCCGCATCGAACGCGTTGCCGCCTTTCATGAGTATCTCGACTGCGGCGGCCGTGGTGAGCGGATGGCCCGCCGAGACGCCGGCATTTCGTCCCATGACCGTCGGACGATCCTCGGCCGTGGACGACAGGTTTGGGAAGGCGACGCTGAGACAAACAACGATCGCTGTTGCAGAGCGCCGAACCGCGGTGCGCATACAGCTGACCTCCCGGGTTCTCAAAGTGGTGTGATTATCTACGCTTGCGACAGCCATCCCACCCGCCCCGGGCGGCGCCGGGATCGTGTAGGGCCCCAGCGGATTCAGCATTCGAAACGGTTCATTCTACGTCGGTGTCGACGCGGCGACCTGGACGAACCGGACGATGAAAGAGATCAGAGCCGGACGCGCGCGATGATTTCCGTCAGGCGTATCTCGTCGAGGTGATCGTCGAGCGCCGCGAGGCCGCTGACTTCTTCAAACCGCCGCAACACCTCCGCGGCCGCCCCGGCGTGCCGGATACCCAGCAACTCGAACAGGTGGTCCTTGCGCGCGGCATGCAGCCGCGCATCGAGGCGCTTCCAGGGCTCGAAGTACGCCGGCTCGCTCAGCGGCCAGATCGTCGCGGGTGTGGCCGGAGAGCCCGCGCGCTGCAGGATGGCGTTGACCGCGCGCCGCGCCGCCTCGCAGGCGCCTTCCATGGAAGCCACATCCGTGTTGGTCCGTACGTAGTCGCCGGCGAGCAGCAGGTTGGGGATCCGGGTCGCGGCCTCGGGACGGATGGCCCAGGAGCCGGGCGGGTGAACCAGGAGCCGGGAGTGGTTGGTGGGCGGCATGCCCGCTGAGTAGTCGAGGTCGTCGTCGAGGTGGAACGCGTGCACCAGCTCGTCGCGCAACACGACGTCGCCGGGCTCATGGCCATTGAGTGCCGCCTTCAACTGCTCCCACGTCTCTTGTCGAACCTCCGCCGGCGTGCACTGCTTGGCTGGCTTGGGCACGTAGCTGCCCGGCGCGTCCCAGTCCGAGATGTCTACGGAGAGGACGCCGCCGACTGCCCCGTCGCCATAGCGGTCACGGAATGCGCCACCTTCGTTCCAGAACTGCGCCTGCGAGATCGACGTGAGAGCCCAAGGCGAATCGGCATAGAACGTATGGCCGCGTACCAGCTGCACGTCTTCCTTGAGAAAGTATTGCGCGCCAACCATCCAGGCCACGAGATCGTCGGCATTGCTGGTCCGCAGGGTCTCGAGCGCGGGATCCAGGGCGCCCATCTGGGGAGTGATCAGCGCGATCGCCCGGTCTATCGGTACCGCCAGGACGTAGAAGTCGGCTACTTTGGGGATCGGGTCGCCGGCGAGGCGCACACCGCTGATCCTCCCGGCGTCCACGTCGAGTCCGTCGACCGCGATATTTGCGTGGAGCCGGACGCCCCGGGACTGCAAGTGGGCAATCCAGGGATCGATCCAGATTTCGCTGGTCGGCCCGCCGAGAGTGCGATCGTTCGTCACCCCGGACAGAGCGAAGTCGAGGATCAGCTGCATGGAGGTCGTGCCGATGGTGCGCGCGGACCCGCGCCGTGGGTCCATCGCAACCATCGTCCGTGGGACCGCGCGCAGCTGGCGCTGGAACCGGCTCGAGTAGTCATCGCCCTGCAGGAACTGCCACCACGACTGGCGCTCGTAGGTGTCGAACCGCCGCGCGTCGCAGGAAGTGAAGTACTGCAGGATCCGGGCGCCAAAGAGCTTGAAGTCTGCCGAATCGAAGTCGAGCGTCTTGAAGAACAATTCGAGGGCTTCGAGGATCTCGAGCGGCCGGCTCGGCGCCCGTCGGAAGAAGCGATACCACGTGTCATCGTCGATCATCGCGACGGCGCTCTCGGTGGTCGGCTGGAGCCGATCGGCCACCGATCGGCCACCGCCGACCGGAATCCGCTCCATGACCTCGATGACATGCCTGTAGAAGCGCGGATAGAAGCGGAAGCCATGCTCACCGGGCAGCGGTTTCCGCCCGCCAGCAGCGGTGCCTGCGACCGGCTGGCTTCGCGCCTTGCCGCCCCAATCCGGCCGCCGCTCGTACACGGTGACGGCGGCTCCTCGATCGCTGAGTTCGTGGGCGGCGGTCAGTCCTGCGACACCGCCGCCGATGACGATGACATTCATGTCACGGGCCTCCGCGAGAGTCGGCCTCTCGAAACCGCGTCAGCGCGTCCCAGTAGTATGCCCGTCCACACGGTTGAATGGGTATCGGACGACAACAATCCGCTGCTGGTGAGGCTCGATCGGCTGCGGTCGCGACGGTGACGCGCGGCCGGGAGCGGTAATCACGTGGACTTCGTCTCTCTCATCGATGAACAATTTGCGGATGCGCCGTTTCATCGCTGCCATACTCGCCGCGGCTGCAACGCTCGCCGGCGGCTCGGCGCAAACGCGGCCCAACGTCGTCCTGATCCTCGCTGACGATCTCGGCTACGGCGATGTCGGGGCGTTCAACGCCGCCGGGCGCATTCCGACGCCACACCTCGATCGACTGGCGCGGGAAGGGCTGCGCTTCACCGACGCCCACACGGCCTCCGCCGTATGCACGCCCACGCGCTACGCCCTGCTTACCGGCCGTTACCCCTGGCGAACGCGGATGCCGCGCGGCGTCCTGTGGGGCAATGGTGACGCGCTCATCGAGCCTGGCCGGGCCACGGTGGCGTCCATGCTCCGCACCGCGGGCTATCACACCGCCGGCATAGGCAAATGGCATCTCGGCCTTCGATGGGCCGCGGCGCCCGGGGCCACGCCCGATCGCACCACCAACACCGAGGCGGCACCAGTCGACTGGATCGACTACTCCGGCCGCATCGCCGATGGGCCGACCCATCACGGCTTCGACGAGTTCTTCGGGATTCCCGCCTCGCTCGACATGCGCGACTACGTCTACGTCGACGGCGATCGTGTGCTCGAGCCACCGACCACGACGATCGCCGGGGCCCCGTCGAAGGATCCCGCATTCCATCGCCCTGGCCGCGCCGCCCCTTCGTTCCGTCCGGAGCGCGTCCTCCGAGATCTGACGACGCGGGCCGTGCAGCACGTGCGCGCACGCTCGTCGGGGTCACAGCCGTTCTTCCTGTATTTCGCGCTCACCGCGCCGCACACACCGGTACTCCCCACGGCCGGGTTCGCGGGCCGTACCGGTCTCGGCCCGTATGCCGATTTCGTCGCCGAGATGGACGCGGCCATTGGCGAAGTGCTGGGGGCGCTCGAGCAGACCGGCGCCGCGAAGAACACCCTCGTGATATTCGCGAGCGACAACGGGCCCGCACCGATCGCCGGCATGATCGACTCGCTGCGGGCACAGGGACACGACTCGGCGGGCGGCTGGCGCGGGGCCAAGCAGGATTTGTATGAAGGCGGGCACCGGGTACCGTTGATCGTCAAGTGGCCCGGCGTCGTGGCGCCGGGCTCAACGTCGCGCACAGCGGTCGGCCTGGTCGATGTGCTCGCGACCCTCGCGGAGCTCGTCGGGCAGCCGCTCGGGAATAACGCCGGTGAAGACAGCGTCAGCTTCGTCCCCCTCCTGCGCCAGCCCGGGGCGCCTTTCGAACGAAAGGGCGCGCTGGTCTTCCAGTCGGGCAACGGTTCCCTTGCGATTCGGGATGGACGCTGGAAGCTGTGTCTGGCGCCGGGCTCGGGCGGCCTCAGCGCTCCGGTTCCCGGGTCCGCCGACGAGCGCGACTTGCCCCCGGTGCAGCTCTTCGATCTCGAGACGGATCCGACCGAGAAGACCAATCTTCAAGCCGCACAGCCGGAGATCGTCAGTCGCCTGACCGCTCTGCTCGAGCGCTATCGCACCACAGGCAGGAGCCGGTGACCCGCCGGGTCGTGTTCCTCGCCGCGGCCGCGCTCGCCACGGTCGTGGCGAGCGTCTCGTTCGCCCAGGCGACGCATCCGGTCTCCGGTCGTCCGATTGCCGGTGTCATGGGATCCGAAGGCGCTCGGTGGCTGGAGCGCCCGGAGCGCGAAGCGGAGGAGGCGCCCACCAAGGCGGTCGCGGCACTGAAGCTCGAGCCGGGACAGATCGTGGCCGACATCGGCGCCGGGTCCGGCTACTACACCATGCTGCTGAGCGCGGCCGTCGGTTCGCGCGGACGCGTTTACGCGACCGACATCCAGCCGGAGATGCTCGCACTGATCAAGAGGAAGATCGAGGACAAGAAGCTCTCGAACGTCGAGCTGGTGCTGGGCACGGCCACCGAGTCCAGGCTGCCCGACGGCGCGATCGATCTCGCGCTGATGGTGGATGTGTATCACGAGCTGGCACAGCCGCAGGCGTTCCTGCAGTCGTTGAAGCGCGCGATGAGGCCGGCAGGGCGGCTGGTTCTGATCGAGTTTCGCAAGGAGAGCCCGTGGGTGCCGATTCGCGAGGAACACAAGATGAGCATCCGCGACGCCCGACTGGAGCTCGAAGCGGAGGGCTATCGCTTCGATCGCGTGATCGACGTGCTGCCGTGGCAGCACATCCTGGTGTTCAGGCCGGGGACGGATCGGCGTGAGAAGCGAGAATGACATGACGGCCGTGGAGAGGGTCTCGCGGCGGGCTGGCCGTTGCCTGTGCGGAGGCATCGCCCAGGCCGACGTGATGTCGCTGCAATCGGCGGCGCGTCGAGCGCGCCAGACTCGAGCGCGCGTCATTTCGGCAGCTGCACGCCGGGAATTGTCCCGATCCACTCGCGGTACCGATCGACCCGGGTGTAGATGCCCCCCTCGCCTGAGAGCTGGGTGGCCGTGTCGAGGGCACGAGACGTCGCGCCTGCGACGAGCCATTCTCCCCGGGCATCCTGAATGTACAGCGGAGCACCTCCATCGCCCCTGCCGGAATCGCGTTTGCGCACGGGATCGCCGGCGACGAGCTCCATGCCCCGCTTGCAACCGTAGACTTTGCTTTCGGACTGGCCGCCAATCTTCCCCCCACACGCCGGCGAGATGATCGGCATGTCCACGAACCGCTTGACTCCGAAGCCGAGCGTGCCCTCGTGCTGGCTGCCAAACCCCACGAAACGCGCGTCGGTCGCGCGGTCGATCAAGTCCCCTGGCGCGATGCCGCGAGGCGCAATCGCATCGACCGGCTGTCGCAGCAGCAGGACGAGGAGATCGTACTTGGCCTGGTCGGCATATTTCGGATGACGAAGCGTCTCCTTGACCTTGACGATCTTCCCGGGCGAGTGGACGCTATGACCGAAGAAAACGCGTTTCGTCACCTCTGCGCAGTACGCCAACGTGATCACCACGTTCGGCGCGACTAATGTCCCCGAGCACGCCCACTGAGTGTCGCTGCCGACGACCACACAATCGAGGAACTCACCGGGCGGCACGGGTGTGCCCCCCTGGAGAGAAAGGCCACGATGCGAATAGGCGCGGGAATTGCCCACGGGCACTCTACGCGGAGGACCGCACCCGGAAGCCCAGAAGGTTCAAACGCAAGCCGGGATCGTAGCTGAACCGACCGCGTGAGCGGCAGCCATCCTTGCCATCACCCCACGACCCGCCGCGGAGCGCGCGGGCAGTCGGCTGGTAGTCGATGGTTCCCGGTTCTTCGTACCTGTTCGAGCACCATTCCCAGACGTTGCCGGCGACGTCGAGCACGCCCTGCACGGTCGCACCAACGGGATAGAGTCCGACCGCCGTGCTTCGGTTCAATCGGCTCTCGTAGCTGTTCGCTCGCGCCTGATCCCAGGCCTCACCCCACGGGTACTCGCGAATCGACAAGCCGCCCATTGCCATCTGCTGCCATTCCATTTCCGTCGGCAACGCAATCACGCGCCCCAGCCGCTCGCTCAACCAGCGGCAGTATGCAACGGCGTCGTGCCAGGACACGTTGTCGACGGGACAGTTGCCGGTACGCCGGAACTGCTCCGGCGGACTCTTCGGCCGATCCAGATCCGTCCACCAACGTTTGTGCGTGAATCCTTCTGGATCGTCCACGAAGGCGAGGAACTGGCGGTACGTGATGGGATACTTCGAGATGAGAAACCGGTCGACGTTGAAGCGTCCGGCCTTCTCCTCGAGGGTAATCCGTCCCGCCGGGATTTCGCACCAGACGATGTCAGGAATGCCCTTGGCGTTGACGCCGACGCCGGCGCGCCCATCTCCAAATTTGCTCGAGTCGATCGCCAATCTCCGCCCGCCGGTAGTGTGTCGTCCGGGGCTCCGTCGCCTCCTCGACCAACCGCTCAGCCTCGGGCCGAACGAACCCCTTGCGGTGCTCTGGCAGGTTGTCACGCTGGATGCCTAAACGGTCCGCCGCCTGGTAGGACAACGTCAACCGTTCGTGCGACCAGAGCAGTCCCGGCTGCCGCCCTCCGCGCTGCCAGTCGTCCGCGGCCGCTTCAGTCTGGCGCCAGACACGAAGATCCTCCGCCCGGTTGGCGATCCAGGTCGCGAACCGCGGCCACTCGCGCAAGAGCGCCTCGTGCGCCACCTCGACCAGTGCCTCGCCGTCCGGCGTCCGATCCGTCACGAGCAGCCGCGCGTCGGTGAACGAATCGACGAACTCGCCGGTAGCGGGCGAAGACATGAGATTCCTTCTGAGCACGCGCCGCTTCGTGGCAACGTCGCGTTCGTCCACCTCCACCAATCCGCGAAACACGTCACCGAACGCGGCCTGGGCTGCTGGCGGCAGCCCCGCGAACGTATCTTCGGCCCGGCGGGTGATTGCCCCTCGAACGCCTCCGAACCCGTCGTAGGCGGCATGCGTCAGTAATCCCTGTGGCGTTCGCGCCCGGTACAGCTCATAGAGCGCGAACGCAAGGAGCGCCAGCGCTCCGGGACTGTCTCCAGTCTCGTTGAGGATTCGCGCCGTCAGTCCTGTCTCGAATTCCAGTCCGGCGCGTGCGGCCGGTCCGGTGATCATCTCCAGCATGGAGCCGGAACCTGGAGCCGCCAACGGGAACGACGCCGTCCGAAGAAGAGCTCCGAAGTCAGGGAATTCGAGACAACGATGATAGAAATCGGCACGGACAGTTGCGACGATGCGCCGCGGCGCCGACTGAACCGCGGCGATCAGCATCATCACGAAGGGTTCGCGATAGCGCTCGGCGACCAGGAACAGCTCCTCGAACTGATCGACAAGAATCAGCGCCTCCGCCCATGACGGCACCGATGCGAGAAGGCGATCGGCGCACTCCCCGAGCACCCCCGGGGCGCGCTCGAGCCGCGCCGCAAGCTGCGGAGTCGATTCGTTGCCGGGCAGCAGCGGAGCGAGCTTGGCGGCCAACGCGAGAAACGGATTGTCGCCAAGTTCGGCCGGCGTGAACCGGAGCCCCTTCCACGTCCGGCGCTCGTTCGCAGATGCGGGCAGCACATCCGGAAGCAGCCAGTCCTTGCTTCCCTCGAGTGCGTTGGCCTTCAACCGCGGAAGAAGACCCGCCGCCACCAGTGACGATTTCCCCGATCCCGAACCGCCGACTACGAGCACGAATCGATTCGAGCCGCTCCGCAGACGCTGAATCAGCTCGTCGGTCTCGCGTCCGCGTCCGAAGAAAATCGGCGCGTCCTCGGGGGTAAAGCTACGCAGTCCTGGAAAGGGCGAGCCCTGCCATAGAGGCAGCGCCGCCGCCGAAGGACCGGCGCTATCCGTGGGGTGGGCGGCTTCCTTCGGCAATCGCTTCGCAACGATGTCGCGAAGATGAAGATCGAGAGCGGCACGAAATTCGTCCGGCGTTTCATAAGAGTTGAAGCCCCGTGTCAGCGATCCGTCAGGGTTGCGAAATGTTCCGAAGAACGCGGTGACCTTTCGCCGCTGGGCCGTCTGCTCGTCGAATTTCGGATCGTCGGGATCGAACGACACCTTCTGCGTTCGCCAATAGACCAGCACTTGACGACGAGGGTCGCGCTCGGAGCCCGAGACTGCATCCAGATACTCCCACTCCGTCCCGGACTCGTACCGCCCTCCCTGAGGCTTCTGGTATTCGGCGGGCAGCGGAGTCCCCATCTTCGCCCAGAAGATCACGACCGTGATGTCGCATTCAGACGGCTTGGGCAGACCCGCGGCGATCGCGGCTTGCGGTGTCATCGTAGCGAGCATCGGAGTGCCGCCGCCAGGCTGATCCCACGCGACGATCTCGATCTCGAGCCTGTTGCGAACAAACGGATCGTACGGGAGGCGCTCGAGGACCTGTCGAGCGAGCGCCCGCTCGTCGCTCACGTCACCGGGCGAAGCGAGGAAGACACGCAGCCGCAGGGGGACGGCCATGAGCCGCCCATTCTAATGCTGCGCGCGACGACGAACGGGTCGAGATGTCGTCGCCTGGCTGCTCGCTGGCACAGGCGTCACGCGTTGGGGGCGAGCTTGCGCAGAGTGAGATAGACCGTGAACGCCACCCCGAATCCGACGAACCACGCGTAGTCGTAGAGGTGGAGCAGGAACGGCGGCACCCCGTTCGTTGAAAGGAGGTGCACCTGCGCGAGGAAACCAGGCAGGCTCGGCAACACCGCTGCCACCAGCGCGATGAGCGCGACGATGCTGAAGCCGCGGGTGTAACGGTACTCGCCGTCCGGGTCGTAGAGCGCGGGCACGTCGAGCGTCCGGCCGCGCCAGACGAAATAGTCGGCGATCATGATGCCCCCGATCGGGCCGAGCAGCGCACTGTAGCCGACCAGCCAGGTGAAGATGTAGCCGGACGGATCGGCGACGAGCTTCCACGGCAGCATCATGATGCCGATGACCCCGGTGATGAAGCCGCCGACGCGGAACGAGATGGCCCGGGGCGCGAGGTGTGAGAAGTCGTTGGCCGGCGAAACGACGTTGGCCGCGATGTTGGTCGCGAGCGTGGCGATGCAGAGCGCGACCATCGCCATGACCAGCACGATCGGATTGGTGAACCGGGTGAGGACGTCCACCGGGTCCCAGATGGTGGTTCCGTAGATGATCGTCGTCGCCGAGGTCACGGCGACGCCGATGAACGAATAGAGCGCCATCGTCGTCGGCAAGCCGACCGCCTGGCCGACGATCTGATCGCGCTGCGAGTGGGCATACCGCGAGAAGTCGGGGATGTTGAGCGAGAGCGTGGCCCAGAAGCCGATCATGCCGGTGAGCGCTGGAAAGAAGAACGTCCAGAACCGGCCGGCCTGCGGCTGACCGGCATCGAACGCGGACGGCTGCGAGAGGATCGGGCCGAATCCGCCCGCGTTTCGGTAGGCCCACGCGAGCAGCACCAGCCCCAGGACGATGAGCAGCGGCGCCTTGATGTTGAGCAGCAGGCGGATCGTATCGATGCCCCGGTAGATCACCCACATGTTGATGCCCCAGAAGAACAGGAAGCAGACGAACTGGGGCAGCGTGATCCCGAGCGCCGTCGCCGCGCCCGGGTCGGCAAGAGACGGCCAGAACACCGCGAGAATCTTGTAGATGGCAGCACCACCGATCCACGACTGGATGCCGAACCAGCCGCAGGCCACGAGCGCGCGCAGCAGCGCCGGCAGGTTGGCGCCGATGGTGCCGAACGAGGCGCGGCAGAACACGGGAAACGGGATCCCGTAGCGAGTCCCGGCGTGGGCGTTGAGCACCATCGGGATCAGGACAATCAGGTTGCCGAGAAAGATGGTCACGATGGCCTGCGACCAGTTCATGCCGCCGCCGATGAGCGAGGAGGCGAGCATATAGGTCGGGATGCAGGCCGACATCGAGATCCACAGCGCCGCGAAGCTACCGACGCGCCATCGCCGTTCCGTGGCCGGCACCGGTGCGAGGTCGGCATTGCAGAGCGGACTCTGCCTGACACGAGCGAGATCGGCTGGGCCGACGGCGATTTCCGGGGACGCGGCCGCCCGGGAGCGAAGGACTTCGGAAGTGGACATGGTGGACGGGGTCGCCACGAAGATCCGAACGACAGGCGACGATCGCCACTGGATTCTATCGCGATGTGGAGGCCGGCGCAGCGAGCCGCGCAGCGAGGCGAGCAATTCCCTCGCGGATCATGCCTCCATATTCGGTCCCGGGCAGGACATCCACTGAGCGTTGAGCCTGGTCCACATATTCGCGTGCCCTGCCCAGCTCTCCGAGCTTCCGGTAGGCCTCCGCCACGTTCAAGAGGAGCGAGGGATAGAAAGCGGCGACACTGAGCGACGGGTGCCTGCTCTGGAGACGGGCATCGGTCAGCAGGGCGGCGGCCTCCAGCGCCCGCAGGTCCCACCTGAGCTCCTCCTCAGGCTCATCCTGCAAGTCGGCCATGTGATGGGCGAGCCTGCATCGGCAAAGCGGATCGCCAACCGGACCGAGCTCCCTCCACAGTTCGGCGAACAGCTGTCGAGCCGTGTCCTTCTGCCCGTTTTGTTGCAATTCAATTGCTGCCTCGACTCGTTGCAGCAGCAGGTCGGTGTCCATGATGTCTGCCTCAGGGCGCGATTACGAACAGGATAAATGAGATCCGTTCACTCTGGACAACCAGGGTTCGAGGCGCTACCCTAGCGATCAAGGTATGAGTAAAGGATCACCGTCTCTGCCCTACGGCACACTCGATCTGCTCGTGCTGCGGACGCTCGTCGGGGGCGCCCGGCACGGCTACGGAATCCTGCTCCAGATCCACGAGGCCTCCAACAACCTGCTGCGGATCGAGGAGGGGTCGCTCTACCCGGCGCTTCATCGCCTCGAGACCACGGGCCTGCTGAAAGCCGAGTGGATGATCTCCGAGAACAACCGCCGCGCGAAGTACTACGGTCTCACGGCCAAGGGACGACGGCAGCTCGCGGAAGAGGAACGCAACTGGGAACGCGTGGCCGAAGGCGTCTCGCGTGTGCTCCGGTTCGCGTGAGGGGGGAACCAGCGATGTCCTGGAGACGACGCCTCATCAACACGATTCGGCGGCGAACGCTCGATCGCGCGATCGACGATGAGCTCCGGTTTCACGTGGAGTTGCGCGCCGCAGACCTCCAGCAGAGCGGCATGTCGGCCGGCGACGCGCGACGCGAGGCCAGGCGCCTGCTCGGCAACGAGGTGTCGCTGCGCGACCGGACGCGCGAAGCGGACGTCTGGGTGGGGCTCGAAACAGCGTTCCAGGACATGCGCTACGCCGCCCGCACCCTGTGGCGCTCCCCCGTGTTCACCGTCGCGGCGACGCTGACGCTCGCCATCGGCATCGGGATCAACACGGCGATGTTCGCAGTGGTCTTCGGTGTCCTGATCCGGCCACTCCCTTACGTTGATGCCGAGCGCCTCTACGCCCTGTTCCAGACCAGCGCCCGTGCCGGACGGACGCGCGTCACCCCGCTCGATTTCGTCGATCTGCGGGCACAGGTCCGTTCGATACGGGTCGCAGCCGTGGTGGGCAACGGGTTCACCTTCACGGGCCAGGGGGATCCGGAGCTCGCGGTCGGGCATCTGGCGAGCGGCGAGTTCTTCGACCTGCTCGGCTCGCAGCCAGCGCTCGGGCGCACCTTCGGAACGGCGGATGAAGCCGCCGGGAATAGCGACGTGATCGTGCTGAGCCATGGGTTCTGGCAGCGGCGCTTCGGCGGCGATCCCGCCATCGTCGGCCGGACGGTCACCGCCAACAATCGGCCGTTCCTGGTGATCGGCGTCATGAAACCGGAGTTCTCGTACCAGGCCGCGCGGTACCAGTTCTGGGTGCCGCTGACACTGCGCGGCCCGAATCCCGACAAGCTGCCGATCAACCGCAACTCCCGGTACGTGCAGGTGCTCGCAAAGCTGAATCCCGGTGTGTCTCCCGATGCGGCCGCGGCGGAACTCCGGGCGGTTGCCGCGTCGTTCGCGCAGGCTTCCCCCGACACGAACGGGAACACGTCGTTCATCCTCTCGTCGCTCACCGAAGAGACGGTGGGCGGTGTTCGTGATGCCTTGAACCTGCTGTTCGCGGCCGTCCTGCTCGTGCTGCTGATCGCGTGCAGCAACGTCACCAGCCTGCTGCTGGCGCGCTTCACGGTGCGTCGCCCGGAAGTCCTGGTGCGTGCGGCGCTCGGCGCCAGCCGCGGACGATTGGTCCGCCAGTTCGTCATCGAGACGCTCGTCCTCTATTCGGTCGGAACCCTTGCTGGAATCCTTCTCGCGATGCTGCTGCTGAATCTGCTGCGCACGATCGGTCCGGGCATTCTTCCGCGCATCACCGACATCGGGCTCGTCATGCCGGTCCTGGGGTTCGCGTGTGTGACGTCGCTGTTCGCTGCCCTGGTGTTCGGAATCCTGCCCGCCCTGCAGGCCACGCGCGGGTCGTCAGCGCCAATCGGCGCGCGCACTGCAACCAGCGACCGCTCGCACCAGCGCGTCCGCGCAGCCATCGTCGTCGCGCAGATTGCCGTGGCGCTCTGTCTTCTCGCAGGCGCCAGCCTCGTCGCGCGCAGTCTCCTGAACCTCGAGCGCGTCGACAAGGGCTTCGATCCTGAAGGGCGCCTCACCTTCGCGATCGTCATGCCCGCCGCGCGCTTTCCCGACGCGCCGGCGATGCATGCGTTCTACGCGCGCCTGCTCGAGACGATGGCCGCGCGTCCGGAATTCACGGGCGTGGGGACCACGACGGCGTTTCCGTTGAGCGGACAGGACCTGGAAAACAGTTTCGCTGTGGACGGATACGCCGCGCAGTCGCCCGACCAGGAGCCTGTCGCCGCGCTGCGTGGTGTCAGCGCGGGCTACACCTCCGCGATGGGGATTCCGATCCGTGCCGGGCGCGCGCTGGCTCCCGCGGACGATCAACGTGGGGCTCCGGTGGCGCTGGTCAACGAAACCTTCGTCAGGCGATTCTTTGGCGGCCGCAACCCAATCGGCGGCCGTCTCTCTGTCGGCGGTCCCGAAGGTCCGTGGCGAACGGTGGTCGGTGTCGTTGCCGACGTCAGGCATCGTGCGCTCGCCACCGAGCCGCGGCCCGAGGTGCTGCTGCCATGGGTGCAGCTCGACGCCGGCTTCCTGACCGCCTGGGCGCGCGGCATCAACTTCGTGGTCCGAAGCGACCTGGATATGGCGGCGGCAGCCAGCCTGCTTCGGTCGCAGGTACGCCAGCTGGATGCAAACACGCCGGTGATCGAGCTGCAGCCGGTCTCCGCGCTCGTCGAACAGTCGGTGGCGGAACCGCGGTTCAGGACGTTTCTGTTGTCCTCGTTCGCGCTGACGTCGGTGTGCCTCGCCGCCGTCGGGATCTTCGGCGTCCTCTCGTATGTCGTCTCAGAGCGCACGCGCGAGATCGGCATTCGCATGGCGCTCGGCGCGCGGCAGCGCACCATCTTTCGCGAGATCCTGGCCATCGGGGGATCGCTCGTCGCCATCGGGAGCGTGCTCGGACTTGCCGGTGGCATCGTGCTGACGCGGTGGATTCGTGGACTGCTGTTCCAGGTGAGCCCCGCGGATCCGTTGATGCTTGCAGCCGCCACGCTCGGACTCATCGTGGTTGCGCTGCTGGCTGCGCTGATCCCGGCACGCCGTGCCACGCGGGTCAACCCCGTGGTCGCCCTGCGCGGTTAGAGGGGGCTACTCTTTTCCCTGTCGATCCCGGACCGTGCGCAAATCCTGTACGTGCGTCTGGCCGTCGACACTGCGGACGCGTGCGGCATGCGCCGCCCAGCTCCGCGAGGCTTCGGATCGTACCAGCTTGCCGACTGCTCCCCCGGGCACCGCAAGCGCAGGCTGGTCACGGTGTACGCTCCGGTCGTCGAAGGTCTAGTGCGCGCATCCGAAACTCGAATGGCTCGTCCGCGACGTCGTGTCCGTCGCACATCGCTGACTCGAACAGCCATCCGGCCGGGACCACACCGACCTGCACACGATGTCTGCCTGGCGGCAAACCCGGTGACGGCTGTGGAGAGGGGCTCGTGGCGGTGACGACGCCAGCTCACCGGTCTGGCCCGCGCGACTCGAGCCGTGCGGCGAGGCGAGCTATTCCGGTGCGGATCAAGCCCCCATATTCCGTATCGGGCAGGACATCCACCGCGTTCTCAGCCTGGCCCGCATAGCCGCGCGCCTTGCCCAGATCTCCTACCTTTCGATACGCCTCCGCCACGTTCAAGAGGAGGGAGGGATACAAAGCGGCGACGCTGAGAGATGGGTGCACGCGTTGGAGTCGTGCATCGGTTAGCAGCCCGGCGGCCTCGAGCGCGCGAAGGTCCCACGTCAGCTCCTCCTGAGGCTCATCCTGCAGGTCAGCCATGTGGTGGGCGAGCCTGCATCAACACATCGGATCACCGGCCGGGCCGATCTCGCTCCACAAGTCGGTGAAAAGCTCTCGAGCAGCGTCCTTTTGTCAAAAACTTCTTGACAGGTTTCTCGAAGCCATCGTCGAGCAATCCTGTCCTCTTCGAGGATTGGCCCGACAGCGCTCGTAGCGTTCCTGTGTGAAGACTTCTCAGTCAGGTTCGGCGATCGAGCCGTCCGTCTAATCGAATGTCGCGCCGGCGGGCCCCGGCGCGGTGAAGAAACGACGATGCTACAAAGAGACATGACGAACGAGCTCACGACAACGGCGCGGCTTTCTGATCTCGAACTCCTGGAAAACGTGAAACGACTGACAGCAGACGAGCGGAAGGTCACGGCATCCCTGATTGCCGCGCTCGCCGAGCTCGATGCGCGACGGCTGTACCTCGGTGAGGGGTGTTCGTCGCTCTTCACGTACTGCACGCAGGTCCTCCACCTATCGGAGCACGCCGCGTATCTTCGAATCGAGGCGGCGCGGGCGGCGCGGAAATGGCCTGTCGTCCTCGGACAGCTCGCGGATGGTGCGCTCCACGTGACCGCAATCAGTCTCCTGGCGCCGCATCTCACCGAAGGCAATCACCGGCAGGTGCTCGCGGCTGCACGGCACAAGAGCAAGCGGGAGGTCGAGGAGATCGTCGCGTCGCTGCGGCCGCAAGCGGAGGTCCCGGCGTCGGTGCGAAAACTGCCGGCGCCCAGATCGCCGGCGACCGCAACAGTCCCGAATCTGCACGGGCCCGAACCTGGAGCGCTCGCGGAGCAGGTCGCTTTAACCGACATGGTGATGGGATCGGCTGCTCACGAGCCGTGCGAGCGGCGTGCCGAGGTCAAGCCGCTCGCGCCGGAACGGTACAAGGTGCAGTTCACTGTCTCGCGCGAGACTCACGACAGGCTGCGCGAGGCGCAGGACCTCCTCCGTCACCGCATTCCCGACGGCGGCATCGCCGCGATCTTCGAGCGTGCATTGACAGCGCTGCTCGCCGAGCTGCGCAAGAGCAGACACGCGGCCGTCACTCGGCCGCGGGGGGCACTCACTGACGCCACCGGTCGCCATATCCCTGCCGCCGTGAAGCGTGCAGTCTGGGAGCACGACGAGGGTCGATGTGCATTCGTCGGCGCACAGGGACGCTGCACTGAGCGCGGCTTCCTCGAGTCACCATCGCGTGCCTTACGCCGATGGTGGCGCCACGACGTCCGAGAATCTCGAGCTGCGCTGTCGTGCACACAACGCGTACGAGTCAGAGCGATGGTTCGGGGCGCGCGAGGAAGACCTCGTCCGCGAAGCGGCGGGCCGGTTTGATGGATGCGGGACGTCTTTGATGTTCGACCTGCGATCGGGACGTTGCGATCCAGTCTTGCGGAACTCAGGTCGGCTCGGTCCGGACCGGGCTGTCGAGAGCAGGGCTGCCCCATAGCGCTAACCCAGCGATACCACTCGGCCTCACTCGACGGTTCTCATTTCGCGAATGCGTTCGTCCTCATCATGTCGCCTCGTTCGCAGGCATCTGAGTGGACCCACAAGGAAATCCTGCTGGCGAAGCGTTATCAGAAACCGGTGCTGCCCCTGCTGCTCGAGGGACAACATGGAGCCCACTGTTGATGTAGTGGGTGGCCCAATGTTCTGCGTGAAGTGCAGGAACGATTTTGCGAACGATCGCCTCCGCTCGCAGGTCCGACGAGCGACAGCGTCTCTGTTGGTTCCATCAAAATGTCGTATTGAAAGCGGAAAGACAGAAGGGGCTAGCAGACGATATGGAGTTTTCGGGACATGGCGGACGGTGACTGTCGACCGGGTCCTCTAGAGCCGGATCGACCGCCTTTTTCCTCGGCCGCCATCGGCGTTTCGGATGGTGTTACTTCGTCGCCGAACCCCCGTGGGGCGGACGACCGTGGCCGGAGGAAAGGTCATCATGGGCAGCTTGCAGCAGCGGCAGAATCGGAGCAGAACGACCGTCGGCGCGGCTCTCTTGGCGCTCGTCATCTCCACGATGGGATGTCACGAAGCGCCGCCCGTGTTCTCTGACAGCCTGGTGCAGACCTTCGGCGCCCCGAGCAACCTCGGGGCCTTGCTGAACACTGCCGCCAACGAGCAACGACCGAGCTTGTCGCCCGATGGGCTCAGCCTCTTCTTCGGTTCCGATCGGCCCGGATCGGTCGGGACCGTCGAGCACTCGGATCTGTACGTGATCCAGCGTCGCTCGCTGCACGATGCGTGGGGCCCGCCGCGCAAAGTCGACGCGCTGAGCAGCGTGGGCGACGACAATGCGATCACGTTCTCGAACGACGGCCGGCTAATCTTCTTCGGCAGCGATCGCCCAGGCGGCTGTGGCGGCACCGACATCTGGTCGGCGCGCCGCACGAATCCACACGACGACTTCGTCTGGGAGGCGCCGGCCAACCTCGGTTGCACCATCAACTCCTCGCAGGACGATGATGGCCCGACCTACTTCGAGGCCCCCTCGGGGGAGAAGGCGCTCATCTTCTGCAGCTTCAACCGTCCCTCGGCGGTTGCGGCGGGCTTCGGCGACTGGGACATCTACGAGGTCCGGGGCGCCGACCTCTCCGCGTTCGGCGCCGCGACGCTGGTCGCGTCGGTCAGCTCGAAGGCGCGAGACACGCGGACCGCGCTACGCAGCGACGGGCTCGAGTTGCTCTTCACCTCAAGTCGACCCGGCAGCCTCGGCAAGAAGGACCTCTGGAGCGCGATCCGCCCGCGCCTCGACGCGGACTGGGCCACCCCGATCAACCTAGGCGCGCCGATCAACGCTCCGGAGGACGACGGCGCCCCAGCCCTGGCAAGGGACGGTCGCACCCTCTACTTCGACTCCGACAGGCCCGGAGGGCAAGGCGGGCGCGACCTGTATGTAGCGACCGCGCCGCGACGCTAACGCGCCGTCCACGCAGGTCAGGGTCACTGACTGACCCTGGATCGTCGTCTCCGGCCGTACGAGTCCGCGGACTCGGCACGCGGCAGTTCGGTCCCGAGCCGATGTAGGGCTTCAGGCGGCCCACAGAACCCGCTCGAACGCCTTCTCCAGTCACGGTTGGCAAAGCCGACGAGCACGTCACAAAGCGTTGGACTGATAATCCGCCTCCATGGACTACACCGGACTCACGGGGTCGAGTTCACTCAGATTGACGGAGCGATCAAGACCTCTGCGGGAACGCGGCTCCAAGAGGGCATACGCGGATGACTGGCCACAGCTGAGGAGACGCGCTTCCAATTGTGAACGATCATCAGTGGGCGGACGTGCAGGGCGGACGGTTGCCGGACACGGACTTTCATCGGCGCCTGCGGCGGATCGTATTCGGTGAGGTGTAGAGGCACGTCGAGCGCGGTGCCCCCAACTCTGCCCTCAGGCCATTACTCCGCCTTCAACACCTGCACCGGGTCGGTCGCGAGCGCGCGCCGCACCGGCATGAACGCCGCGGCGAGCGCCGAGAGGATGGTGACGACGGCGGTCAACGTGAAGAGCCGCGGATCGCGCGGCTCGACGCCGTAGAGAAGCGCCGCGGCCGTCGTGCTGACCGAGAACGTCAACAGCAGTCCGGCCGCCAGCCCGACGCCGCCGGTCACCGCGAGGCGGACCAGCACGGTCCGCATCACGTCAGTCGAACGTGCGCCCAGTGCCAGCCGGATCCCGATCTCGCGCTGACGGCTGGTCGCGGTGTACGACACGACACCGTACACGCCGACGACTGCCAGCGCGAGCGCGGTGAGGCCGAAGAAGCCCGAGAGCGTTGCCATCAGCCGCTCGCGCGAGATCGACTGCGCCGTCATCTCGGACATCGCCGCGAACCGGATCCCGGCCGACGGAGAGGCCTCGGTGATGGTTCGCCGCACCGATTCGGTCACGGCGGCCGTGCCGATCCGCGATCGGATCAGGAAGCGGATGGTCGACCGTGGCAGCGCGACCTGCGAGGCGGCCGTATAGGAAATCGGTCGAAAGTCCTCGCGAAGAAAATATTGTTTCGAATCGCGCACGAGTCCGACGACCTCGAACTCGTCCTTGCCGTCGCTGTACCGCTGCCCCACTGGCGACGTGCCCGGAAAGAACTTGCGCGCGAACGTGTTGTTGACGATCGCAACCTTCGGTGATTGCGGTGTGTCCTCATCCGTGAACCCCCGGCCCGCGACGATCGGCATGGTCATCGTCGCGAAGTAGGCGTCGCTGATCTCGTTCCGGATGGCTTCATCCCTGATTTCGCCGCCAGACACTCGCGATTGGGCGATGATGCCCCAGGTGGAACCAGCAAGCGGCGGCGTGGTCGCGTGCGCGGCGGCAGCCACGCCCGGCAGCCCGGCGAGCCGACCGGTCAGGCTGCGCTGAAACGCCGCGATGGTCTGGGGCGGGTGATCGCTCTCCGACAGGAAGACGTTGGCCACGAGCAGGTCCTCGCGTGCGAATCCGACGTCCATCGTGGTGAGATTGCGGAACGTCAGTACGAAGAGCAATGCGGAGGAGAGCAGCACGACCGACAGCGCGACTTGAACCGAGACGAGGACCTCGCGTGCGGCCACGCGGCGGCGTCCCCCTGTGCTCCGCGCGCCGTCGTAGACGTGCGTCCGGGCGGAAGCTCGCATCGCCGGCCCCAGCGCGAACGCCAGCGTCGTCAGTCCGACGATCAGGACGTTGAATGCCACCATCCGCCAGTCGGGACCGACATCGAGCACGATCGTATCCGTACCCGTGCTGAGCGCGGACACGATGACACGGATCGACATGCCGGCGATCGCGATCCCGGCGATGGCGCCGGCGAGCCCGATCAACGCGCCCTCCACGATCAACTGGCGAACGACGCGGAATCGCGTGGCGCCGAGCGCGAAGCGCATCGCCAGCTCGGGCTGGCGGGCATTGGCTCGAACCAGCGACAGGCTCGCGAGGTTGGCGCACGCGGTCAGCAGGACGAGCGCGGCGATGGCCAACAGCAGCCAGAGCGGATCCTCGTACTGCGTGCGAAGGGGCGAGATGCCGTTGGCGGCGGGACGAACGGAGAATCGAAGCTTCAGGAACTCCGCCGTCTGCTCGCCGTTGTAGTTGGGCGGGACGGCGGGCTGCAGGAGCGACGGCCCCAGCGTCGCGATGTGCGCCTCGGCGGCCGGCGCCGTCCATCCCGGAGCGAGCCGCCCCATGACGGCCAGCCACCAGTGATCGCGACGATCGAATCCCGAGGCGCACACCGGCAGCGCCACCTCGAAGCGTCGCCCGACCTCGACACCAAGGAAGGACGGGGGAACGACGCCGACGATGGGATGCCGGCCCGAGCGCAGCGTGAGCGTTTGCGACAGGATGTCCGCGGCGCCGCCGAACTCGTTCTGCCAGAGCGCATGACTGATGACGGCCGGCGCATTGGCACATCCGGTCCGATCGTCCGCGGGCGTCAACATGCGGCCGCGCAGCGCCGTCACTCCCAGTACCGGAAAGAAATCACCCGAGACGTACAAGCCCTCGACGTAGCGGACCTCTCCTCGAGGCGCCAGGTTGAAACGCGTATCGGCGAACGCGAAGAGGCCGGAGAACGCCTGTTGCTGCCGGACAATCTCCTGCCACAGCGGCAGCGATACCTGGCGGTTCCGGCCGGTGTGCCGGCAGCAGCGCGGTCCGTCCAGCCGGATCTCTGCGAGCGCGCCGGCATCGGCGACCGGCAGGCTGCGCAATCGAAGGGCGTTCAGCAGCCCGAACACCGCGCCGTTGGCGCCCATGCCGAGTGCCAGCGACACGATTGCAGCGGCCGTGAACGAGGGATTTCGTCGAAGCAGCCGGACGCTGAACCGGATGTCGTGCCAGAGCGTCTCGAGGCCGGCGCCGCTCCGCGCTTCGCGCACCTGCGTCTTGATCGAGTCGATCCGGCCAAGCTGCAGCATGGCGGCCCGCCGCGCCTCGGTGGCATTCATGCCCGAGGCGACGTACTCGTCCACCAGGAGATCGAACGCCCCCCGCAGCTCGTCGTCGAGGTCGCGCTCGACGGTTCGCCGATGCACGAGGTTCCGCCACGCGGAACGCAAACGAGTCAGGAACATCGCGCCGTATCGCATCGGTCGGTACTCCACTGCTTCTATCGAGCGTCGATACGAGAGGGAGTCTCGCGTGGTTCCTATCGAATGTCAATAGGGAGCAGATTTCGTCCACGCTTTCAACCTTCCGGAGACTCCGGCCGTCCAAGCGGGAGATATCTCTGAGGAAGCCCATGAGAATCCTGCTCGTTCCGGTCCTTCTGGCTACGTTCGCGGCCTCCGCAGCCGCTCAGCTCGAGGGCGCATTTACCCTCAGCCGTTGGGACAACGACCCGGACGGCCGTGTCCATCTGAATCTCGTGTACAACGACGGCCACTCGAATTACGGCCGGATGGTCGACCCATCGGCACTGACCGACGTCGTCCGGACCGGCGATCGCATCACGTTCGCATTGCGGCGCGAGCCGGGTAGCTTCACCTTCGAGGGGCGCGGTTCGCTGGATCGCGCCTCAGGTTGGTACGGCTTCACCGGGAATCAGGAATTTCGCCAGCAATTGGAGAAGCTGGGGTTCCGCGACATCGAACCGAAGGCGCTGTTCGTGTTCGCGCTCGACGACCTGACGGCCGCTAAGGTCCGGCAGCTGCAGCAACTCGTGTCGAACATGCTGGACACGGCCGAGCTCGTCCAGATGATCAATCACGGCGCTGGGTTCAACTACGTCCAGGCGATGACCGCCCTCGGATTCAAGAACCTCACGTCCGACGAGTACCGCCGCGCGCGCGATCACGGTGTGTCGGAATCCTACGTTCGTGAGATGGCCGATCTCGGGTTGAAGCTCTCATTGGCAGATCTCATTCGGACGCGCGATCACGGCGTCACAGCCGAGTACGTGCGCGAGATGCGCAGCGCTGGTTTCCAGGTGTCCCACGAGGAGCTGGTGCGAGCGCGCGATCACGGAGTCACCGCGGAGTTCCTGCGCCGCATGCGTGACTTCGGATACGACAAACTTTCGCTCGACGAGTACATCCGGCTGCGGGATCACGGTGTGACACCTGATTACGTTCAGGCGATGCGCGACCTCGGATACACGAGCCTGATGGCGGACGAACTGGTGCGGATGCGGGATCACGGCGTCACGACGAACTTCGTGCGGCGCATGAAAGAGCTCCTGAAAGAATCGCCCTCGGCCGAGCAGCTCATCCGCCTGCGCTCGCACGGTGACTCCGGCTCGCGCTGAGTCACTTGTTCGCTGCGCAAGGCCGATCGCCTGCTCTACTTCCTGAATGCCGCGAACCAGTTCTGTGCGACCGTGACCGACGTGCCGGGCTGTGCGTCGCCAGTGATCTCGTCGACCATCAGGAGGCGCTTCCCGTCGGGCGACACGTCGTAGCCGACGCGGGCGGTGAGACGCGAAGGTCGCCGGACCTCGCGTGGTGTCCCCAGCGTGACCGTTGGCGTCCTGCCCACGTCGACACGCATGACCGCACCTGGAATCGTCCGGTAATAGAGCGCGTCGCCGCGTGGGCTCCAGACTGGCAGCACGCCGCCCCCCGACGAGACCTGCCACCGTCCGGTCGCCGCCGGATATGTTCGCAGGATGACCTCGGTGTCGCCCTGATTGCCGAGCGAGTACGCGAGCAGCGTCCCGTCTGGCGACAGCGCTGGTCCCACCTCGCTCGCTGGCGACTGCTCAAGCCCTTGCGGTGTGCCGGGGTCGGCGCCGGCATGGGGCGAGGCCATGTGGAACAGGTCAAAATTCCTATTTGCCCCGCGCGCAAATACCAGGCGGCCCGCCGCAATCGTCGGCTGCATGCCCCTGGTCAGCACGACTTCGCCGGCGGAACCATCCGCCGGGCGGCCGATGAGTTGTTGGGTTCCATTCAGCGAACGGGTGTACACGACCATTCGGTCACCGGCCCACACCGGCCATGGGCCGGCGGCGGTACGCACATCCGCAGGGAAACGGATGTGCGTATCGCGCTGCAGATCGACGACGATCACGGCCAGCCCCTCTGCCGGCACGTGTATACCGGCGGCAACGTACCGGCCGTTCGGCGACAAGCGAGGATAGACCAGCGAAGGGAACCGTCCAGTCGTGGCCGACGTGACCTGGGCGGATTCGAGATCCAGCCAGGACAGGGTCGCGAGGCCCGTGACGCTGTTCTCGCAATAGACCAGGTTGCCGGTGTTGGCAATCGACGGATATGAACCTTGTGCCGCTACGAGAAACGGCGTACCCGTTGCCTCGAGCGTCGACAAGTCGAAGGGGACGGCCCAGATGCCGGGCGACGCGTTCTCCCGATGAAAGAGGATGTGACCGGTCGGAGAATACACCGGGGAGTCGAGTAGCTCTCCCTTGATCGTCAGCACGTTCTTGCGTGTTCCGTTTGCCAGCACGCCAATCGTGTCGGCGCCGTCGCTGACGTGATCGACCGCGAACATGAGAGACCGGCCGTCTGGCAGCAATGAGGGCCGATGGAAGTCTGTCTCGACGTTGCTCTTGGGCGCCAGGAACGTCGAGAATTCACCTCCGGCTAGAGACACGCTGAAGAGACCCGTCCCCCCGGCGGCCGGCGCAAAGACCAGGGTGTCGTCGGCGAGCCAGACGCCGCCCGGCGTCCGCGCGGCCTTCGGAAACCTGTACCCTGCCACCCGCACCGGCGGAACACCTTCGATACCGACTCGCCACACGGCATTGGCCTGCAGGTAGGCGAGCTGGCGGCTGTCGGGCGACCAGAACGGATGCTGCGCCCCGTCGGTGCCGGTAAGCTGCCGCGCCTCGAGCTGGTCGAGAGCACGCACCCAGAGCGCACCGTTCCTGACGAACGCGAGGTGCCTGCCATCCGGCGAAATGGCCGGCAACGCAGCCCGGTCGAGAGGCTCCGGCGAGGTCGAAATCGTGTAGGTCAGCGGCGGCAGCCCCGGACTCGCCATGTTCGTCGATCGCAGCCCCATCGCGATCGCCGCCACGATCGAGACGACGGCGACGGCCCACGGCACCGCCTCGCGCCAGACGCGCTTCGGCGCCGGCGGCGGCAGCATCGCGACCGGTGCGGGTGAGGTCGCAATCTGGTCGAGTGCGAGCCGCGCCTCACCGATGTCGCGCAGCCGCTGACGTGGATCCTTCTGCAGCGTGCGCTCGAGCAATACGCGGAGCGGCGGCGAGAGATCATCAGGCAGCAGGTTCCAGGCGGGCGGGTCCTTGATAATCGCGGCGATCGTCTCGCTGATCGTCTCGCCACCGAACGGCCGGGCACCCGTGAGCATCTCGAACACCACGACACCGAATGCCCAGATGTCGCCGCGTTTGTCGACGGCCTTGCCCCTTGCCTGCTCCGGGGCCATGTAGGCGGCAGTGCCGAGAATCACGCCGGCGGCGGTCGCCGCGGCGGTCAGCGTCGGCGAATTCATCGCGCTGGCACTCGACCCGGCCGCGTCACCGGCCCGGGCCAGCCCGAAGTCCAGAACCTTGGCCTGGTTATCGGCCGTGAGCATGATGTTGCCGGGCTTCAGATCGCGGTGGATGATGCCTTTCTCATGTGCGGCTTCGAGCGCGTCGGCAATCTGCCTGGCGATCGCCACCGTCTCGTCAATCGCGAGCGGGCCATGGGCCAGCCGATCGGCGAGCGAAACGCCATCGATGAACTCGAGAATGAGGAACGTGGAGGTGCCGTCTTCTTCGACGCCGTAGATGCCGCCGATATGCGGATGATTCAGCGCCGCGAGCAGCTGCGCCTCACGCCCAAAGCGCGCGTTGCGTTCCGGATCCTGCGCGAACAGCGCGGGGAGTGTCTTGATCGCGACGTCGCGCCCGAGCCGGGTGTCGCGACCGCGATACACCTCGCCCATGCCGCCATGGCCAAGCGCGCACACGACTTCATAAGGTCCGATCCGGGCACCAGCTTCGAGCGGCATCGAGGAGAGAAGCGTGCCGGATTATAGGTCCGCCTTCGCGCTGCGCGCTACGGCGAGACGAGCTGGAATGGCCTGGGTGGCTTCCGCCTTCGGAGCATGTGAATTGGTCACGCCGTCACAGCCGTCTGCCTGCTTTCAGTCGCAATCGGGGTGATCTCGGCGCTGGGATGCTGAACAGGAGGGACAGGAGATCAGGGGACACAGAGGGTTTTTCTCTTAGCCTCCTGTCCCTCCTGTTCAACAACAGCGTCAATACAACCCGCTTACTGCTCCAAGCACCGAGACGATCGATCTATTCACAGGCTCTTCAGGCGGAAGGAGAGCACCAGACGGTGGTAGACTCGCCCCTTTCTCGGACCGCGTGCGGTGTTCGACTCGGAGGATCAATGACGACTCGTCGTGACGTGCTTCAGGCGGCCGCCGCCCTACCGCTCGGCCTGCTCCCCCGCCGTGCAGAGGCGGCGACGACGGCGCTCGCGGCGCCGCCGTACACGATCTCGATCAACATCGAGATCATGTTCAACACCGGGCGCGGCAACCCGCCGATGCCGCGGGCGGACCGGATCCGCGCCGTCGCGGCAAAGGGATTCAAGGCTTACAGCTACTGGAATGCCACGCCCGAGGAACGGAAGGCGATGATCAAGGCGCAGCAGGAGACCGGGCTCAAGTGCGTGAGCCTGGTCGGCACCGGCGCCGCGGGTGGCTCGACCGGCTTCACCAAACCCGGCGCGCAGGATGCCTTGCTGACGGAGATCAAGGAGCGGGTCGAGATTGCGAAGGAGTTCGGCACGCAGCCGGATCTGATTACGTTCGTCGGCATCATTCAACCCGATGTGCCGTGGGAGACCCAACGGGCCCAGATTGTCGACGGATTGAAGCGTGCCGGCGACATCGCCGCGGCGGGCGGCGTGACGATCGCCCTCGAGCCCCTGAGTGTGAATCCCAACCAGCCGCGGCGCGCGCTCGATCGCTGTGTTGAAGCCTTCCCGGTCATGAAGGACGTCAACCACCCGAACGTGAAGATCTGTTTCGACCTGTACCATCTGCAGCGCACCGAGGGCAACCTCGTCGTCAATCTTCGCAACGGCCTGCAGGACAAGCTGATCAAGATCGTCCAGATTGGCGACAACCCCGGACGACTGGAGCCTGGCACGGGCGAGATCCACTATCCGTTCATCTTCAAGGAGCTCCGGCGCCTGAACTGGACGGGTTACGTCGATACCGAGCACGGATCATCGAGTACCGCCGACTACGCGATGGATGTGGTCAGAAAGATGGCGGACGAGAACTGAGCGTGGACCGATGCCGTTTGCAATCTCGCTTATTGCCTGTCGTAGACGGCCGTGCCACTCATCTTCTGACCTTTCGCATCGGTCGCAGACGTAGTCACGGTCCGGCTTTTTCCGTCAGCGGCGACCGCGATTTTTCCAGTAAGGACGACCTTCCCGTCCTTTTTCGCAGAGAACGTCAGGGTCCGGGCGTCGACGCTCGTGTACGACCGCGTGTCAGAAACCGGATCGCCAGTGACGGGATAGTCTTTGCCATCGTATTTCCCGGTCCACGTGGACTTGAACGCCTTGCCGTCCGAGGTCGTCCCTTCCACTGTGACCTTGACGCTGTCCCCCGCCGCCTCATAGATGACCGTGGTGTTCTTGGTGGAGGCCGGATTCAGCTTGGACTTGGCCTCGTTCAACTTCCAGGTACCGATCTGAAGATCGGCGGCGAACAGTGTCGCGCCAGCGACACACGCTAGCGACAGCAGAATCATCGACTTGACCTTCATGGTCGTCCTCCTGAGCCCGGCGGCGAAGGCCGAGGGCTGCACGGTGAAAACGAGATCTGTGGTTCCGGCGGACCGGGGATCCAAGGGCACGCGCGCGAGACGTTGCTTCGGCGACGACGTCAATCTGGGGTCGAGGAGATGGGCAATCCTAGCATGAGCGGGAGACGGTCTACTGCGTGCCGCCGGCTTTCGTCAGTTCAGCGGTCAACGTCGCGCCGCCCATCTCCGGAAGCGTGGCCACCAGCTTGAGCACCGTTCGGGTATCGACGGCGATCCACACGGTCATCGTCCCGGGCTCACCCTCGGCGGACCCGACAGCGAGCTTGAAGGCCTTGAACGTCCCCGCCGGCACGGTCACGGCTTCGGTGCCGATCACTTTCATCTGCTTCAGGGCGACCTTCTGTTTCTGGACGTCGAAGTTGCGGAAGGTCGTTGAATAGCCGTCTGCCAGTGGCAGTGTCGCCAGCGCGGCCTGCATCGAGGGACCGTCCGCGAACAACGGTCCGCCGAGATCCGCCGACACCGGCTTGCCTGCCCCGCCCATCCCCATCGTCCCGGTCGCTTTGCCGCCATCGAAACTCAGATCGATCGCGATCGGTCCCTGCTTGACGGAGCGCTTCAGCACATAGAGCGTCCCCTTTTCGAGCGTGACGGTGTCGACGGCTTCTCCCTGGGGCGTCTTCAACGTCTCGGTGACGATCCAGGCGCCTCCTTCTTCCTTGATGCTGGACGCGAGTGTCAGAGACATCGACTTGCCGCCCATTTCCATCTTCGTGTCGTACGAGTTGTTGCCGGGCTTGAGGTCCATCACCGGTTTCGGCGCGCTGACCGCCGCTCCATCGACCTTCTTCGTGAGCTTGACGGTCTTCGGATCGACGGTGATCTCCTTGAGACGCGTCCCGACTTCCGGCGTCATGCTTTCCTGGAACCGGCCCTCGAGGTGCTTTGACAGGAACTTCTCGGCGGCGGCGAACATCGCCATGTTGTTGACCGGCCGCGCGAACCCGTGGCCCTCGTCTGGCGCGACGATGTACTCGACCGGGAAGCCGCGATCGCGCAGGGCGATCACGATCTGATCGGATTCGGCCTGCTTGACACGCGGATCGTTGGCCCCCTGGGCAACGAGGAGCGGCGTCTTGATCTTCGCCGCCGAGTTGAGCGGTGATTGCCGTTCGAGCTGTTTCTTGCCGTCGGGGGTGGCCGAGTCACCCATGCTGTGCGAGAAGAACGCGCGCGCCGAGGCCCAATAGGGCGGGATGGTCTCCAGCAGCGTGATCAGGTTCGACGGCCCGACGATGGAGACGCCGGCGGCGTAGACGTCCGGCGTGAAGGCGAGGCCAGCGAGGGTCGCATAGCCGCCGTACGACCCGCCCATGATCCCGATGCGCTTCGGATCGGCGGTACCGTCCGCGATCAGCTGCTTGACACCCCACGTGAGGTCGTCCTGCATCTTGTCGCCCCACTGGTTGTTGCCGGCGTTCTGGAATTTCTTGCCGTAGCCGGTCGAGGCGCGGAAGTTTGGCTGCAGGACGGC
>Ga0209382_10000973_pt1 | contig 46258 bp, 74 predicted proteins | sample SoiMetdeltSBSDD5_FD_187599 | JGI IMG/M metagenome (GOLD analysis project Ga0209382, IMG submission 187599) | Bulk soil microbial communities from a Populus tree surrounding site in Tennessee, USA - Soil MetaG P. deltoides SBSDD5 (SPAdes) (version 2) | ecosystem: Environmental > Terrestrial >...
ACTCCTGGTTCGTAGCCAGGTATGATTTCCTTTTTCACCACAAGGGTATGTGAGTGGACCTACAGGGATTCGAACCCTGAACCCTCTGCTTGCAAGGCAGGCGCTCTACCGTTGGAGCTACAGGCCCATGCGGTGCTTGTTTTCGCAAGAGTCCGAAGACAGCAGCGATACGCACAAACACCAAAGCGCCGTACTGGTGGAGGGATTCGAACCCCCATCCCCTGGTTAAGAGCCAGGTCGTCTTGTCCGTTGACTTACACCAGCATAGTACCCTCGCCAGGAGTCGAACCTGAATCGAACAGCTTAGGAGGCCGTCTACGTGTCCAGACGCAAGGGTAAGACTACAACACTCCCGTGCGCTCCACAACCCAGATCAGGAGCACGATGAGAATGATGAGAACGATCAGTCGCTCAGGACTCATAGAGCGGAAGGCACAGGAATCGAACCCGCAGGAGTAACCCCGTCGTCCTAGTTTTCAAGACTAGTTCTCTGACACACAGAGGATACCTTCCATGCGGGCGCCTTTAACGTCGGGCGCCCTACGACGGCGTTGTAATGGCCACAGCCCCAGGGTCAGTTTTAACAGTCATGCCCAGGACAGTCCCTGTACAGGAGAGAGGAGAGAGTGGGATTTGAACCCACGGAGGTGTTACCCTCACCAGCTTAGCAGGCTGGTGCCTTAAGCCAGACTCGGCCACCTCTCCAAGAAGCTGGCAGCCACTTAGCCTTGTGAGGACCACCCTGCAACGGGTGGTTGACTGCCCATGCACGAGATGAAGGATTCGAACCCTCGACACGCGGGTTTGGAAGCCGCTGCTCTGACCAGACTGAGCTAATCTCGCATGATTGAGTGCCGCTACGCTCGTCTCTGCCACGCCATAACAGTCGTCACGTAGCGGCCAGTTCCACGGGTGGGACTCGAACCCACGAAGCCGAATGGCACCTGTTTTACAGACAGGCAGCTTTGCCGCTTGCATACCTTGGAGTGGTCACTGGTGGAATCGAACCACCGACGCAGGGCTTTTCAGACCCCCGCTCTACCTTCTGAGCTAAGTAACCATTGAGTCGGGTATCGAGGACTCGAACCCCGTCCACGTGGTCCCAAACCACGGGTGCAGACCCTTAACACCTATACCCGATAGAAACGCCGAGCGCTCTGCTACTGAGCTACCGCAGGTTTCAGCGCTACCACCGCGACCAGGAGTTGCACCTGGGACCTCTCGGCTTGGCTGCCTCGGCAGGCTTCGAACCCGCATGACCTGGTTAACAGCCAGGCATCTTGCCATTTAGATGACAAGGCAATGAGTTCTGGTGCTAGGCTTCGAACCCAGACTTGGAGGTTCAGGGCCTCCTGTGCTACCAGTTACACCACTCCAGAGCGTTACAGACGGGACTTGAACCCGCACCCCCCACCTTGACGGGGTGGTGCTCTACCAATTGAGCTACTGCAACATGTGCCCAGGCAGGACCACCTACCCCTGAGCTTGACACACCCTATCTATGTGTGTCCACCACCGTACACCTGACGGGATTCGAACCCGCACTGGTCAGGGTCTGAGCCTGATGCCTCTACCAAATTGGGCTACAGATGCAGTGCCACGACGGGGGATTGAACCCCGATCACCTGCTTGAGGGGCAGGAGTCTTACCATTAAACGATCGTGACTCGGACTGACTACCAGGATCAGAGTACCACACCTTGTCAATAGCCTCTGACCTGGGATTTCTTGGTGGCGGGAAAGGGTGTCGATCCCTCCAGGCTGGGTTTATGAGACCCTGCTGCGCACTGGCGCCCCCGCATCGAAGGGGAGAACGCCCAGATGGCGATATCTGAACGTTCTCATCCCTTACGTGACCGTGTCCCAGGTTACATGTCTGGGACGATCCAGATGGCCTCCACGCAGTCCGCGGTCCTCATGATGACAGCCACGGGTGAGTGTTGGCCGAAGGGCGCACCTGGGTGTTTGAACGGCATCGTCTGGGCGCTGCCCTTGGTGTCGTACGCCTTCAGAGTGACGTCGACCTCGTGGCGAGTGACGACGAACTTGTACTTGCGTACGTCCGACACCTCGCTGTCAGGCGGCTCCTCCGCCAGGATGGCCCTGACGTCAGCGTCCTTCTCGATGACGCTCGGATGGCGGTGCCATGGCCAGTCGGTGATCGGCATTACCCCGCATCCTCGGGGAGCGTGAACTCGAAGGTGATCTCGTCCACTCGCGCCCGCTTGTCGGCAGGCAGGTTGTTGACGACGCCTGAAGTCCAGCCGACGTTGGCCTCCTCGTACTTGGCGAAGATGTTGCCGCCCGCATCGAGGCACAGGGTCCAGGTTGCCGCTGACTCGCCCTGGTAGACACCCGTCGTCTCGCCCTGGTCCACGGGGAACTTCGCAGTGGTGCCGTCAGCGGGGATGTCCACGTACGCCTGGCTAGGCGTCAGCATGTAGGTGCTGGGCACTGGCGAGCCGACCGTGGGGCACCACCAGAGCAGTTCGCCACCGAGGGTCGTTGCGTAGGCGGTGCCATGTGTGCCAGAGGCGCGGATCGTCTCGATGTCGATGAGCGTCTGGCGCTCCTGGCTGTAGTCGAACGCAGGGACCTGCTGGCTGTCGCTGAGACGGGCGAAGCCCGTCGAGGCGGCGGCGATCTCGGCGCTGTAGTTGTCCTGCTGGCGCTCCTCGGTGGCCTTCTCCTTCTGGGTGCCAGAGCAGGCCATTACGTCCAGGATGAGCACGAGGCCCACCAGGGCGGCGATGACTCGGTTCTTGGTGATCATGCACACTCCGTTGCTTGGAACGACGCAAGGTCGTCCGTGACGTATGGATCACTCAGTCGGCCGATGAGGTCACAGGCACGGCGAGTGAGGGTCGCCCTCACTGGGGCGTCCGCTGGCAGAACCTCGATCTCAAGGATGTAGTCCTTGGCCTGGTCTGCCCATGCGGTCTGGGTTCCGAGATTGCTGTTGTCGATCTTCACCTGTCGGTCGGTGTTCTCTGCCTTGAGCCACCAGTCAAGCTGGTAGCCGACGACGGTGATGCCACCGATGAACAACAGGGCCGCTACGCCCAACAGGACGTACTTGAGGACCGTCCCCGCGCCGACACCTGACGATGGACGTCGAGGTGCATAGGTCGGGAAACTGCGGTCTGTGGGCATTGTCACCCTCCTACTCCTGGTTGGTTGGGATCTGGCTGGAGGACTCCAGTCAGGATGAGACGGTTGAGGTACTGCTCACCCTGAAGGATGAGTTCCTCCATGGCTCGCACGTAGGCCTCATCGAACGCATCCCGCTCGGGGCTGCCCTCAGGGAGGGTATGCTCGATGAGCAGGTCGAGAGTGGTCTGGATGACCAGCCCCTGGGGGATCTCAGCGCCCTTGGCGCGCAGGCCAGCGATGCGATCCTCGTTGGAAGCCCTGAGGGCTTCGATCTCTTCACGGTTCACTGGACCTCCAGTCCACGGGCGTTCAGGCACTCCGCCACCAACTCGGCGATGTGCAGGCGGCGGTCTGTATCGGGGCCGACGGTCCTGCCTGGGATCTGGGTGTACACGTGAAGTGCGATGCCCGTATCCCTGAAGTTGATGATGGGCGTCGAGCGCCCTGTCTCGCTGAGCACCTTCCAGGCAGGCGGGTTCAGCCGCTTGTCCAATTCCGCTGCCAACTGCCGCTTGACGTTGCCTGACACCGAGAACCTGTTGGCACCCAACGCCTCGGTGATGAGGGCCTCAGTGATCCTGAGGGGCTTCTGTTGTTCAGCCATTGCTCTCCTCCGTTTGGACATCTAGCTCCTCAACAATCAGGGCCATCAGCAGGGTTCCTGCTTCGGCCGTAGACGGTGCCACCACGTACGTGGTGCCGTGTCTCTCGAAGGACCGAGGGCGGCTGTTCTCCTCGATCTTCACGTGGTACGGACTGCGCTGACTTGCCAAGTTGGCTCCTGTCATCGTAGTTGCGATGGAACTCACCGAACTCCATGAGCGTCATAATGTGGAAGCCAGCATGAGCCAAGTGGTGGTAGCCGCTCTCGGGGTCCAACTCCTCGCCCCCCCAGAACGCCCACGCATGACGCTGCATTGCTGCAAAGCTGAGGCTCCATGGGTAGCCACGTTCCCAATTGCGATCCTCGTATTTGCTGGCACCCATGTGATAAACCCGAGCCATTTCAGCCAAAGGACCGACAGGGATCAGGTCATATCGTTCGGGCTTGGCGCCCTTCTCGCCACCCGTCTCGGACTTGATGCGGACTTCCCAAGCGCGGCCAAGGGCCGCCTTGGCGGCGGCTACATCGTCAGTCATCCATGAACTCCACGATCTCTGGGTTGGACATGAACAGTTCCTTTAGACGCTCCATGAGGGGCTTGAGGCGGCGGTGCACGTCGCTCTTGGACAACTGCATGACCTCGGCGATGTCACGGATGGACAGACCCTCGACCACCTTCATGACGATCAGGGCCTTGTCGGTTTCGTTGAACTCGCCCAACAGTTCTGCAATCACGTCCTTGAGCGGGTGGTCCTGCGGCTGGACAGACAGTTCCTCGTTGGGAGCGGCCATCATGATGGCCTCTGTCTCCGTGGCGGGCTTCGCCCGCTTCATCTCCCACATCTTGTCAAGACGCCAGTTGCGGTCGTCCTTCTGCCAGGCAGGGACGTTTCGCTGCCAGTCCTGATGAGGTGAGGTGTTTGGCCGACGGCTCGGCTTGTGCCTAGGAGGCGTCATCATGCCACTCCACAATCAGGTCGTTGACGTCAATGGGATAGTACAGCTTGCCCTCGGGGAACTCCTTGGTTTCCATGAGAGCCACCACGGGGAGGAGGTCGTGAACGGGCATCCACATCCAGCGCTTCCTGTGCGAATCCCACACGAACAGCCACGTCGGACAGACTGCATCCCAGTGGCCGAGACAGACGAACTTGTCCAACTTCAGCTTCAGCGTCTGGTCCTTGCCAACGCCCATGCATTCGACCAGGCGATCGTGCATGAGACGGTCGGGCATGTAGCGAATGAACGCTGGGACCTGGCTGAGGTTGACAGGTGGACGGTTCAGGCCGAAGGGAGCGCTGTTGGGAAACAGCGCGTCAAACTTCGCCTCTGACTCGTCGCCCATCTTAGCGTAGCGGGCATCCCAAGACTGCTGGTGAAAGGGCTTCATCGGGTCTCATCCCACTCGAAGATGCAGCCAACAACCTGCTTCTTGTGCTCCAGGTAGTACGACCTGACGTAGCGGGCCACCTTCAGGTCACAACGGATAGGGACTCCGCTCAAAGCCTCTATCTCATCATAAACCACCTTGTCAAGTGGTCGCTTCTCTGGCAAAGCCACCAGTAGCTCCGTCTGCTCGGGCCTGACGTCCACAGTGCGCCAGTCGCACTCACCACCTAGCAGGAGAGCGCGTTCCCTGGCGAACTCGTGCACCTTGCGACCCATGTCCAGGCGATTCTGCATGTAAGGCGATGCCTCAGGCAGGCTGCGGTAGTTTCGCATCTCGGCGTCAAGCCGTGCGAGTTCCTGGTCGATTCGGCGGTCGATGCTCACAGTGGCCGCCTGCGGTCGTGCTCATAGAAGAACCAGATGGCGATGACGACGATGATGAGTTCGACGTTCACCACACACCGTCCATCAGCCAACGCAGGAAGTTCTTGGCCGCCTTGTCCCAGCACTTACGGCAGATGCGCTCCCGAGTCGTCTGCGTGTAACGCTCACATCCGTAGCAGATGGTGAACCTTCTCATCTCCCACATCACTTGCTCGCTTCCACGTAAACGACCTGGTTGTCATTGTCGTAGGCGACGCCCTGAAGGGCGTCCAGCACCAGCTTGACAAGGTTGTCAATGTCCGCCCTGGATCGGCCAGAGGGACGTGCTGGCGCTGGACGCACCACGATGCGGGTCTCATCTCCCAGGAAGACCATGTGGACCTCGACAGGCCCCTCGAACTTCGGACCCTTGTACATGCTCTTGATCCTGGACTCAGCGATCCGCGTGGCTGGTGGCGTGAAGGCATGGCCAGTGCGCTTGACGATCGCGCGCTCCTTGGGCTGTGGCCTGCCTGGCACCGTGAACTGGTACAACCTACCCCCGCGAGTCAGGGGGTGAACCACGCCCTTTCGACCAACTCCATGATGCGCTTCTCGCCATCGGGTCGGGCGTAGAACTTGCCCCATCGGTTGTCGGCGTCACGGATGATCTCGACCGCTTCCTCGACCGTGTGGCGGTCATCTTCCCTCAGGTAGCGGGCCAGCTTGAAGAGTGTGTGACCCCGACCAGAACCTTCGAGTGGTCCCTGTTCGAAGATTACCCGTGCCTTACCCCGAAGGCGCGCAATTGCGTCCTCCAAGGCTTCGGCAGGACGGGACTCCCAGTCACGTCGCCTGATTGGGGCCTCAGGAGCCACGTAGTGGCCTGCCAGCGTGCGTAGCGGCTCAACACCCGTCCGAGCCTCCCAGGCGGCTGAGACGAAATGCTGGAGGCTGTAGTACCCGCTGTGGTCGGGGTTCATCATCGAGCGACGGGAACTTCGCGTCGCGGCACCTAGCCATCCTGGGTAGGGCAGGCGGACGTAGTTCCCCAACTGACCGTCCACGAGGTAGTCCTGCTTCGGGTTGATCTCCTTCGTGGGAGCGTCAACCAACTGGCAGGCGGCCAGCAGAGCGCGTCGCATGATCGGAGCCTCAATCGGCTCAGAGGCGAACACCCATACGTGGTAACCCTTGGACCTGCTACGCTCGATCCAACCCGTGATGCCGAACGTGGTCAGAGCCAGCCAGACGTTCTTGGCGTGGACCCAGGATTCTTCCTCGCCCTCATCGAAGTCCACGCAGCCCCAGTGAACCACCCACGTGCGGTCGTAATACCCGTCCCGCATCATGATCGACTCCATCCTCATGAGATAGACGCCGATCGGCTCTCGGGTGCCGAGCAGGTGGCCTGCCATCTTGTCCCACAGGTCGGGACGGTCGTAGGTCGTCGTTGTCGACAGACGCTCGCACTTCCCCTCCTCGGTGCCATAGGCACCTCGGTTCCCATCGAACAGCGTGCAGAACCTGTAGATCAGTTCATCACGGGTGGCACTCGACGTCATTCAGGACCTCCTCCAGTTCCCATTCCTTGGCCAGCTTCGCGATGCGGTCCCATGCGATCTTGTACGTCGCTTTGATTGAGCGGACAGCGTACTCAATCTCAGGGTGGGACGGCAGGCAGGATGTGTGCTCCAGCAACGCCTCCTCGAACCCGATGTCGTTGCACTTCCACAGGAAGTAGGCAAAGTCGTCAATCGTCACTTACGCCCCCTTCTCCCGTAGCGGCCCCACATGTAGAACCAGAGACAGGCAATGGTGATCAGGATGACGTTCTCAAGCATCGTCAGGTTCGACGTCCTCGAACAGGAGCGGGAAGCAGCCGTCGTCATCTGCCTGGTCCTGTGCCCAGATGGTCTCGTTGGGGATGCCCACGGCGTTCAGAACCATCGATGGCGAGAAGCTGTGACCTTCCTGGACCTTGACGTCATCGACGTACATGGCGATCCAGTCGTCTGCCTCTACGAACTTGACTGTCTTCATGGTGCCTCCGTGATGACGGTGATGTTCTCGGTGATCCTCAGCCGCACTGGTCGTGGCAAGTCGGGGGCGGCGTAGCGGAACCTCCACCCATAACGGCTGGTTGACTCAGGCTGGACGACGACGACAGGCTTGCCTGCCTGCCAGCCAGTCTTGACTGTAGTGATCTCTAGCACGCGTCCCTGCATCATGCTGAGGCTGTGCCCGCTGACGTGAGGCCAAAGGACCGAGTCGCCCACGACGATGTCGTTACCTCGCCAGTCCTTCACAGCGCGTACCCCCATGCGGCCACAACCACGCACAATGTCAGGGCGGCCAGGATTATGAGGCCCCAGATGATGTCAGCCCATTGGTGGTTCATGTGCTCTCCCCTTCGTGATCTCGATGAGATGGTCGATGTTGACTGGCGTCCAGTCCCACACGTCTGTGCCGACGTTGATCATGCGCTGCTCTGGCTTGACCTTCCAGGCAGTGTGCACGTGACCGTGCAACAGCCACAGCCCGTGGGGACGCGGCTTGAAGCGGTCGAACTTCACGTCGAACAGGTCAGGGTGCTCGGGGTCAAAGTACGGGAAGTGACAGAGCATCAGCGTGGATGTCTTGTACGACGTCAGACACGTCCCGTCTAGGACGCGCCAGCCGAACTTCCCCCACTCGTGCTTGGCGGGCTTCTTGTGCCCTGCCCACACAGTGTCGTGGTTGCCTGGCACCAGGTACTTGCTGCCATTGAGTTGCTCTAGCCATGGGGCAGCGGACGACACGCTACCCCACACGACGTCACCTAGGACCCAAACATTGTCCCAGTCGCCCACGACCGAATTCCACCTGTCCACGAGTCCTTGGTTCATCGCTTCTACGTCTGGGAAAGGACGATTGCAGTAGTCGATGATGTTCTCGTGACCGAAGTGCAGGTCGCTGGTGAACCACGTCTTGTAAACCTTGCTTGCCACTAGATCCCCTTCGGCTGTAGTGGGATTGGCTGCGGCGGGAACTGTCCGAGCAGGATGTGTGTGAGCACGTCGGCATCAATCAGCCGCCTCACCATGTCATGGGTGCCACGGCTTTCCCGCAGCGGCTTGTCAATGGCAACGCACCACACGGCTGCCTGTGACCAGGTCATGACAGGATTACCCCCGCTCCAGCGAAGCGACTCGCGATGGCCGCTACGCACACAAGGATTGCAACGAGGACTGCGCCGAAGCGCAGCCCCCGAAGCTGATCGATGATCTGAACGAGGTTCCCAGGCTCACCCTTCTTGGGCGGGCACATTGGCCTCGTCCTGTGGCTCGGTGGCGGCCTTGTCGGCCTCGCCCTGGGCGAACAGGTCGCCGAGATCGACGCGCAACACCCGCACGTCAGGCTCCTCGCTGGGGTCAGCCAGGTTCGGCAGCCGAGACAGGATCTCCCGCAGGAGATGGTTCGTCTCGAACGCCTTGACGTTCTGGACGACAAGCTGTGAGACGATCGCCTCGTAGACGGGACCCCACAGGTTGCTGGCCTTGGCCTTCTCGTAGATGACGATGGACTTGGCCATCATGTCCCTGGCGTGAGCCTCGTCGTGATCGGCCTCGTCCAGGCTGCTCGGCTTGGTGCCCATCATCAGACCGATGAGACCCTTGATGAAGTCCTCTTGCGTTGACGCCATGATGCTCCTTGGTTATGAACCCAGCATGACTGCTGCGTTCGTGGTTGGCTTACCCGATCGGAACATGTCCTCAGGCGTCAGCTTGCGGATGTGTCCCGTGTCGGCATTGATGAACAGGTCGACCTTGCCCAGCTTGCCAGGTGGCCGCTTGTTCTTGGCGATTTCCAGCGTGATGCTATCCTGGTGACCCTTGCGCTCGTGCTCGTTCAGCTTCTTGTTGTCACGCTTACGATAGACTTCCAGGACGATGATGGCCTCGGCTGCGCCGCCGAACTTCATGCCATCCATGCCCTGGGCCTGGCCACGTGTGTCACCGTCACCACGCTTACCCTGGTGGATGACGAACGTAGGGGCATCTGCCACCTTCGTCCAGCGCTTCATGTCCTGGGCTGCGCGGGTGACCTCGTTGTAGCCGCTGCCATACAGCAACTCCAGGAAGTCGTACACAACCATGTCGATGCGCGCACCCCAGAAGTCCTGAGCCTCGTCCACCGCTTCGCCCATCTGCTTGGGCGACAGGCCGCTATCGATCACGATGAGATGCCTGAAGTCCTCCGCGGCAGCACCACGGACGAGACTGATGGCTTCCTCGTCATGGGCCTTGACGCGCGTCTCCAACGCCTCGGCGCTGACACCGTAGCGAATGGAGATCAGCTTCGACAGCACCAACTCAGGTGACTCGTCAGGCGTGAAGATGATGCAGTGCGCATCTGGGTTGTTGTTCAGAGCGTTCAGGACGACCTGCGTCTTGCCGCTTCCCTCTCGCCCCGTGACAAGCGTGAGTTCGCCTCGGCCATGGCCACGAGTGAGTCGATCCACCTCAGGAATTCCGAGGAAGAAGCGGTCGGTCTGCTGGACCTGAGTGACATACGTGTTGCCGTCCAAAGGACGGATGTGCTCGTAACGACTCGCGATGCGAGCCGCCTCAGCCTCTCTGCCAGCTTCCTGCTGCGCTGCAATGTTGCGTCGAACCGCTGCAAGATCAAGCTCCTCTGCCAACTCACCCTCCAATCCCTCTCCTCGTCGGCGGATACGAATGACAACACACCTGCCACCTGAGCCTTCAACCAGGCCTCAGCCAACTTCCGACGCTCTGTGTCGTTGATGTTCCAGTTGGCCCACTGCGTGTACCCGAGAGACTCCAGGTAGTCATGACAGGCTTGCTCTAGCTTGACTTCACTTACGAAACTGTCGTACTCCAACGTCTGTCCTCTCCGTAGGGACGAGAAAGGCGCCCCCGAAGGGGCGCCCATTCCCGCTGCTGACCCCCAGCAGATCAGTCGTTCCAGAAACCCACTCGGCTGTCCTTGTGGGTGAAGTCGGGGCTGTTAGCCCACGTGTCGTCGGTTGCCTTCTTCTTGCGGTTGTCGAAGAATTCCTGAGGGTGGCTGTCGTAGCGGGCCTTGGCCCACGCTGAGTTCTCCTTGCGAGCCGCCTTCAACTCGTCGTCGCCCATGCCCTTGAGTTCGGCCTGGCTGTACGGTGGCTTGGCGGATGCCGTCACGGTCGACTCAGACTTCAGGGCGCCCTGGGTTACGACTGCACCAGGGAACTCCTTGAACACCTCACGGAGGACGCCGTCCTCATCGCGAGAGACCTCCAGGCCCAGCTTCTCTGCCACCACCGCGGTGGCGTAGTTGGCTGCCTGGCGAGCGACTGCCAGCCAAGTCGAGGCTGAGTCAGGATCGCCTGCCATCAACTCGGGCGGGAAGTCGAACTGCACTGAGCAGAACGCCTCGGCGCTCTCGTAGTCCAGGCCACGGTTCTGGTAGTTCACCTTGCGCTGGAACGAGAACGTGCCGCGCAGGTTGCTCAGCGCCGTCACCATCATGTCCTGGAGCGAGCGGTCCACGACTGCCTGCTCCACTGCACCCTTCTCAGTATCTGCCAATTCCGTCCCCTTCGGTCGGTCAGGTCTGAAAGTGCTTGCCCTTGCACTGGTTCCACTTGAGGCACCAGTCTGGACTACACAGCGCATGCTGATCCCTGAGGGGCCAGTGTGGCAGCCCCGCCTCGATGAACTCAGCAATGGATGTCAACTGTTCCTTCAGGAATGACATGTGCTGGATGGTCCTGTTGGCGGGGAGAAGCTGTGGCTTGGTCCCCTTGAAGTCCAGGTTCACGAACGTGAACGGGACCTCTTCGCCTGGCACGTACAGCCCTGCCTCAAAGGCAGCGGCTGCGTAAACTGTGGGCTGCACACCCCATCGGCGCAGCTTCCACCCCTCCTTTGCGTACTTATCCTTGTTCCCTGACAGCTTCCAGTCCATGATGCCATGACGATCGTCTGCGTAGTCGGCCGTGCCAGACAGCCAAATCTCACGCTCGGGAGTGTCATGGAAGAGGAACTTGAACTCCTCTTCGCACCAGGTCGTACTGACCAGGGTTGGGTAGACGTAATCGTACCACGAGTAGAAGCCGCCCTCAATGTGAGCAAGGGCGGTCTCCTCTCGCTTGACCTTCACCCATCGGAAGTCAGGGTCCGCTGCCAGGGTGCGGAATGTCTGCACACCCAGGGCTACGGCCGCATCTGGCTCCACGCAGCGCATGATGACCGCCTCAATGGCGGCATGCACTGAGGTTCCCGCTGCTGCTGCATCGGTCTGATCTGCTGGATGAGTGTCCTTCAGCATGAACCGAGCCTGCTCGGGGCACTCGAAGTAAGTCGAGAGCCACGACTGTCGAAAGACATGTACAGGCTTGGTCACGACTTGGAGTGCCTCCTACCACGCTTGCCTGCATGAGGTTCGATGCCATTGCGCCTCAGCAGCGCTGCGATGGTCGCGTTGTGGATGGACCTCAGGATCTCTTCCTTGAGCACACGAGCGATGTCTGTGGGGCACAACCCCTGTTCGTGTAGCTCAATGCAGCGGGCCGTCGGGATCTTCCTGAACTTGTCAGACCGCTGCTGGTCGAGCGCCCTCAGGAGGAAAGTATACTCCTGCTTGGACAGACTCTTGTATTTGTCCAGCCTCACGATCTCGGCGTAGCACGTTCGCTCTTTGACCAGGCCCACTAGCTCCTGCACGTCTTCAGCGGCCAGGTCGGCGATGACCTGCCTGGGTGGACGGGGGTCACCGTTGTTGTCGCGGTCCTGAGGGATCTTCCCCACGTCTAGCTCCAGCCAGATGTCAGCGCCTGCAAGAATCAGGTCCTCGGCTGTCTCAACGGGGACACGCAACAGCGGCGGCTGGTCCCACGTCATCCCCTCTGTCTTCGTCAGGTCCACATCACACAGGCAGTCGTCTGGGTGGAAGTGCACACCACAACCCACGAACTTGTGCCTCGGGTTGAGGTAGACCTCAACGTGTGCCTCGCCCATGAGCGGAGAAAAGCTCTCACGCTTCTGCCAAGTCGTTGACAACCCTCACCTCCTCCGTGTCGTAGTCAGCTTTGTGAAGCGGACTCTACGGCACCTTGTCAAGCCCCCCTTGACTGGGCATAGCTCTAGCCAAATATTGAGAATTTGTCCGCGCCGTCTACGCAGACGGCAGAGAGGCTTTGGGCGGCCCGAAGGGGCCGCCAGAATTCTCAGTCAATCCCTTGCGTAGCGGCAAACTCAATCCGAATTCAGAATTGGCAGTCTAGTGAGCCTGTTTGGCAAGTCCACTATTTGACATTTGCCCTGGTCAGGACTAGTATCGGGGTGACTACCGTTGTTGGACACGCCGTCAGTTAGTCGTCGAGGTAGGCCCTGAGATCGTTGGGGTTGGCCCTGACGTAACCCAACGTCGTGTCGATCGACGCATGGTTCATGAGTGCCTGGACCTTGTGCAGCGGCAAGCCAGCGTTCACGAGGTTCGTGGCACATGAGTGCCTCAACTGATGGGGCGTGTAGTGTGGCAGGTTCAACTGCTCACACAGCAGGGTGAAGCGCGTCCTGAGCGCCGCCTGGTCCCTGTAGGGACTGACTACGGTCTGGAAGTGCTTACGCACCCTGCCTACGGCGCCAGTGAACGTCAGCAGATCAGGCAGCAACGTCGCGTTGTGCTTGCGCACAATCCGCGCCATGTCGTGCCAGGGCACCGTATGCTCGTGTCCACCCTTGCGGCGCACGTTCACGAGGCGGTGGGGCTGCACCTGCTTGACGGTCAGGGACTGCAACTCAGAGATGCGCAGACCCGTGAAGTAGCCGAAGCCCAGGAGGCAGCGCAGACGGTCGGGCAAGTCGTATCCCCACATGACCGCCCAGTCCACGTCCTCGATCGGTCGTGGGTTGCGCACCTTCTCTCTCGGCCCGCGCAAGTCCACTGCCAGGTTCTTTGGCAGGTGGTCACGCAGTGCGGCCCACCCGTAGAATCCTCGCAGGACCTTGGCGTCGAAGTTCTGGGTAGCTGGCGTGCCCTTGCGACCTTGAAGTGCAGGCCTGGCGCGGGTGACGAACGCCTCCATGTCGGAGAGCGAAGGCGAGATAGCGTCGATGTGCTTGATCCTGCACCAGTCGAACCAGCGCATCATGACGCCTGCGTACTTCGAATAGGTGTTGACGGCGTTCTCTGCGGTATCTCTGTGCCATTCGAGCCACTGAACCGCTAGCTCCTCTGCATCCATGTTGTCGCCTCCTTGGCGTGAGTGCTGGCAAGGGACGAGAGGCGGCCATCGCCCCCTACCAGCGATCTTGTCAGTTGCCCTTGAAGCGCTTGCTACCTGTGGCCGCGTCGATGACCTTCGTCATGCCCTTCAGGAACGCTCCATCTTCCTTGGACTTAGCCTTGCGCCGCACCTTGCGGGCGCGCTTCGTCTTGGGCCTCACTCGCACTCCTCTCGGGTGAGAGTCGTGCCGTCCTCGATATTGACGTTGTCGTCATCGAAGACACCATCGTTGCCGTAGTCAGCGGTGCTGCCCGTCTCGCGTCCCCACACGTCGATGGGGTCGGTCCCGTTGGCGAAGGGCGTGCAGACGAAGAACTCATCGCCCTCTGGCGTCGGGAACAGGCGGCCGATGCGGTTGCCGTAGAGCTTGAGACCGCCGTTGTCGTAGCTCGGCAGCCTCAGCACGGCAGCGCCGCCCCTGAACTGGTTGTAGCGGACGATGACGTTCGCCCAACCCTCTGACGGGACCGCGCTGTTGTGGAACTGGAAGCTGGATGACGCGTGCGGGTAATCGATGTTGTTCCACTCGAACAGCATGTCATGCAAGTTCGACCCATCGTCCTCGGTCTGGCCCTGCACGCCATCTGCGTGGATGTCGCACACGTTCACGATGTCGCAGTTGTAGGGCTGGTTGATCAGGTTGAACGAGTACGTCCAGTCGGACTGGGCGTTGATGCCGTCCGAGCAGTGTGCCACCTCGTTGCGGGTGAACAGGCCACTCGTGTTGGAGTTGCCGCCGATCCCGATGACCGCCGCGTCAGGCTCGTTCAGCCCGCCCTGGCAGTCGATGTTGTTGTAGCGGATCGTGACGTTGTCCGACCCGTCCAGCACGTAGATGGCAAACCCGAACGTGGGTGCCGACGCCTTGAGGATGCTGTTCTGCACCGTCACGTTGTCGGCGTCGATCACGAGCGTGCCACCGTCGAGACAGAGATCATCGATCACGGTGTTGTCAACCGTGACATCGACCTCGCCCGTGTCGTTGTTCGTGCAGGTGCCTGTCTCGGGGTTCGGTTCCGTGTGGGTGGACCCGTCGAAGAAACGACCGAGATTCGCTGGATTGCCGAGACAGCCCGCGGTCAGTAGGACGACTGCCAGCAGCGCTGCCAGTCCAACGCGCGCACGGCGCATGAGATTACCTCCGTGTTGGTTATGCGGCTAGAGACAGGATGGCGTCAGCCACCTGCATCTTCCTGTCGTTCACGTCATGAGACACGTTCAACAGGGTCTGGTCTAGGCGTGTGAGCGTAGCGGCCTCACCGTCTAGGTTCTTCAGGGGGCGCTGCCAGTCCATCCACTCGGTGATGGCGCCGTACACGGCCCACCCGTTGTGTCCGACCAGCTTCGAGTTCGTCTCACCGTCCAGGTAGAGCGTGGCAACCTGTTCGATGATGTTGGCCCGACGCGTCTTGTGCTGCTTCGGCAGGTCCTCGGGCATGGGCCAAAGCGTGTCACATGCGATGGCAAACGCAGGACCACCGTCTACGCGCAGCATGGCCTCAGCCTTCTCGACCATGGCCGTCTCAGCAGCGGCGGCGTAACCGACAGCCACAGCGGCCTGGTCGATGCGCTCCTCGGCGTTGCCTGTGTGCTTGACCGAGATGGCCTGCTTCAACTGCCCCAGCGACAGCCTGACCGTGTTGGCACACACCTCACGGATGTTCGACAGGCCGATCGTGTTCGCCATCGAGCCATCGAACGACGTGCCCACGAACAGGCCACGCCTGATCTTGTCAGCGATGCCATGAGGATCGATGACCAACTCGGGGAACTCCACGTGGCAGAAGAACCGCTCCCCGAACTCGCCCAGCCGTCCCATCGTGTCCACGATGGCGGTGTCGTCAGACATGCCGACGATCCGCTGAGCGATGTCCATGATCTCAGAGCACTGCATGACCTTGTACCCACTACCCGCTACGCCCATGGGGCCGTAGTAGTCCGAGACGACCTCGTACAACTCGGGACCCACAGGGTTGCCATCCGCGTCGTGCCACAGGCGGTGAAGCGTGACGATGTCGTCACAGTTGGCTGCTTCCAGGGCCTGGCGCACCGTCATGAAGCCAGCCATCGGCGTGCCAAGGCGATGCCATGGCCAGCCCCTGTCTTCATTGAACACGAACGATGCGTGGCCCTCAAGTTCTGTCAGTTCATGAGCCAATGCCTGTCCTCTCATGGTTGGGCGGCAGGTGAGTGGGACGCCTTGTGCAACGCCCCACTCACCCACCAGGACGGGAACTCAGGATTAACTGTTGCTCACCGCCTCAGCCTCACGCTGCACGGTGGCGATGGCGTTGTCGAAGACTTCCAACACTCGCTCGTGCGTCGTCTGGGAGTGATCGTTGTAGTCCACGACACTCGTGAATCCGAAGTGCGTCGTCCGCCTCACCGCTTCGTTCAGAAGCGTGTGTCCCGTGGCGTAAGCTTGCCTCGCCTTGGGGTCGCCATTGAAGTCGTCGCTGAGCCACACGGGGATTCCAGCAGGCCCGCACACAGTGCAGTTGGGCGAGCCACAGCCCTTCGACGTGACGCCACCGTGACGGATGCCGATGGTCACGCAATAGAGCGCACCGATGGCACACGCCCCCCAACCGTCGCAGAACGGCGTGGTTGGGTCCTCTTCGGGATGCGGGTTGCGGAAGGCTGCGCGCTTGATCCAACGCCCCTCCTCGACCAGGAGAGCACGACCCTGGAGCAACGCGTCCAAGGGGGTCTCAGCGGGGGCATCGAAGCCCTCTGGCAGGTAGACGTACCTGCCATCGGTCTCTCTTCGTACGGTTGTCACTGTGAAGACACCTCCTGTGCCTCTGCCTCTGCCTCTTGGATGGCGTTGTCGAAGGCCTCGATGACCTGCTCGTGAGTACGACCGTCATGGTCGTTGAACTCCACGATGGCGGTGTACTCGCCATCAGTGATGGCGGCCGCGGCGTCGTCCAGGAGGTTGGTCGCATCGGTGCAGATGGCCGTACCTGGCCAACTGCTGAGCATGAGTGCCTCTTGCCAGGATGGCGGAGTAAGGCAGACCTCGACGCCGTCTACGTAACCGTGGGCGTGATCGCCCTCATCCTTACTGGGGAGGCCCTCGATCAGGCCAACGGTGCACATGTGCACGGCACCCACGGCGCAGGCGCCCCACCCGTTGCAGTAGGGCGTACTCGGGTCCTCCTCAGGACGCGGGTTCGTGAACAACTCGTCCTGAATCCAGCGGCCCTCCTCCATGAGGATGGCCTTGCCGACCCTGAGTGCCTCGACAACGGTCGTCGGCAACTCAGTGAACCCCTCAGGCAGGTAGAGGTACCTGCCATTCTTGACGATGGTTGTCAAACCGTCACCGCCTCCCTGGCCAGGGCGATGGCACGGTCGAAGATGGCCAGCATCTCTGTCCGTGTCTCGCAGTAGCTGTCGTTGTACGTGACGTGGCTGATGTTCTTCGCCCAGGCAAAGCCCTTCTTCCTGTTCACCGCCTCCGTAGCGGCAGTTTCGAGGAAGCGTCGAGCCTCTTCGACCCTCTCGTGTAGCGGGTGACCATGCAGGTCAGTGGTGACCTCGGTCCGCCAGCCAGGACGCCAGACCGCAGCTTCCTGGTCATACGTGTGAGCATGACGCCATCTACGCGCCACCCCGTACGAGACGACGAGCAGAGCGCCGTCCGCACACACCTTCCAGTTGTTGCAGAAGGCGTCTTCGGGGTCGACCTCGGGGTGTTCGTTGTAGAACCATGACCCCGTGATCCAGCGGCCCTCCTCTTCGAGCACGGTACGCGCCCGCTCCAGGAGGTCCACGGTGGTCGTGGGATCTCCCTCGAACCCAGGCGGCGTGAACACCTGGTAGCTCAACTCGCCTTCATAATGGTCCGTCATTGCCTCTCCTCTTCAGTCGAAGTGGTGCCAGCCATCGGTCGTGATGGCGGCATAGACGATCAGCAGAACGATCAGCAGGCTCATGGGGCCGCCTTCTTCGGGTAACGCGGAGTCGCCTCTACGTACGAGCCACGTTGCTCGGGCTTGGCTTTCCTCCTGGCAAGGCCCTGTGCGTAGACGGCACCCTCTGCGTTGATGACGAATGAAGCAAGCGCCTCGTCCCCTTCGCGTGGCACGCGCTTGTAGAAGGAGACGACGTACGTGGTCATGACACTCGGCGGATGTGGATGCCACGCTCGCCAATGTCGGCGTTGAGCGTGCCCTCGTCACCAACGATGTCGGCCAGGGCGCGGTAGCCGCCCTTGCTATCGTTCCAGTGGCCCGTCTGTGTAACATAGGCCCACTCAGCCAGGTCACGCCGTCCCCTGAGGTGCTTGACTAGGGTGACGATGGAGCCGTCGGGCTGGTGCCAACCTTCGGGGTCAGGCAGCTTCGGCGCGGGCACGTTGCGCACCTGGTACCAACGAAGGGAGTCAGCATCGCTGGAGCGAAGAGTCTCCACCCAGGTGCCGCCAGGACGCGAGCGCCGCTCGCAACCAACAGGAACGTCCGAGCCAGCGCAGAACCACGTCGGTTCAGTGCCCGCCGCCAGGGCACTTGGCCCTTCGAACAAGCGCGGGTAGTCAGGATGACGGGTAGTTGTCATGTGTCCCCTCCAATCAGGGATTTGTGTGCGTACGCGACGATAGCCCCCCAGAGCAGGAGGCGGAGGTGGCGGCCTCAACCACTCTGGGGGGCGCTGTACCTGCTACGTCCCTTCCCACGCACAGAGCATGAGCCGAACTCTGAACGTGGCAGTAGCAGGGATCTCACTTGGAGCGGTACTGGGTCCAGTGCTTGCGCTTGGGAGGAGCGATGTAATACGAACCCTTGCCCGCCTTGTTGCGGTGTGGATGACCTGTGGCGTCCAACCCATCGAGGATGCGCTCAGCCTTGGCCTCGCCGCTCTTGGCTCTCCGCTTGATGTTCTCATGATAGCGGGAGCGACGATGCTTTGTGCGCTCTGTGTTGGCGCCATTGCCGTGATGGCGATTGCTCACTTCTTGCCCTTCCCCTTGCCGCGGATGAGTCGGAGCATGGCCTCATGCAACTCACGTCGATTGGCGTCACGGCGCGCTTTGCCCGCCGCCTTACGTTGCCTGCGCTTCTTGTTGTAGTCACCCATCACAGTGACCTTAGGTCGACGCGGTACGTGAACGTCAGGTCCACACCGTTGGGTGCCGTGGACGTCTGGACCAGCTTGCAGTTCAGCGGCCTGTCCTGATCGTCCAGGAATGTCAGGTCCGATCCCTCACCGCGCTCGTGTTCGTCCACGACCACGACGTATTGCGTTGGTGCCTCTGGGTTGTCCCTCTCTAGCCAGGGCTTGAAGGCCACGAACCAGAGGGCGAGAGCGATCGCTACGCCCAAGAATGCAGCGCACATGTCACCCCTCCTCGTCCAGGCCCACGACGTGGGCGGCCCAACCCATGCGAGCCAGGGCCTTGCTCATCGCTCGCTCGCCACAGTCCTTGCCCTTGAACAGCCAGGACTCGGCGTGGCCGTTCGGATGGGTAGGCTCTCGGGACGTGACCATGGCTTCCAGGGTGCCATCCTCACAGAAGAAGCGATGCACCTGGATGATCTCACTGACGTTGTCAGCCGACCCGTAGGCCTGGAACTGCGCTAGCAACTGACTCTTGACGGTTGTGGTGGGCATGGCTACCCCTTGATCGGGATGGGGTGGTCGACGTTCAACTGCGCCATGAAGGCGGCCACATCGCCGTCGCCCTCCTTGTCGAACTTGTCGATCTCCTTGGCACGGACGATGAGATTGTGAAGCAGCATGCCGCGCTCCACGTTGGTCAGCGCCATGAGTTGCCGACCGTTCGGCGACCACTCGGAACACCTATTGTCGCAGAACACCTGCAACTGCACGTCCGAGTAGTCGATGGACTTTGAAAGTGGGTGGCTCATTGGTCCTCCTTGTTGTGTCCTGACACAGAAATAGCCCGTCACGGGGGGAGCCATGACGGGCCATCTCTGCTGTGAACTGGTGTATTGCGTTTGGCACGCTATATTCTGTTGTGTGACACTAGAGCCTCATAGGCGATCTCCTCGGTAGGCTGCTCATAGCACCATCACGACGCACCTGTCTACCGCGGCTGGGAATAACACGGGGCAGGTACGCCGTGGGCTGCAATGAACGCTACGCGCCCTTCTTGACGCGGGTGATCTGCGGCTTGCCGTTGCCGAGCAGCCGCATCGGGGAGTCGGCGATGTCCTCGCGGGTGTAGGGCGCCCGCACATCGGTCGTGTCGTAGAAGGCGAACTCGGGGAAGGCCGACCAGTCGCCCTCACGGGCCAAGGCCAGGCCCGCCTCCAGAGCGTCCAGGGCCGCCGTCTTGCCAGCGTCAGACGCTCCCCAGGCGTAGTAGTCCCTGCTGGCCTCCTTGGGCGGAGGGACGTTGAGCCACAGGCGGAACCGCGCCGTGGTTGACATCCGCCGCTTCGGCAGGCCGCACTTGACCATGATGGCGTCGAAGTCCTGGCACCACGACTTCATGTCGGCGTGCTGCTGGGCGTTGTTGATGAGGGCGACGCGCCAGTCCTCGGCCTGCCGCAGTTGCTCCTGAAGCTCCTCGATCGTGGGCACGCTCTCGGGCGCCTCCTCCACGATCTCAGCAGCCTTCGTGCCTGTCTTTGTGCTCATGTGGGGTCCTCCAATAGACGGAATCTGACTAACGAGACCAGCCTAATTCACCTTGTCAACTAGCCCTCTACCAGGGATAATACCGTTATTTCGGTTCCTCGAACATCCTCCATTCATACATATTCATGTCCTCTGTGCACGCATCCCACAACGCAGGCTGAAGCGTGTCGTCGCAACCCTCGTCGTCACTGAACCCGTGCATGCCATAGTCCACGAGCACACCATGACCACGCTTCGCGCTGTGCACGAACTGATAGTCCTTCAGGTCGAACAGGTCAGGGAACTGTGCCGCTACGTAAGACTGTGCGTTGGCGCATGAGCGCTTGCGATGCTGTGGGAAGATGGCCTTGCCAGCGTCCAAGATGCGCTCCTGGACGTTTGCCACTACGTACCATGGTGTGGTGTGACACTCACACGGCAGATCCTTCGGACCGTGCCAGCAGTGAGCAGGCATCATGCCCACCTTCACTGCGTGCGTAGCGGCAAACCAGTCAGCGTCGGCTGAGTGCTTCGCTGAATTGTGCCAGAACACCCACTCATTCCAAGACTGACGGTACCCATAGCCGAACTCAACCTTCACGACATACGGCATGTCATGCGCTGTGAACACTGTCCGCGATGACAGCTTGAGCTTGCGCATAGGCTCACCGTACAATGTGCCCTTGCAGATATAGCCCTCTACTACGAACTCAGAGTTTCGCAGGATGTCTTGGGGCGCGGGCAACTGCCCTCCTCCATGTGTTGTTTGTGTGCGAGGATGACAAACGCCCGCACAGCGCATGGCCGTACGGGCGTGAGTCGAATTGCTATTCGGTTGTGTGTTACGCCTCGTTCACGAGACGCTCAAGACAGATGGCAGCGGCCGTCTGGCACGCTGATGCCATGGCGCCAGTGTGAGCACCGATTCCCAGGGCTGCCAGACGTGACAGCACTTCGCCCTGTAGAACCATGACGTCATACATGCCATCCAACTGACTCGGTGGGCACGTGTGCGCCGAGCGCACGATATCACGCACGCGACGGCAGGCCCTGTCAGATAGCTCACGACGCTTGCGTTCACGATTGGCAGGCGTGCTGTCAGAGATGTACTCAGCGTTTGCCACGCGATCCTCAAAGGCTGAGTCAGCTATCACGACACGCGCACGGGTGATCTCGCCATGACGCGTGATATAACGACGGATCGCTCCATTGCTCGTGCGATCTACCGCGTGGGTACCACCCCCCGAACCCTCGTAGGGGCGCTCAGCGATCCACCTAGGTACCTCTCGCACGACGCGAGAGAATACCTGAACGTCCATTCGCGGGCGTTCCTGCCAGACGCCATCCTGTACCACTACGCACGTAATGTCAGGCATCACGCACCGCCGCCCATGAGATGCCAGCCTTGTCTAGCGTGCGCTCTAGGCGTCCAATGTAGTTCACCAGCCCTGCTAGGTCTAGCCTGGCAGCCTCTATGCCTAGGATGCGATTGCCTAGCGCGTCATTGATACGCATAGCAGCGTCTGTCACGTTGTAGCGCTCTATCTTGTCCATGGTCCCTACTCCCCTAGGTGTGTGTGTGAACGCGAAGAATCCCCCACCCGCGTGGGGTGGGGGAGACTCCGCTGGTCGTCAGTCGGCGATGCCAGCCTTGCGAGCGATGTCCAGCGCAAGGTTGGACTTGCCGCGGGCCGTGGTCGTGCTGGCGAGGCTGCCCAGGAAGCACTGGCCGTCGAGGAAGTCCGCGACTGCCAGCTTCTTGGACTCGGCCTCCAGCTTGTTCACTGCCCAGTCCAGCACGTTCGCCAGTCCCTCGGGGGAGATGCTGGCAGCGTCCACCGCGGCGAACCGCACCGCGTCGTGGGCGGCCTGGGCGGGCTGGTCCAGCTTGGCAGCGGGCTGGGCCGCCGCAGGCTGCGGCTTGGCAGCGGACTGGCCGCGGTTGGCCAGGGCCGCCATGCGCTCCGTCGCGGACTGCGGGCTGGCAGCCTTCGCCGAGGCGTCTGAACCCTTGCGAGCACGCAGGGCCGCCATGTGAGCCTTCGCCTCGGGCGAACCCTTGACGAACCGAGCCTTCGGCGACTTGGCCGCGCTGGCAGCCTTGGCAGGCTGCGGCGTCGCCGCGGGCACGCTCACGGGCTGCGGGCTGGACGTCACGACGGTAGCGCCGACGACGGTAGACAGGGCAGACTGAACGTTCTCCCAGGTAGACTGGTCGGCGTCAGTCGGCACGGCGATGATGAGTGTGTGTGACATGTGTGCTCCTTGCTCACCCGCCCCGCAGGGCGGAGGCCTCGGGGCCGATCCCCGAAACCGACGTCATCGTCCCACACTTGTCAACCCCCGTCTGACCAGGGATAACGTCATTATCTAGGGAGCTGGGAGCCTGTTACCCATGAGTCATTTGCGTAGCGGCACACTCAACACCGCGGGCGAGCGCATGCGTTGCGTGAGCTAGCCTCCCCCCGTGCCAGCGCCTACGCAGGAGCTAACCTCTGTGCGCCCATGCCTGCCCACGCTCGGGGGACTGGTTACGGGCGCGAGCGGGCGGGACGTGACGCGCGCGTCATGTGCGTGTGGGGCGCGCGCATGACGCGCACGCGATCTCTGGGCTGGCCAGGGAATATATCGAGGTACTATAGGGTATCTCCGCCGAGTCGCGGGCGGGTGTGGGGGGGGGTGGGGGCGCGCGTATATCTATATATAAAGGTACTTAGCGATAGAAGCGCCTGAAACTGGGTCCCATCTGCGTGGGTCCTTCTTCACAGTTCACAGCGTCTGTGAATCTGTGTCAGGGCATGAAAAAAGGCGCCCCCGTAGGGGCGCCATCATAGCTGAGACTCAAATCCTGTGTTCGGCCCTGTACTCCTTGGCCTTGTCTACGCGCTTCTTGTGGATGCGTACCCGAGGGCGCTTGATCGAGGCGTCATTGACGCCGCTGTAGAGGCACTTGTACGTCGATCCTGCGCCACACTCAGGGCAGGAGACCAAGCGGATCTCCTCTCGGCTCATGCCCGTGAAGGGCATGCGCCTGACCGCCTCGTCGTCAGGTGAAAGAAACTGAACCTTACTTCCATACGCCATCTGAAAGCCTCAGTTCTGACTGAGGAGGCCGCGTACTTCGGCCCTGGCGACTCCTAGATCGGAGTCTTGGTCCGACTTGGCCCGTTGGCCAAGGCGTAGCGGCCTCCCTCACCCCCTTGAATGGTCCCTCTCCCTCGCATCTCTTCAAACACTGTGTTTGTCTGTCCCAGAATTTCTTGGGACGACTGCCCGAGAGAGGGATGGGATCGCTCCGAGAGTTCATTCCACGCAGCGACAACCCGACCCTGTGGCGTCAGGATGAGTCGGGCCGCTACGTCATGCCCGAGCTTCAGTCTGAGTTCCTCGACTGGCTGCTGACGCCGAAGTCTGAGCGGGAGTTGGCAAGTGCCAACGCCTGGGCCAAGGCTCACAACGTCAACAGCGGCACTCTGACTCAGTGGAAGAAGGACCGTCGCTTCCGCCGCGAGTGGGAGGACAGGGCCGCTTCCAAGAACATCTCCGTGGATCGTGTCCAGGGCGTTCTTGACACGCTGCACGAGGCCGCCATGCAGGGCGACGTCCAGGCTGCCAAGCTGTATCTCAGCCACGTAGAGCGGCTGGCGCCACCCCAGGTGGTTCAGCGTGACCCTGACGTGCAGGACCTGAGCGACGAGGACCTGCGTGAGTTGGTGCTGAGGCTGGCAGAAGATGGCTGACGACCGCTCACTGCTGGAGAAGGCTCGGCGTGAGTTGCTGTGGCGCCATTGCGTGCGCGATGAGAAGTACGCGCTACGCAACTTCTGGTCGATCAAGGTGCCTGGCGTGGGCCGCATGCTGTTCGATCTGCGTGAGGCTCAGGTTCAGGCTATCGACCATTGGAACGAGAACCGTTACAGCCTGACGCTGAAGGCTCGCCAGATTGGCTGGAGCACGAGCGTAGCGGCGCACTGCTGGCACACCGCCTTCTTCCAGCCCGACCGAGAGATCCTGCTGATCTCGAAGGGCGAGCGCGAGGCAGCACTGCTGCTGTCGAAGGTGAAGTACGGTCTGGCTCACCTACCCAGGTGGATGTGGGACCGTGGGCCTACTCTCGTCACCGACTCGAAGACTCAGGTCGAGTTCTCCAATGGCTCGTCCATCACCTCGCTGCCTAGCGCCTCTGACCCTGCCAGGTCATTCGCTGGCTACCTCATCGTGGTGGATGAGTGGGCGTTCCTGAACGACCCTGACTCTGCCTGGGCTTCGATTGAGCCTACCGCTGACGTCGGTGGTCGCATCATCGGCCTGAGCACCGCCAATGGTCATGGCAACTTCTTCCACACTCTGTGGGTGGAAGCTGAGACGGGCGTCAACTTCTTCAAGACGATGTTCCAGTCATGGCGCGCTGGCGGTCGTGATGACGCTTGGTACGCAACCAAGAAGGGCGCACTGCCAGCCTGGCAGCTAGCTCAGGAGTACCCTGACAACCCAGAGGAAGCCTTCCTGAAGTCAGGCAACCCTGTCTTTGACCTGGACATCCTCTGGGAGATGGGCAAGCACATTGCAACCCCGAAGATCGGCATGCTCGTGGAGGCGATCGTCTGATGTCCATGACATCTGTTCTGCTGTACTGCTTCTACCACTTCTATGGCCTGGACAGGTCGAACGCCGCTATGCATACGGCACCAGTCCGTTTCTCGCCCATCACCTTCCGCCTGGCTGAGATTCTGACTGATCGTGGCGTAGAGGATGGAGAAGTCGACCAGGTGATGGAGGACAAGGGCATGTACGAAGAGGATGGTGGTCGCTGATGCGCAGTTTCTATCTGTTCCGTGATGAGGATGTGACAGGTGTGTCAGGCACTGGCGTAGTGGCCGAGGGCATCGCGTTCAGCGACGGCAGGGCTGCCATCCGCTGGTGTGTGGGCGACCATCGTTCCACGTCTGTGTGGGAGTCGATGGAGGCCTTGGAGGCGATCCATGGCCATGATGGGCGGACGCGCGTTGTTTGGGAGGTCCCATGCCAGTGCACAAGGTGAAGGGTGGCTATAGGTGGGGCAACCACGGCAAGGTATACAAGTCGCGGGCTGCTGCCGAGCGGCAGGGCCGTGCAGCGTATGCGAACGGTTACCGTGGACATGCGACGAAGAGGAAGAGGCGCTGAGTGAAGAGGCTGATCGAAAGCACCGCTTGGCCTCCTGAGGGGCCTCTCAGCGTTTGGCAGGAGCCGCTACGTGGGCATGGGTACGTCATCGGAGCGGACGTTGCTGAGGGCCTGGAGCACGGAGATTACTCGTGCGGGCAGGTGCTCGACGTCGAGACAGGGTTGCTGGTGGCCTCGTGGCACGACCATGCTGACCCTGATCTCTTCGGAGACGCGCTCGCTCAACTGGGCTGGTGGTACAACACTGCTCTCATCGGCGTTGAGATCAACAACCACGGTCATGTCACAGTTACGTCGCTGCGCAAGATGGCTTACCCACGCATCTTCAGGCGTCGTGTCGTCGGCCAGGTGACGGAGGGCTTCGCCCCTCAGTTCGGCTGGCACACCAACAAGGTATCCAAGCCAAAGATGATCGAGGGCCTGAATTCGGCTCTCAGGGATGGGTCCATTGACGTCCGCGATGAGTACACGCTGGCGGAACTCAGGACCTACGTCAGGGAATACACGCAGGCAGGATCGGTTAAGACACATGGTTCACCTCATGACGACCGCGTCATGGCTCTGGCTATTGCCGTGCAGATGCTGGATTTCACACATGTTGAGCACGAGGAGGAGCGGAAGGACGACCGCTGGACCCTCGACTGGTGGCTGCGACAGGCACAACTGAACCCTGAGGACAATCCTGAGACGGTGAAGCCTATCGGATCTCACAATGTGCGCTATCCGCTGGGACGAACCTGAGCAAGGGTTAGATACGACGCTCTCCCCCGACAAGGGATTTCACCAATGGCTTACCGTGACAACACCAAGACGGGCGTGACCATGCACGTCGGCGCGGACTCAGGCAAGAAGTCCGACACCCTGCGCAGCGTCGCTCGTCCTGGTTCTCGCAACCACAACAAGCCCGCTGGCGCAGACGCTGTCGGTTCGGCCAATGGCAACACGCCTAGGCCTGGCTACAAGCAGAAGTCTCCTAAGGCTGGCGGAACGGGCAGCATCGCTCGCCCAGGCGGCGCTCAGATCATCCGTGGCTGAGCACTGCCCCCACAGTGTCGACTCTCGACACCCTTGCCTGAGTTGCAAGCTACGTGGTTGGCGTGATGGCTCTAGCTCTCTGGGGGTTGTGATCCCCGCTGGTTGGAAGGGTCCCTCTGTACGGGAGCTAGAGCGCCGCCAGCACGAAGAGGCTGCTGCGCGGGGCATCACGATCGACCGCCCTAGCGCGTAAAGCGAGCGTAGATGGCGCGCAGTTCGAAGAGGAAGAAGAGGCTGGAGTTCTACCGCTCGGAGCTTGAGCGCGCTCGTGATTACCGCATGACGCAGGGCTATGAGGACATGTGGGAGCGCATGATCGATCTCTACAGGGGTCGTTGCCTGCCTGCCACGTCCAACCCTGATGACCGCATCGTTGTCGGCATTGCCTTCGGAACGATCAACGTCATCTTCCCATCAGTCTCAGTCAATTACCCCAAGATCATTGTCCAGCCCGCCATGCCCGAGGACGAGGATCGGGCTGTCATCACCGAGGCAGTGACGAACTACAACTGGCGTCACCATGACTACCAGGACCAGTTCAGGCTGGCCGTCAAGGACTACCTGGTCATCGGTCATGGCTGGATCAAGACCAGTTGGAACTACCGTGAGCAGATGGTGTCTGCTTCGCCAGAGGAGATGGAAAGCGACTACGCCGACGCAGTTGGTGAGGCGGATCAGTACGCCGCTGAGAACCCTGCCATGGCTCCGTACGTCGCAGACGACGCTGAGATTAGGCAGATGATTCCCTCTCAGAGGGTCATCGTGGCTGAGGATCAGCCTGTTATCGAGCGCGTCTCTCCATTCGACATGTACGTAGACCCAGAGGCCACCAACATGGATGACGTTCGCTGGATCTGCCAGCGCATCGTCCGTACTCTGGATGAGGTCCGTTCTGACAAGCGCTACAAGCAGTCTGTCAGGCTCAAGGTAGAGGGCGATGCCGCTGCTGAGCGTGTCATGGAGCAGCAGCGCAGCTTCTTCAAGCGCGGCAACCAGCACCCTGAGGACCAGCGTGTCACCATTTATGAGTGGTACGACATCAAGTCCAACACCATCTCTGTGTGCGCAGAGGGCGCTGACGACTTCCTGGTAGACCCTACGCCATGCCCCTTCGCGTTCGGGCATCCGTTCGTCATGCTCAGGAACTACGACGTCCCTGACTACTTCTACCCTATCGGTGATCTGGAGGCCATTGAGCCTCTGGTCCTGGAGTTGAACAAGACTCGTACGATTAGCATGGGCGTACGTAAGAAGTTCGCTCGCAAGTACCTGTACCGCGAGGGGGCGTTCGACGCTGCGGGTCGTCAGGCTCTGGAGTCAGACGTTGACAACACGTATGTGCCCGTAGCCGACGCCAACACGCCTTTCACCGAGGTCATCGGCGTTGTGCCCCAGACCAACGTGCCTCCTGAGATTTTCGAGCACAGCCAGCAGGTCGAGGACGACATCACCACGGTATCGGGTGTGTCTGAGTACCAGCGCGGCCAGATCCCCGAGACGCGCAGGACGGCTACCGAGGCTGCCATCATCTCTGACAACGTCAACGCACGTAGCGCTGACAAGCTGGCTCAGATCGAGAAGGGCATCTCGAAGTGCGCTCGACGTGTCGTGCAGCTACAGCAGCAGTTCATGTCTCAGGTGCAGGTTGCTCGGGTGGTTGGCCCTGACGCTGCCATCTACTGGGTGCCCTACAGCGCTGAAGACATCCAGGGCGAGTTCGACTTCGAGGTCGAGGCAGGCTCTACTCAGCCACTGAATGAGACGGTTCGCCGCCAGGAGGCCACGTCCTTCATGCAGGCCATGGCTCCATTCATGGGCACCATCCTGGACCCTGTCGCGGTGCTCCAGCACGTCCTGAAGTACGGCTACAACATCCCCAACCCTGCCAAGTTCTTCATGCCTGGCCTGGCAATGCAGCAGCAGATGGCGGCTCAGCAGCAGCAGCAGGGCGTAGGTGGCGTCGGAGGCCCTCAGGGCGCGCCTATGGGCGGTGGGTTCATGGATCAGAACACAGGTGAGATCGGCAACAAGACGCCAGAAGGAGCTATTGGAGGATACTGATGGCAGCACCAAGTGAGAGCTTCATCTTCTGGCAGCATGACGTCAACCAGACGATCCCCAATGACGTCTGGACGCCACTCGCGCTCAACCTGAACAGGGCCTCAAGGCCTAATAGGCGTACGTGGACCGACAACAAGTTCAACAACTCGGCCACCACGATCGCCGCTGGCTCAGATGCTGCTGCCCTGCCCCAGGCGACGATCAACGTTGCTGACACGACGGGTGGCGGTGACCCCAAGCTGGCATTCACCACCTCTGGCTATCTGGTCATCCGCATCGGTGGCACCGATCGTCTCGTGAAGTACACGGGAAAGACGGCTACGACCTTCACAGGCTGCACTCTGGGTGTTGGCACCATGAACACGGGCAACCAGGTGCGCCAGGCGTGTGTCGAGTTCAAGCCTCCGTTCCCTGCTCTGGTGGCAGCCACCTTCGAGGTGGCGTGGGCGTCTAACGCCACGGGCATCCGTGGCATTCGCCTGAACGCCAACCAGTTGGGCATCACGGCTTCCAACACCACGATTGGCGCTGTGGCTGCTACGCCAAACCTGCTGCACGTCCAGGCAACCGAGCAGCCTGCCTTCGGCATCGGCGCTCTGCCAAACTTCGTCGAGGTCTACCAGAACTCTACAGCCTCGCTGGACAGTGTCGTGGGCGCAGTCGATCTCGGTGCCCCACGTCTGGTTGCCTGCACCCTGACGACGTACACGACCGAGCCGATCGCCTGATTGGGACATACATCTTGGAGTGATTAGAGAGCAACCGTTCGGGGACTCCCTGCTATACCGACCCCTGTTGCTCTTGTGTGCAAGTCAAAGAACCCACACAGGAGTGTGAATGTCAATCTTCGATACCCCCGTTAACCCTGCCGATGGTGGCGATACCAGCCCACCCGACGCAGGCGTAGCGGCGCCAGTCACCCCTACTCCTCCTACGTCAGAGCCTGGCAATGCGTTGGGCGTGCCTCCTGCTGACCCTAGTTCAGCGGTCGAGCCGCCAGCAGCGCCCCAGTACCTGGACATGGACGAGTACAAGGACCATCTGGTTCGTATCAAGGTTGGCAACGAGGAGAAGGAACTGCCGTTCAGTCAGGTCCGCGATGGCCTGATGATGCAGCAGGACTACACTCGTAAGACGCAGGAGTTGGCTGAAGAGAGGCGCCGTCTACGCCAGGCAGATACCCTGGTAGCGGCGCTGGAGGCTAACCCAGCCGACACGCTGAGGCAGCTATCTGAGGCATACGACCTCGATCCTGTTCAGGGATTCTCTGCCGTACAGAGGGCACCTGAGGAGCAGGCAATGGTCGCTCGTGAGCGTGCGCTCGCGTCTCAGGAACAGCGCATTCAGCAGCAGCGAATCGACGCTGAGCTTGCTCAGATCCGCTCGATTGACCCACAGGCCGATGTGTCAGAGCTTGCGCGCATTGCGTACGAGCGTCAGGTCACCCTGCCAGTGGCTCATCAGCTTCACCAGTTCGAGCAGATGCAGGCAAATCAGCAGGCCCAGGCAGCGGCGCAGCAGCGCCAGCAGGCTGCCGCAGCCGCTCAGATCGTTCACAGCGGTGCCGCTACCCAGCGGGGCGCAGTGAGCGTAGCGGCCAAGCCAATCAACACGATCGCTGAGGCATGGGCCGCCGCTAAGGCAAATCCGCAGCGTTAACCCACCCCGAGCGAGAGCTAACGAACGATGGCACTAGCCGACTACGACTCAATCGTCGCTACCACCCTGAAGAACTACCTGCCTAAGCTGGAGGACAACGTCTTCTCAGCCAGGCCTCTGGTGTTCTTCCTGAAGCAGGCTGGACAGATCCGTCAGATCGGTGGCGGTAACCAGATCGTCCTGCCTCTGATCTACGCTCAGAACACCACGGCTGGCTCATACGCTGGTTACGACGTGATCGCTACCACGCCTCAGGACGGCATCTCTGCTGCCCAGTACGACTGGAAGCAGTACGCTGTCAGCGTCTCAATCAGCGGTATCGAGGAGGCGATGAACTCTTCAGAGCAGGAGGTCATCGACCTGCTGGAGGCCAAGGTCATGCAGGCCGAGGAGACGGTCATGGAGCAGATGGACTCCATGTTCTTCGGCGATGGCACGGGCAACGGTGGCAAGAACTGGAACGGCCTGGCCAACCTGGTCAACCAGAACGCCACCACGGTCGGCAACATCGACCCTGCTGCCAACCCGTTCTGGCAGAGCAACATCAACACCACGACCGAGGCTCTGACCCTCGCCCGTATGGAGACGTTCTACAACAACGCTTCCGTCGGTAACGACAGGCCCAACGTCATCCTGACCACGCAGGCCCTGTACGAGAAGTACAACAGCCTCCTCCAGCCTCAGCTTCGTTACACGGACACGCGTACGGCTGACGCTGGCTTCGAGAACCTCGTGTTCCACGGAGCGCCTGTGACGTACGACACGTACTGCACCTCTGGCGTCATGTTCATGCTGAACAGCAAGTACCTGCGCCTGGTTGGTCACAAGGACGTCTGGTTCAAGCCAACGCCTTTCGTACGTCCTGAGAACCAGGACGCCCGCTACATGCAGATGCTGGTCTACGGCAACCTGACGATCAGCAACCGCAAGCGTCAGAGCGTTCTGACCAACAAGTCATGATGACCTGAGGGTGGGCTGGCTTCGGTCAGCCCACGCCTCCAACAGGAGAGCACTGAAACAATGGCAGCAGCAGACATCACCAACAGCGCCCAGCACTGGATGGAGGCTCGCATCGCGTCAGGTACGGTCATCGCTACGCCAACGGTGACAGGTGCCAAGACGGGTAACCCTTCTCCAGCCCTGGCCTCGCTGCTCACGGCGCTCGCCAACCTGGGCGTCATTGTCGACAGCACGTCAGCCTGAGGTCGCCTCATGGGAGCATGCACCTTCACTCGCGCTCTGGGCGCTGGCGGCGTTCTGGACGCAGGCGAGACGTTCGATGACGTCCACAGGGACATGCGTGTCGTCCGTGGTCTGCTGACCTTCTCGGCCAGCTATGCCACGGGCGGTGACTCACTCCCTCTGGCGTCGATCGGCCTCGTGCAGGTCACCAGGATCATGGTGGACCCCAACCTGAATGCCAATGACAGCGGCCTCAGCATCAAGCTGGCTGGCACGTCTGAGGCTCCTCTGGTCAAGGCCTTCGAGACCAACGCCACCGAGGTGGCCAACACCACGAACCTGAGCACCCGTACGGCCCAGCCTGTGTGGATCATGGGTATGGGTTGATGGACACCCGTCGCGCAGGCGTACCTACGGGAACGTGCGTAGCGGCTTCTTACGGACAGGGCATCGCCCCCGTTGGATCGAGTCTCGCACTTGTTCCTGCGGGGGCGGTTCTCATTCAGTCCAATGAGGCTGAGTGGGTTCCGCCATTCGAGCTAGACGAGAAGCACTGCCACTACGTGCTCGATGAGAAGCAGTGCGGTAGCTGGCCGATGAAGAACGACCCTGATGGCCTCTGCGTGGGTCATCGTAGGAAGGCAAACGCAAGTGGCCCTGACCCTGGACCAGATTCGGACGTACGTACGATCTCACCTTGACCTCGACGTCGAGGACCTTCCTGATGCATTGCTTGACGTGTGGGCGCGGGATGGTTCACGGAGGGTCGAGAGCGCTGAGGCCCGTTGGCCTTTCTACGAGAAGTTCTACCTGACGACCATCCCTGTCAACCCGTCTTTCTTCTACCTCAAGTCGTCGTTCGGCTCTGATCTTCAGCAGGTCGCTTCGATTGTCTACCCTGGCGCTGGTTTTGCGCCTCTCCAGTGGCTCGGCTATGATGCGTTTCAGGAGGTGCTGTCTCAGCGCCCTGGCGCAGTAGGTCGCCCTCGGTTCTTCTCTGAGTGGGGTGGCAACCTCGTCTTCTTCCCTGCTGCTGATGTCGCGTACAACGTGCGCGTCAATGGCTACCGCACGCCTATCGACTGGGTGGCCAATGGTGCTGGCGCCGTACCCGACATGCCTGATCGCCTGCACAACACCATTGCTACGTGGGTGCTGTCAAAGGCGTACGCTCAGCAGGAGGACCCCGAGCTAGCTGCGGTCTATGAGCGCCAGTTCGCTGACGAACTCAACGAGTACCGTCGTCGTCTGGTGATCACGCCTCAGCACCAGCCGCTGGTCCTCAATGGCGGCACGCTGGACAAGCAGTCAATCCTGGCCCGTCCTCGCTGGTCATGGGAGATTGACTGATGGCTCGGGCGCGCATGCGGCTGGAGCACCAGCGTGATTTCACGGGTGGCCTGAACCTCAAGGCTGACCCGTTCACTCTCGCGCCCAATGAGACCTTCGACCTCCAGAACGTGGACATCGACAGGCGGGGCGGCTTCGGGCTGCGTAGGGGCAGCAAGGCGTTCATCACGAGGCCAACGAAGCGCATTGTCACCGCCACGGGCGCTTCACGCACGTCCAACGTGGTAACCGCTACGGGTCTGTCGCCTGTGAACGGCGATCCTGGTGGACTCGTTCCTGGACAGTCGATCCAGGTTGACTTCGCTGACAACACCTACGACGGCACCTTCACCGTGGCTACGGCCGTGGGTGGTGCTTCTACCGCTACGTGGGCGCAAACGGCTGCCGATGATGCCTCAGCAGGTGCGGGAACCATCGCCGAGGGCTTCGGCAACCCTGACTCGGGCTACACGTACGTTGACACCTCAGCGGTCCGTCACATCCTGGCTGCTCGGGGTGGTTGGGTGAAGCGTTGGGATGGCTCCGCGTGGCAGGATGTCATCATCACCCCTGGCGGCGCTGGGCGGACGATCTTCGCTGAGATGAACGACGTTCTGTATCTGCTGAAGCCTTCGAAGGTGCCTGCGTTCCGCTGGACGGGTTCTGGCCTGGCTACGACCCTGACGACCGTAGCTGGCAACTTCAACGATGACCTGGCCGCACCAAACGATGGCAACTTTCCTGCGTGCAAGACGATGGCCGTTCATCATGAGGTCATGTGGGCGGGTAACACGAATGAGGGTGGTACGAACTTCAACTGCCGTGTTCGTTGGTCTCACATCTCTCGTCCTGAGGATTGGCGTACCAACGACTTCATCGACATTGACGCCAATGACGAGAACGGTGTCATTCAGGCCCTTGTGCCTTTCGGTGACAGGCTGCTGGTGTTCAAGGAGAAGGCCGTCTACGCCATCCATGGCTACCCTCCTGCTGGCTTCACGGTGCAGAACCTGACCAAGGAACTGGGTGCCCCTACTCAGGGCGCTGTCGTTGCCACCGAGAATGCGGTGTTCTTCTGGGATACCGACAAGGGCGCATGGAAGTACGATGGCAAGAGGTTCGAGTGGATCTTTGAGCCTCTCTACCCGCTCATCGATGACAACAAGATCAACATGCCCTTCTCTTTCCAGGTCATCGCTGAGTATTTCAATGATCGTCTGTGGCTGTCAGTACCCATGCTGGGCGCGCCTTACGCTGGCGCGTTCATCAGCCTGGTCTACCAGGACAACCTCGACCTCAACAAGGCAGGCACCTGGACGCTCCACACGAAGACGCTGTTCGGCTGGTGGGTTCACCGCGCCTCCGCAGGTGGTGACCTGCATTTCATTGGCGGCGCTGGCGAGTCAGGCCAGGCTGGCTATGTCATGGAGCTAGACGTCCAGAACCTGTTTACCGACACGAACGCTCTGATCGCTGCTCCGCAGACGACGATCTTCGGCGTGCCTTCGCTGTCATCACCTCAGATCATCACCGCTTGGTACACGACTCACTTCTACGATGACAAGAACCCTGCCATGAAGAAGCGTTGGAAGCGCCCTGTCATGGTGATGCTGGCTGGAGCGGATCAGAGGACGATTGTCGATGTTCTGACGGACTATGACCCCGCTGTCGTGACCAAGTCATTCGACATCTTCACGACCCTGGATGGTGGTGAGGCTCAGTGGGATGTCAACAACTGGGATCAGGCGAACTGGGCTTTCGAGTCTGTCCTGGGCGCTGACAGGGCTATCATCGTGAGGGGTTCACCTCTGTCTAACGGAGTTGCCAAGGCCCTGCGTTTCAGGAACACGGTCAGCGGTACCGACTGGCGCATCTATGGCCTGACCATGAAGTGGATTCCAAGGCCAATCAGGAACTGAGATGACGACCGTATCAGTCACCTACTCATTTGCGCCTGCTACGCTCATCGAGAGCGCCAAGGCGAACCAGAACTTCCAGGACCTCGTGTCGTACATCAATTCGAACGCAATCGTGAAGGATGCTACGACCGCGTTCACCGCTGTCCCTGCGGGACCAGCGGCAGACCCTGTTTCAGACAACCAGTTCACCCGCAAGGCGTATGTGGACAAGCAGAAGGTCATCGCCCGCCAGCGGTTCACCACGAACTCGTCTGCATTCACTGGCACGGTGAACACCGACTTCGTTCTGACGCCCACGATGGACGTGTTGAGGCTATACAAGCTGTGCCTGCACGTCGGCTGGACCACGAGCGCCGCAGTCACGTATGTCATCCAGTTCACCGAGGACGGCAACGTGATCGCCGAGTGCGACATCACGGACAGCACCCGTGATATCTGCGATTCAACGATCTGGTTCGAGCCAACGGCTGGCGCTCACACCTACCGCGTCCGTGTGTTGGAGGTCGTGGGCGGCGGCTCTATCACTTTCGGGGCAACGTCAACCTCGCCACGAGAGTTCTGGATTGAAGACACGGGTCTCCGCTGATGCTCAATCGCGGGCTACTCGGCTGGCGTCAGCCTCGTGCTAATGACTATCAGGGGCCTGATTCCAGGCCGCTGAAGGACTCGTTCGCGTCCATCCAGCAGTACATGACGTGGCCGCATTTCGGTGTGACGATTGATGCCAGCCAGGCCACGACCAACGGGTTGACGAAGAAGACGATCACGCCCGTAGAGGACCCCTACGAACTCGTGCGCAATAGCTCAGATGAGATTCAGGTCCCCAGGGACTTCGATCGCTGGCTGTTCAATGGCACGGCTTCGGCGATTATCGACGTGACAGGTCCAGCCCGCGTGGTGCTCGGCTGGTTCCTCAACGGCGCCAACACGTTCATTGACGCCGACGACGAGACGCACATTCCTGCGGGCTGGGGAAGCGCCCGCGTGTCATCCACGCTGACCTTTCCCCTGCGCAAGAGCGACGTGCTGTCTGTGGCGATCTATTCAGACCCGAATGGATCGGTGAGTGCCAGTGGCGGCCGAGCGTGGGGTTACTTCCTGCCAATGGCCTAATGGGACGGCTCCTCGGAAAGAGTAGACATGAGCTTCTACGTATCGACCATCTCTCCTGAGCAGGAGATGCAGTACGCGCAGGGCCGCAGCAACGCGCGCACCGATCTCCTGTCTGAGCAGGCCAGGAACCAGTACAATCAGGGTCTCCTGGGTCAGCGTTTCGGAGAGGATGTCTATGACTTCGAGGAGCAGGCCAATCGTGCGCGTGAGGCTCTCCCCACGTCGTTTGTGCAGGGCGGCATCTACCACAGCGGAATCTTCCGTGATGCTCTGAAGCGCTACGCCATCGATCGCCTGAGTGGAGAGCGCAATCTCCAGCGCGGCTATCAGGACGCTCAGACTGGCAACATTCTGGGCAGCCGTACGGCCGAGGACCAGTACGCTCAGACCATCGCCAACCTGTTTGGCAACCAGTACGCCGCTCAGGCGTCCATTGCCTCAGCCCTGAAGGGAATCCTCTGACATGCCTAGTGATCTGGGTAGTTACGGGCGTGCGCCCGTCTACAAGAACCAGCCGAAGGCTTCGCCAACGTCCGTGCGTAACGCACAGGGCGAGGGTACGTCGCTGTCGTACAACAGGTTCAACCAGGCTTACCTGAACCAGCTTGGCCAGATGCTCTATGGCGGCATGCCTCAGGGTGGTGGCATGGGTGGCTTTGGTGGCGGTGGTCGTAGCGGCGGTGGTGGTGGTGGCGGTGGAGGCGGCGGTTCCTATGACGCCTTCCGCATCGCTGAGGAGCAGCGTCGTCAGCAGGAACTGGAGCAGCGCAAGGCTGCTCTGACTCAGCAGTTGACAGGCGCGCGCGAGCAGGCGCTGCCCATGCTGGATCAGTACCAGAACCAGTACAACTCCAACATCGGCAACATCTTCTCTCAGAACCAGGCTCTGACTGGCGGCTACAGCAACCAGCTTGCGGCCCTGATGCAGCAGATGAACGCTGGAACGCAGAACACCCAGGCCATGCTCCAGCGTGATCTCGGCAACCAGGGTGCCAACGGCCCTGAGATGCAGGCCATGAACTCCATGGCTCAGATGAACATGGCGGGTCACCAGCAGCGCTCTCAGAACGCCGACGCCTACAATCTGCGTCTGGCTCAGATGATGGCTCAGGCTCAGGCTGACGCCCAGGCCATGGGTGCAACCATCGGCGCCTCTTCACGTGGCAACCTGGAGAACAGCTACGCCAACCTCCTGGCGCAGATCGGACTGATTGGACTACAGTGACATGAGCGGCGGATTCATGCCCTCTGACTACGATCCGTACATGCTGGCTGAGCTAGTCGGCCAGCAGTACAACCCGTATCAGGGCTACCCTCTGAAGCAGGTCAGTGACCAGATTTGGGATGTCTACGGCCCGACGCCTGACTACCTCATCGCTCAGATGGCCTCTCAGATGAACCCAAATCCCGACCAGTTCAGCACTGACACGTTCTTCGGTGGTGACCCGCTGCTGCGCGGTCCTCTGGCAGAGGCCCTGGCGAACTCCAGGGGCGACACGATCGGGGCTTACAACTACCTCCAGGACCCTGAGTTCACCAAGCGGCTGACGAAGCAGATCGGTCGCACCGAGTGGGACGCGCTGGCAGCGCGTGGCGACCTGGCCTCTCTCGGCGCCGTAACGGGCGAGGAGAAGGACAAGGCCGCTCTGGACTACTACCAGCGCGGGTTGGAGGACCTGATGGCTCAGGGCGCTCCGTCTCGCAACCGTCAGCTATCGAACCTCGACTACATCAGGGAGCGTGAGGGTGGGCTTGCTAAGCCTGGTACGGGTACTTATCCTGACTCTGGTGCTGGCGGCGGCGGTGGCAATGACCCTCTCGGTCGCCTCGCTATGGCCCGCGGCATTGACCTGACCGCTACGCCTGAGGGCACCCCGTTCGGCCAGGGCCTCCAGGAGGTCGGCATGGGAGGCGGCCCTGACCGTCTGGCGTTCGAGAATGGCCAGCGTGTTGCCGTGATCGGTGGCCGCAAGTTCGCTCTGCCTGACACCATGGCTGGTCCTACAGGCACCAACCCTGCCTACCAGCGTGGCCTCCAGGCCGTCATGCTCGACAAGCGTCGTCGTGAGGCGGGCGCGAAGAAGGATCAGAACAAGAAGAAGAATCTGGACGAGAAGATGTCATGGCTGGGTCGCCAGTGGGAGACGGTTAGGAACATGGGCACGCTGATCTGATGCCTCCTCCTGTCCGCTCATGGCGGGATGTGCCCGCGATCAACCCCAACCGCGGAATCCCCCTGAGGGGATACGGGCTGGGCGCTTGGCGCGCCGTCGTGCCTATCAGCACCTCGTCAACACGTAGCGGCAAGAAGGACGGTCGTGGCCAGCCCAACGACCTGGAGCGCACCGTAGCTGAGCGCGCTCTGGAGAAGAAGGAGGGCTTCAGCCCTCTGAACGCTGGTGGCAGGCTGCTGATGGGCGTCCTTGACGCTCTTGACACGCCTCGTGCTGCCGTGGCTGCTGGCACGCGTCAGCTTGCCAACCTGGCTATTGATGAGCCTCTGAGTTGGGACCAGTACGTCGGCGACGTGCGTCGCAACATCACCATGGGCGAGGCCACGGGTCTTAGCCAGTACATGGAGTCGCAGGGTCAGGCTGGCGTAGCGGCTGCCATCCCAGGCTTCGCTCTGGACGTCCTTGCCGATCCTCTCACCTATGTGACGGGTGGTGCTGGCAGGGTCGGTGAGGAGGCTGGCCAGCAGGCTGCCCGCGCTCTGCTTCAGCCATCGGCCAGGGAGTTCCTCGGAGAGGCCGCTGTAAGCGCCGCAGAGCGTGCTGGAACCGTTTATGCGGATGATGTCGCCAGGAAGGCTGCCGTCGCAGCACAGGGCGATCTAGCGGCCTCTCGTGCCGCTCAGACGGCAGTCAAGTACAAGAGCAACCAGATGCTGGACGAGTTCGCTCGTCAGGTCATCGGTGCCGAGCCTGGAACGTACATCAGGGCGCCTCTGAAGATCGACAAGCTGGTGCAGAAGCTGGCTCCAGATGCGGTGGTCGAGGGTCGTGGTGGCAGGAACGTCATCCGTATCTCCCAGAAGGAGATGGGTCTGGGTCGTGTGGCTGGCAAGGCCCGCGCTCGGTTCACTCAGGGCAGCCTGGGCAACGGCATGGCTCGGCTGTTCACCAAGTTCCCCAAGATGCGTGAGGCCATGCTATTCGGCCCTCCCGAGGATGCTGCCAAGGCCATCCTGTGGGCTGGTGAGCGCAGCCAGGGAGACCTGAAGCGTCGTCTGTTCGAGACCGTCTGGGGTGAGCGTTGGGCTGGTCTGGCCAAGCGCGCCAAGACGGCTGGCATCGATGGCGAGGATCTCCGCTACGCCTTCGCAGAGGTCCTGGACGAGAACATGGCAGGACCATCGATCACCCGCGTCCTGGCGCAGGCTGCTGCCAAGGGCGATGAGACGCTGGTGGATGACATCAAGCGCTTCATGCCCGAGATCAGGGATGAGGCCAACAGCATCGACCCCGAGATGCCATGGCTGATGATGCGTGAGAACTACACCACGCGCCTGCCTTCTGACGAGATGATCGCAGCTAGGGGTGGGTATGGCAACGCTGGTGGAACGCTCAGGCGCGAGACCTTTGACTTCCGTCGCCAGTACGGCGTCGAGAAGGATCAGATCGATACACTGTTCGATCGCAAGCTGCACGCCCCGACCGCCGAGGACCCCCGCTCAGTCGATCAGCAGATCGATGACATCCTCCGTGAGGAGGGAGTCACGAACTGGTTTGAGAAGGACGCCTACAAGGCCATGCCCGACTACGTTCGTCGGGTGGCTCGCCGCTATGGCGATGAGTTCATGGCCAAGAACCTCAGGGATCTCGGCCTGGCCGACCTGGCCTATGTGAAGCAGCTTTCAGAGAAGGGCTACTCACAGTCCAGGGCTAAGGCGTTCATCCACCAGATGACCGTACGCGCCACCGCGCGCGCGGACAGGGAAACGCGTGCCGCCAGGGCAGCACGCGCTGAGGCTGAGGCAGTTAGGGGCGCCGAGCAGGGAGCCGAGGGCTTCACTGCTCGTGCAGCCGCCGAGGGGGAGGACATTGCTGAGCAGCAGCGTCAGATCCGTTTGGCAGACACGGGGGACAGCGAGGCTGTCCGTGAGTACGAGGGTTTCCTCAGGGAGGAGTCGGCTACCCTACAGATTCGTCGTGACTCACTCATGGACCAGGTGGACCTGGCATCCGATGAGAAGTTCGTTCTGGATCACGCCCACGTGGAACTGGCGCATAAGATCAACCTTGAGACCTACCAGGCAACCTCTCGCATCACCAAGCTGGAGGCAAAGCAGAGTAGCCTGCGTCAGGAGCTAGAGGCGATCTTTGATCGCAACTCCGCCCTCAACACCGAGGGCACCGTAGCCAATGACGTCCTGAAGGAACTGGCAGTCAACGAGCAGCGCATCCTGGAGATCACCGACGAGATGCGTCGTATCGAGGATGTCCTCCAGCAGTTCGAGGATCTGGCAGCAGCGCCAACCGACCAGCTAGAGCAGCAGTTGGTCAGGGTGGACGATCAGCTAGGTCGTGCGGTGGAGGAGTACGATGCGGCTGTGCGTAGCGGCCTACCAGGAGAGGATGCTGCCAACAAGGTCAACGCTCTGGCTGAGGTGAAGGCTTCGATCCTCCATGAGAAGGGCGTCATCGAGCGCGCACGCGGGCGTGTCGCCGAGGTGGACCGCGGCGATCCTGCCGCGCTGCTGGCTGAGATGGATGACCTGACGAACGCTCAGGACATGGGCGACAAGCTGGTTCACAGCATGTTCCCTGACCTGCCCGAGGAGATCCACGGCTCTCGCATCCGTGCCTACTTTAGCGACCGCATGGGTGAGATCCAGGCTCAGATCGATGACACCCAGGGACAGATCCTGTCTGCATTCGCAGATCGGGACAGCATGCGTGTCGACCTGGCCCAGATCCGTCAGCAGCGTCGTGAGGCTCAGCGTAAGCTGCGTGGTGCAATCAAGGGTCAGACGGTCGAGGATCGTGCTCTGGCAGCCCAGCAGGATGCCCTGCTGATGGAGGCTGACCAGGCTGCGAACCGCGCCCTGGAGATCGATGCCGAGAAGGACGCTCTCAGGGAGGCTCTGGGTGAGCAGGCCGCTCGCCAGATGGACAACGAGTACGCCTCTCGTATCGCCGAGGGCTACCTGAACGCCATGCACGCGCGCCAGCTACGCTACGAGGCCATCGCAGTGGATGCCGAGCGGAGCGCTGCGCAGGCACAGAAGGTCGCTCAGACCTGGAAGCGCCTGGGTGAGGCGAACTTCAGCAAGCCTCTGGAGGAGGCGTGGGTCCGTCAGATGCCTAGCCAGTTCAAGGCTGTCGGCGCCGTGTCGATGACCAAGGACGGCTGGCTGGTGGACGCCCTCAGGGGCGCCACCGTGATGATGGGTCCTGAGGGCATCCGTCCCGCCCTCCACCTGTACGACCGTGTCCTGAACCTGTGGAAGGGCTACGCTCTGAGCATGCCTGGCACGGTGTTCAGGAACCTGTTTGGCGCCACCTTCAACAACTGGCTGGCTGACGCTGGCATCGGTGCTCGCCACTACGCCGACTACCTGGCGTTCCAGTTCGGTGGCAAGCTGTCAGCCGCTGACAAGGCCCTCCTCCAGCAGGTGCAGGATGCTGGTCTGCTGGTCGGTAGCGGTACCATGCTGGAGGTCGAGCGCCACATCGGCGCCAAGAACCTGAAGCCATGGTCAACCGACTTCCGTCCTCTGGCCTACATGCGTCGTCGCCAGCAGAACGTCGAGAACCTGGCTCGGGGAACCCTCGCCTACAAGACGCTGAAGGACGGTGGAACCATCCAGGATGCCATCGACCGCGTCATGAAGTACCACTTCGACTACGATGACCTGAGCAGCTTCGAGCGCTCTGTCATGCGTAGGATCGTGCCATTCTACACGTGGACGCGTAAGAACTTCCCTCTGATGCTGGAGCAGATGGCGCAGAAGCCTACGAAGTTCACCAGGTTCTACCAGCTAAAGAACGAGGTCGAACTGTACTCTCCTGAGGAGCAGATCGTGCCGTCGTACTTCGGCGAGAATCTCGGTGTCAGGCTGCCATTCAGCCTCCAGGGTGGCCAGGCTTACGTGCTGCCTGACCTGCCATTCACCACCCTGAACGATGTGACCGACCCAACGGTCATGTTCAGCCAGACGTCACCGTTCATCAAGACGCCTCTGGAGTACGCTTTCGGCAAGCAGGTGTTCAAGAACATCCCGCTGAAGGATGAGTACCAGCCAGTGCCAAGGTGGATGGACGTCATCCCTGGCGCTCTGCCAGCCCTGGATGCCATCGGCTTCGCCCGTCGCGGTGCCAATGGCGAGTGGATGATGAAGCAGAAGGACATGTACGTCATGGAGCAGATGCTGCCCAGCTACGGCAGGGCACGTCGTCTGTTCCCAACGGAGCCTAAGTACAGCGAGCGGCTGCTGTCGTCATGGATCAGCATGTTCACGGGTGTCGGACTCAGGGTCAACGCTCCACAGGATCAGCGAAACGAGGCTTTCCGCCGCATTGACAGGGAAATGGAGTGGGTAAACACCCAGGTTGAGTTGGGCTACCTGAAGCCTGGCGAGGACAAGCTGCCTCGCTTTGGCCAGACGGTCAACGCTGCCTACGAATCACTGGGAGTAGAGCGTGAGTGATGGTGCACCGTGAATCCGTCTCGCCTGGATATCTACGAACGAGTGGTGAAGTTCACCCTCGGCTGCGTGCTGGCAATCCTGGAGACAGCTTTCTGGGGAGCACGCCCAGCCACGTATACGTTCATTGGAACGGTCCTATTCGGCTCGGAGTTGATCCGCCTCGTGAAGGGCAAGCAGAACGGCACGACAAGGGAGGAGGACTCACCATGAGTGGTTTGGAAATCATCTCCATTGTCGCGCTCGTTGCTGGAGGAGTAGTGCAGTGGCTCAGTCACGTCATCCAGTTCTGAGGGGCCGCGTGGGGCGCGGCCTGGCTGTCGCGTCCGTAGTTGGAGGCCTGGCGCTGGTCGGGTCGTCTCAGCTACGCATGCAGTACCTGGTGGATCGCCTGGACGAGGAGGCTGGGCTACGCGTGGCGACTCAGTGCGTAGCGGCACATGAACGCACCGATCAGATCAGGGATGGCGATGAGAGGACCTACCGTCGTCTCGCAGACACGCTCATCGAACTCGCCTCTGACGCCGATCCCGCGATCGTAGACCGCTACCGCGTTCTGATCGAGCGGGACGTGGCTGAGGTCCGTGCCGCGAACAAGCGACCCGACTGCGACCTGAGGGCCGCTCAGGCGAAGCTGGATGGGACGAATGGCGGTAATGAGTGACATGGCACTTCTCGGCATCGACGTTTCCCGTCATCAGGGACCCATCAACTGGCAGGCCGTGAAGGGTGCCAGCCACGTGTACGCGTTCTGCAAGGCCACCGATGGCACCAGCTACGCCTACACCAACTACTACCTGACTCAGGCCCCTCTGATCAGGGCTGCTGGCCTCCAGCTAGGCGCTTACCACTGGCTCCAGTCCCACCAGGACCCAGCCGCACAGGCTCGCTACTTCCTGTCGGTCATTGGTGATCCTACGGGCATCCTGTGTGCTCTCGACGTAGAGGAGGGCAGCGCTGACCAGGCCAGGGCCTTTGCTGCCGAGTTCGCCCGTCGCACGGGCGGGCACCCGCTGATCCTCTACACGGGCAAGTGGTATTGGGTGGGTACGATCGGCAACCCCTACGGCGCTGACATCGGACCGCTGTGGCACAGCGAGTACGAGACGACCGATCTAGAGATCGCTGATGGTCCCGAACTGGACCAGTATGGCGGTTGGCCAGGCGCCACGTTCTGGCAGTACACGTCGAGTGGCATCTGCCCAGGCGTGAATGGCTCTGTCGATCTCAACCTGTTCTACGGCAGCCACGCTGAGCTACAGGCGCTGGCAGGCGTCAACAACCCGCCACCCGTACCTCGACCTAAGGCAAAGGACCAGGATATGCTGTTCATCTACCACCCCCGCAACGGACAGAGCTACGTCGTAAGCGACAACGGTCATGAGCCAGTGTCGGGCGACTGCTTCAACCGTGCTGGCGCGCTCGGTCTGGCCCTCGCCCCAGAGGAGGCGGATGCCGACGCCATCCTGCGTCTGTCGGAGAAGGGCGGAACCGTCACCATCGATCAGGCCGCGCTGGACGAGGCCATCGACAAGGCAATGCAGGACGTCGAGGTGTCAGTCGATCCTCAGGTCGTTGAGGACGTAGTCCGTGAGGTATTCGCGGACGCAGGTCAGGAGTGATCATGTTCGAGCGGATCAAGAACCTGTTTCGTGGAGAGCCTGTCGTCGTCGTGGCAGGCCTCGTGGCGCTGGTGACGCTGGCTGTCCAGGAGGTCGTGGCTTCGGTGGATGCCTCTGCTGGCTGGCGTACGGTCGCTCTGGCGGTCGCTGCCGCCATCGCACGGCAGTTGGTGACTCCCGTGAAGCCCGAGCCTGAGACGGCCGAGCAGCAGGCGTTCTGGAGCGGGGAGCCACGCCTGTGAAGCTCAAGGACAAGAAGGGCAAGAGAGGCGTCTACGCAAATGGCGCCAACTTGAGGCGGCAGACCAAGACAGGTCGGGCGCTCGGAACCAGGACGAAGCGCGGCAAGCCTGCCAGGGGGAGGTGAACCATGAGGAAGTCAACCCCTCGCAAGGTCGGCAACGCAGCGGGCAAGCGCTCAAACGCCAACAACGGCAAGGCAAAGCGCACGTCGCCCGTCAACCGTGGCAGTGGTAGCCGCTACGCTCGCAACAGCACCAAGCGTGCCGTGATCAACTGATGCTCTGCGACAACTGCGGAGCCACCTACGATCCAACGGCGTGTCGCTGGCGTTGCCCCGCATGCGGGTACAAGGAGCATTGTTGCGGTTAAGCTAGCCCCAGAAAGCAGAAGAACCCCCCACGGTCGGCCCGTGGGGGGTTCTCTGTCTCACCGCCGTGCCGCGTTGAGATTCAGTGGCCAAATGGCCTAAGCCCCTGCACTTCAGGACTCAGGTGCTCCAGCAGCGGAGCAAGGGTGTCGGCTGCAACGTGAAGCAGGTACAGGCCGACTTCGGGGGCGTGGTGGCACTGGTGGGTGCGCCATCCATCACGCGCGTCCATGATCATCTTGACGCCCTCAGGCGTCAGAGTCATGAGCAGCACGGGCGTGCCGTCGGCACGGATGCCACTCTGGATGCCCGTCTTGGCATCGAAGAAGTCGCGGTGTACGTCAGCGAACATGGTCGCATCTTCCGTGGTCAGTCCAGACGATGCAAGGACAGAGTAGAACTGCTGCTCGGAGTCGACTGAACTGTTCGGCTGCTGGTCGTTGGGCAAGACGCTCGCTCCACGTTGGTCGGTAGTTTGCGTCCCAGTGTAGCTTCGTGATCGTACGAGTCTTCTGTTTGACCTTGACAGCGACGTAGCGGCCAACAATGCGACCAGTGCGGCGATCTTCAACAATCGCCTCTGGGCAGCACTCGTACGTGCTGACCACAGAACCCTTCCAAGGGCCGTCACTGGCTTTGAGGGACCGCTTGTTACCTTCATGGGGATAGTGCCCCTGCGGCACAAGCGCCCCTCCTTTCGTTGCGATGGGGAGACCGATGGGACTTGCACCCACATCACCCAGGGCCACAACCTGGTGCTTTGTCATTAAGCTACAGCCTCAGAGCCTGGGAGAGGAGTCGAACCCCCACTACGTCCTTACGAAAGGCGCGTGCTACCGTTAACACCACACAGGCATGTTGGGTGAACAGCTACTGGCACACCTTCACCCATGTCGCAACTCGTCCCTTGACGGGAGCCAGAAGCCGCAGAGAGTACCAGGTCGGAATCGAACCGACGTGACGTGGGTTGCAACCACGGACCTGAACCACTCGGCTACTGGTACACGATGGTAGACAGCCAGGGAATTGAACCCTGATTGCATCCTTATCAGGGATGAGTTCTGACCGTTTGAACTAGCTGTCAGTAGTCGCTGGAGGATTCGAACCCCCGACGCCCTGTTTGTAAGACAGGCGCTCTACCAACTGAGCTAAGCGACCAAGGTGGAGGCACAGGCGTTGCAGGACAGGCTGGGCTTTGCCAGTGCCGTGCACCGCCCTAGCCTCCGAGTCGTAGACGGGATTTGAACCCGTGTCGTCTACTTGGCAAGCAGAAGTTCTAGACCAGGCTGAACTACTACGACATGAGAGCGCCTACTCGGATTCGAACCGAGACTACCTGCTTGGAAGGCAGGCGTGCTTGTCCGTTAAACACTACAAGCGCATGAGTACCCCCACGAGGAATCGAACCCCGAACTCCTGGTTCGTAGCCAGGTATGATTTCCTTTTTCACCACAAGGGTATGTGAGTGGACCTACAGGGATTCGAACCCTGAACCCTCTGCTTGCAAGGCAGGCGCTCTACCGTTGGAGCTACAGGCCC
>Ga0209382_10000974_pt1 | contig 46234 bp, 31 predicted proteins | sample SoiMetdeltSBSDD5_FD_187599 | JGI IMG/M metagenome (GOLD analysis project Ga0209382, IMG submission 187599) | Bulk soil microbial communities from a Populus tree surrounding site in Tennessee, USA - Soil MetaG P. deltoides SBSDD5 (SPAdes) (version 2) | ecosystem: Environmental > Terrestrial >...
CTGCTGATGAATCATACCTATCATCATCGCGGGCAGCTCTCCGTCTATCTCCGCCTGCTCGATGTGCCGGTGCCGCCGATCTACGGTCCGAGCGCCGACGAGAACCCGTTCACCTAGTCCAATTCGCGATCGCCGGGTAGCCGCCGTCAGGCGTGATCAGCGAGCGGGCTCCGCCGTGCACAGAGAGCCGCCTGTAAGATCGGTGCGATGCATTCGTCCGACCTGATTCTTACCATTACCGGAGGACTGGCCGCCGCGCTCCTGTTCGGGTACATCACCCGCCGCATCGGACTCTCGACGATCGTCGGTTACCTGCTGGCCGGCACGCTGGTCGGCCCGCACACGCCGGGATTCGTCGCGGACAGTTCGCTCGCCGAACAGCTGGCCGAGATCGGCGTCATCCTGCTGATGTTCGGTGTCGGCCTGCAGTTCCACCTCGAGGAGCTGCTCGCGGTGCGGCGCGTCGCGATCCCGGGAGCCGTCGCGCAGAGCGCGATCGCCACCGGGCTCGGCGCGGTCATCGCCCACGCGTTCGGGTGGAACTGGTCTGGCGGCCTCGTCTTCGGCATGGCGCTCGCCGTAGCCAGCACCGTCGTCCTCATCCGGGTGCTCGCCGACAACAACGACCTGCACACCCCGAGCGGCCACATCGCGGTCGGCTGGCTCGTCGTCGAAGATCTCTTCACCGTCGTCGCGCTGGTCCTGCTGCCTGCCTTGTTCGGCAATACCGAGCACGGCTCGCCGCTCTGGCTGGTCCTGGCGATCACCGCGTTCAAGGTGGCTGCCCTCGTCTTGTTCACGGCTCTCGTCGGCACGAGGCTCATTCCGCGCGTGCTCGAGTACATCGCGCGCACGCGATCGCGCGAGCTGTTCACGCTCACGGTCCTCGTCCTGGCACTCGGCATCGCCGTCGGCTCGGCGATCGTCTTTGGCGTCTCGATGGCGCTCGGCGCGTTCCTGGCGGGGATGGTCGTGGGCCGATCGGATTTCAGCTCGAGAGCCGCGTCGGAGGCGCTGCCGATGCGCGACGCGTTCGCCGTGCTGTTCTTCGTGTCGGTCGGAATGCTGCTGGATCCCGGCTACCTGCTCGAGGCGCCGGGGCTCGTCGCCGCGACGCTCGCCGTGGTGCTGATCGGCAAGCCGGTCATCGCGCTGTTGACGGTCCGCGTGCTCGGCTACTCCTTCAAGACGGCGCTGACGATCGCGATCGCCCTCGGGCAAATCGGTGAGTTCTCGTTCATCCTGTCGAGCATCGGACGCGACCTCGGGATCCTTCCCGTGGCGGCTACCAACACGCTGGTTGCCGCCGCGATTGTGTCAATCATTCTGAATCCCCTCCTCTACCGCGCGGTCGAGCCGCTGGATCGCTGGGTGTCGGCGCGGCCCGCCCTGGCCAGGCTCCTCAATCCCGCTCCCGATGTCCCTGAAACGGCAGACACGGCATCAAGACCCATCAGCAGCCCGGGTCATCGTGCCGTGGTCATCGGCTATGGACCGACCGGGCGAACGGTCGTGCGCCTGTTGCGCGAGAACGACGTCGTGCCGACCGTGGTGGAGCTGAACGTCGATACGTGGCACGCGCTCAAGGAGCAGGGGATCGATGCGGTGTACGGAGACGCTACCCGGCCCGAAACGCTCGCCAGCGCCGGACTCGATGCCGCGGGCACGCTGATCCTGACGTCGGCGGGCATGGAGAACAGCCCGGACGTGATCCGAAACGCCCGCGAGCTGAACCCGGATGTGCGCGTGCTCGCACGGGCGGCGTACCTTCGCGATCTCAACCCCCTGCACCACGCCGGCGCCGACAACGTCTATTCGGGAGAAGGCGAAGTCGCCCTCGCCTTCATCGAAGACATCATGGGCCACCTGGGCGCGACGGCTGAACAGATCGATCGGGAGCGCGCCCGGGCGCACGAGGAGTTGTTCGGGAAGGCATAGCCTGCCTTTCCCTTTGTTTTTTTCTCGCAGGAGGAGAGGAGTTCAAGAGAACAGAACGGTTTCCTCCTGAACTCCTGTCCTCCTGTGAAAATCTGCGTTGTCGCCCGAAGTGTCAGGGTCTGATAACCGTTCCGTCACTTCGCCTTGTCGTCCCCCAGGAGTAGTCGAAGTTGGGTGGACCCGGCGGGAAGGGGAACTTCGCGGCCAGCTTCTCGTCGATCTCCATTCCGAGACCCGGCTTCTCCTGCGCGAGCATGTAGCCGTTCTTGACTTCGGGGCAGCCGACGAACACTTCCTGCGTCTCTTTCGGGAAGCTGCTGCCTTCATGAACCCCGAAGTTGTAGCTGGCCAGCTCGAGCGCGAGCTGGGCGGCGTGGGCCACCGGAGACGCGTCTCCCGGGCCGTGCCATGCGGTGCGCACGCCGAAGTACTCGCTGAGCGCGGCGACCTTGCGGGCCGGGCTCAGGCCGCCGATCTGCGAGATGTGAATGCGGATGAAATCGATCAGGCGCTCCTTGATCAACGGCAGGTACTCGTGCTGCGTGTTGAACAGCTCACCCATCGCGAGCGGGATGCTGGTCTGCTGGCGCAACAGCCGGAAGTGATCGTTGTCCTCGGGCGGGAACGGATCCTCGAGGAAGAAGAGGCGATACGGCTCGAGCGCCTTGCACAGATTGATGGCCTGGTTCAACGTGATCCGCTCGTGCACGTCGTGCAGCAGCTCCACCTCGTCACCGAGCTTGGTGCGCATGTGCTCGAAGAACTTCGGCAGCATCCGCACGTACGGCGCAGGTTCCCAGATCGCCCTCGGGTTGGTCGGGCCGATGGCCTCTGCCGACGGTGCGCCGGCCGCAGGCGCAGGCGCGGTGCTGCGGGCGCCGTAACTCGCATAGCCCGGCGTCGACACCTGGACCCGCACATGCCGGAAACCCTGCTCCATTCCGCGCCGTGCGCTCTCTTCGACCTCGGTGAAGCTCGCGCCGCTGGCGTGGTAGTAGCAGTCCGCCCCCTGGCGCACCTTGCCGCCGAGCAGCTGATAGAGCGGCATCCCGGCGCGCTTGCCCTTGATGTCCCAGAGCGCGATATCCACGCCGCTCATGGCGTTGAACAGCACGCCGCCATTGCGCCAGTACGAGCTCATATATGAGGACTGCCAGATGTCCTCGATCTCGTCGACGTTCCGGCCAGTCAGGAACGGCTTGAGGTACTGATCGATCGCCGTCTGGACGACCAGCGCGCGCTGCGTGAAGGTCGCACAGCCCCAGCCGACCAGGCCAGGCTCGGTGGTCTCGACCTTCACCACGACCAGCCGGATCCGGTTGGGCGCGGTCAGGATCGTCTTGATGTCGCGGATCTTGACGGGACCGGTGCCGCGCACGGCCTGCGCGTAGGCGGCAGTCGACGCCGGCGCAAGCGCACCGGCCAGAGCATCCTTCGATGCGAGCAGCGTGGCCCCGCCTCCGAGGGCAATCGAGCCGAGCAGATCACGGCGATTCATAAGATCTCTCCTTACGCTCGTCAGTCTTTAGTTTCCAGTTTCCAGTTTCCAGTTGGCAGTTCTCGGTTGCCAGTCCTGACTACTTGACTACTTGACTACTGGCAACTGGTAACTGGTAACTGGTAACTGACACTCGTCTCACCAATGCGTCAGCGATCCATCAGGCCGCTTGTAAACGTTCCTTCGACCCGGCTCCGTGACTTCCCCGATCTGGGTCAACAGCTTCATCTCCGCGGTGACGCCGAGACCGGGACGCTGGTTCGTGTACGCCTTGCCGTTCTTGAAGTCCAGGCCTTCCGGCAGGTAATCGATCGGCCGGCCGCCGAAGTTGTACTCCATCAGCACCGGACCTGAAAACGTCGACAGGCAGTTCACGAGGGCCGCGGTGGCAATCGGGCCGGTGAAATGCGGCACGATTCCCACCGCGTGGGTCTCGCAGATCGCCGCGACCTTCATCATCTCGGTGATGCCGCCCACGTTGGGCAGCGTCGAGCGAATGAAATCGACGTCATGGCTCTCGACCAGCCGGTTGAAGTCCCACTTCAGGCCCCACTCTTCGCCGTGGGTCAGCGGCACCGTCGTCATCTGCCGCAGCTTTGGAATGTCCTGGAGCGCGTGCTCATCCCTGACCGGATCCTCGACGAAAAAGGGATCGAACTCCTCCATCGCCTTGCAGACCCGCAACGCGTCGTTCAGATCGAACCGCTGATGAAGATCGATGCACCAGTTCCCGTCAGGACCAACCCCTTCGCGCACATCCCTGCAGTTCTGCGCGACCTCCCTGACGATGGAGCGCGTGTCGTAGACGTCGCCGATGGGCCGCTCCGCCGGTCCCATGCGGAACGCCCGATAGCCGGCTTCCATCGTCGCCCGCGCCCGCTCTTTCAGGCTCAGTTTGGTGCCGGCCGGCGTCGGCGCGCCGCCGGTCGCGTAGCACTCGCAGTAATCCCGCGCCGAGCCGCCGAGCAGCTCGTGGACCGGCAGCTTGAGTGCCTTGCCCTTCAGATCCCAGAGCGCGAGGTCCAACGCACCGAGCGCGTGCGCCTTTTCGCGCCCGGGAGGATAGAACCAGGCGATGTAGGCCTCCTGCCAGATCGCCTCGATCCGGAACGGGTTCTTGCCGATCAGCGTGCCAGCGACCTGTTCGAGCGTGTCCTTCGAGCCGCCTTCACCGATGCCCGTGATCCCGATGTCGGTCTCGACGGTCACCACCATGTTGCTCTGGTTGAACAGAGGGTTGAAGTTCGGCGGCCGGAAGATCTTGACTCGCGTGATCTTCGCCCTGGGCAGATCCGCCGACGCCTCGAACGGATCGAACAGCCCCAGCGCCGGCGCGGCGGCGAGGGCGCGGAGAAAGGAACGGCGATTCATGGGTTCTCCCTTCAGAGCCTCATAGCAGCAATAGGGTGATTTCGGCGTTTTGTCAGCATTCTTCGTTTGCGTCGCGGGGCCCCACCCCCGCGACGCCGCGTGGGGCCCCGGCGCGCAAACCAATAATGCTGACGGAACGCCGGATTCAGCCACGCGTTGTTACCATGGATAGGCCTTGAAATGAAGAACACCGAGCAGGTCACCCCGGTCGCCGCGGCAGTGGCCGCCTTGTCCACGCTCCTCTGTTGCGTCCCCACGAGCTTTGCCGCGGCGATGGCGACGACGAGCGCCGGGATATTCGTCGTCGATCATCAGGGCTGGTTTCTGGCCGCCTCCGTCCTGCTGATCGCCATCGGAGTGTTCCAGCTGCGCCGCGCCACCGCGTGTTCGACTCGAACGAAGCGCTCGTCGGCGATCGTGCTGACGGTTTCGGCGGTGATCGTCGTCGCGGTCATCTTCTTTCCGCAGGTCGTCGCCGGTCTCATGGCCGACTGGGCGATGCCCGGACGGTAGGCCCGTGAAGGTTCGCGCCCTCTTCATTGTTCTCCTCGCCGCCTTTCTCGGTGCCTTCGCCTGGTACTTGTGGGCAGAGCGGCACACACCGGCGGGCCAGTCTCCGCTGGCAACGCTGGACACGGTCAGCCTCGACACGCTGCGCGGCGAATTCAACGCCCACGCCGACAAAGTCCGCATCGTTATCCTGCTCTCGCCCACGTGAACCAACTGCCTGCGGGGGGCCTCCGCAGTTCAGGACGTGTTGGCCAGCCGGCCGGAGGCCGGGGTCCGCGTCCTTGCCATCTGGGAACCCATCCTCGCGACCGATCTGGCGCCGCCGCTCTCCTCGGTCCTGCGAAGGATTCCCGACGTACGGACGCGGCAGTTCTGGGATCCCGGTCATGTGCTGTCCGCCCGGATGAAAAAGGATGCGCGGCCTCCCCAGCCCGAACCGGACTGCTGCGAGCGATCCGGCCACCTGTGGGATCTGGCTGCGGTCTATCCTGCGGGCGCGACCTGGACCGATCGGATGCCACCCGCGACCGTCTTCACCGGGCCGGTGGCGGACCTCACGGAGCCGCTGACTGCGGCACTCAGCCCCGCGACACGGTAACACCGGGGTCCGGGGTCCGGCGGGGGGTTGTGGAGTGTCAAATCCCAAGCTCCAAGCTCCAAATCCCAACGCACGCCCAACCGCCAAATCCCAAGCCAACTCCCAATCCAATTCCCAACCAATTGGAGGTTGGTTTGGGATTTGGGAGTTGGGCGTGTGTTGGGATTTGGAGCTTGGAGCTTGGGATTTGGCCCGGACCCCGGACCCCGGATCCCGGATCCGCGTTCAATTCCCCTCCGATTTGCGTTAACTCAACAGAGACACCTATGCTCGCCTGTCAGGACAGGAGGCTCGAGGCCGTGATCGGTCAGCAGGTAGGGCCCTACGCCGTCATCGAACGACTCGGCGGCGGAGGCATGGGAGAGGTCTATCTCGCTGAGGACACGCGCCTTGGACGTCGGGTCGCGCTCAAGAGGCCGTCGGAGGCATTCCTGAGCGCTCCGGACGCCCGTGAACGGCTGCACCGCGAAGCCAGCGCGGCCGGCCGCCTGACCCATCCCAACATCGCAGCGGTCTACGACGTGCTCGACGTCGACGGCTACCCCTACATCGTCATGGAGTTCGTCGAGGGGGAGAGCCTCTCGACGGTGCTCGGCCGCGGCCCCTTGACCGTCGAGCGGGCGCTCGAGATCGGCCTGCAGGTCGCGGACGCTCTCGCCGTGGCACACACGCGCGGCGTGGTTCATCGGGATCTAAAGCCGGGCAACATCTCGTTGACGATCGATGGTGTCGCGAAGGTGCTCGATTTCGGTCTCGCGAAAGGGCCGTCGGGAACGCCGAAGCCACATTCAGGGAGGAGTACGCCTCTCACGACCATCACCGTCCCGGGACAGGCGATGGGGACGCCGGGCTATTCCTCGCCGGAACAACTCGTGGGCGCGCCCGCTGACCCGCGCGACGACATCTACAGCCTCGGCATCGTGTTGTTCGAGCTGCTGACCGGCCGGCGGCCGTTCGAGGGAGCCGATGCACTCGAACTGGCGGTCGCCACCATGACCAAGACGGCGGTGCTCGCGCACCAGCTGAATCCCGCGATCCCGCCGGAGGTGAGCCGCATTATCGCGCGCGCGATCGCGCGGGATCGCGACAACCGTTACCAATCGACTGAAGATCTGCGGGCAGAGCTCCGGCGGGTATTGAGGGACCTCACGACACAGGTCACCGGGCCGGTGTCGACGGCCACACGCACCGTGGAACCACGACGCTGGCGGCTGATCGTGCCGATCGTCCTGATTGTGATAGCCGGCTGGGCGGTGGCTTTCGGTATCTGGTGGAAGAGCACACGTGTCTACCACTCCGACGGCAGCGTCCCGGTGATTGCCGTTCTTCCGTTCGCCAACTACAGTGCGAAGCCGGGCGACGCGCCGATTGCCGCCGCCATGCGCGACGTGCTCATCGCCAACCTCGGTGGTCTTCAGGGGTTGAACGTGCTGTCGAAATCCGCTGCCGGCAGTGACGGTGCCGAGCGGACTGACCCCAGGAAGCTGTTCAAGAATCTCGGCATCACCTATGTGATCGACGGGAGCCTGCAGCGATCGGGCGACGATCTGATGGTGTCGGTCAGTCTCGTTCGCGGCGAGTCCGGCGTGGTCGTCTGGAGCGGCTCGTACTCGGCCCCCGAGAAGGACATCTTCTCGTTGCAGCGGCGGATTGCAGACGGCGTCAGCCGGGCAGGGCCCATCGGCTCGCCGGGTAACGTCCAGGCTCCCCAGTCGAAGCTGGGGACCAACGACGTCGAAGCGTTGTCCCGGTATGGGCAAGCGGTGGAAGCGCTCGAACGCCCCGATATCCCCGGGAACCTTCAGCGGGCGACCGGGTTCCTGGAGGGCGCCATCGAACGCGATCCGAACTTCGCGCTGGCGTTTGCACGGCTCGGAGAGGCGCACTGGGCGACCTACCAGGCCACGAACGAACCGAAGTGGGCATCCGAAGCGGCGATCGCGACCAGCAAGGCGCTCACGCTGGACCAGCGCCAGCCGGAAGTCTGGATCTCGCTCGCGCTGATCCATCAGGGCACGGGACGGCAGAACGAGGCCCTCGGCGAATTGAGAAAGGCACTGGAGCTCCAGCCGAACAGCGACGAGGCGCATCGGCTGATGGGCCAGGTACTCCAGACGCTCGGGCAGCTGAAGGAAGCAGAGGAGCACTATCTGAAAGCGGTGGCGCTCCGGCCGAACTACTGGCGTCACTACAGCTTGCTCGGTGCCTTCTATTACGCCACCGGCCGCAGCCGGGATGCGGTCGCGGCGTTCACTCGGGTCACCGAGATGCAGCCGGACAACGCGCGCGGGTTCAACAATCTCGGCGCGGCTTACTACGCGGCCGGCGACAATGCGAACGCGCTGAAGTACTGGGAGCGTGCCGTGGCGATCACACCGATTCCCGAGACGTTTTCAAACATGGGCATCATCCATTTCGACGAAGGCCGGTTTGAACAAGCCCGGGCGGCGTTTCAGCAAGCGGTGACGGCACTGCCGAACGACGGCGTGGTCCGCGGCAATCTCGGCGACGCGCTCGCGCGGCTGAATCGCAAGAACGAGGCGCGACAGATGTGGCTCGAGGCGGTGCGCCTCGACCGGCAGGCCCTCGAAGTGAACCCGAATGACGCGACCACGCTCGCGCGCATCGCGCTCCGCGAAGCCAGGCTTGGCGACAGGACCGCCGCGCAGGCCGACATCACGCGCGCGCTGGCGCTCAATGCCAGCGACTCGCAAGTGCTCTATCATGGCGCCGCCGTTCACGCATTGATCGGGGACGGCGAGCGAGCACTGACACTTCTCGGGCAGGCATTGAAGAATGGCTACAGCGTGGCCTTTGCGCGTCGGGATAGTGACTTGGACGGAATCCGGCAGACGCCGCGGTTCCGCGAGCTAGTGCCTTCACAATAAGAGGATGACCATGGACAAGCGAACCGGAGGACTTCTCGTCGGTGCTGCAGCAGGGATCGCACTGGCATGGCATTTCTTGCGGAGGGGCCTCGCTGAAGTGGACCTCCAGATTGGTCTGGAACCGGCAGACGGAGGAGGCTGCCGTGTCGCGACCAAGCCAGAATTCGCGGAACTGAAGTGGATGCAGAAAGTCAACTGGCACATCACCAACAACTGCGACCAGGATGTCAGGGTCGCTCTCGAAGGCTGGCGCCACAACAACGGGACACCAACATCGCCCGCGGCGCATTCCGACGATCCGCAGCAGCCGGGCCTGTGGAAGAACGTCAAGAAACACGACACGGCCATCATCAAGGCCAAAGCCCGCCTGGGGTTCTTCGAGGACTGCTACTACGATGTGTACCTGGACGATCAGCTGGGTGCCGATCCCATCATCAAGCTGACCCCGTAGCCATCACTTCATGAAGCCGCTGCGGACGGTCACGTTGGCGCTGAGCTCGTCGTTCAGTGGATCGTCGAGCGCGAGGAGATCGCGCAGCGCCGGTGGCAACTCCGCCTGAACCTCTGGCCGCAGCAGCCGCTTCTGGTACTGCTGCTGCGGCTTGTCCCGCCGGCAATAGAACGCGTGCATCGCAAGCCGGGGCCGATCGGTCAGGTTCGCGGTTCCACCGTGCCAGAGATGCGCGTTCATCACGACGACGCCCCCGGCACGTCCGGTGAGCAGGACTTCATCGGGATGCGGCGCAGACGGATCGGCCAGCACATCCTGCGGGCGTTTTCCCCACGTGTGCGAACCCGGGATCAGGCGGGTCGCGCCGTTCTCGAGCGTGAAGTCGTCGAGCATCCAGATCGTGTTGCAGACCCAGTAGCCTCGCTCGTCGGGGATCGCCGACATGTCCACGTGAAGCGGCTGCCCCGCGTCGGCATGCGGATCGGCGGATCGCGCGTTGAGGCTGCTCAGCTTCGGTTCCGGCCCGAGCACGTGCTTGACTCCGTCCAGCACCTCCGGAAGGATGATGGCGCGCCGGAACATGTCCCCCTTGTCGACGAGGTTGGCGAGACGATGGGCATTCTCCTCGGTCTTGAACTCATGCCCGGCCTGCTCCCCTTCCTCGTCGAACAACTCGAGAATTCGGGCGCGCAACTCTGCGAGCAATCCTCCCATGGCCCCTTCCAGAACGACGTAGCCCTGTTCGTCCAGATGTCGTTTATGCTCGTCATTCATAGTCCGAGAGCTTACACCCGCGGCGCCGCGGTCGTGGGATGAGCGCGCCGAAGGCGCGCCCGCCGGAGCGGGGCCGGGGGCCCCCGCGAGCGACGGCGCGAGGGGGCTCCGGGGGACGAAGTCCCCCGGACAAACATGGAGAGACGAAAGATGCTGACCCGACGCGAACTGATGCAGGCGGCAGCCGCCGTGGCGCTGACGCCGCTCTCCGGCCGTGCTGCCGAGGCGCCGTCGTTCTGCCTGTTCTCGAAACACCTCCCGGACCTCGGGTGGAGTGACCTCGGACGCGCGGTCAAGGGGTCCGGATTCGACGGGGTCGACCTCACCGTACGCGCGAAAGGGCACGTCCCTCCTGAACGGGCAGCTGCCGACCTGCCTCGCGCGATCGACGCGATCCGATCGCACGGCCTGACCGTCCCGATGGTGACGACCGAGCTGACCTCGGCGAAGGATCCGCTTGCCAGGCCGCTGCTGCAGGCGGCGGCGAAGAGCGGGGTTCGATACTTCAAGACCGGCTATTGGTACTGGGGCACATCGCCCGACGTCCGCGCGCAGCTGGCGGCGGTTGGTGAGGCGCTCAGCGGCCTGGCGGAACTGGGCAAGGAGTGCGGCATCGAGCTGGGCTTTCACAATCACAACGGGTACGTCGGCGCCGCGCTCTGGGACATCGCACCGGCCATGGACAGACTGGATCCGAAGTGGGCAGGTTACTACTTCGACCCGCGTCACGCGGTCGCGGAGGGAGGCGGCGGTTCGTGGAAGGCGGCGGCACATCTCGTCGCGCCACGCCTGAAGATGATCGCGCTCAAGGACTTCTACTGGGAGAAGACTCCGAAAGGCTGGGTGATCCAGAACTGCCCGATGGGCGAGGGCGCGGTGGACTGGACGTCGATGGCGAAAATCGTCAGCGAGGCACGATTCGCCGGACCGATTTCGCTGCACCTCGAGTACGACATTCCGGGTTCGACCGCTGCCGAACGGACCACACGAACGCTGGCGGCGGCCGTGAAGGACCTGGCCTACGCGAAGCGATTTTTCAAGTGAAGCGATCGGTCGGCGTCAGCGCGGCCTCCCGTGCGCCTCCCCGCTCAGGCAATCCCGGCCTCATCCGCGTAGCTTTTTCCCAAACTGTCATCCAGCCGTCGGGATCCGAATTGGAACCGTCCCGGAGGCGGTGCACCAATCAGCCTTCAACTCCAACAAGCACCGAGATTTAACCGGTTCTGCCGAGCTCGGCACGCAGGTTGCGCTGGGGTCAGATCTCGAATTTCCGTCGGGGTCAGATCTCGAATCTTCAGTTCTCGGCGCAGGCGTGGAAATTCGAGATCTGACCCCAGGAGGATCAATGCGCATTTCTGTTTCTCTCGCATGCTCGGCCGCCGTGGTCGTCATCTTTGCGGGTGGGGCGGCAGCTCAAGGGAAGGGCAGCCCGCAGCCGAAGGTCACAAGCCCTGCGACGGCTCCCAAGAGCGCGCCGACCAAAACGACCACGTCTGCACCGAAGGCGAAGCCCACCAAGACGGCGGACACCGCAAGCGCGCACGGGAAGCCGACCACGACGACATCACCGACCGCGCCGACCGGCGCGCCGCTGACGCCGGTCCAGCAGAAGCTGCAGCAGAACACAAACCTGGCCTCCAAGCTGCAGACCCGGCTGCCGCCGGGAACGGACCTGAACACCGCCGCGGCAGGCTTCCGCAACCTCGGACAGTTCGTCGCTGCGGTGAACGTGTCGAACAATCTCGGCTTGGACTTTCCGACCCTGAAGACCGCGATGGTGACCGACGGCAAGAGCCTCGGCCAGGCGATTCAGGCGCAGAAGAGCACGGTTGACGGGACCACGGTCGCCACTCGCGCGGAACACGACGCGGACACCGAGATTCGTTCGACCGAGAAGGCTCCCAAGACTCCGAAAACCAAGTCCGCCGGCGGCCGGCCGTAGTCACCAAATGCGCACGCTACCGTTCATGATCGGTCTTGCCCTCTGCGGGCTGCTGGCCCAGCCAGCGGCCGCACAGGGTCGCGGCAATGCATTCGGCCACGCCAAGGGCGCGGTTTCCGCCGGGGCCGCTGCGAGTGCTTCGTCTGCGGGCAGTCCATCGGCCGCCGACGGAGGAGCCGGACCCGCGCCGGACACCGGGGTTCGCAACTTCGGCGCGTGGCTGGACGATGCCTCGGTGCTGGCGCCGGGCGGAGGGTTCACGAGCTTCTCGGTCGGGTACTGGCGGCTGGCGTCGTTCACCGAAGTCGATGCGCCCTCGTTCGATGTGGCATTCGGACTGACGAAGCGGGTTCAGGCAGGCGCCAGCGTGCCCGTATATCACGCGAGCGCGGCTGGCGCGCCATCGGTCCGAGGAATCGGCGATCTCTATCTGACGTCGAAAATCCAGCTGCGCGAACCGGCTGCCGGCACGTTCGGGTTCGCCGTGATCCCGTTGATCCAGGTGCTCAGTGCGGAGCCTCTGCCTGGCGCCGGGCGGGTCAGCTGGGCGGTGCCGGTGTCGCTCGAATACCAGGGCACCGGGTGGCGTACCTACGGCAGCACCGGCTATTTCTCGCGCGGATCGCTGTTTGCCAGCGCAGCGGTCGAGATCGCGGTCGCCAGCCGCACCTGGGTGACAGGCACGCTGAGCCAGTCACATTCCATCAGAGACGATACCAGCGCAGACCTGCTCGGTCTGTCGGCGAATCGAACCGACGTCAGCGGCGGCGCGACGTGGGCGGCGTCCGACGCGGTTGCCCTCTTCGGTGCCATCGGCCGGACGCTGGGACGTGATGATGGCAGCGCGACCCAGCTGTTCCTGAGCGGCGGGTTGTCTGTTTCTTGGACGGTGAAGTAGGACGGGGTCCGGGATCCGGGAACCGGGGTCCGGGGTCCGCGGGTGGTGGCACTCAGAGGCAACAAGCCTCTTGAATTAGCCCCGGTTGCCTCTGATTAGCCCGGACCCCGGACCCCGGACCCCGGTTCCCGGTTCCCGAAGAGCGGCTTCCCGAGCGTCGCCTTGAGCTTGTCGATCGGATCGACCAGGCCGTCCTGCTTCGTGCAATCGATCCCGACCAGATTGAAGAGCCATGCCGGCATCGCGACCTGCTGGATGATGAGCGGGATCAGGCGGCGCCGGCGCTCGCTCATGTCCAGCACCTTCGTCACGATCGCCTCTTCCTCACAGTTCCCGCTCTCCAGGTAGCGCGCCGACACGATCGCCAGCGTGTGGCGGCTCTCCCGGATGCACCGCTCGATCTCGAGCAGGAAGCTTGCGCTCGCAACGAAGTCGCGTTCATCGATCGCGACCGTGTAGCCATCGGCCTCGAGCGCGTCGAGCAGCTGGCGCGCCACGTCGGCGTCGGCTCCGCCGTGACGGTAGCTGATGAAGACGTCGTAGCGGAGCACTGGCGGCGCCGACGACATCACGGGAGATGCCGGGGCAGCCGGAACCGACAGCTTCCCTGCGGGAACCGCCAGCACGGCGCCGACGAGCGACACGATCAGGAGCGGCAGCCACAGGAAGTAGGTCGCGCTCATCGTGACCCGGCAGCGGGCGATGGATTGCCGCGTCCACACGGTCTCGGTCTTGCCGCTGGCGTCGCGGAGCAGTTCCTCGATCGGCTGCTGCGGGTAGACCTGGCGGTAATGCTGGCCGAGCCCGGTCAACTCGGTGCCGATGAGCACCGCCCGTCCGTCGTACTGCACGGTGCACTGTCGCTGGATCGACGCACCGGCGATGTATACGGCGAGTCCGAGAACGAGAGCCATCGCCGTGGCCGCAACAGCGATGCCGCGCGGACTGTATCGGCGGCGGGCAGTGAGGGGAATGATGACAGCGGCCGCGATGCCGGCCGAGGCCAGGGACGCGAGGACGGCCCGCGTGCGCGACTCTGTCCCGGCGAGCGCGGCCGGCTGCGCGAGGAGCGCCCCGGCGATCGCCGCGGCAGCGATGCCGGCAGCCGCCAGCAGCGCGGGCCAGCGCCGGCGGAGGCCGGCGAGCGGCGTCGTCATCACCTGGCGGCCGGTACCGGCAAATCGACGATCAGTTCCTTGCGGCCTTCACCGACCTTGACGACCGTCCGTTCACCGACGGCATTGGTGGCCGGGTTGCGTACCCACATCAGATAGCGCCCAGGCACCAGGAGATCGTCGGTCGGGCTGCTCAACTGCGGAAACAGGTCCGGACTGGCCGAGGGTGCAACCTCGAAGATTTTCGGCATGTAGAAGACCTGCCACTGGGACGCCTCGCTGCCGGCCTGCACGGTGCGCACCCGAACGAGCACCGATCCACCCAGCCGGCCGCCGCTCTTCCGGCAATGTTCGAGCTTGGCCTCGAGATCGTCCGCGAGTGCGCCCAGCGCTTCCCTGAGCACGCCCGCATCGTTGCGCTCGATCGCGGCGCCGAGCGTGGTGCCCTCCGCTTCGAGACTGGCGCGGTAGTCCTCAGGAGAATCCGCCGGCCAGTTGGCCGAGAGCGTCCGCAGCTCCGAGAGCGCCGACATCGCGCGGCGATGGGCGTCTCGCGCATCGCCCGCGGCGGGGGCCGCCTTTGCCAACAAGGCATCGATGGTTCGAAGGAGATCCGGAATCGCCGGCGGTGGCCTGAAGACTGGCCGCCGGCTGTCCGGTGCCGGGGACCGGTCTTTCAGAAACGCCACCACGTACTTCCCCGTCGACGTCGACTTCTCCGCCCAGTCGAGCGCGGTGAGCCCCTGGTTGTCGCGAGCGAGCACATCGGCGCCGCGCGAGAGCAGGAACTGCAGCGTTCCGAGATCGCCGTTGCGCGCGGCGAACATCACCGGCGAGACGCCGGCGCTGTCCGTGATGGTGGCGGGAGCGCCGCGCGCCAGCAGTTGCCGGACCAACGTGCCCTGGCCGTCGGACGCTGCCTGCAGCAGCTGGCCGCCGAGGGTCTCCGCGGCTTCGAGGGCGGCAGCGGTGTCGACCCGTCCGCGCGCCGCGGCTGCCTGCCGCGGGGTCTGTCCCTCGCGCGCCACGCCTGGATTCGCTCCGCGCGTCAGGAGCAGTCGCACCACTTCGGTCGAACCGTTCGCAGCGGCGAGAAAGAGCGCGGTCGTGCCGTCGGCCGCACGCACCTCGGGATGCGCGCCGTGCTCCAGCAAGTAGCGCGTCAGGTCGAGGGAGCCGGCAGCCGACGACCACATCAGCGGCGTGTAGCCACGCCGATCGGTGACATCGACCGGCGCACCCCTGGTCACCAGTTCACGCGCCCGCGCCAGATCCCCGAACTTCGCTGCGCCGATCAGGTCAGTCTCCGGCCGCGCCGACCCCGTGGTCGGGAGCTGGATGAGGACCGAGGCAAAGACGACGAGGGGAAGGACCATGATCCTCAGTTCTTATCGGTCCGAAAGAGGCTGGGGTCAGATCTCGAATTTCCAATCGGCGACGTGGAAATTCGAGATCTGACCCCCCGAGTCCGGGAATCCGGCAGTCCAGTCGACTCGGACCCCGGACCCCGGATCTACCGCTCCAGCTGGAGCACTTCGACGCCGGGCCGTTGGGCGAGGCGCTTCGCGATGCGCCAGGGGGCGCGCAGTTCGAGGCCCGGATCCCCCGACAGCCCGACCAGAATGGTCCACGCGGCACTGCCGCCCACACCGGTGTAGGCGCGAATGATTGTTTCGTCGAACCGCGCCTTGACGACCGGGCTGTCGGCCCACGTCGCGTTCTTGAACGCCAGCCGATCCTCGGACGGCACGATCCGGCTGCCTTCGACGAACGCCTCGGCGCAGGCCTGCTGCACGGGGCCCGGGAGCGTGGCGTTCAAGCCGGCCTCCGAGTGGAACACGCCCGCCACCTCGAACACTCGGTTGAGGGCACCCATGCAGAAGAAAAACGCCGGATCCGATTCGCGCCGTCCTGGTTGAGACGATTCTGCGGCGCCGATCGGTTCGTTGTTCACGACCGGCTTCCTGGTCGTGTCGCCGAGGACCGCGAGCTCACGGACACGCCGCACCTGGTTCCACTTGTCGCGCCCGCGATCGAGATGCGCCGTCACGAACGAGCCGCCGCCCATCTCGACCGACTCGTCGTCGTGTGCAGCTCCGAGCGCGAAGGGCAGCGACGACTGACGGCCGAGCGCCAGCAGTGTCTCGGCCGAGTGGATCGCGTCGGCCTGCGTGCCATGGTAGGGCTCGTTGGCGACTTCCAGAATCGCGTTGTTGCCCTGCTCGGCGATCCGGGCAATTGCGCGGAAATGATCGGCGGGGTCGTAGCCGCCATCGCGCGAGTCGGTGATGGCGGTGACCTCGACGTAAAGGCCTCGCGCCGCGGCCTCGTTCAACAGCCCGGGCAGACGAGCCTTCGCCTGGGCCACACTCTGCGACGCCCAGCCCAGCTTGCCGGCAAAGACCCGGATGCCATTGAACCCGGTTCTCGCCGCCCAGTCGAGAAACGCACGCATCTCGTCGGACGAACGCGCCAGCAGCGCGAGACCTGATGTGAAGATCGGCCTGAAGGTCCCCGCGTCGTTGACGAACGCGCGGCCGTCGATGCGAAGCCTGCCCTGGATCGATCCCGGATGGAACGATCGGCCCAGCGGACGGGAGGGCTTGAACGTCTCGGCCGGACCCACGCTCGTCGCCGCGGCCCTGAGCACGCCGGGCCCACCGCTGTCTGCCGAGACGTAGCGCCCGTTCACCGTCTTGATCGCCACGCCTTCGTCGTCGCCAATCAGCGCGATCTGGAATTCTTCCCAGGCCGCCGGTGGCGAGGTGCGGTTCGCGACGAGCTCACGGCCGCCGCCGTCTTCCGCGGTCACGAACCTCCCGTTATCGGCCTTCAACCACACCCGGCCCGCACCTGCCGGCATCACCTCGAACGTTTCCCAACCGCCGATTCGCTCGCGATCACAGACCAGCCGCAGATCCGATGATGCGAGATCAGCACAGACAAAACGCCCGGAGACCGTCTGAAAGCTCACCTTCCCTGGAATCGGGTTCGGCAGCAAGGTTTCGACAGCCGTCGGTGTCGGGGCGACGGGAACCGATGGCTGCCCGCCCGCCGGCTGCGCCGACGATTCGTGCGGCGGATATGGCTGATCGATCTCGGCAAAGAAGGCGCCGGTGTCGGTCATCGAGGAGACGCCGAGGCGAGTGCCGTTGCGCACGCCGCGCACGCCGAGATGCACGCCACCCGGCGTGAGACTGAAGTAATGAGGCCCGGCCTCGAGCAGTACGCCGATACGGCCGCCCGCTGTCCCGCAGATCATCCCCGCGCTCCGGCAGTAGTCGTCAAACGAATACCCTGCGACCGCGAGCCCGCTGCCATCGCCGAAGGCCAACGTGCCGTCCGGCCGAACCTCGCGAATTCCCGTGGCGCCGGCCGGAACCTGGATGTCGCGTGCGCCGCCATCGAGCCGGATCTCCCGGCACCGATCGGGAGCGACCATCGTGTAGGCAATCCACCGCTGACCGTCGTGTCTGATCGCGACCGGGTTCACGCCCGCAGCGATGTCGAGCATCTGAGCGGAACCGGCTCGAACCAGCCAGCCGCGCCCGTCGGCCGCCTGACCGATCGCCGCGATCGATCCGTCGGGCGCACTCGCACACCTGAGGAAGCGCAACATGTCGGTCGCGAGTGTCTGACGCCAGAGCGGCGGTTTTTGCTCCACGCCCTCGTAGGCCGCCACCGCGCCGCGATCGCTGACCACGTGAGCGAAGCGGCCCGATGGCAGTACGCAGACATCACTCCAGAAACCGGTGCGGGTAATCGTCTTCATCGCCTGCTCCTGGCGCCGCCGGCCGGCACGAATGTGCGGAGAGGGCTCTAAGTTATGGCGCGAGGCGAGAAGAATCAATCAGGCTCGGCCGTTCGAGGGGCCACGTGGTTTCCTGATACGGAGGCGGGCTGCCGTTCCGCCGATGCACTCGTCCATCACGACTTCGAGACCGCCAGCGCGTGCCCGTCTCGCAGCCTCCTCGCTGACGATGCCGGTCTGCAGCCACAACACCTTTGCGCCGATCCTTACCGCCTGGTCTGCGATCTCGGGCGTTTGCTCGGGACGGCGGAAGACATCGACGATGTCGACCCGATCGGAAATCTCGGCGAGCGACGCATAGGCACGCTGTCCGAGGACCTCGGTCTCGGTAGGATTCACGGGAATCACGGTAAAGCCGGCAGCGAGCAGACCTTTCATGATCTCGTAGGACGGTTTGGATGGATTGGACGAGGCGCCAACCATGGCGATCGTCTGACTGGTCTCGAGGATGTCGCGGAGAGGTGCGTGAGTAGACATATGAGCGCCGGGGTTGCAAACGTCCTGTCAGCATCAGGACCGCGCCCGATCCATCTTCGCCGCCAGAGTCTGGAATGCCGCAGTTGGTCCGGCCCAGCGCAGCTCGTCGACATCGTCGAACACCGGAATGTCGGTCCGCAGGGTCGCCAGGTCGCGGAACAGGAACGCGCGTTCGCGTTCGCGGCCGAGCGTGGCGGCCAGAGTGCCGGAGTTGGCGGCGTTGACCCCCCAGGTGCGCGGATCTTCGGGGATCGCCTCGAGGTGGAGATAGCGCGCCAGGACCGCAGCCGAGGACTTCGCGCCCCAGCCTGGCAACCCCGGATATCCGTCGGCGGCATCACCAACGAGCGCGAGATAGTCCGGGATCGACGCCGGGAGCACCCCGAACTTCGCCACCACGCCCGCTTCATCCCTGGTCACGTTCGTCCGTCGGTTCAGCTGAACGATCCGGGTGCCGCTCACGGTCTGGGCGAGATCCTTGTCTGGCGTGCAGATGATCACCTGCTCCACCCTGGCATCCGCCGCCGCCCGAACCGCGGCGGCCGCCAGCGCATCGTCGGCTTCGTACTCGACCATCGGCCAGACCGTGACCCCGAGCGCCGCGAGCGCGTCCTCGAGCAGGCCGAACTGCGACAGTAGATTCGGATCGACCCCCGCGCCGGTCTTATAGCCAGGCCACAGGCGGTTACGAAACGATTCGATGACGTGATCGGTCGCGACGCCGACGTGGGTCGCACCGCGGTTGATCATGCCGAGCACCGACGCCACGACACCGCGTGTGGCGCCCACTTCCCGTCCTTCCTCGTCTCGCGCGGACGGCACCGCGTAGAAGTGGCGGAAGAGCTCGTAGGTGCCGTCGATTAGGTGAATCTTCATTTGGTTCGTGGTCCGCGGTCCGTAGCCCGTGGTCCGGGACCCGAGACTCGGACCCCAGCCTGCCTCGCCGAAGCGCGAAGCGCGAAGGCGGGCGCTTGGGATAAGCGATTAGCGATTGTAAGCTCCCACGCGTGATCACGGATCCCACACTTCTTCTCTCCATCGCTGTCCTTGGCGTTGCCCTGGTGGTCGTGCTGATCACCATCGTCCGGCTGCCGGCATTTCTTGCGCTCGCGGCCGGCGCGCTGGCGGTTGGCCTGGCAGCCCGGATGCCGTTCGCCGACATCACGCGGTCGTTTCAGTCCGGCGTGGGTGACACGCTGGGATTCGTGGCGATGGTGATCGGCCTCGGGACCGTCATCGGGAAGCTGCTGGCGGAGTCCGGCGGATCGGCCGTCGTCTCGAACGCCCTGATTCGCGTGATGGGCGAGAAACGACTGGACTGGGCCATGATGCTGTCGGGGTTCGTCATCGGGCTGCCGGTGTTCTTTCAGGTCGGCCTGGTGCTCCTCGCGCCGGTGCTGTTCACGGTCGTGCAGCAGACCGGCATGCCGCTTCTCGGGCTGGGGCTGCCGCTGGTGGCTGGTCTCTCGACCGCCCATGGCCTGGTGCCACCGCATCCCGGACCGGTGGCCGCGATGGCGCAGCTGCAGGCGGACCCGGGCCGGACGCTGCTCTACTCGCTGATCGTCGGCTTCCCCACCGCGATTGTCGCCGGGCCGCTCTTCAGCCGGTTCATCACTCGCCGGGTGTCTGCAGACCTTGGCGCGATCGCCGCGCAGCTCGCCGGCGGCGCCACGACGTCGCCAGCACCGTCGCTGGCCATCACGCTGCTGACGATCCTGATGCCGGTGCTGCTGATGCTCGCGGCCGCCCTCGCGCAGGCAGCATTGCCGCCGGGTGGCCTCCGGGCCGCGCTCGAGTTCGCCGGTACACCGTTGATGGCCATGCTGCTGTCGACGCTCCTGGCCCTGGTGACGTTCGGCGCCGCGCGGGGATTCAGCCGCGATCGCATCCTGGCGTTCGCAGAAGAATCCCTGCCGCCCATTGCCAGCGTGCTGCTGGTGGTCGGCGCGGGCGGCGGGTTCGGGCGGATTCTCGACACCGCCGGCGTCGATACGGCGATCGCGCAGGCGATGGGCGGAATGGCCCTGTCCCCGCTGGTGCTCGGCTGGACCATCGCCTCACTGCTGCGCATCTCCGTCGGCTCTGCGACCGTCGCCGTCGTCACCGCCGCGGGCATCATGGCACCGATCGCGGCAGCCGTCCCCGGCATGAACCGGGAGCTGCTGGTGGTCGCGATCGGTGCAGGCTCGCTCATCGCCGGTCACGTCAACGACGGCGGCTTCTGGCTGGTCAAGGGCTACCTGAATACGAGCGTGCCGCAGACGCTCGCCACGTGGACCGTGCTCGAGACGATCGTCGCTGTGTGCGGGCTCGCGGGAGTACTCGCGCTCGCCGCCATCGTCGGGTGAACTATTCAAATCCCAAGCTCCAAATCCCGAATCCCAAAACACTCCCAACTTCCAACTCCCAAATCAAATCCCAAAACCCCCCCAACCGGTTGGGAGTTGATTTTGGGAATTGGTTTGGGAGTTGGAAGTTGGGAGTGCGTTGGAGCTTGGGATTTGGATCTTGGGATTTGACGCTCAAAGATCCCCCGGAGCCTATACTCATGGCCGTGCTCATCGTCGACGCTCATCTCGATCTCTCCATGAATGCCCTCGAATGGAACCGCGATTTCACGCGGCCGATCGAGGAGCTTCGCGCGCGCGAACAGACGCTGACCGACAAGCCGGATCGTGGCAGAGGGACGGTCACGTTCCCGGAGATGCGGCGCGGCGGCGTGGGACTCTGTGTCGCAACGCTGATCGCCCGGTACGTGGCACCGGGCAATCCGCTGCCTGGCTGGCATTCGCAGGATCAGGCCTGGGCCCAGACCCAGGGGCAACTCGCCTGGTACCGGGCGATGGAGGAACGCGGCGAGCTGGTGGCGATCCACGATGCCGCCGGCCTCGAACGGCACATGGCTCAGTGGAACGATCGCCGGGCTTCGGCGAACCCGCCGATCGGCTACGTGCTCAGCCTCGAGGGCGCGGACTCAGTCCGCACCCCGCAACACCTCGAGCGCGCATACGCGCAGGGGCTGCGCGCTGTCGGCCCCGCCCACTACGGGCCCGGTGTCTACGCCCAGGGGACGAATGCCTCGGGCGTGATGGGGCCGCGCGGACACGAGCTCCTGAGTGAGATGGAGCGCCTCGGCATCATCCTCGACGCCACACACCTGTGTGACGACAGCTTTCGCGATGCCCTGGATCATTTTCGCGGGCCCGTCTGGGCGAGCCACTCGAACTGCCGCGCGCTGGTCGACCACAACCGCCAGTTCTCCGACGATCAGCTCCGTGAGCTGATCGCCCGAGGCGCGGTCATCGGCGCCGCGTTCGATGCCTGGATGATCGTGCCGAACTGGGTCCGAGGGTCGTCCACACCCCAGAGCGCAGGCGTGACTCTGGAACGGGTGATCGATCACATCGACCACGTCTGCCAGATCGCCGGCAACGCCCGGCATTGCATGATCGGATCGGATCTCGATGGCGCCTTCGGTCGCGAACAGTGCCCGTCGGACGTGGAAACGATCGCCGATCTCGCGAAGATCCCTGATCTACTTCGCAAGCGCGGCTACTCCGACGAAGACGTGCGCGGGATCATGCACGGGAATTTCTTGAGATTTCTCCGGGACGTCTGGGCATAGGCCCGGGGTCCGGGATCCGGGGTCCGGGGTCGTACTCAGAGGCAACGGCGGTAATCCAAGCGGCTGGTTGCCCCTGGTTACCACCGGCTCTCGGATCCCGGACCACCGGATCCCGGATCCCGGATGTCACTCCTTAGGCACGATATCAATCTGCAGCATCGGATCCGCCGCCGGCACGTAGCTCGGCTCGACGCCCAGCTCCTTGCGGACGATGTTGCAGCCCTGGGCGATCGCGCTGGCCTTGTAGAATGCGATTTCGCGATTTGCGCCCTGGCGGCCGAAGCCGCAGTCGCTCGACACGATCAGCTGCTCGGGTGTCACGTGCTTCAGCGCGGTGCGGATGGCGCCGGCCACGTCTTCCGCGCGATCGGCCTGGAGCACGCGATGGCTGACCGCGCCGATGCAGAGTTTCTTCGGCAGCTTGCCCTTGTACTGGCCGAACAGCTCGATGTCGGTGAAGTTGCGATCCTTGGTCTCGATCGTCCACACGTCGCCGCGCATCTCGTTCAGATAGAGCTCGAAGGACGCCTTGTAGCTGGTGTCCTCCATCACCCGCTGCATGTTCGGATTGCCCCAGCACGTGTGAATCCAGATCTCGACGTCGTCCAGGCCCTGCACTTCGCGGTTGTAGCAGTCGACCATGAACTTCACCTTCTCGTCCTTCGCCCCATAGGTGTTCGCCATGAAGTGGAGCGTCGGCTCTTCGATCTGGATGCAGCGGCAGCCAGCGTCGCGCAGCGCGAGCAGCTCCTTGTTCATCGCCACCGCCATGTCCCAGACCACTTCCCGGTTGTCCTTGTACTTGTCGGTGTGGATGTCGAGGAACAGGCCCATGACCTGCGAGCAGCAGCTGCCGAACCGGACCGGCTTGCGCGACTTGCTCTGGGCGAGACGCCAGATCTTCGGGTAGTCGAGCGGCCGATGCTCGATCTTGTCGACCACGCGAGGCCAGCGCCACGCGGTGTAGATCTCGTTGAGCAGCGTGCCGGGCGGATAGCGCAGCCACGGGCTGCGGGTGCGCTCGGACTGCAGGTGATCGCCCTCGAAGCCGGCCCAGCGCTGCAGCGGATAATGGTGCCAGCTCCGGCCGGCGAAATCCTCGTCGCAGTGAAAGTCCCCGTGGGTGAGGATGTCGAGACCGGCCCGTTCCTCGTCGCTGATGACCACGGCGAGCGCGTCCTCGAACTTCTCCCGGAAACGGACGTCGAGCATGCACGTGTCGAGCGGCCGGCCCCACATGCTGGTGTCGAACCAGCGCGGCCGCGGCCAGGAACCGGTCACGGTGCTCGGAAGGATGAGATCGCGGGTGACGGTGAAGGGCATGGCCGCATAGCATATGCGAACTGACGGTACTCAACTCCCAACGATCCAAGGATCCAACGATCCAAGGAGAGCCGCCCGAGGCAACTGGATGAAATTCGCACAACCCGGAGTGTTCAGCCCTTTTCACCCCAGTGTTGGAACGGCCCCGCTTGGATCGTTGGATCGTTGGATCGTGGGGAGTTGACCCCTCAAGAAACGATTCTGCCAATGGCCACATCGACCCAGAAGCTTGCCGTGATCCTTGCCTTCGTCGCTGCTGCGCTCAGCCTCGCGGCGGTCGTGGTCGGTTATCTGCAGACCGGCACGATGCGGCTCACCCCGCTCGGGGGCGGCCTCCTGATGCTGGTGCTGGGCATCAGCGGCTACAAGCGGATTACGGCTCCCCGGGCCTGAGCGCACGGGCCCGTCATACTTCGTCTCTCGACTGACTGAAAGGATCGTTCGCATGCGCAGACGTGCCGCATTCCTGGTCGTTCCCCTGCTGACGGCCGTGCTCTCAGCCCAGCAGCCCGCGCCACCCGCCGCAGGGGCACCGCCGGCGCCCACCGGCCCCGAGATGGCGGCCGCGCTCAAGAGCCTGCTGGCCAACGATGCCCGGTTGCGCGACTGGGCGCAGCTCGGTCGTTATCGCGACCAGAATCGCACTCTCGGACAACCTGCCGCCGGCGAGCCGCGGGTGGTGTTCATGGGCGATTCGATTACCGATGCCTGGCCGCAGGAGCGTTTCGGTGATTTCTTCACAAAGAACAAGTCGTACGTCGGTCGCGGCATCAGCGGACAGACGACACCGCAGATGTTGATCCGGTTCCGGCCGGACGTGATCGATCTCCAGCCGAAAGCGGTCGTGATCCTCGCCGGGACCAACGACATCGCCGGCAACACCGGCCCGATGAGCAACGAGGACATCCAGAACAACATGATGTCGATGGCGGAACTGGCAAAAGCCCACAAGATCAAGGTGATCCTCTCGAGCATCCTGCCGACGGGCAACTATCACGTCGGGCCGAGCGGCGTGCCGCAGACCGAGACGCGTCCGATGGACCGCATCCGCGCGATCAACGACTGGATGAAGAAGTACGCTGCCTCCGAGGGACACACCTACCTCGACTACTTCTCCGCGATGCTCGATCAGTCAGGGCTGCTGCGCACGGAGTTGAGCGGTGACGACCTGCACCCGAACGCCCAGGGCTACGCGATCATGGCGCCGCTCGCGGACGCGGCAATCAAACAGGCATTGAAGTAGTTTCCAGTTACCAGTTTCCAGCAGTCAGTTGTCAGTTTCTGGCTTGCTGGAAACTGGTTACTGGCAACTGGCTACTGACTAGTGCATGCCCCTCAACCTCGTATTGATAGGCCCGCCTGGCTCCGGAAAAGGCACCCAGGCAGTCCGGATCGCACGGCGCTACAACCTGCCGCACATCTCCACCGGCGACATCCTGCGCCAGGCGATTCGCGATGGCACGCCGCTCGGGCGCGAGGTGGAGGCGACGATCGCAGGCGGAGCGCTGGTCAGCGACGAGCTCATCTCCAGCCTGGTCGAGGTGCGCCTTCAGCAGCCGGATGTGGCGCGCGGATTCCTGCTCGACGGCTTTCCCCGCACGGTCGATCAGGCCAGGTTCCTCGACACGCTGCAGCCGGATCTCATGGTGATCCATATCGACGTGCCAGACGATGAGATCATCAAGCGCCTCAGCACGCGGCGGGTCTGCCGTTCGTGCGGCCTGACGCAGTCCGTCTCGGCCGACGAGGCGACGGGCGAAGCGTGCCCCTACTGCGGCGGCACGCTGGTGAGGCGCGAAGACGACGACGCCCGGACCGTGAAGACGAGGCTGACGACCTATGCGACGTTCGCCGGCCCGCTCATCGCTCACTACCGGACGCGGCCGCAGTTCGTGCCGATCGACGGCGTCAAGGAGCCCGACAGAGTCAGCGACGACATCTTCAGGAGCATTGGTGCGGTGAGATAGCTCCCCGTGCTATCGTCCATCCCCTTGTCGCCGCCCATCGACCGCGCCCTCGTGTTGAGCCGTGTCACCCGCCGGCTCATCCCGTTCGCCTTCATCTGCTACGTCGTTGCCTACATCGACCGGGTCAACATCGGCTTCGCCGCGCGGGAACTGCAGGGCGATCTCGGGCTGAGCGCGACGCAGTACGGCCTCGGGGCGGGGCTGTTCTTTCTCGGCTACTGCGTCTTCGAGATTCCGAGCAACCTGATCCTCGAGCGGGTCGGCGCGCGCCTGTGGATCGCGCGGATCATGATCGTGTGGGGCCTGGTCTCGATGGCCACCATGTTCATCTACGACGTGACGTCGTTCATGGCCGCGCGGATCATCCTCGGCATCGCCGAGGCGGGCTTCTTCCCCGGCATGGTGCTCTACGTCACCTACTGGATCCCCGCCAACGAGCGTGCACGGGTCAACGCGTTGTTCATGACCGCCGCGCCGGTCTCGGTGATCGTCGGCGCACCGGTGTCGGAAGCGTTGCTGTCGATGCACGGCCTCTGGGGCCTGCGCGGCTGGCAGTGGTTGTTCCTGCTCGAGGGACTGCCCGCAGTGATCCTCGGGGTGATGGCGCTGAAAGTCCTTACGGATCGGCCCGAGCAGGCGGACTGGCTGAAGCCCGACGAGCGCGAGTGGCTGGCCGCGACGATGACCGCCGAGCGCGCCGCGCGCAGCGAAACCGGCCACGCGTCAGTCGGGCGCAGCCTGCGCAGCGGCCGCGTCTGGCTGCTCAGCATCGTCTACCTGTTGAACGCGTCGGTCACCTACGGCATCTTCCTGTGGCTGCCGCGCATGCTGCAGGACACGGCCGGCCCCGGCGTCTCCGTGGGCCTGCTCACCGCGCTGCCCTTCGTCGCCGCGCTGATCGCGATGGTGCTCATCGGCCGTCACAGCGACAAGACCGGCGAGCGCAAGCTTCACGTCGCCGCCTGCGCGATCACCGCGGCGATTGGGCTGTTCCTGGCCGTCGCGTTCCGCAATCACCTGTACTGGCTGGTCCTGGCGTTCACGATCTGCCAGATCGGGCAGCGCTCGGTGATGAGCGTGTTCTGGACGATGCCGCCGATGCTGCTCGCCGGGACCGGTGCGGCGGGCGGCATCGCGCTGATCAACGCGATCGGGAACCTTGGCGGATTCTTCGGCCCGAACGTCATGGGCTCGCTGTTCGACCTGACCGGCGGCTACAGCGGCGGCCTGCTGGTGCTCGCGGGAGGACTGATTGTCGAGGCGATCCTGGTGGTCACTCTGAAGCTGCCCAAAGAGCCCGTAGTCCGCAGTCCGTAGTCCGCGGGCTCGCGGGTTCGCGGGTTCGCGGGTTCGCGGGTTCGCGGGTTCGGACAGTGGGGTGATTTGGGCGACTCGATCAGCATTATTTGGTTGCGCGCCGGGGCCCCACCCCCGGCGCGCGCCGCGGGGACCCCACCCCCGCGGCCCGCCAGCGCCTCGCTTCGCTCGGCGCCGCTGATTAGCAACCCTTAGCCGCTTTGATTAGCTTTCTGTGGTGGCCTCTTCTAACGCATTGCTGATCCAAGCGGCCAGATGCTGCTGAACATCGGCGCCGAGCGAAGCGAGGCGCTGACAGCGCGTGGGGGTGGGGCCCCACGCGGCGTCGCGGGGGTGGGGCCCCGCGACGCAACCAAATAATGCTGATCCAGTCCGCGACTTAACCCCACTGCCCCAATCCGGATCTTGAAAGACGAAGCATAGAATATCGGCATGAGCACGACGATCTCGATCCACGATCTCGCCGGCGTCTTTTCCGTCCCGCCGCTGCCGCGCAAGCGCGATGCGAAGCGGTCGCTCGACTTCGACGCGGCCGAGTGCGTGGCCCGGCACATCGAGGCGGGCGGCATCACCCGGCTCATGTACGGCGGCAACGCGTTTCTCTACCACATCACCCTCGGTGAGTACGAGGCGCTGCTCGGGTGGCTGGCTTCGTTTCCCGGCTCGCGATGGGCGATTCCCAGCATCGGGCCGTCGTTCGGCCGCGCCATGGACCAGGCGCGCATGGTCCGCCAGCACCGTTTCAGGACGGTGATGCACCTGCCCTGCGGCGATCCCCGGGATCCCGCCGGTCTCGAGGCCGGAATTCGCGAAATTGCCGACGCGACGGGGATGCCGCTCATCCTGTATCTGAAAGCGGAAGACAGCTTCGGATCGAACAAAGAAGCTGGACTCGATGCCGTGGGACGGCTGATGCGTGACGGCGTCGCGGTGGCGATCAAGTACGCAGTCGTCCGCGACGATCCACGGCACGACGCCTATCTCGACGGTCTGCTGCGACGCGTCGACCGCGCGCGGGTGATCAGCGGCATCGGTGAGCGCCCCGCCGTCGTTCACATGCGGGACTTCGGCCTGCCGGGATTCACGACCGGCTCCGGGTGCATCGCGTCTGCACCGTCCTCGGCGCTCTTCGAGGCGTGCCGCGCCGGCGATTGGGACCGCGCCGAGAGCATCCGCGCGGACTTCCTCCCGTTCGAAGACCTTCGCGACGAGTGGGGACCCGCACGCGTTCTTCATCAGGGGACCGAGCTCGCCGGCATCGCCCCGACTGGTCCGATCCCTCCGTTCGTCACCGAGCTCGACAAGGGGCAGCTCGCACGTCTCGCCCCCGTCGCCCGGGCCCTTCGAGAGGTGACGGCATGACCGATCGCCGGCTCACCCCAGCCGATCTGCGAAGCCACCGATGGTTCGGCAAGGACGACCTGCGCTCGTTCGGGCACCGATCCCGCGCCAAACAGGCCGGCTTCAGTCTCGAGGACATAACCGGTAAACCGGTGATTGCGATTCTCAATACGTGGAGCGACGCCAACCCCTGTCACACGCACTTCCGCGTCCGGGCCGAAGAGGTGAAGCGCGGCGTGTGGCAGGCCGGCGGATTTCCGATGGAGATCCCGCTCCTGACGCTCGGCGAAACCCTGATGAAGCCGAGCACGATGATGTATCGCAACCTGCTGGCCATGGACGCCGAGGAAGCGCTGCGCTCCTATCCGGTCGACGGCGTGGTCCTGCTCGGCGGCTGCGACAAGACCGTGCCGGCACTGGTCATGGGGGCCACCAGCGCCAACCTCCCCGCGATGCTGGTGCCCGCCGGACCGATGCTGCGCGGGAACTGGCGGGGACAGATCCTCGGGTCCGGCAGCGACGTCTGGAAATACTGGACCGAGCGCCGCGCGGGCACGCTCGACGAATGCTCCTGGCGCGAGATGGAAGACGGCATGGCACGCTCGTTCGGGACCTGCATGACGATGGGGACGGCGTCGACGATGACGTCCGCGGTCGATGCGCTGGGGCTCACGCTGCCCGGGGCGTCGTCGATCCCCGCAGCCGATTCCGCGCATCCCCGCATGGCCACTGCTGTCGGCCGCCGCATCGTCGAGATGGTCTGGGAGGACCTCAAGCCGCGCGACATCCTGACGACCGGCGCCTTCGAGAACGCGGTGACGACCGCGATGGCGCTTGGTGGATCGACCAACGCAATCATTCACCTGATCGCGATGGCCGGTCGTGCCGGCGCACAGCTGGACCTCGACCGGTTTGACGCCTTGTCAAAGCGCACACCGTTCCTGGCGAACATCCGCCCGTCCGGCGCGTTCCTGATGGAGGACTTCTACTACGCGGGCGGCCTGACCGCGCTGATGCAACAGATTCGCGACCTGCTGCACACCGACTGCATCACCGCGAACGGCCGAACGCTCGGCGAGAACCTCGAGGCGGCGGCCGTCTTCAATCAGGATGTGATCTCTCCGCGCGAGCGTCCGATGGGACCCGAGGGAGGCGTCGCGGTCCTGCGCGGCAACCTCGCGCCGCAAGGGGCCGTGATCAAGCACACGGCCGTCCTCGACCGGCGCCTGCTCCAGCATTCCGGCCCGGCGATCGTATTCCGGAACTACAACGACCTCGAGGCGCGGATCGACGATCCGGATCTGCCGGTCACGCTCGATTCGGTGCTGGTGCTGCAGGACGCCGGCCCGCTCGGCGGCCCCGGCATGCCGGAATGGGGGATGCTGCCGATCCCGAAAAAGATCCTCGCGCAGGGGGTGCGCGACATGCTGCGCCTGTCGGACGCTCGAATGAGCGGCACGAGCTACGGCGCGTGCGTGCTCCACATCGCCCCGGAATCCTTCGTCGGTGGCCCGCTGGCCCTCGTCCGCGACGGTGACATCATCGCGCTCGACGTCCCCGGCCGGTCACTCACGCTGCGCGTGCCTGAGGAGGAGTTGGCAAAGCGGAGAGCGACCTGGACCCCGCGCGCCCCGATCTACCCGCGCGGCTTCGGCCGGCTCTACGCGCAGCACGTGACCCAGGCCGACCGGGGGTGCGATTTCGACTTTCTGGAGGGGACCGCACCTATCGGGGAGCCGGAGATTCATTAACTCTCGCGGGCTCGCGGGTTCGGGGGTTCGCGGGTTCGGAAGCTGGTGGGCTCAGAGGCAACAGGCCTGAATCCAAGTGGCTGGTTACCTCTGAATCCCACCGGCTTCCCGAACCCGCGAACCCGCGAGCCCGCGACCGCGACAAGTCTGTAACTTCACCGTTAAAGCCGGGCTTTTGGTAGCATATTCCGCTGGCCAAAACGGGTGGTGCGTGCCCGCGTCCAGCCCAATCACATCGAACTAGTCGGAGGGAGGCACTGATGTGTTGCAGTCTGAGGGCTGCGTCCAGGCGGATCGGCCTGGCGTTGTCCCTGGTGTTGGGACTTGTACTCCTCGTCCCGTCGCACGTGAGCGCGCAGGCCGTGACCGGCACGCTGCTCGGCAATGTCAATGATTCAAGCGGCGCAGCGGTCCCCGGTGCGACCGTCACGGCGCGTGAGACCCAGACCAATGTCAGCCGGAGCGTCGTCACCAACGAGACCGGTTACTACATTTTCGCGAGCCTCCAGAACGGCACGTACAGCGTCGAGGCGGAGCTTCAGGGCTTCAAGAAGGTCATTCGCGAAGGAGTGCGCGTCGACGTCAACACCTCGGTCCGCGTCGACCTCAAGCTCGAAGTCGGAGCGCTCAACGAGACGGTTGAAGTCGCGGCCGAGACCCCACTCCTCCAGACCGACCGTACGGATACCGGGCGGATCATCGAGTCGAAGATGGTGGCGGAACTGCCGCTCACCTTCAATCGGAATTTCCAGGCGCTCATGGTCACTGTCCCCGGCGTGAGCCGCCCGCACCGCGAGCACTCTCAGTTCTTCAACTCGCAGGACTCGCTGCGGTACGAGGTCAACGGACAGCCCGGCATGGCCAGCACGACGCTCATCGAGGGCCTGGACGACAACCACAAGACCGGATTGCTGCAGGTCATCATCCCGGCGGCCGACGCGCTCGAAGCGGTTGCGGTGACGACGAGCAACTACGACGCGGAGTTCGGACGCGCCGGCGGCGCGGTGACGAACGTCACGCTCAAGTCCGGCACGAACGAGCTGAAAGGATCGGCGTTCGTCTTCGCCAACAACGAGAAGACCAATGCCAGCGACTACTTCACTCACAACCGGCCGGCGACCAGCTTCTTCAACGGCGGTTTCACCCTGGGCGGCCCGATCGTCAAGGGCAAGCTGTTTTTCTTCGGCGACTACCAGCGCACGCTCGACAACAACGGCTACGTCGTCCGGGCGACCATCCCGACGACGGCGATGCGCAACGGGGACTTCAGCGCGGTGGCCCAGGGCATCTACGATCCGTTGACCGGCGACGTCAACGGCAACGGCCGCGAGCGTTTCCCCAATAATCAGATTCCACAGAATCGCATCAGCCCCGTCGCCCGCCGGCTGCTCGCGTTGATTCCCGAGCCGAACGTCGTGGCCCCGCTGGGTCAGGTCAATTTCCAGCAGGCGCAGCAGCGCGAAAAGACCACTGACGGATTTGACGCCAAGGTCAATCACACCCTCAACGACAAGGACTCGATGTCCTATCGCATCAGCTTCATGCGACCGGTCGTGTTCGACCCGGGAGCCTTTGGCGAATACGGCGGGCCGGCCAACGGCGGTTTTGCCGGGACGGGAACGAATACGAGCTACAGCTCGGGCGTCACCTGGACCCGCGTCATGAGCGCAAAGACAGTGCTCGACGTACGGGGCGGGCTGAACTATTACCGCAACATCACCGCGACGACCGGTGATGGGCTGACCACGAGCACGGACGTCGGCATTCCGGGCGCCAATCTCAACCAGTACACCAGCGGCATCTCGAGCATCAACATCAACGGCTACACCGGCCCGCTGCTGGGCTTTTCGGCAAGCCAGCCGTGGGATCGCTGGGAGAAGACCTGGAACTTCACGGCGACCCTGACACGGCTGCTGAGTTCCCACACGATCAAGCTGGGGACCGAGCTCCGTCACAACAGCGACATGCTGCTGCAGACGCAGGATGCGGCCGGACCGCGCGGCGGATTCACCTTCAACGCGCAAGGGACCGGCAGCCCGGCCGAGACCGCATCGACGGGCGGCATCGCCAACCCGATGGCGTCGTTCCTGCTCGATTGGCCGAACGCCGTCTCGCGCGACCTCAAGGTGTTCGAGACGCCCGGGACGAAGCACTGGGGCTCCTTCTGGTACGCCCAGGACAAGTGGCAGGCGCGCTCCAATATCACGGTCGATCTCGGGCTTCGCTGGGAGTACTACACGCCCCTCGTCGGCCTCGAGGGCAAGGGCTCGCTCGCCAACTATGACCCGGAGATCCATTCGATTCGTGTGGCTGGTTTCGGCGACACGGACAATGCGGTCAACGTGGAGAGCAACTTCAAGAATCTCGTCGGGCGGACCGGCGTGTCCTGGCGGCTCAATCAGGAAACCGTCGTCCGCGCGGGCTACGGCGCCAGCACGATTCCATTTCCCGACAACCGCTACGCCTTCAACTATCCGGTCAAGCAGAACTACGTCGGTGCGGTACCGAACGTCTGGCAGCGGGCCGGCTCGCTGGCGACAGGCTTCCCTGCCCCGGCGCTGCTCGACATCCCGTCGGACGGCGTCGTGCCGATCGCCGGGACGGCCCTGCAGAACGCGACGCTCGACGTGATCTCCAGCGATCTGCACGAGGGCACGGTGCATTCGTGGAACGTCGCGTTCCAGCGGCAGCTGCCCTACAGCCTGACCGCCGAGGCCGCCTACGTCGGCAACCGCGGCGTCGACCTCGTCATGGACCTGAATACCAACGCCAGCATGGTCTACAACTCCGCAAACAACGGGCGTCCCTACTTCGCCAGGTTCAACCGGCAGGGTGAAAACCGCACCCGCACGAACCTGGGCAAGACGACGTACCACGGGTTGCAGATGAAGATCGATCGCCGCTGGCGCAACGGCTTCCTCCTGACCAACTCGTACACGTACGGCCGCGCGATGAACTACGTCGACGAGAACGGCGGCATCGGCACGCCGATCGACTTCGCGTTGAGCTGGGGGCGCGCCGGGTTCGACCGCACGCATCAATGGGTCGCAACCAGCGTCTACGAGCTGCCGTTCGGGCCGAACAAGAAGTGGCTGAGCGAAGGGCTGCTCGGCCGCATCATCGGCGGATGGCAGCTGAGCGGCCTCTTCACCGCGCAGTCCGGCGTGGCACTCAACATCGGTGGCAACGGGATACTCAATACACCGGGCAACACGGCATTCGTCAACTTGAACGGTGAGAACAACGTGCTCGGCGGCCTCGGCCCCGGCCAGCAGTACTTCGACCCCACCGTCTACTCGCTGCCGCCCGCCGGCGTGCAGGGGAACATGACCCGCAACAGCGGTCCCGAAGGCCCCGGGTTCTGGCAGCTCGACGGATCGCTGTTCAAGCGCTTCGCGGTCGGCGGCGGGCGCTACGCCGAGTTCCGTGTCGATGCCTACAACGTGACGAACTCGGTGCGCTGGGCCAACCCCAACACCACATACAGCGTGGCCACGGGCAACACGTTCGGCCAGATCAACGGGACCACCGGCGGTCAGCGCAGCATCCGCTTCGGCGGCCGGTTCGTGTTCTAAGAACCGGGGGTTCGGGGGATCGGGGGTTCGCGGGTTCACAGAGCCGGTAGTAACCAGAGGCAACGAGCCGCTTCGATTTGCGCTGGTTGCCTCTGAGTAACACCGGCTTCCGACCCCCCCGAGCCCGCGAACCCCCGAGCCCCCGATTCCCCCACCCCGTGACCCGCCGCGCCGTCATCCTCGCCCGCGGCCTCGGCACACGAATGCGGTCGACCGATGCGGCGGCGGTGCTCACCGACGCCCAGCACCGCGCCGCCGACGCGGGCCACAAGGCGATGATGCCGATCGCCGGCCGCCCCTTTCTCGACTTCGTCCTCTCGGCAGCCGCCGATGCCGGCCTGGACCGGATCGCGATCGTCGTCGCTCCGGATCACGGCGAGCTCAGGCACCACTACGAGGTCACCTCACCGCCGGCGCGCGTTCGAGTGGACTTCGTCGTCCAGGCCGAACCTCGCGGGACCGCGGATGCCGTGCTCGCAGCGGAGCGATGGATCGGGGATGATTCCTTCCTCGTCATGAACGGCGACAATCTGTATCCCGTCCGCGATCTCTCGTCGCTCAGCCGCCTCCGCGAGCCCGGGCTCCTGGGTTTCGACCCTGAGGACCTCGTGCGATCCGGCAACGTGCCGGCCGACCGCGTGGGCGCGTTTGCGCTGGTCGAGCACGACGCCGGGGGGCATTTGACGCGGATCGTGGAAAAGCCGTCCCCGGAAGACGTGACACGGCTCGGACCGGCCGCACGCGTGAGCATGAACTGCTGGCGCTTCGACTCGCGGATTTTCGATGCCTGCCGGGCCGTGACCCCGTCCTCGCGCGGCGAGCTGGAACTGCCGGCCGCGGTGGCGCTCGCAATCAGTGACGCCGGCGTGCGCTTCAGAGTGCTGCCTGCCACCGGGCCGGTTCTCGACCTCTCGCGCCGCGCCGATGCGGCCGATTTGTCGCACCGCCTCGCCGCGACCGAGCCACGGCCATGAACGGCGAACACCTGGCGACCGCCCTCATGCGGCGCGGGCTGGACGAGGTCGAAGGCGCGCGCAAGCGGGTGCTCGCCGATCTCGTCCTCGACCACTTCTCGAGGCTGACCGGCGGTGAGCCGGCGGTCGCGCTCTGGGTCCCGGGACGGATCGAAGTGTTCGGCAAGCACACTGACTACGGAGGTGGCCATTCGCTGATCGCGCCGGTCCCGCGGGGCTTCCTCTTCGTGGCACACGGCCGCGACGATCGAATTGTGACGACGACCGACGCCGCGCGAGGTGAGCAGTTCAGCATCGATCTCGCGAGCAACCCGGCTCTGTCGACGAGCGAGAGCGCACCAACGGGATGGCGCCGCTACGCGGCGACCACCGTTCACAGGCTGGATCGCAATTTTCGCGGAGCGGTGCGTGGCGCCGACGTCGTCTTCGCGAGCGACCTCCCGCCAGCCTCGGGGATGAGCAGCTCGAGTGCGCTGATGGTGGGCCTGGCGACCGTCCTCGTGCAATTGGGCAGCATCGAGACCACTCGTGAGTGGCACGCTTCGATCGCTGGACCAGTGGACGCGGCGGGCTACTACGCCTGCATCGAGAATGGCATGTCCTTCTCGGCGCTGACCGGCGACGCCGGGGTCGGTACGCATGGCGGCAGCGAAGATCACGTCGCGCTGACATGCGGGCGCGCCGGTCATGTGAGCGCCTGGCGCTTCGCGCCGATTCAGCACGTCGCGGACGCCGCGATTCCGCCCGACTGGATGTTCGTGATCGCCTCGAGCGGTGTGGCAGCGAGGAAAACCGGAGCGGCCAAAGACGCATACAACCGGTTGTCGTTCCTGGTCCGCACGCTGCTCGATCTCTGGAACACGTCCGAGCCCCCACAGTCATCACTCTACGCGGCGCTGGCGTCGACCCCCACGGCCGTCGATCGGCTCACCGTCCTCATCTCCGCGCGATCGGCTTCCGATCCGGCGCCGCTCGATCTCGGTAATCGCCTGACGCACTTTCGGAACGAGGACGCCCGGATCGATGACGCCGTGCGGGCGTTCCGCAGTGCCGACCGTGATCGCATCGGCGCGTTGTCCGATGCGTCCCAGTCGGATGCAGAGCTGCTGCTCCGGAACCAGGTGACGGAGACCGCCGCGCTGGCACGCGCTGCACGTACCCTCGGCGCATTCGGCGCGTCGAGCTTCGGCGCCGGATTCGGTGGCAGCGTGTGGGCGCTCGTCGGAAGGTCCGAGGCCGCCGATTTCGCCGCGCGCTGGCTCACCGACTACCGCTCAGCCTTCCCGCATCGTGAATCGGCGACGGTCTTTCTCGCGCCGCCGGGTCCTTCCTTGACATGGTTGGTGGAGCGGGACTGAACGACAAATCCCAAGCTCCAAATCCCAAATCCCAACGCACGCCCAACGTCCAACGCCCAAGCCAAAATCCAAACCAAAACCCAAGGAGATCGCTCCTGAGCTTGGGGCTTGTTTTGGGATTTGGAGGTCGGGAGTACGTTGGGATTTGGGATTTGGAGCTTGGGATTTGATTTGGCGCGCGGTATGAATGAGCTCCAGTCATGCACGAGCTCAGGCACCAGGTCTCCGCGAATCTCATCCGTCACCGGCCTTGGTAAACGCGACCGCCGACATCGCCGACGTTGCCATCGACCAGCGGGCGGAACCGCCGATCCTTCACAGCCAGGAGCAGCTCGAAGCGCACGCGGCCACGCTGGCCGCCATGCATCAGCTCGCGCCGGAGCCGTCTCGCGGACGGCTGCTGCTGCCGATCCTGGACGAGGACGCCCGATTGCTGGACGAGGCGTACGACTTCCTCTCGGCGGCGACGCGGACGGCACAGCCTATCCCGTCCGAAGACTGGCTCCGCGACAACCATCATGTCGTCCAGGATCAGGTTCGCGCGGTACGGCAGGACCTGCCCCGCCGGTACTACACCCAGTTGCCCAAGCTGGCCAACGGCGAGTTCGCTGGATATCCTCGCGTCTACTCACTGGCGCGCGATCTGGTCCTCCACACCGCCGGCCGTTTCGACCTGCAGACGCTGATCGGCTACGTCAGCGGCTATCAGCGTGGCGCCGTGCTCAACATCGGCGAGCTCTGGGCGATCCCGATCATGCTCCGCGTGGCACTGGTCGACGAGCTGCGGCGCCGGGCCGAGGACGTACTCGAGGCGAGCCGGAACCGCGAAGACGCGCGGCGGTGGGGACTCCGCATCGCCGGAGCCACGGCCGATCCGGCAGAGCCCGCGGCGGATCCCGCGCGGATGGTCGAAGAGCTGCTGCACACCACGGAGAGCCGCCATCACCACCTCCCTCCCGCCTTCGTCGTCGAGCTGCTGCAATGGCTGCGCGACCAGCCCTCGACCGCCGCGCCGGCGTGGCAGGCTCTTCACCGGGCGCTCGAAGCGCAGGGAGATTCACCCGAGGCGATCCTCAGGCGTGAGCATCAGCGCGAAGCGGCGAACCAGCTCGCCATCGGCAACATCATCACCACGATGCGGCTGGTGTCGGCGAGCGACTGGCCGGTCTTCGTCGAGCGCGTCAGCATCATCGAACGAATCCTCCAGCAGGACCCCGCGGGCGCGTACGCGCGGATGGATTTTCCGACCCGCGATCGGTACCGCCACTCGGTCGAGCAGCTGGCGCGCGGCGCCAAGCGACCCGAGCCGGCAGTCGCCGAACGTGCCGTCGCGCTCGCCCGGGAAGGACGCGAGGCCGATCCGCGGAACGATCGACGGCACCACGTCGGCTACTACCTGATTTCGCGGGGACGCTTCCGTCTCGAGCAGGCCCTGGGCTACCCACCAACGGCCGGAGAGCGCATCGCGCGATTCCTCTACAGTCATCCGGCGATCGGCTATCTCGGCGCGATCGTGGCCGCCATCTCGCTGATCCTCGCCAGCTTCCTGTCCTATGCGGCCCGGCGCGGAGCGAGCTGGCCTGAACTCCTGGTCGTGGCGCTGGTCGTGCTCATTCCGGTCAGCGAGCTCGCCATCAACCTGCTCAATCTCCTGATCACGACTCACGTCCCGCCGCGTCAGCTGCCGAAGTTCGACATGCGCGCCGGCATTCCACCGGACGACCGGACGATGGTCGTGGTGCCCGCGATCATCGACACCGAGGAACACGTCAACACGCTGGTTGACGATCTGGAAGTGCGCTTCTTCGCGAACCGCGACCCGGCGCTGCACTTCGCGCTCCTGAGCGATTTCCCCGATTCGCCCGGACGGACGGCGTCCGGAGACGACGAGCTGCTGGCCACGGCACGGGCGGCGATCGACCGCCTGAATGCGAGCCACGGTGCCGACCGCTTCTTCCTCTTTCACCGGGAACGCCGCTGGAATGACGCCGAACGATGCTGGATGGGCTGGGAACGGAAGCGCGGAAAGCTCCACGAGTTCAACCGGCTGCTCCGCGGCGCGACCGATACCAGCTTCGTCGTGCAGCTCGGCGATCGCTCGGTACTGCCGGCGGTGCGGTACGTCATCACGCTCGATTCCGACACCCAGCTGCCGCTCGAAGCCGGCCGCGCGATGGTGGGAACGCTGTCGCACCCGCTGAACCGGCCGCGCTTCGATGCGAACGTGCGGCGCGTGACCGAAGGTTATGGCGTCCTGCAGCCGCGGGTGGCGGTGAGCGTGGTCAGCGCCAATCGCACACGCTTCTCGCGCGTTTTTTCCGGCCACGTCGGCATCGATCCCTACACGACCGCCGTGTCCGACGTGTACCAGGACCTTTTCCACGAGGGCAGCTACGTGGGAAAGGGCATCTACGAGGTCGACGCGTTCGAGGCGTCGCTCGACGATCGCATGCCGGTGAATTCGCTGCTCAGCCACGACCTGTTCGAGGGCTCCTTCGCGCGCGCCGCGCTGTGCACGGACATTCATGTCATCGACGACTACCCGTTTCACTACCTGAGCTTCACGGCGCGTCAGCATCGGTGGGTGCGGGGCGACTGGCAGATTGCGCGATGGATCTGGCGGACGGTGCCCGACGCGGGCGGCCGGCGGGTTCCCAACCGGCTGCCGGTCATCGCGCGCTGGAAAATCCTCGACAATCTTCGTCGCAGCCTCGTCCCCCCCGCGCTGGTCCTGCTGCTGACCGGAGCCTGGACGTTCATGCCGGGATCGCCAGCACTCTGGACCACGCTGGCGCTCCTGGTCATCGCCTTCCCCGCGTACACACAACTCGGCCGATCGGTGACGGGACGGGTCGCAGGCGTACCCCTGCGCGAGCACTTCCGCGCCGAGCGCGACAACATCCTCGGCGGCCTGCGGCAGGGAGCGCTGTCGCTGGTGATGCTCGCGCACCAGATGGCGCTGATGCTCGATGCCATTTTCCGCGTGCTGATCCGGATGCTGGTGACGCGGCGGCGACTCCTGGAGTGGGTGACCGCCGATCGCGCCGTGGTGCCGGGCACGCTGGCCGGTGTCATCCGCCGCATGTGGATCGCGCCGGCGATCGCCCTGACGCTTGCGCTCGTGGTGGCCGTGATCGCTCCCGGCCGCCTGCTGTTGGCCGCACCAGTCCTGGTGCTCTGGTTCCTCTCGCCGCTCCTCGCCCACATAACCGGCCTGCCGCTCGAGCACCGGCATCCGCCGCTGACGCGCGACCAGCGTGACGCCCTTCGCCGCGTCGCGCGCCGGACGTGGCGATTCTTCGAAGAGCTGCTGACACCCGCCGACAACTGGCTGATCCCGGACAACTACCAGGAGGACAGGTCCGACGTCGTCGCGCATCGGACTTCGCCCACCAACATCGGGCTGCAGCTCCTTGCCGTGCTGGCGGCCCACGACTTTGGATACCTCAGCGCCGGCGACGTCGTCGATCGACTGGAGCCGACCTTCGACACGCTCCTGCGCATGCAGCGCTATCGCGGCCACTTCTACAACTGGTACGACACGCGCTCGCTGGTCCCGCTGGCGCCGCCTTACATCTCGACGGTCGACAGCGGCAACCTCGCCGGCTATCTCCTGGCGCTCAGGTCCGGCCTCGGCGAGCTGACCGAGTCCACGCCGCTGATCGATGCGTGCGTTCTCGAAGGGCTCGAGGACATGCTCGGGCTGCTGGAGGCCGAAGTGGCGAGCGGCAATCGCGGCGCCGCCCGCGCACGCCTCGACGCCCAGCTCGAGGAGCTGCGCACGCTCATCGCGGCACGGCCGGTGGCGCTGACCGAATGGCGGACGCTGCTCGGGGACATCCGCGAGCGGCTGACCTCGCTGGCGCTGCTCCTTCACGAGCTCGAAGAGCCGAGTGGCACCGATGCCGGCACACCGGTCCCGCACGTCACGACCTGGAACGAGGCCGGCTACTGGCTGGAACGGGCCGAAGCCGCGGTCGCCGGCCGGCACGCCGAGCTCGAGCGGCTGACCGGCTGGATGACGGTCCTTGGCCCGCAGGCAGGCAGCCTCCCCGATCATGTGCCGTCGCCGTGCGAGCTGATCGAATGGTGCGGCCGGGCACTCGATGGCCTGGCATCGCCGCCGAAGGGCAGCCGCCTGCGGACATTGATCGAAGAAGCCCGCCGGCATGCCGAGGACCTCGTCGAGCGTACCGATCGGATCGCGGCACACGCCGACGACCTGCTGGAAGAGATCGAGTTCGGGTTCCTGTTCAATCCCGAGCGGCAACTGTTCTCGATCGGCTTCAGCGTGTACGACGGACGGCTCGACAACTCCTTCTACGACATCCTGGCCTCGGAAGCGCGCCTCGCGAGCTACGTGGCGATCGCGCTCGGCAAGGTCTCGCACGAGCACTGGTTCAAGCTCGGACGATCGCTGACGCCGACCGGCAGCTCGCGGGCGCTGTTGTCGTGGAGCGCGTCGATGTTCGAGTACCTGATGCCGCTCCTGGTGATGCGGTCCCACGCCGGCACGCTGCTCGACGAGACCTACGAGGCCGTGGTGCGCCGGCAGATGGACTACGCTGCGGGGCGGAGCGTGCCGTGGGGCATCTCCGAGTCGGCCTACAACGTCCGGGATCTCGAGGGGAACTATCAGTACAGGGCGTTCGGGGTCCCGGGCCTCGGGCTGAAGCGCGGTCTCGCCGAGGATCTGGTGATCGCCCCCTACGCCACGCTCCTGGCGGCGCCCGTCGCGCCGAGGGCGGCTCTCGCGAACCTCGAACGACTGCGCGGTCAGGGCCTCTCCGGCCGTTTCGGCTACTTCGAAGCGATCGACTACACGCCGGAGCGGGTGCCTCCCGACATCAAGGGCGGCGTGGTGCTCGTCACCTACATGGCGCACCACCAGGGAATGGGGCTGCTGGCGCTCGACAACCTGATCAACGACGGCCCGATGCAGCGACGCTTCCATGCAGACCCTCGCATGGAGGCCGCCGAGCTCCTGCTGCAGGAGCGCATCCCCCGGCTCGTGCCCCTGACCAACCCGCCGATCGAGCGTGCCGAGCACGTACCGATGTCGCGGGGCGCGGTCGCGCCCGCGGTCAGGCGATACGTGACGCCGCATACGCTCAGCCCGCGTGCCCATCTGCTTTCGAACGGTTCCTACTCCGTCATGGTGACGAATGCCGGCGGAGGCTACAGCCGCAGGCAGAGCCTCGCCATGACCCGGTGGCGCGAGGACATCACCACCGACGAGTGGGGCACGTTCTGCTTCGTGCGCGATCTCGAGTCGGGAACCGTCTGGTCCACCACCCACCAGCCGACCGGCGGTGACCCCGACGAGTTCGAAGTGACGTTCGCGCTCGACCGGGCCGTTTTCCGGCGTGTCGATGGCCACCTCGAAACCCGCACCGAGATCGTGGTCTCGAGCGAAGACGACGTCGAGCTGCGGCGCATCTCGATCACGAACCATGGAACCGGGACACGCAGCCTCGATCTCACGAGCTACGCCGAGGTCGTCCTGGCGCCGCCCGAGGCGGATCTGGCCCATCCCGCCTTTTCGAACCTGTTCATCGAAACGTCGGCATTGCCGGAGCGCGATGCGTTGCTCTGTGCCCGGCGTCCGCGCGCGGGCGGCAGCCGGACCTACCTCCTTCACATGCTGAGCGGCCGCGGCCGCGTCGGTCCGGCCACGCAGTGGGAGACCAACCGCGCACGATTCATCGGCCGGGGCCGCACGTTGGCGAACCCCCACGCGCTCGCGGGCGATGAACCGCTCTCGAACAGCACCGGGCCGGTGCTCGATCCGATCGTGTCGCTGCGACAGTTCCTGCGCCTGCCACCGGGCGGCACCGCACGGATCGCGTTCATCACCGGGTTCGCCGAGTCGGAAGCGGACGCGCGACGCCTGGCCGAGAAGTACCACGATCGCCGCGCGGTCGCCCGTGCGCTGGCCCTGGCCGGAACCCACAGCCAGATCGAGCTGAGACACTTCGGCCTGACCGTCGAGGACACGATCGGCTTCCAGCGCCTCGGCAGCCGCGTGCTCTATGGCGATCCGCGTTTGCGGGCCGCCGATGCCGTGCAGGCCAATCGGCGCGGCCAGCCCGAGCTCTGGAAGTACGGCATCTCTGGCGACCTGCCGATCGTCGTCGCACGGTTCGGCGAAGGCGGGGAGCTGCCCCTCTTTCGCGATCTCCTGAAGGCCCACGAGTATCTGCGCGCCAAGGGTCTGACCTTCGATCTCGTGGTCCTGAACGAACACGGGGTCAGCTACCGTCAGGATCTGAACGACGCGCTGCACGAGATTCTTCAGAACAGCCCCGAACACGGCTGGGCCGACAAGCCTGGCGGCGTGTTCCTGCGCCGCTCCGATCTGATGCCGCTCGAGGATCAGACGCTGCTCAAGGCTGCGGCGCGGGCGGTCATGGACGGATCGCAGGGCGGCCTGTACCAGCAGCTGGTTCGCCCGCTGCCCCCGGTCGAGGCGATGCCGCCGGCACTGAAGACGGTCGTCAAACCATTGGGAATGTCCCGGGCCACGAGCCCCGGCAGCGGGACGCTGCAGTGGTTCAACGGCCTCGGGGGATTCAACGACGACGGGCGCGAGTACGTGATGCAGGTTCATCCCGCGGCCGGGGGGATCGCGCCAGCGCCGTGGTCGAACGTCGTCGCACACGAGTCTTTCGGATTTGTGGCAACCGATCTCGGTCCGGGCTTCACGTGGTCGGAGAACAGCCACGACAACCGGCTGTCTCCGTGGCAGAACGATCCGGTCTGCGATCCGCCGGGGGAGGCGATCTTCCTGCGCGACGACGAGGACGGGCGCGTGTGGTCCGCGACGCCGCTGCCGGCCGGTGGCGGGCAACCGTACACAGTCCGTCACGGTCAGGGATACTCCATCTTCGAGCACGACAGGAACGACATCGCGTCGAGGCTGCGGCTGTTCGTTCCCCGCGAAGAACAGGTGAAGATCTTCGAGCTCGGCGTGCGCAATCGATCGTCCCGCGCGCGCCGCCTGTCGGTGGCCATCTTCGTGGACTGGACGCTCGGCGAGCATCGTTCCCGCACCCGCCTGCACATCGTCACCAGCCGCGAGCCGGCCACCGGTGCAGTGCTGGCGACGAACGCGTTTCGCGACCCGTTCGGGGATCGTGTGGCCTTCGTCGATCTGCACGATGGTTCACCGGCGACACCGCAGCCTGCGGTCCGCGGCCCGCGGTCGATTGGGACCGCGGAGCGCACCGTCACGGGCGATCGGAGCGAGTTCCTCGGGCGCAACGGATCGCTCGGCTCGCCGGCCGCGCTGTCGCGGGCGCGCCTCTCGGATCGCACCGGCGCGGGACTCGACCCGTGCGGCGCCGTCCAGTTGACGATGACGCTCGAGCCCGGCGAGGAACGCACGTTGATTGGGCAGCTCGGTGAGGCCCGAGACGAGGCCGCGGCACGCGCGATCCTTCAGCGGTTCCGCGCACCGGAGGCGGCGAGCGCGGCCGCAGCCGAGTCGATCGCGTTCTGGAACAGCATGCTCGAAAGCATCCAGGTCAAGACTCCGGAGCCATCGATGGACCTGCTGTTGAATCGATGGTTGCTCTATCAGGCGCTATCGTGCCGGATCTGGGGGCGCTCGGCGTTCTACCAGTCGAGCGGCGCTTTCGGGTTCCGCGATCAGCTGCAGGATTCGCTGGCGCTGCTCCACTCCGCGCCCCACCTGGTACGCGCCCAGCTGCTGCGCGCCGCGTCGCGACAGTTCGTCGAAGGGGACGTTCAGCACTGGTGGCACGAGCCCGGCGGCCAGGGCGTCCGGACCCGGTTCTCCGACGATCGGTTGTGGCTGCTCTTCTGCACCCTGCTCTACGTCTCGGCGACTGCTGACGATGGCGTGTGGGACGAGCAGGTGCCGTTCCTCGAAGGCCGCCTGCTCAACGACAACGAGCACGAAGCCTACGAACGGCCGACGATCTCGAGCCAGTCCGGCTCGCTCTACGAGCACTGCGTGCGCGCGATTGCGGTGAGCCTCGGCACCGGGGCCCACGGCCTGCCGTTGATGGGGATCGGCGACTGGAACGACGGCATGAGCATGGTCGGCGCCGGCGGCCGCGGGGAAAGCGTGTGGCTCGGCTGGTTCCTGGTCTCGCTGCTCCGGCCGTTCGCGGACATCGCCGACGCCCGCGGCGAGGCGGACCGCGCACGAGGGTATCGCGTTCACGCCGACAAACTGACCCAGGCGCTGGACGATGCGTGGGACGGTGAGTGGTACAGGCGCGCGTACTTCGACGATGGGACGCCGCTCGGCTCCAAAGACAACACCGAATGCCGGATTGACTCGATCGCCCAGTCGTGGGCGGTGATCTCCGGCGCCGCCAGGCCCGATCGCGCTCGCCAGGCCATGGCCTCGACCGATCGACACCTGGTACGCGAGGATGCCGGCCTCATCCTCCTGTTGACGCCGCCCTTCGACAAGATGACGCCGAATCCCGGTTACATCCAGGGCTACGTCCCCGGCGTCCGTGAGAACGGCGGGCAGTACACCCACGCGGCGCTGTGGACGGTGCTGGCGCACGCGCGGCTCGACGACGGCGATCGCGCCGAGCGGCTGTTCAGACTGATCAACCCGATCCACCATGCCGCCGATCCGGAGAGCGTTGAGCGCTACCGCGTCGAGCCGTACGTCGTCGCGGCCGACGTCTATTCACAGGATCGGCACGTCGGGCGCGGCGGGTGGACCTGGTACACAGGGTCGGCCGGCTGGATGTATCGCGTTGGCGTGGAGGCGATCCTGGGCGTCACGCTTCATCGCGGCGCGCTGCGCATCGATCCGTGCATCCCGCGCGGCTGGAAGGAATACGAGATCACCTACCGAACCCGCAGCGCTGAATTTCACATCAAGGTCGAAAACCCGGATGGCGTGTGCCGAGGAGTGCGACGGGTCGAGGTCGACGGTGTGGCCCAGGACGCGCTGCTCGTGCCGCTGGCCGGCGTCACCGGCATTCACCGGGTGCGGGTGGTCATGGGCGTTTAGTTCGTCAAATCCCAAGCTCCAAATCCCAAATCCCAACGCACTCCCAACTTCCAAATCCCAAAACAACCTCCAAGGCCAACGCCCAACTCCCAAGGTGAAATGGCACTGGCTTGGTTGGCTTGACTGATGCTTCCTCATGGAGACATCAGACTGGACCTTTAAGGACAAACCCTATGATTTGCGCGAGCGGCTGTTCATCTTTGCCTGCGCGATTACGCGGCTGGTGCAGTACCTGCACACTTGTGGGCCGGTCGCGATCAAACTTTCTCCACAACTGCTGGAATCCGGTACCTCCGCGGCGGCGAACTACGAGGAGGCAGACGACGGCTCGAGCCGGCGCGATCGCGTGGCCAAGACGAAGATCGTTCTACGGGAATTGAAGGAGACAAGGTTGCGGCTTCGCATCCTGCGCCAGGCCGGAATCCTGACGCCAGCCCACGACCCGATCCTGGAGGAAAACGCTGAACTGGTGAAGATCGTCGCAAAGATCATCCGCAATTCAGTGATCGAGCGCGCCTTTGGGAGTTGGGAGTTGTTTTGGAGGTTGGTTTGGGAGTTGGCGGTTGGGAGTGCGTTGGGATTTGGATCTTGGAGCTTGGGATTTGACGAAAAACCCACGCAGAGGCGGTCCATGAGACCGCCTCTGCGTGCGATTGACTAGAACATGTACCGGAGCGCGAGCTGGACGTCGCGGCGGTTGCCGTCCTTGCTGGTGCTGCGCCCGAAGTTGGCGTTGGTGATGTCGCTGTTCGGGCCGCTCAGGTTCGGGTGATTCGGGAAGTTGAAGATCTCCACCCGGAACTGGACCTTGTGCGTTGCGGCGAGCGTCACGTTCTTGAAGAACGCGATATCCCACTGCTGGTCGCCCGGGTTCCGCAGGATGTTGCGGGTGGAGTTCCCGAACGTGCCGGCCGCCGGCTGGGAGAACGCATCCTTGTTGAACATGAAGTTGTTGTCCGAGCCGGTCGAGAGCTGACCGTTCGCGCCCGCCATCGGGTCGCCGGAGATGTTCACCGGCTGGTTGATGCCGCTGGCGCCCACGACACCCGCGATGTCGTTGTTGCGGGTGATCGAGAACGGCGTGCCGCTGCGCAGGAACGTCGCGCCGGAGACCTGCCAGCCGCCCAGCGCGTTCTGGATCCAGTTACTGGGGGAGCGCCAGAACGGCAGGTCGTAGATGTAGTAGATGGACAGCACGTGCGTGCGATCGTAGCTCGACGCACCCCAGTAGTTGGTGTCGTCGAAGGCGTTCCACAGCACGTCGCGCTTGTCGCTGCCGTTGTCCTCGGACTTGCCGAGGGTGTAGGCGGCGCCCACCTTCAGGCCGTTGCTGTAGCGGCGATCCGCGCTCACCTGCAGGCTGTTGTAGATCGAGCGGCCGGCATTCTCGCCGATGCGGAGGACGCCATAGCCGAGATACGGCCGCTGCGCGGTGATCTCGTTGGCCGTCCGGACGCCCGGCGTCTGCAACTGGTTGATGTTGCGCTCGCGCTGCAGATAGAGGCCGCGGCGGCCGATGTAGGTCGCGTCCACCACGAACCCGAACGGAACCTCGCGCTGCACGCCGGCCGACCAGAGGTACGAGGTCGGATGCTTGAACTCGAGATCGATCGCCTGCATCGCGAACGGCAGGTCGTTGGCGCCGCTGACGCCGCCCGGGTTGTCCACATTGCCGTTCGACACGACCACCATCGGCTGGAACGGCGGGTTGCCGCCGAGCAGCAG